>ENA-ORXC01001560-ORXC01001560.1-marine-metagenome-genome-assembly--contig:-NODE-1560-length-13374-cov-3.079567_pt1 | contig 13374 bp, 10 predicted proteins | sample MGYA00237865_ERZ511478 | MGnify/ENA metagenome assembly ERZ511478 | reverse complement strand
CTATGTGATTGACTTAGGATTTGCGCGGATTTCGCGTTATTCGTATCGCTCACGCGTACAGCGTTTACCGATTGAAGCCATCTCACAAGCTGCGGCCAATCAGCGTAAAGGTCGCTGTGGTCGTGTGGCACCGGGTGTTTGTATTCGTCTTTATTCTGAGGAGGACTTTACTGGTCGTCCAGAATTTACCGAACCTGAAATTTTACGTACCAATCTTGCCTCCGTTATTTTGCAAATGGCCAACCTGCGCTTAGGCAGTGTCGATGATTTTGCCTTTATTGAGCCACCTGATAACCGCTTAGTTACTGATGGGCATAAATTGCTCGATGAGTTAGGGGCGATTACTTCCAAAAAAGCTTCTCAAAAAGAAACAGCCAGTAATGCTAAAAAACAAAAAGGTCTTGACCATCTAGTTCTGACGCCGACTGGGCAAAAAATGGCACGTATGCCAATCGATCCAAGGCTGGCACGTATGCTAGTTGCCGGTAGCGATTTTGATTGTATTCGCGAAATGCTCATCGTAGTTGCGGCGCTTGCTGTTCAGGACCCACGCGAGCGTCCTGCCAATAAGCGCCAGCAGGCCGATCAAAAGCATGCTGAGTTTCGTCAAGATGACTCCGACTTTTTATTCTATTTGAGCCTGTGGAAAGCCTTGTTTGAAAAGGACGAAGACGGCAACAAACTGTCTGGTAATCAGCGTAAGAATTTTTCCAAGAAAAACTATTTGAGCTTCCCGCGTGTCCGTGAGTGGAATCAAACCCATCGCCAGCTGGTACAAATGGTCACTGAGCTAAAACTGACCGATGTTAAGGAGGCAAAAACCACTAATAAAGGTAGCAATAAAAAAGCTTCTTTAGAGAATGTGACTAGCGACCCTACCGCGATTGAAGATGAAGAACTCAAAGCCGTTAAATATGCCAATTTACATCGTGCGTTATTAACGGGTCTGTTATCTACGATCGCGCATAAAACTGAAAATCGCGGTGAGTACTTAGCCGCGCGACAGCAAAAAGCCAAAATCTTCCCAGCCAGTACGGTGTTTAAACAAGTACCGCCTTGGGTAATGGCCTTTGAAGTGGTGGAAACCTCGCAAGTATTTATGCGCACCGTTGCCAAAATTGAGCCTGAATGGATTATCTCAGCGGCAGGCGACTTGTTAAAATATCACTACTTTGAGCCGCATTGGTCGAAGAAGACCGGACGCGTTAAAGCTTACGCGCAGATTAGCTTATTTGGTCTGATTATTATCAGTAAACAGCTGACCAACTATGAGCAAGTCAATTTAAGCGAATCGCGAGAAATCTTTATCCGTGATGGTTTGGTGACCGGTAATTTGGGTCGGCAAGCGCCATTTTTACAGCATAATATGGATAAAATTGCTGATATTGAACGTATCGAAGACAAATTGCGTCGCCGTGATTTATTGGTTGATGAAGAAGCGCTATATCAGTTTTATGATAAAAAAATCCCCGAGCATATTGCCAGCCGCAAAACGTTTGAAGATTGGCGTGCCGAGGTGGAAAAAACTGATACTAAGTATCTATTCTTCACCGATGATGACGTACTTAATAGCCAAGCGCCAACGACAGGCGATTTTCCAGAAGTGTGGAAACTGGGTGATTTAAAATTACCGCTGCGTTATGTCTTTGATCCGTCAAGCGATGATGATGGCGTGACCATTCGTGTGCCACTGGCAGCGCTACCGCAGCTTGATGCGATTGAGCTATTGTGGGGCGTACCCGGCTGGCGTTATGAGTTGGTATTGCAATTGCTCAAGTCATTGCCGAAAGACATTCGCCGTCAAATCGTCCCCATTCCTGATACTGCCGATAGCTTGTTTGATGAGTTGCAGCCTGCTGGTGGACAAGGGTTGCTTAAGCAGCTGTGCCAAGCTTTAAATCGTCGCGGCATTATGTCGGTGACGCCTGAGAGTTTTAATCCTGCTAGCATTGATCGCTATTTACAGCCGCAAATCTGCGTGGTCGATGACAAAAACCGCATTATCGAAAAAGGTCGCGACCTACAAACGCTACAAATTCGCCATGCTCAAGAGACCCGCCAAGCGGTGAATGAGCAACAAGGTACGCATACGGAGTTTCCTGAGCACTTTGCCTTTAGCAAAAACCATCATAGTGCAGGCGTGGTGATGAAACAGTTTGCTGCCTTGGTCGCAGACGCGTCGGGCGAGGCGGTATCGATTCACCAATATACCGACGTCAATGCCGCGTTGCAGACACACCGTGTCGGGGTTTTGACTTTAATAAAAGCTAAGCTTGGTGCGAAGAAAAAACAGCTCACCAGTCAGATTGATAAGATATTTAAATTGGCTTTTGCTCCCCTTGGTGATATGGAGAAGCTAAAAACCATCGTTATCGATGCGGCATTAGATGCTGCGCTTGAAGAGCATTATGTGCTATTTGATCATACTGCCGATTTACCTGAAAGCGCTGATGATACTGCTGTTGCCCTTGCGGAAGAATTGCCTTTTACGCCAGAGGAGTTTGAGAAAACCTTAGAAGTCGTCGCTGGTAACTTCCTATTAACGGGTCAAGATGTCATAAAAACACTCAAAAATGTCTATACGCGTTGGCAGCGTATTCGTCAGAGCTTACTCATGCTTGATAGAGAAATATTTGGCGAGTCTATCGAAGATATCGAAGACCAGCTAGAGGATTTGCAGTTGGCTGATTTTGTTTATCGCATGGATTATAGCCATTGGCAGCAGTATCCACGCTATTTGGAAGCATTAGAGATTCGTCTTGAGCGCCTTGAGCACAATCTTGAAGCGGATCTTGATGGTGTCTACGCTCTTGATGAGCATATGGAGCGGCTGGCAAATCGTGCCAATGATAAAGCCATTAGCGAATATCGCTGGATGGTTGAGGAGTATCGCATTCAACTCTTCGCGCAGCCGATGAAAACCCGTATGGCGGTATCACCGAAGCGTCTAAATAAAATGTGGGAGAAAGTGAGTTAGTAACTAGGAATTTTACCGAAAATCCAGTTATCCTAGATAGCTAGTGAGTAGGGTGGGCCCGGCGCACCATTTCCATGTAATTTACTTCTTATCGGTGCGCTTGGCGCACCCTACAATAATTTCCATATCTAATGATAAACAATAAAAAAGGCTGGATTAGCAAACGCTAATCCAGCCTTTTTGTTTAACCATAGATAAACTATAGCAATGCTCTAACCTTTGGATACACCATATTGGCAGGAGACAAGATATCATCTAGCGTTTCTTTGTCCATCAGTTTTTCTTCTAATACGATGTCGTAAACACTGCCACCAGTCTCTTGTGCTCTTCTCGCAACAAAAGAAGAGGCGTCATAACCAAGGTGCGGATTTAGCGCGGTGACCAGACCGATATTATTGAATACCTCGACACTACATGCCTCGTTGTTCATCATCAGACCATCGATACAGCGCGTGGCAAACATCTCACAAATATTGGCCAGCATGCTCATACCGGTAAACAAGTTAAAGGCAATGACGGGCTCAAAGACATTGAGCTGTAGCTGACCGTTTTCTGATGCCATAGCAATGGTATGATCAATACCCATGACATGGAAGCAAGCTTGGTTCACCACTTCTGGGATCACAGGATTTACTTTACCCGGCATGATGGAGCTACCAGGCTGCATTTCAGGCAAGCGATATTGCGCTAAACCTGCACGCGGACCCGAAGACTGCAAACGTAAGTCATGGGCAATCTTAGATAAACGCGCAGCAAAAAGACGCAAATTGCCAGACAAAGCCACATAAGCACTGGTGTCTTGTGTCGCTTCAATCAAATCTTCAGCAATATAATAAGGTCTGCCAGTCAAATCAGACAAGGTTTTGGCAACTTCCTCAGAATAGCCCGCTGGTGCATTCAAGCCCGTACCAATTGCTGTGCCGCCCATATTGATTTCATGAAACAGCGCACGAGTAGAGTCGATACGATCCATCTCTTTTTTGATCATGGTTGCAAAGGCGTTGAACTCTTGACCCGCGGTCATAGGCACAGCGTCTTGCAAATGCGTGCGACCCATTTTTAATTGATCGGCAAGCTCCGCGCTTTTTTTCTTAAGGCTGTTATACAAGATATCCATTTTACTTAATAGATGGACACAGTATTCATCTAACGCCACATTCATCGCTGTAGGGTAGGCGTCGTTGGTTGATTGCGACAAGTTGACATCGTTATTTGGATGCACGTGCTGATAGTCGCCTTTCTCGTAGCCTAGGATTTCTAAAGCACGGTTAGCAATCACTTCGTTGGCGTTCATATTGGTTGATGTACCTGCACCGCCTTGGAACATATCAACGATAAACTGATCATGATATTTATCATCGATTAAGTCATCGCACGCCGCCGCGATAGCATCTTTAACGGTGTCATTTAGCACGCCTACTTTGTTATTAGCAATTGCTGCCGCTTTTTTAACGGTGGCAAAGGCACGAATAAAGGTCGAAAACTGGTTCAAGCGCACTCCACTGACCGTGAAGTTTTCAAAAGCACGTAAGGTTTGGATACCATAGTAAGCATCAGCGGGCACGTCACGATAGCCGAGTAGGTCATGCTCTTGGCGAGTAGCAGTTGTCATGCAATAAATCCTTTCAATAAAAAGCCCTGATTAAGACGCAAAGATACCGTCATTTGTTAACATGACAGTAATAGTCTTGCATTGGTAAGTCTATATGGTTGACCTTATAGCATAAGCCTTTTAGGCAGGGATTAACAATGAATATTTATTACATCACTCATAATAAAACAAAAAACTTTATATTATAAATAGTAAGCGCTAAGCGTTTTTATCTGAAGAAAGCCGTAAACTCATTAAATCCACCATTAAAGCAAAGATAATATGATTTTATCTCTGCTTTAATATAGTCAATGCAAAATAAAAGCGACACGTTATAGATTTTTGCGACTGGTATAAATTTTCCTTGCTTGCTGTTATCACAGAGGCTACGAAAAATTTATCCCAGTCGCACTGTAACGATTTTAGAGTAATTCTACTATAGTTAGTTTAAAGCACTTAATAAAAGCCAAAATTTGCTTTAGGGTTTTGCTCTTATATTTTCTGTTACCACGCCCATCGCATAAAACAGCAAGGCGATAAGGGTCATGGCGACGATAAACGGGGTCAAAACCCAAATTACGATATTGATGAGTAATGATGATAATAAACCATTGAATATAATGGTATGCGGCGCGATAAAATCGGTGATGACATCGACTGCGCGTTTGGCAATCGGGAAAAGTAGGGTGCTGACAGCCAGAATATAGAGATATTTGGCGAAGTCAGGATTGCTTGAGAGGACGATAAAGTAAAAGCCTACATAGTAGCTGATACCTAATGCCCAGCATTTGAGAGTGTAGCTAAAACGAATCATCTGACTTCCTCCCTAAATCTGACGGTGATGTGACCATCCATGCATAACACATCAATACCCAATACATTCTAATAATTGAATATACTATTATATGTTATATTACGAATATACAAGTTAAGTCAACTGTTTTTTATCACCATCTTTATTTAACTAACAGCACACTAGCTACGAGATTACACCCTAAGATTTTATCAATAGAAAATGAATAGCCTAAGCAATAATTAAAAACCAATGTAATAAAAAGGAAAAAACCATGTGGAACGAGCGCTACAACAGAGCAGAGTATGTTTTTGGTACAGAACCCAATGATTTTTTAAAAGAAAATTTTCAAAAAATACCGCTAGGTGGCAAAGTTTTGTGTCTGGCTGAAGGCGAAGGCAGGAATGCAGTTTTTTTAGCAGAACAAGGTTACCAAGTGACCGCCATGGATATGTCTAACGTAGGATTAAATAAAGCTTTAAAGCTGGCGCAAGATAGAGGCGTTGATATCATCACTCAAGTTGCTGATTTAGCTGACTATGAGTTTGGTCAAGCACAGTGGGACAGTATCGTTGCTATCTGGGCGCATCTGCCGCCAGCCATACGCCAGCACGTTCATGGGCAGATTGCACCAGCGCTCAAGCCAGAGGGCATGTTTATCTTAGAGGCTTATACCGAGCAGCAGCTAAGCATGGACGCTGTCGGCGGACCTCCTGCAACACAAGAAGAGCGCTTTGGTTCGTTAGCAGTTTTGCGTGCTGAGCTGGCACAGTTAGAAGAAATAACGGGTATCGAAAAGCAGCGCATGATTTCTGAAGGTAAGCGCCATCAAGGTTTGAGTGCGGTGGTACAGTTTATTGCTAAAAAAACAGATGAGCATGAATTTAGGCGCTAATTTATGAACGTGATTGTCAGTTTTGATAATACTTATATTCTTTGATTTTGACTGCTTAATTCTAGACATGTAATTCAGCACTCGGGCTGATGCCAAATAAGCGTTTATATTCTCGGCTAAATTGGCTCGGGCTTTCATAACCGACTTGCATAGCGATTTGGGCGATTTGAGTGTCATTTGCTTGGATCAGTCGTCTTGCTTCCATCAAACGCAGGCTTTTTTGGTATTGAAGCGGGCTTAACTGAGTAATTTCCTTAAAATGATGATGAAACCCTGAGACACTCATCCCGCAGCGACTGGCCAATTCTTCGATAACTATTGCCTCATTTAAATGCGTCTTTATCCAATCGGTAGCTTTGCTAATACGGTGCGTATGGCTGCCATTGACCACCAGTTGGCGCAATTTATTGCCTTGCTCTGCTATAAGCAGGCGATAGTAAATCTCCTGCTGAATTAATGGAGCAAGAAAACCAATATCATTTGGATAATCAAGCAAGTGTATCAGGCGCTCAAACGCCGCCATGATGGTACTGTCCAATTGCCACTTTATTCCTAAATGTCCTGCAGTATTAGGTAGTTTCGGCGGTATTTTTGCTAAAACCTCACCAATCATGACAAGGTTTAATTTCATAGACAGCACGATAACCGGACGCTCTACCGTTGCATGCCTTATATGCATGCTTAAAGGGATATTAACGGGGCAGAACATGAGATTACTTTTGTCAAACCTTTGACAGTCTGCACCTAAGTAAATCTCGCGCGCACCTTGTAAAACGATGCAGATACTAGGTTCTTGAATATAGCTGACCGCTTTACTGGGTTTATCAGCACAGTAAAAAAACAAACCTGAAACGGCGGATTCAATGGTTTTGTTTCTAGGTAATAACGATAGGAGTTGCTCAATAGTTGATTGATTCATTAGCTTTTCTTATTTTATACAATTACTCGATACTATAGAGTTTTGTAGGATTGGGCAAGAGGTTTGGAGCTATGTTCTAACAGATTGTCGCGCTGAGTCTTATACTAGCCCTATTGAGACTGATGCAGCCTCATGATTGATTGAATCAAATTTTGTGTAAATAAAACATAAGGAATAGATAATGAAAATATTTTATAAAACTCGCGCCACAGCAACGGGCGGTCGTTCTGGTCACACCGGTCTTGATGATGGTTCGTTAGGTTTTGATTTGGTGTCATTTCAAGAGCAAGATAAAGAAGGTGTCAATCCAGAACAGCTTTTTGCCATGGGTTACGCCGCTTGTTTTGATAGCGCCTTAAATATGACAGCGCAGCACATGAAACTGCCTATTACTGCGTCGAAAACTTCGACCCAAGTTGGTATTGGTATGAAAGCCGACGGCAGCTATAACTTAGATATCGATTTGTACGTTGAGGTGTCTGGTATCGATGAAGTACAAGCGCAAACCCTTGTTGAGGCGGCTCACCAAGTATGCCCGTACTCCAATGCTACTCGCGGTAATGTGGATGCGCGTTTGCACGTGACTGTGGTTTAGATATCATTTTATTAAACAATGGCTTTGATACCTGAGTGAGTAGATACACTAATAACTATAAACAAGTATAAGAATACCGTGACTTTCAATTGCTTGGATATATAACGTATCCAAGCAATTTTTTTATCCAAACAAGATAAAGGTCATTTGTTTAACTCTATAAACGAATAAAGCGCTCTTTGAGCAAAATAAAAATAATATCAATACTAAAACTTTGTTCGAAATTAAATAATAGTGACGTTTGCTCTCTGTTCTATTTTGTGTGAATAACTTGCTGGGCTTCGAGCTTCTCTTTATGTCTGTTATGGTAAAAACTAATAAGTTGATAGCGAAATGACAGCTTATTTTTATAGAGTATCTTTTTTACAAAGTGCTTTTCAAATAATAACAACATAATAAAAGGGCGAATATTATGAATAATGACACTAAAAACAATAACGCTAAAAACGCTGATGCTAAAAATAACAAAAAGCGTATTATCGATAATTCTGAAGATTTAAAAGCCAAAATCACCGAATCTATTGATGATTTTAAATTGCGCGCTGAGCTTTTGATAGCTAATTTAAAAGAGGGCGGAGATGATGGTTATGACCATTCGACGACCACTGCCGGTGAGAAAGGGCTTAAATCCGGAAAAGTTTCAGAGCTAACGGTGATTGCACCGTTAAAAGAAGGTGGGGCAGAACGGTTAAAAAAAGTCTTAGAGATTGCTGGCGGTAATTTGGCAGGGGCAACGCGGGTTGGTACGTTGCACGACTTGCGTTTTGTGTTTTTAGACAATGACACCAGAGTGTTGTTTTGTACTGCTTATGATGGCGATTGGGACCCTTATATCGACGACTTTGCCACTAAAATTCCTGAGCTGATGGATATTTTATTCGGTAGCGTTGAAGGTTGGCCTGGCATTAAAGACCCGAGTGTCAAACAGTTCATTTTAGATCATCAAATCACTGCCGCTGGTTGGTATGTAGGAGTTCCGCATCTGACTATTCAAGATATTCGCCGCCAAGACCGCATCGTTAAAGGCATTAATAAAGCGCTGGATGAAGCACAGTCTTAAAGTTTGTGATAAAACAATAAGATATTACTAATTTATGCCGTCCTTTTATATCACCATTTTTAAATGGGCTGGGTGATATAAAAGGTAAGGGCAAAGTAAACTCAGACAATGATAAAAATAGGGTTAACAATGAGTAAAAACACTGGAAATAATAATAAAAATGATAGTACTTCAAAAGACAATCAGCCTTTAACCAGCAAACTGCATGAATTAAAGGATAACTTTGGCAATCGTATCGTAGATAGCAATGTTGAATCGTGGTTAGCAGATATTAAAAAAGAAGTCGGCGACGGTATCGAGACTTTAGCGAATAAAGCACGCGGCGTCTTTAATCCAAATACCGTCACCATGCAGCTAGAAGACATTCAATCCATTATTTTACGCGATCGACCAACGCCTTATTATGGAACAATCGTTGCGCTGAAAATCAATAATGCAGAAGCTGGGCGCCAACTTTTGAAAACCGTTTTACCTGACGTGACTGGCAGTAAGGCGTGGCATAAAGACATGCAAGCGACGCTATCTATTGTCATGACTTATGATGGTTTAGAGGCGCTCGGCGTGCCGCAGTCGTCATTGGATAGCTTTCCAGAATCCTTTAAAGCAGGTATGGCGAAGCGCGCAGAAAAGCTGCGGGATTTCGATATCAATGCCCCAGAAAACTGGGCTGCCCCTTTTGGTGATAAAGGCGATATCCATGTCGGTGCGGCCATTATTGCTGATAGTAAAGAGAAATGGCAAATAAAGCTAAAGGAGCTGCAAGACAATATTCAGTCGTATATCAATGAAGATAATCCCGCCAATGGCGATATTGAAATTCTTATGAAGCATGCTTTCGGTTCAGACAATAACGTCAAAAACGTCTTTGGCTATCGCGATGGTATCAGTAATCCAGAGATTCAAGGCAGCGGTATTCAAACGCCGCCAAGTCTTGACGGTGAGGCGATAGCAGCAGGCGAGTTTGTATTAGGTTATAAGGGCGAAGCGGGCACGATAGCGCCAATGCCGCAGCCAGAAGTCTTGGGCAAAAACGGCTCATTTATGGTATTGCGTGCCTATAACAGTCATGTCGCCGCCTTTAATAAATTTCTAAAAGATAATACGCAGAGTGACGAAGAAGCGGAGTTACTGGGCGCAAAAATGTGGGGACGTTGGCGCTCAGGTGCGCCTTTGGTCTTATCTTCTGAACATGATGATAAAGCACTGGGCAATGACCCCAACCGCAACAATAACTTTGGCTATAAAGACGATCCTTATGGCAAAAAATGTCCATTTGGTGCCCATGTACGGCGTATGAATCCAAGAGACAGCAAAGACTTTATTTTATCAGACGTACGTATTCACCGTATCGTTAGGCGCAGCGTCGGTTTTGGCGAGGTGTTGCCGCCCGATGTGACTGAGGACGATGGCAAAGAGCGCGGGCTATTTTTTATTGGTATCAATGCTCATGCTATGGAGACTGTTGAATTTTTACAATCGCAATGGATTAATGATGGTAACTTTATGAGCTTAGGAGAAGAAAAAGATCCGATGCTTGGTGTCCATCATGGCGATAAAGACGACGCTGCTGATACCTTTACCGTACCTGCTGACCCAATTCGTCAGCGCTATCACGGTATCGAAACTTTCAATACCTTGTACGGCGGTGAGTACTTATTTATCCCAAGCCTATCGGCGCTAAAATGGATCAGTGAATTGTCTTAAAAGCATAAAAATACCGTTTCATTTACAAGAATAACTACTGATAAAAAAGGATTAAAAAAATGCTAAAGAAATTATTCAAACCTAAATATTTACCTTATGACGCAAAATATATTGCGCTGAGCGCAGAAGACGAGCGTAATATTCGCACCATTACCGATGATATCAAAAACTATATCGGTCGAAGTGATAAAGCCAGTAACGTCAATTACCATACGCGCGATGCCCATGCCAAAGGCTACTGCGTCCTTAAAGCCAAGTTTGAGATAGTAGATAATTTGCCTGCTGAATACGCGCAAGGTCTGTATGCCAAAGCAGGCATTCATGATGCCGTCATTCGTTTTTCTAACGGTGCCTCGCGCGTTTCGCCTGATCGTAAGCTTGGCTTAGCGCAAGGTTTGGCGATTAAGGTCTTTGACGTAGCGGGTGAAAAACTCGCTCCCGGCGAAGAAGATAGTCTTAACTTTGATTTTAATTTAATCAATCATCCGGTATTTTTTTGTAATCGAATCGAAGATTATGCGTATATCTCTAAGCTGTTTTTAGAGCTGCCAGAATACGCTGAAAAAGGCGCAAGAGGCAAAGCGCAATTGGCTTTTAATTGGTTGACCAATTACGGCTCAAGATTACCGACCAAAGAGTCTTTTAAAACCTTTAAAGCACTGGGCGGATTTATAACCATTGAGCCAAAAAACACCTTGCTTTATGATTTTCATTCGCAAGGCGTAGTGCGTCATGGCGACTATATGGCAAAGATAAGAGTCACGCCAACCAAAGCCGCGGCTAAAAAAATCACCCGTCGTGAGCTTGATGTAAATGCACGCGAGGAAGCAATTCGCCCGCTGATTATCGATGAAATACGCGAGCATGATTATCAGTTTGACGTGCAGATTCAGCTGTGTCGCAGTCTTAAAAAGCAGCCGATTGAAGAGATCACCACCGAATGGAAAGAGAAGGACGCGCCATTTTTGACGGTAGCGAGACTGACAATTCCTTGTCAAGATGTGCCGGATGACGGTCATTTTGAGATTATGGAAAACTTATCCTTTACACCGTTTCGCTGCCTAGAGGAAAACCGTCCGATTGGCAATTTGCAGCAGTCGCGACTAAAGGCCTATCAAATAGCTTCAGAAACTCGTCATAAGCTAAACGACGTCAAACGCTGCGAACCTAAAAGCTTAAAAGAAACTTTTGATAAGTCATTCTTTTAATTGCTTATAAATGCCTAAATTGGTTTATTAAAGATAAGTTTAAATAAAAAAATAAGGCGCAAAAAAGAGCCAGTAGTTTGACTGCTGGCTCTTTTCTTTAAATAGCTTTAAGTAAAAATACAGATGTTACTTAAGTCACTGTTTATTAACTACCAGTCATTATTTATGATTATTATAGTTGGCAATTAACTTGGTATTCTTGACCTTTGTCTGTTTTGATGGTCATGATGCCGTAATCTGCTTTAGTGTGCCAATCGTAAGTGGTCTGTGGGTTCACATCGTTGACATAGCGAGCGCCAGAACCTGAAACGGCTTGTTTCATGTTAACTTTAGCGTTGTCTAAGCCAACTTTTGGTAAAGTAACGTTTAGGTTGGCAGCTTCACCGTTTGCAGTATACGCAGTAGTGATTTGACCGTCGTCTTCACAAGTAAATGATTGAGTTACTGGTTGAGTATTGGCTGGTGGCGTTGTGGTGGTCGGCGCGCTGGTCGCACAAGCAGCGAGTAGTACGGCAAAAGGGGCAACAGCGAATAATTTTTTCATAATAGTCCTCAAAAATTAATGTGAATTTTATTGGTTACGCTAAGGCCGTATCATACAATAAAAAATGTAATTTCGTGTTGTGGTTCGTATTTGGGCAAGTAACATCAGCTAGCACTTTTATCACTGCACGGTCTAGTCAGTAAGGTCTTGCTTGTCCTTTGTTTAAAATGAAGACCAACACCGCACTTAATATCACTGCGCTTGCGACAATAAAATCTAAAGTTAATTTCTCTGACAAAAATATCATACCGAATAGGGCGGCAAGTACCGGTACACAAAGTTGAACTACTGCTGATTGGGTGGTTTTTAAGAGCGGCATCGCCATATACCAGATACTGTAACCGATGCCAGAAGCGATAGCGCCTGACGCGACTGACAATATGATACCTGTCATGCTGATATCGTTTAAATAACTCATACCTAATAATGCCAATATTGGCACAGCCACTAGGCTTCTTATAAAATTAAAGCCAGTCGTTCTGAGCGGTGTGACGCAGTTTTTACCACGTATGCTATAGATACCCCAAGCGCTACCGCTTATTGCCATTATAAACGCCACAGAAAAGGAAGGCGTGCTAGCTGATGGCAGCATCAAGTATACAAAACCTATCAATGCGATCAAAAGTGCTGTCCACTGTACGCAAGTTAATGGTTCTTTGTGATAGATGCCCCAACCAATCATCGTAAGCTGCACGGCAGCAAATAAAATAAGTGCCCCCGTCCCTGTATCAAGCGCTTGGTAAGCCACTGAAAAACATAGCGCATATATGACTAAGCAAAGACTACTAAACCAATCGCCTGTGTCTTGTAAAACGGTTTTATCAATACTGCCAGTCTGTTTTAAACTGCTACGCTTACTTTTTAGAGCGTTTCGTTTTAAAAAATATGCCTGCAACAGCATGATAAGACCAAGGCACGTGGCAGCGCTAAGCAAGCGGATAGCGGTAAAATTCCAGGCATCAATCGCGCCGTCTGCCAATACCATTCTACAAAGCAAAGAATTGGCGGCAAAGGCTATTAAAGCGATCATCTTAAATAGGGCAGCTTTCAAAAATAATGCCTACAGGTACGATAGGTTTTTGCCTAAG
>ENA-ORXC01001559-ORXC01001559.1-marine-metagenome-genome-assembly--contig:-NODE-1559-length-13380-cov-16.607682_pt1 | contig 13380 bp, 17 predicted proteins | sample MGYA00237865_ERZ511478 | MGnify/ENA metagenome assembly ERZ511478 | reverse complement strand
AATAAAGTTACCGAAACTGGTAATGAGCAAGCTATTATTACTGATCGTGGTACCATGTTCGGTTACCAAGATATGATTGTAGATTTTAGAGGCGTACCCACCATGAAACAATTTGCACCTGTGGTTTTAGATGTAACGCATTCGTTACAACAGCCTAATCAAACTTCTGGTGTAACAGGTGGTAGACCAGCAATGATTGGTACTATGGCACGTGCAGGTGTTGCTGCAGGTGTTGACGGACTTTTTATAGAAACTCATTTTGATTGTGCCAATGCAAAGAGTGATGGAGCCAACATGCTGGATTTAGGATTGATGAAAAAACTATTGACAGATTTAGTAGCGTTGAGAGCTGTTGTTAATGAGTTTTAGTCGAATTATTTCTATCAGCAAATTTTATAATGACCGAAGAAGATATAGTCAGAGGGTTTTGGCATTTTAAACAAAAAAAAGAATGGCCTCCTCATAAAATCACAAATTTAGAAGATTATAAAGGCGGTGATAGGTTAAACTTAGATATTACACAACAATCAAATTTAAGTGCTTATCAACAAACAAAATTGGTTAACGAATGGTGTGAAACCCTACCTGAATTAAAAGAAGTCAAATACATTTGGTTTACTTCCAAAGTAAACCAAAAAACTTTTGACGCAGTTTGTGAAATGCCAAATCTAGAGGGCATCTGGATTAAATGGAGCGGCATAAAAAATATCGATAAAATTGTAAAATTAAAATCATTAAGGCATTTTCACCTAGGCAATTCTTCACAAATTGAAAGTATAGCTTGTTTGGCAGATATGGATTCTTTAATAACATTAGAACTTGAGCACGTTAAAAAAATTAATGAATTCAAGCCAATTTCTAAATGTTTAAAATTAGAAGGGCTAGCCATAGAAGGGAGTATGTGGTCAACACAAGAAATAAAGAATTTAAAACCGATTGAAAACTTGAAGAATCTCAAATATTTATCTTTAATGAACACTAAAGTTCTGGATGCTTCATTAAAACCCTTATTAAAATTAAAACAACTCAAAAGATTTGATGCATCTTTAGACTTTCCTTCTCAGGAGATTTCTAATTTAGAAAAAATAAAAACACTAGAATTCGGTAATGTTCCTGCAGAATATTTGGATGTAAAAATACAAGTTAGAAATAAACAAAAATGGTTGTAAATTAGAATGAATAAAATAAAACTGACATCAATTATTCTATTATTGTTTTCTATAGAATGTTTTAGTCAACAAACAGGAAGTACAGGGATAACGCAAACTGCGGTTAATAACGGGATTGGAATTGGCAGTGCAATTGCCATTGTTGTTTCGTGGGACAGGAATAAATCAATTCTTTATGCATTACTACACGGAATCTTGGGATGGCTTTATGTTATCTACTTTGTAATAGTTCGTGAAAGAGAGTAAATAGCGCGTAATTAAGTAGACTTTATCCTCATTAATTTTTACAATTAAAGTAAATCATCCTTCTTATAAAATCCGTTTTTACGGACAGCATAAGCATCCTGTAAAACATCAATTAGAATATCGTTATCAATATCTTCAAGGGTACTATAACGCAATGAACGTACTACTTTTCTATTTTCAGAAATTAGTACGTTCAAATGTTTTGTTAAGTGTGCCGAGTTCCAAAAAGCAATATCAACAAACTGTTTTTTGTGCGATGCATTTAAATAACAAATAGGCGATTTACCAATGTAGAAACAGGGGATATTCCATTTAAATTTCAGTTCAACCTCTGGCAAAGTTGTTTCAATCATCATTTGTAAATGCATTAATATACTTTTATAAGGTTCTGGTTGATTGAAAATATAATTCTCAGCTGGTTTCATAATTAAATCGATTGTATTAACTTAAAATACGAATACATTTACTAATACGCATCCAAATATATAATTTTACCATCTCTAAAATTTATTGATGTTACATAAAACAACAATCTTAATATTTGCTTTTATAATAAGTATCGGTTCTCAATGTTTTTCACAAGAAGATCATGATCACAATTGGTATTTCAACAATAGTAAAAGCTTAAGTGAATTATGGGAGCTAGATGATGAGCACCAACGCGGTACATTTATCCTTACTTCTTATAAACCTATTTACATTACTGCAGCAAAATATTCTACCAACCCAAATGAATTTCCACAAGCAGAAAATTCAGATAAAGTTTTAGATGAGCCTAACAGCTTAAATGCTGTAGAGTCAAAATTTCAGATTAGCCTAAAAACAAAAATCTTTCATGGTATGTTTGATGGTAAAATGGATTTATGGATGGGCTATTCACAGACTGCCTATTGGCAAATTTATAATACAGAGCGCTCAAGACCTTTTCGCGAATTAAATTATCAGCCTGAAATTATTGCCAACTTCCCCATTCAATTTAAAATACTAGGTTTCGACGCTAAAATGATTGGAGCCGCAGTCATACATGAATCTAACGGACAGTCAGACCCTATTTCTAGAAGTTGGAATCGTATTGCTTTTCATGCAGGATTTGAAAAAGGCAATTGGCAGGTAATGCTAAAACCATGGATACGTATAGGAAGTAAGATTGATGACAACGAAAAGATATCTGATTATATAGGTCGAGGCGAAGCCGACATCACCTATGACTGGGGCAGACAGCGCTTTAGAGCTATTGCCAGACACTCTTTAAACCTAGGAGACAAAAGCCGTGGTAGTTTACAATTAAACTGGTCTTTTCCAATCTTTGAAAACTTCAATGGTCATGTACAGTTCTTTGATGGTTACGGCGAAACTCTAATAGACTATAACCATAGGCAAACTACATTGGGTATAGGTGTTTCATTGATAAACTAACACACGAGTATTACCAGTAATTAAACGCTAGTTTTAAATTTTTTAGGTGAAGTGCCTTCTTGACGCTTGAATGCGGCAGAAAAATGAGTGGCATTCTTATAGCCGATCAGCTCAGCTATTTCGTAAATGGGCATATCTGTATTTAACAATAGATACTTTGCTTTTTCTATTTTTTTATCAATACTATATTCATGAACCGTAAGACCAAATACCCTTAAAAACTCCCTATTTAATACCGTTTTATTCATGCCAACTTCTTTAGCCAGATTAGCAACTGAATAATTGATTCCTAAATTTTCATTAATTAGTTTTTGTATGCACAGTAGCTTCTTTATACTAGGTTTATTTTGGGGCGTATTTTTATGATGCTCTTTTTTATAGTTCGTTACTTGAATAGCCAACATTTCAAAAACCTTTGCCTTTAAAAAAATAAGTCTAGCTGTGCCTTCAAAATTTAATTTTTCAAACGATTCTAAAATTGCCATCATCTCATTGGTAATGGGTACAACCAAGTTATCATCTATAAGCTCCTTCAATTTAAGATCATTAAAAAATCCGTGCTTAGACAAAAATGCGGCAGACAACCTTACTTTAATTTCTTTATAGGTTTTATTACCTGTAATCTTAGATGTACCGTGAAACGACTTAATATTCGCCATATAGGAATCACCGTTCGCAAGAAAAATATCCTCACAATTGGCAACGGATACTATACGCTCCCCTTCGATCAAAAAAGTAAGTTGCACAAAGTCTACCGTTAGTTTTTGCTTTAAGACTATATCTGCTTTCAACCTTAAAAATAATGTTGATATGATGACATCCTCAAATTGAATTTCATCTATAGTACCCTGACCATAACGTTCCTTTATGCGATACACCTTGTGGTCAATATCATCATCTTTATTTACCTCGGTACAATCTGCAATTTCACTATACAAATTGTCTTTCGACTCAGATAAGTCAACAATCTGTACATCTGTAAAATTGCGTCTTTTTTTTACCATTTTACGTCATTTCTTATCCAAGACTTGGTTATAAATTCGCATCAAATTTATTTAGACTAATTAAAAATAACAAACAATACATGAAGAATCTTTATACTATACTACTCTTACTAATCTGCTCAATGAGTACGTATGCGCAGTCTGGAAGCCTGTCTGGGTTGGTAGTAGATCAAAATAAAAAACCATTACCAAATGTAAATATCACTATATCTCATACCAGTTTAGGCACCACTACCAATGCCAAGGGTAAATTTGAAATCACAAATCTTGCCGTCGGTTCATATACCCTAACATTCTCGATTATGGGTCATGACACTAAACAAATTGAAGCGAATGTAGTTGCGAATAGAATAACCGAAATACGTACGGTTTCATTACCAGAAAAAAGCGAACAATTGAACGAAGTTGTTGTTAAAGGGCATCATAATAAATATGCCGTTAAAACACCCTCTTCATCATTACGGCTTAAAACAGAGGTTGCCAAACTTCCACAAAACATACAGATCATAAGTAGCGAGCTTCTTCAAGACCAACAAGCTACCAGTATCATGGACGGGGTAATCAGAAATGTGTCTGGTGTAACGATGCTAGAACATTGGGGTAATTTTGCTAGGGTAAATATGAGAGGATTTAGATTACCTGCCTTTAGAAATGGTTTTAACGTGCAAGATTCATGGGGGCCATTATCTGAAGATATGGCTTTTGTAGACCAAATAGAATTTGTAAAAGGACCTGCAGGTTTTATGATGTCTGCCGGTGAACCTGGCGGATTCTATAATGTGGTAACCAAAAAACCAACTGAAAAAACCATACGTCAAGTTTCTTTTATGGCGGGTAGTTTTGACAATTACCGTGCTACATTGGACCTTGGAGGCAAAGCGACCGAAAACGGAAAATTATTGTATCGTTTTAACGCCATGTACCAAACATCCGACAGCCATAGAGGCAATGAAGATGCCGAACGTTATGGCTTTGCCCCTGCCCTTACCTACAACCTATCAAAAAAGACATCCGTTACGGCAGAACTAAATGTACAGCAGGCAGAAAGCTATATGGGTGCCGCATATGTTTTTGCTCCAAACGACGATGGTTATGGTAGTTTGGACAGGGACTTTAAATTTACCGATAATAACTACCCAGCATCCGACATTCAAGAAGTCACTTTCTTTGGTACTATAAAACATGATTTTAACAAAGACTGGAGCTGGGAGACAAAGTTCGGTTCTTTACGCTATGATCAAGTAGGAAATTCTACTTGGGTATGGTCCTTAGAAGAAAATGGAGATGCTGTAAGGTATATTAGTAATTGGGATGCACTATCCGTTGGAAAATATTTTCAAAGTTACATTTCCGGAGCATTCAATACCGGTGGTATCACCCATAAGCTACTTGGAGGGTTTGATTACAGCCAAAAAGAATACTGGGCAGATTTTAACCAATTTGCCATTACCGATACCGAACAACCCTTTAATATTTACAACCCCGTTTACGGCAATACCGAACTGCCTGTTTTTAACAAGTCGGTTCCTGTACAATACCGCGACGATATTTACAATTATGGCAGCATTAACCGTTCTGTATACCTACAAGATGAAATCGGATTTTTCAATGACAAAGCCCGCTTAACACTTGCAGGTCGATACACTTACCTGTTCACTAGAGGTAAAGACGACACAGATTCAAAAGTTACCCCACGTATTGGTCTTAGTGTAGATATACTACCAACCTTAACCGCGTACGGACTTTATGACCGCTCATTCATTGGGCAAAGTGGTGTTAGTTTCACCGGTGAAGCTTTTGACCCTTTAGACGCAAATGATATTGAAGGAGGTTTAAAAAAGAGCTTTTTCAATGGCAGATTAAGAACATCTTTAGGTGCCTACCAAATTACCAAACAAAACGTATTGGTTACCGATCCTGAGAATCCGAATTTCTCTATTCAGTTAGGTGAAATACAATCAAAAGGTATCGAGTTTGATTTGCAAGGTGAGGTTACACCAGAGTTAAATGTGATTCTGAACTACGCCAATACGAACGTAGAAATTACAGATGATACCGACCCAGAAAATATTGGTCTACGTGTAGCTGGTCATGCCAAACACATTACCAACGGATGGTTAAATTATAAATTCGCTGACACCTCTAAATTACACGGTTTTGGTGGGTCATTGGGTTACCAATACCAAATAGACCGATCTACATGGTCTTGGGGTGCAGACAATGAGTCTCAATTACCAGATTACTTTAGGCTAGACGGAGCTTTATCTTGGAGCAATGATAAATTGAGAGTGCAACTTAATGTTAATAACCTGTTAGATGAATACCTGTATTCCGGATCAAATTATGCCACTTACCTATACTGGCAGTCTGAACCCGGTATCAACGGTAGGGTAACAGTAACCTATAATTTCTAAAGGCATTATAAACAATTTTTGTTGAGTTAGTTCAAATTGGTTATCCCTCAGTTTTACTGAGGGTGTAACCTTAAAATAAAAAATTATGAAAAGAATAATCATTACACTCTCCTTATTGGTATTCACCGTATCGCCAATGTTCGCCCATTACCTATGGCTTGAAACAGACCGTACAGGAAAATTAGAAAAAGAACAAGAAGTTAGGGTCTATTTTGGCGAATATACACATGGGGTCATTGAAAAAGTCAAAGGAGAAAATTACCCCTCTGTTTCAAAGTTCAATTTGTGGCTTATTCATCCAGATGGTACAAAATCAGCTTTAAAGACCTCTCCAAAAGAAAACTTTTATGTAGCTCACTTTACCCCAAAAACCAATGGAACATATACAGTTGCTTTAAACAATGACAACATTGAAGTTCTGGATTATACGGAGTGGGATTTCGGAATTTTCAAGACTCACTACCAATCTACCGCAAAAGTTCAGGTAGGTAATAAAATTAACGATACCAAAACCTTAAATGAAGATGGTATAGTCATTAAAGAATTGGCAAACGAAGATGATGAAATTAAACTGCAAGTATTATTTAAAGGAAAACCCCTCGCAAAAAACGAGTTTAAGATTTATGTCTCTGACCTATGGAGCAAGACTCTTGAAACCGATAAAAATGGTGAAGTAAGTTTCTCATTACCATGGAACACCAAATATACTATGGAAACTATATATGAAGAACGAGTACCAGGCACTTACAATGGCAGGGACTATGAATTTGTTTGGCACTGTGCTACGTATTGCATTAACAATTAAATGTAACAGATGTTTACAATAATTCTATTATTAACCTTTACCGGTTTTTATATGTGTTATGCGACTACCAAGAGGCAAAAAGTCGCTATACACTTACACATCGAAAATTGGTGTCAACAACATAGTAAAGTAGCAAATTCTTTAGGTTATGTCTTGCTACTTCTAGCCTGCTCCCTAACCATACACCAATTTGGTTGGGGTTCAGGTATTTTTACTTTTTTGGTCACTTTAATGACCATTGCAAGCCTCATTATAGTATTACAGCCTTTGCATCTAATTACCTATAAAACACTAAGCCCAACCTTTGTACTCATATTCCTAATGGAATTTTTACTTTTTTAATATGCCCGCTAATACAAAATATCTGAATCCGTCTTTTTGGCCACGCTTTTCAAAAATTACCGCCGCAATTATAGGTGGCTTTATAGTATCTATTCTTTTCCACTTGGCAATTGCAAGTTGGTTTGACCATGTGAACGTTATTATTACAAGTACCTATAGTTCGTTGATACTTTGGGTAGGGTTAATGATTATGGCGTTTTTAGCTAAAAGCGGATGGAAAATTTGGGGTATCTATATACTTATATCCATCATTTTGGCAATAGTAATATTTTATGGTAAAGCATTAAATCCACTTGTATAATGAATAAAAGAACGTACAATATTTTATTTCATTTACATACGGTTAGCGGCATTGTTATTAGTGTTGCCCTTTATGTTATTTTCTTTACCGGTTCATTTGCATTCTTTAGAGATGAAATCGCAAATTGGGAACGAGGGCACACTGTTGAAATAGCAGAAGAAATACAGCTAAATTTTGATGAGACATTTCAAGAAATGTCTAACGAAAAAAGCCTTTACGGTAGAGATATTGAATTAAAACATTATTACAACGAGCAGAACATCGGAGTGAATTTAGGCGCATCTAAAGACACCCTGCTTTCGAAAGAAAAAGCTGCTCGTTCTTTTTACTATCTGAATACCAAAGACAAAACTACAACAGACTATGTAAGCTCATATTCATTAGGTGAATTTTTATACAGACTACATTTTTTTGCACAACTACCTCACCCTTTCGGGTATTATTTATCAGGATTCGTTGCTTTCTTTTTCCTCTTCGCCTTAATAACAGGTATCGTAGTTCATTGGGATAAAATTATTTCTAATTTCTATGTATTCAGACCAATGACAAAATTGAAAACGGTATGGACAGATGCGCATACAGCTTTAGGGGTTATCGGTTTTCCCTTTCAATTTATTTATGCCGTAACCGGTACGTTCTTTATGCTAAAAGTGCTTTTAATCGCCCCAACAGCACTGGCATTATATGATGGTGATGATAAAAAACTATATGAAGATCTAGAATATACGCATCCAGAATTTGAGTTCCAAAACACTCCTTTAAAAAGTCCGGTTAGCATTAACGCATTGGTACAACAGGTGAAAGAAAACTGGAAAGGGTTTAAAGTAAATGAGGTTCATATTTTCAATTATGGAGATACAGGTATGCATGTATCGGTAAGCGGAAATTTAGACTATAAAGATAAAATTAACGGATACGGCTACACTATATTCAATGCTGCCGACAATAGCATTCACAGTGTTAAAGACCCAACTAAAAAAACATCGTATTTAGATACCGTTAAAGGTATATTCTATAGGCTTCATTTAGGTGATTATGGTGGATACGGATTACGCATTATATCATTTATACTTGGTTTAATAGGATGCTTTGTTATACTAAGCGGAGTACTCATTTGGTTAACTGCACGCAACAAAAAGAACGTACCGCCCAAGAAAAAGAAATTCAACGAGGCAGTAGTACGTTATTATTTAGCCATATGCTTAAGCCTTTACCCAATAACCGCGCTTTCATTTGTTTTGGTACAAGTAATTAACCCTGCGGGGATGAGCTTATTGTATAAATTTTACTTTATTGGTTGGTTATTGATTACCATCTTCTTCATTATTAAAAAGGACAATTATTTGACCAACAAATACACCTTGCTTTCCGGTAGTTTAATAGGTTTAACTATACCACTGGTAAATGGTTTCTGTACGGGTAATTGGATCTGGGTAAGCTACGCAAAAGGGTATGACCAAGTACTTTTCATCGATGCATTTTGGATTGTACTCAGTATTGTAGGGCTACTAATTGTGGGTAAATTAAATGTGAATGAAAAGAATAAAAAATCCAAAAATTAGCAGACGGATTATTATCTTTTAAATGGCGATATTCTGTAGTAAACACTATGTATTTAGAATAACATAGCACATTACTATTATTCCTCTTCTACCTCAATAGTTTAATAAGGTTTTATCTTAAAATTGAAACAAGTCACGACATAGTAAATTCATTTTTCCTTGTCAAAATTAGGACAGAATCAAAATTTTAAATTAACTTTGTATTTCAAAGTACTTTAAAATGGAGACAAATAAGTATCTAAACGATATTACCGAAATCAAGAATATAATGAATCGTTCTTCACGATTTATTTCATTAAGCGGACTCTCAGGAGTACTCGCAGGTATATATGCATTAATTGGGGCAGGATTTGCTTATGTTAAGCTGAAAGATACCTCAGCAGCCAATTATGAAAACTTTTCCGGTAGGTCTTCATCACTTTGGGGTTCAGATACGGTTAGCGACCTAACGTTAATTGCTATTGCAGTTTTGGTGGCAGCTGTTATTACCGGTTTTATTATGACCTTGAAAAAGTCTAAAAAAAGTGGAGAAAAAATTTGGGACAGCACCAGTAAGCGACTAGTATTCAATTTTGCTATTCCGTTAGTAGTAGGCGGACTTTTCTGCTTGGTACTTATGCAACAAGGTATTGCCGGTCTAGTTGCTCCGGCAACGCTTATATTTTATGGTCTGGCTTGTGTTAACGCAAGCAAGTACACTATGGGTGATGTTAGATATATGGGTTTGGTTTTTATAGGAATAGGACTAGTTAGTACGCAGTTTATAGGATATGGATTGTATTTTTGGGCTTTAGGGTTTGGCGTTTGCCACATTTTGTATGGTGCATTAATGTATTATAAGTACGACAGAAATTAAGATTAGCCTAGCTATTGATATATGAGTTTAATTGACAACATAAACAAAGCTTTTGATCACCGAATAAGACTGGGAATTATGTCTATTCTAATGGTGAACGACTATGCTGATTTTAAAATGCTAAAAGAGCTTTTAGGTGCTACAGATGGCAATTTAGCCAGTCATACCAAAGCGCTTGAAAAAGAGGAATACATAAAAGTGGAAAAGCAGTTTATAGGTAGAAAACCTAATACTCGGTACTCTGCAACCCCACTTGGTAAAGCGCAGTTTAAGAAGCATATTAATGCTTTAGAAAAACTAATAGGTAAGTAGTATATTTTTTTATTATTTTACTTTGAAATTCAAAGTACTTTTAAAACAACAAAAATGAGAGCAGCCATATTAGAAAAATTATATAATTGGAGTGTAGTACCCTATCAATACTTCAAAAAGAATGAAGCTTGGCAATTTAATGCTGAAGAATTAAAAGAATATCCAAGCGACTCATTAGGCTATCATATGAGCAAATTTCTTGTTGCCAACAGCTTTCAGTTACAAGAAAAACTAGAGAGTCATGATGTATTTCATGTACTCACCGGAACCGGAATTACGGTTCCTGAAGAAATAAGCATGCAGTTTTATTTAATGGGAAATGGGAAAAGAAGTCTCTACTTATTTACGGTCATATCTTTTGGCTCTATGCTGTATCCGGAGTATTGGAGGTACTTCTTATCGAAATACACGTGCGGTAAATCTGCACTACCCTTTCATCAATTAGATTTTCAAAAGCTGTTAAACCAACCCATCCAACGGATAAAGTCCACATTTTTAATTTCTTAAAACCATGATATTAAAACTATCTAAAAACTCAAAAACCCGTAAGACAGTACACCTGATTCTTGGTTACTATCTCTTATTAATAATCGAAAAATTTAAATCATTAATAACCTTTTAAATACATCATATTATGAACGTTCATATAAAATCACTCTTATCTGCATTAGCCTTTAGTTTACTATTCTACAGTAAAAGCTTTGGACTAAATTTATTTTTAATTTCCATATTGGTAGTGGTACTTGTTTCCACACTTAAAGGCACACGTAACGTTTCATGGGTTTATGCCATCACCTATATTCTTACATCCATTTTTGTATTGATCAACCCTACAGGGTTTACCATATTTGTTCATTTTATGACATTAATGGTCTATGTAGGTAAATCTATTTCTAACCAAACATCTTTATACCTCTCATGGCTATTAGGCTTCATGAACCTACTAATAGCTAGTATTTCGAATTTCATTCAAAGACAAAATTCAGTCAACGAAAAAGATATAAAAAAGGAGACGTCACCAAAATTACTTAATCGTTTAAAAGGTAGTTTTTTCGCAGGGGCATTACTCATTTTGTTCGCTGCGCTGTACAAAAATGCTAATCCTGTTTTTGAGAACCTTGTAAATCAAATCAATTTTGATTTTATAAGTATCCCTTGGGTATTCTTTACATTTCTTGGGTACATTATATTTCTTAACATTTTGCGCCCATTAGATGCACAAGAAATAATTGCGGTGGATGCATCTCAAAAAAACGAATTAAAGACTCCGTCCGAAATAGAAATCATTGGGCAAAAAAAGCAATTGGAAAGTGAGCATACCTTAGGCTCTTTTATATTTTTCGCCCTTAATTTATTACTGGTATTCTTTTTAGTAACTGATGGAATTTACCTATTCCAAAAAACCGAAATTTCTAATGCAGAATATTCGGCATCTGTACACCAAGGGGTGTATGCGTTAATGTTCTCTATAGTACTAGCCATTATACTAATTCTTTATTTCTTTAGAGGAAACCTCAACTTCTATAAAGAGAATACACAAATAAAAACACTTACATACGCATGGATCTCGCTAAACATTATATTAATTGTTTTTACAACATACAAGAACTTCACCTATGTTGAAGCCCTGGGTCTTACCTACAAGCGTATTGGTGTATTCGTATATCTACTACTTACCCTTACCGGTTTAATTACAGCTTATATTAAAGTGGCGGAAGTAAAAAGCTTCATTTATTTAGTGCGTACAAACATTGCAACTGTATTTGCTTTCTTAGTGCTTAGTGCTGCAGTGCCATGGGATAGAACAATTACGTATTTCAATTTAAGTTCACTTGAAAATCCTGATATTCATTACCTCATGGATTTGGGAGATACTAATAGTATTCAGCTATACAAATATACTAAAGAGAAGAGTGTAGACTATGATTTAAAAATCAGTATTAAAGATAAATACGAAGATTATATTACACAACAATCAGAAAAAACGTGGCAAGAATATACATTAGTTCAGCTTGTTCAAAATGACTTAAAATGATAGCCTTATTTAAACATAAATGGAACCGTAGAATTGTGAGAGTAGTTTCATTGTATTTTCTACTCTCAACTTTACTACTATGTATAGCCTTAATACCAAAAACAGAGTTCACTGTCATTGTTGGCATTATGCTTTATCTGAGCTATATCATAGTTACCTGTATAGCTTTGATTATAATTTTGGTAAATGTACTTAGGTATTCTAAGGCTATACAAGAGCATACCATAACGCTTATTTTACTGATTATGAATTACCCAGTAAGTATACTTTATATCTATTTAACAAACGCATAATATTTAAACAGATGAAATTCAAATTCAACCGTATCTATTTCATATATTTTCTTGCACTATTAGGAATCGAAATCTTAATTGCCATATTTTTAAAATCCGGATTTATTCGACATACGTTTGGAGACTACCTTGTAGTCATTCTCTTATTTTTCTTTTTCAAAGCCTTCATAAAGGCAAGTGATATTGCAATCGGCATTGTCACCTTATTAATTGCTTTTGCCATCGAATTTTTACAACTCACCAATATGTTAAGCTACTTTGGGTTGGAGCATTCTAAATGGGCAAATTTAATCTTCGGAAACTATTTCAGCATTCAAGATTTGTTGGCATACACCCTAGGTATACTAACCGTAACAAGTTTAGAAATCAAAAAACGATTCTTTCTGAAACAACCTATAAATTAAAGTGAGACCTCTATTTATTCTTTACCATCAACATAATCCTGTAGATATGCATAACGTTCTGTCAGCTTCCCATTTTTGGTCATTCTAGCTCTTTCGAGAACGCCATCTTTATCGTTGTTAAAAAAAGCCGGAATAACATTTTTAATGAAAGCTTCTCCAAAACCTTCACTGGCATCTCTAGGCAATTCGCACGGTAAATTATCTACCGCCATGACCGCAAT
>ENA-ORXC01001558-ORXC01001558.1-marine-metagenome-genome-assembly--contig:-NODE-1558-length-13383-cov-9.870284_pt1 | contig 13383 bp, 14 predicted proteins | sample MGYA00237865_ERZ511478 | MGnify/ENA metagenome assembly ERZ511478 | reverse complement strand
GGCGTCCTCATGAAGCGCTTTCACATCTCCTTGCACCCTGGGCGGTACCGGTCTGTGTCCCAGCTGGTCACGACGTATAAGGCCATTTGTATTTTGCACAACATGTGCGTGGAGAGGCGACGCAGTAGCTTTTTGAGTCGCCGTCGACGCGCGGAGGGGGGTGCTGGTGGGACTAACACTGGCGTAGGTGGCAATGCTGGCGGCGCGGCGGGTGGTGGGGATGGACAGAGCGGGGGGGCGCATGCTGTCGGAGCTGCCGCCGCCGGGGGACCTGCACCTGGCGGCGCCGCCGCCGATGGCGCCGGCGGCGTCGCAGACGCAATGGGGAACATTGGCGCCGCCGGCAACGCACCCCCTGTCGTGCATCCGGCTCCCCACCCGCCTGCCGCCGGCATGGCCGCCAACTTTGACGCGTGGGCTGAGACGCAGAACGCAGCGGAGTGCGAGAGCCTGCGCGAAGACCTGACTGCGGACATCTTCCGCGACCGAGGCGATCTGCTTGCCCCGTATATTGGCTAACATGACGTAGTACATGATAGAGTAGGCAGGCATACAACGGTTTTTTTTTTCCCCGCTGGGCAGGGTTTTTTTTTTTCCAACACTCTCTTGTCTCGACCGAGTCTACGGGGGCGGGGGGATACCCCCGGCGCCGGCCTCAGCGGCGTCACAGTGGGCTCTGCGCTTTTCGCCCGATGCGTGGATGGTGTGGGATAGTTTGCGGGTGTCGGTGGGTGCGCCGGTGGGCGGTGCGGGGCGTGGGGGTGTCCGACGGGTGCGGGGGTGAGTCGCGGCGTTGGGCGGGCAGCGGAAACAGCCATCCCGCCTAGGGCCGGCCGGCTGCCGCCACCGTGGCGAGCGGCGGCGGCGGCACCGCCCCCGCCGCCGCGGCGACGGCGGCCATGGCGGCGGGGGCGCCCAGCTGCGCCGCCGCCACCGCCACGGGGGGGAGGCGCTGGAGGGCGGCCACCGCCGCCGCAGTGCCGGCCACCGCCGCCCAGACCGCCGCGGCGCCGGCGGGGGTGGCGACCGCCGCGCCGAGGGTGGCCCACGACGGCGCCGCGCTCGCGTCGCCACCGCCGCCACCGCCGCCGCCAATGCCAAGGGCGGCGGCGACCGCCGCCGCCGCGCGGCCGGCGGCCGCCACCCCCGCATAAGCGGCGTCGGTGGCGGCAAAGAGCCCCCCGACGGCCACCCACAGCGGCGCCGCCGCCGCCACCTCCTTGACCGCCACCACCGTCACGGCGGCGGCGGCGGCGGCGGCGGCGGCGGCCGCACCCGCAGCGGCGGAGCTGGCGACCGCCGAGCCGCGGGTGGCCCACGACGGCGCCGCGCTCGCGTCGCCACCGCCGCCACCGCCGCCGCCAACGCCAAGGGCGGCGGCGACCGCCGCCGCCGCGCCGCCGGCGGCCGCCACCCCCGCATACGCGGCGGCGGTGGCGGCAAGGAGCCCCCCGACGGCCACCCACAGCGGCGCCGCCGCCGCCACCTTCTTGACCGCCATCACCGTAACGGCGGCGGCGGCGGCGGCGGCGGCGGCGGCCGCACCGGCAGCGGCGAAGCTGGCGCCACCGCCGGCGGGCCCGGGGGAGGCGCCGAGTGTGAGCACCCCCTCGGCGGCCAAAACGACGCCCGCCCCTTCCCCGGGCGACACGGGGTGGCCGCCGACGGCGAGCACCGTCACCGTCACCGCCGCGTGGCAGTTGGCCACGAGCCACAGGCGCGGGTGCAGGGACAGCGGCGACCCGTCGGCGGCGGCCGCGCCCGCCGACGCGGCGGCAGCGGCGGCAGCGTCGGCAGCGGCACCCGCCACCCCCCCGTCGGCGGCGTCGGCGGCGGTGGCGGCTGCCACCGCCGCCGCCGCCGCCGCGTGTGCCGCTACCGCCGCCGCCGGGCGGCACGCCCATCCCAACCCGGTGCCGCCCGCCGCTTGCGCCGCCGCCGCCACGCCGAGCAGCCGCACCGTGCGCGCGCGGGCGGCGGGCAGGCGCCCCCCCGGCGGCGTCACCACCCACTCGTACGCGGCGAGGAGGGCGGCCACGACCGCCGCCGCCGCCGCGACGGCGGCCGCGCCGCGCGCGCCGTCCAGCGCCGGCGCGTCGAGCGCGACGATGCCGAGCGGCGCCGTCGACAGGGACGCAAGGGCGAGGAGTGCGTAGCCGGCGGCGTTGACGATGGCCGACGCGGCCATGAGCACTTGGGGGGGGGGGGCGGCGGCGGGCAGCCCGCCGTGACCAGCCCGTGCCGGCTGGCACCGTGTCGGCGGCGGCGGGCGGACAGGGGCTGTCAGAGATGGTGTGTACCAGGGTGTGGCGCGGCGCGCGTGCGGAGCGCGCGGTGCCGGGCGTGCGGTCGGTGCGGCGTCTGGCGCGGTGGGGTGCGGGGGAAGGTTGGGTGCGGCGGCTGGCGTGGTGGGGTGCGGGGGATTGTAGAGTGCGGTGGTACGCGTGCGGTCGGCGCGGGGGCTGGTGTGGTGGCGTGCGGGCGAGTGTAGGTTGTAGTGGCCGGCATACCGTCGGTGCAGCGGCTGGAGTGGCGGGGCGAGGGGGAGTGTTGGGTGCGGCGAGTGTCGTGGTGGGGTGCGGGGGAGTGTCGGCTGCGGTGGTGGGCGTGTGGTGGGGTGCGGGCGAGTGGTGGGTGCAGTGGCGGGCGTGCCGTCGGTTCGTCGGCAGGCGTGGCGTGGGGCGTCCGCGTTCTCCGCGTGCGGCGGGGCGAACAGGCGGACGCAACGGCCAGACAGCCGCTCCTGGGCCACTGCCGGCCGGCGCCGCTTTGGCGGCGGCGCGCGATGTGCTGCGGGAGTCGTCGTCGGGTGCCGGCCGGTGCGGTGCATGGCGTGATGGGGGCGGTGGGCCGCCTGTCGGGTGGAGGGGGTCAGTGCGGCCCGCGGTGCGCGGCGGCAACGGCGCGCCCGTCGTGCGCAGCCAGCTGTGGACCGCCGCCGGGCCGCGTTGGCGGCGGCGGGCGGTCAGTGGTGGCGGCGGCAGTAGACGGAGGCGGCGGCGGCCCCGAGCGGTCGCTCCGCGGCGGGGGCGGCGGTCCGTTGGGGCGGCAGCCATGGCCGCTGTGACGGACGCCGTCGCCGGGAGCAGTACTGCCAGAGGTAGACGCTCGCCACAGGGGCCGCTGGGCGCCGCAGCCGCCGTCCATCGATCAGCTGTGAAGCGCCGCATAGGCGGACGCGCCGCAGGCGGGCGCACTTGCGCCCTTCTGCTAAGTTTGGCGGGCGGCAAGGCGTCAGCGTCGTGGGCCACAGCGCTTTGGCGTCAGGCAACGCTTTCCGCCCGAAATTGCGTGAATAAATAAACATTGCCGCCTGAACATAATATCAAAAAACCTTCCGTCTTCACGAAAAGTAGGTCTGGTGAAGAAACCATGTGTCTGTTCTCCAATGTGTCCCGAGAGGGACCCGGTCCAATGAAAAGCGTCCTTGTCCGAACAGAGACGTATGTCACGAGTGTAAAATCCCATCCGTGATCGCTCGAATAACCTCAAGAACCAATCAGCACACTTGGTTTTGTAATGCACTGCAAGGCTTTAGTCAGCGTAATCCCTTACTAACGATTCTAAGTCATATCATTGGTCCGGGTGATGCTGTTCCAGACGTCATCGTCCAATGGATGGTCGCGGGCACGAGCCCCTGCGCAAATGAAGCGGGACGGGAACTGCAGTCATTTGGTCACTACAAACTCGCTGATTGCTCGAGGCCAGGAGGTGGGGATCTGAATGCCCTTGTTGTGAGGCCGTGAGCCGTAGATCTGGGGGAGCCGACGCTGGTGCGGAGGATGACGCGAGGCCATTGGAGCCGCACAGGGGGGGGGCGTCATCGTCGACAGGAGGTGACTGGCGCGGCCCGTTGGATAAGCAGTCCTTTCTCTGCAGATGCAATGCGCACTTCTTCAGGAACACAGTCCGGCTGAGTGTGCCAACCAAGCATTTCCACACAGTTACGGGGAGCCCAAGACGCTTGGTTACATGACTCTGCGAGTTCAGTACGCCTACGAAAAGGGTTCCCTCGATGCATCCAGCGCGCGGAGCGATGGACTTCGGGACATGCCCAGGGGGACTGTTTGAGGCGCTGGGCGTGCAAGCGATCTACGGCGTAGACCGCAGGCCTATGGCTGATATAAGGAGGAGGCCATCCTGGTCTTCTCTGCGTCGCACTGCCCCACAGCTTCTCCCCCCCCCCCCCCCCCCCCCCCCCCCCCCCCCCCCCCCCCCGTCCGGCTCGCTCCCCCCCCCCCCCCCCCCCCCCCCCCCGTTCCCCCGCCAACCTTGGTCGGTGTCACGGCCTGCCCCTGCCGCGCCCACTGTGACCGGGCTTGCACCAACCCTCTCCCCTCTGCGCACACCTCTGCCCACCGCACTGCACTCACCTCTCCCCTCATCGTATGCCCCCCAATCCCCCCCCTTCTGCTCCTGCCACTGCACCTCCCTCCCGCCACTGCACCTCCCTCCCGCCACAATGGCGCGGACAAAGCAGACGGCACGGCGGTCTACTGGCCCCAAGGCGCCGGCCGGTCTGGCGCGGGCGGCCGCTCGGCGGGCGACCAAGGCCGGTAGCAAGGCCGCGGTCAAGCGCCGCTACCGGCCCGGAACGGTCGCCTTGCGCGACATTCGCAAGTTTCAGCGCTCGGGGGAGCTGCTGATTAGCAAGCTCCCCTTTCAGCGACTTGTGCGCGAAGTCGCGCAAGAGTATACCAACGCGCCACGCTTTCAGGCGTCCGCTGTTCTCGCGCTGCAGGAGGCGGCCGAGGCGTACCTCGTCGGGCTCTTTCAGGACGCTCAACTGTGTGCTGTCCACGCCAAGCGCGTCACTGTCATGTCGAAGGACATCCAGCTTGCTCGCCGCATCCGCGGTGAGCGGGCGTAGATTTTTCTTTCTTATAAGGGGCCCGCCTATAGTTTATTACCTTTATTGACCGCTGCGAGAGGCCTTGGTTGTGTGTCGGATGGAGGCGGGAAAGAAAGTGGGAAAATGTGCGCCAGAAAAAACAGAACACAAAGGTAGCCCGACACCCCCATCCACCCCTTTCACCGCCACCGTACGGGGGCAGCAACCGAAAGCGCGCCGGCGGCGAGTGAGCCGGGCGGACGGCAGTGGCGGGGTGGGCGCTGCCATTGGCGACGGGCGCGGCGGGGGTGGGCGTGCGGGTGGGCGTGCGGGAGAGCATGGGGCCAACAGGTGCGGGGGTCGCGCGTCGGCGCCGGCACGCGCCCATGCCGCAGATGGCTGCGGGCGGGCTCCATGCCGTTGCCGCCTGCGTGCTGTCCGTCTTGGAGCCTCGGCGTCGGTGGTCCACGCGTGCTTGCAACCCCGCCCCTGTGCTCGCGGCAGTGCCGCGGGCGGCAAGCGCCCGCATCTGAATCAGTGTCTGTGGCGAGGCACGCGGCGCCGTGATTGACGTTTTTCGTCCCGCAACTCCTCATCCGGCCTTGTCGCGCTCTCTTTTGTCAATGACGTGTGCCTGCTTCCCATTGCCTCTGCCCCCGTCCCTTGTGCTCCCTCCTTTACTCGCACAGGGCGTCACGTCGCACGGGGCCCCCCCCGGGTTTGCCTTTCGCCGCCACATCCCTGTGGAAGGGCGCACCGCCCTCCGGCTCGCCGGCCGCGTGCAATTCCCGTCGACGGTCACGCTCGGCGGCGGGGGGTCGGCCGGCCTCGGGCCGGGGCTCTCGGGCAACGCCTTCAAGCTGTTTTTGGACGAGGTCGCGCTGCGCGTGTGCCTGCCGTGACGGGGGTCGGGAAAGCGTGCGTCGCATTTTGTTCCATGGCCCCTGGCGTCGATAGGTTGGGGCTTGGCCTCCTGCCCGGCGTGGGTCGTGGGATAGGGAGTGACGGGCTTTGCTGCACAGTTTCGAGGGACGCGCCGCGGGCGTCGCTGCCAACCGCCGCCGGCTCTCAAGTATATTCGTCACTGCTTGCGTCGCCCCCCCTCACACCCCCAACATTCCCACGGCCGCCGCGTTTCCTCGTTTGCGGTGCGGGTGACGCTGCAGCGCCACCGACGCCCCTCGCCGGGCGCCCCCGGGCGGCGCCGCCAGCTGGGGCAAAAGCGAGGCGGCCCTGCCGCCCCCCCGCTGCCGACCTCGCCCCCGCCCGCCGGCGCTACCGCCCCTCTGCGCGCCATCTCTCGCCACCGCGTCCTGTAGTGGTGGCGGTGGTGGCCTGTGGTGGTGCCGGTGCCGCTGGCCTCAGATGCGTACGCAGGCTGGTACCGCCCGCTCCTGCACGTCGGGGCGCGCGACGCCGCCGCTGCCGGGCGGGAGGTCCCCACGGCCGCGCGCTGCGCGGGTACCCTGCGGCGTTTTGCTGCCGAGGGAGGCCTGACACGTCGGCGGCGCGGGAGGCGGTGGTGACCCCATGCTCGCCCACGACAAGCCCCCGCCGCCAACTACCGAACTGGTGCTCACGGCACCGCGCCGCGCCAGCGCGCGCGAGTCAGCGGGCGGTCATTGGGAGCTGCGGTCGCACTGGGACTCCCCCGCCGTCGGCCGCGGCCGCCGACGGGACCGGAGGTGTAGCACGTGGAGGCTACATCCCAACGCGACGCGGGCGCGGCGCGGTTTAGAAGGCCGTGCCATCGCCACGGCTGTGCCTGTGTCCACTGCTGCCAGCGCTGCTCTCGACGCCACCTGAACAGGCGGCGACGCCGTGTCTCTGAGTAGGCATTGTCGTGGCGGGGCGGCGGGCGCTTCTCCTTGCCCCGCTGCGGCACTTCAAAAGGAGGCCCCGGAGTGTCGGGCTGTGCACCGCGCCCCTGTGCGCGGAGCTTTACGCCCGCATCCGCGACCGCCGCAAGAGTCTCTGCGGTAGCGTCACGCGGCTCCACCGCCGATGCTGTCCGCCGGCGGTCGCCCTCCCTCCGGTCGCCGGTCGCGCGCGTCGCGGCCACCGCTGCGTGCGCAGTCCCCGTCCCGCGGCCTGAGCGGCTCTCTGTGCGCCAGGCCGTGCGCGCGGCGGCAGCCGCCGCCGAGGCGGCCACGGGCCCGGCGCCACTGCTCCTCGCAGCAGCCGCCGCCGGTGCCGTGGCTTTCGGCGCCGCTCCTTCGCCGCCGCCGCAGGCCATTTATGGAGCTGTGGGGCGCGCGGGCGCCGCGGTGGCGCCCGCGCAGCCAACGCCGCCGCCGTCGCCGGTGGCCGTCGCTACCGCGCAGCCCAGTGGGCGCGCTGCCTCGCAGCGTATTGGCCCTGGCGGTGCTGGCGAGGTGGGTGCGCCCCCCCCGCCCCATTCCGGCGCCAGCGCGGCACGGTTGTTGGGTGGGGCGCCACGTGCCGAGGCCCGCCATGGACGTATTGCACCGGCCGCCTGGTGACACGGGCGTCACACGCCTCGCCGCCTCGTTCCGGGGGGACGGGAGGGGTTCCGAGGCAGGAGCGGGTGCCCCCGTCCGATCTGCAGCCGGCGTCTCAGCCGCCGGCGCGGCAGCGCTTCGCGGCGGACTTTTCCTGGAGATGGGATAGAGGCATCTCCGGCTGCGGCGACACAACTGGCACCGCCACGGACCGGCCCCACCCTCTGTCGGACGACTGCCATGGCTTTCCAATGTATCATGGTAGGCGCGTCTGCCGCGGCAGCTCAGCGTCGTGGCGGTGCCGGGGGTGGCGACGACGCCCATTTCCTGAGTACACTTTTACACTTTTGCGATTTTTCGGCGCCGGTGCGCAGTGGGGTCAATCTCCACGTCAAGCGGCGAGACCGCGTGCTCCCCTCTCTGATAGAAGCGAAAAAGATGAGCAGAGGTGGCAGCTGCGTCGCCGCCGTCGTGACCGCTACGATGGCGGCGTCCATCACAACGGCGCCGCGGTGGGGATGGTGGACTGCAGGTGCCAGCTGTGCCGCCTCCAGCGTCACCACCGCTGATATGGTGCCGTCACCGCTGCTCCGCGGTGTGGGTGGTGGACTGCACAGAAACAAGAACCAGTATGAATAAAGAGCAGTCATTGTCCTTGCGTGAGGACCGCAGCCAACACCCGATCTATGCGATCAAATTGCCCGATGATGTGGCGCTCGGTCAGAAAGCTGGCCGCCATCGCCTGCACCAGATGGGGGTCTTCCACCAGGTCCAGTTCATTGTAGACCAAATTCCGGATGATGAACTCCAAGTCATTGAACACCCCTTCTATGGGCTGCATGTCGGGGCTGTACGGGGGAAGACGGAGGAAGGTGACGCCGGTGGCCGTCATGAAGGCATCCCCGTCCGCGTCGTGAATGGGAGCGTTATCAAACATGACGACACAGTTGTCCGGCTGCAAGTGCCATGGCGCTCCAGGCATGTACACACCTAGCTTGGGGAAGAGCTGCTGTAGAAAAAGACGCCAGTCGGCCCCCGTCAACGCCTTTTGGCGCACAATGACGGACATGAAGCCAAGGATGCGACCGTTGCTAGAGACAGCCATGGTGGTGCTCGTGCGAGGCACAGACCGCGAGTCGCGGTCACGAAGGTTGGAGCGCTCTTGCCTCAAAGCACGACCGTACAGACGGAACACATCCAACCCGTCCGTGTGTGTCTCGTCCACAGACACGATGCACCGGCGGGGAATACGCTGCCGGACGAGAACGTGCTGCCGGCGACGCTCCTCCGTGGACTCGCGAAACAAGCGCAAAATCTTTTTACGCGTGAAGCCTAGACGACGCAAGTGGCGATCGACCGTGCTCTTTGAAAACCGCAGCTCCGTCATGTCGCCCGCATGATCTTGGCTCATCAGTTTGAGCATGTGCGCATGCTCACGAAGCAGAGCCCGAGGATGGTTGCGCACAAGAGTGACCAATGCGTTCATGAGCTGCAAGTCGTACTCGAAGGCATCTCCGTGCTTGTTCTTCCGCTCCGAGCGTCGCCAAACCGATCCATACTGCGCGTAGTAGCCCGCCCAGCGCTTTAGCTGCGTCCGCTTCACACCGATGCTCTCGTGCACCTTTTGGCGTTCCACGCCGTTGGAGAGCATGGACAGCGCGGACGCCCGGAGGTACTCGGAGTACATGGAAAGACGCGCCCGTCTTCGGCCGCCGACAACTTGATGATGTCAACGGACAAGAGCCGGATGCCGCCTGCACGAAAGAGGTCCACAAGGGATCAGCACCCAGGCCTCCCCAGCACCAGCACGACCACAGCGCCGACAAGCGCACCCCCGCCGGGCGAGCGACGCGCAGCGCCGGGGCCCCGACGAGAGAACCACCACAGCGACGACACGCGCACCCCCATCAGGCGAGCGACGCGCAGCGCCAGGGCCCCGACGAGAGCACCACCACAGCGACGACATCCGTACCCCCGCCAGGCGAGCAACGCGCAGCGCCGGGGCCAGGACGAGAGCACCACCACGGCACCGACACGCGCACCACCGCAAGGCGGGCGACACGCAGCGCTAGGGCCCCGACTAGAGCACCGCCACAGCGACGACACGCGCACCTCCGCGAGCAGAGCGACGCGCAGCGCCAGGGCCCCGACAAAAGCACGACCACAGCGCCGATACGCCCACCCGCGCCAAGCGAGCGCCACGCAGCGCCACGGCCCCGACGAGAGCACGACCACAGCGACGACACGCGCACCCCCGCCAGGCGAGCGACGCGCAGCGCCGGGGCCCCGACAAAAGCACGACCACAGCGACGACGCGCGCACCCCCATCAGGCGAGCGACGCGCAGCGCCAGGGCCCCTGCGAGAGCACCACCACATCGACGACACGCGCTCCCCCGCCAGGCAAGCGACGCGAAGCGCCTAGGCCCCGACAAAAGCACGACCACAGCGCTGTTACGCCCACCCCCACCAGGCGAGCGACACTCGGCGCGAGGGCCCAGACGAGAGCACCACCACAGCGACGACACGCGCTTCTCCGCCAGGCGAGCTACGCGCAGCGCCTGGGCCCCGACAAAAGCAAGACCACAGCGCCGATACGCCCTCCCCCGCCAGGCGAGCGACGCGCAGAGCCGGGGCCCCGACGAGAGCACCACCACAGCGACGACACGCGCTCCCGCGCCAGGCGAGCGACGCGCAGCGCCGGGGCCCCGACAAAAGCACGACCACAGCGCCGATACGCCCACCCCCGCCATGCGAGGGACGCGTAGCCTCAGGGCCCCGTCAAGAGCACCCCCACAGCACGGCCGGAAACACGACGCTCGCACTGCCAGCACTGCGAGATCTTCAGAGAGTAAGGAAGGACGAGGCGCGTCCGATTCCGGCTCGACCGACGGAGCTGCGGTGCCGGATGCGGCAGGCAAGCCCCAATCTCACGCGATGCTGAATCATGAGTTGGTGCTAATAATCTCCCAGTTGGTGGGCTTGTTCCTGGCATCGGAAGTCGGAGGGCGATTAACTTCTCTGAGGCCGGAGAACTCTATTTATGTGTCGTGAGTGTGTGGCCGGTTTCCCCGGGGCACGAATACGGCTCACCTATTGGATACACATCGACAGCGCCTACTTACAGCACGATGTGTGAAGGATGCTTCGCGATCAGCAGCATGTCCATTTTTTAGGGACGTGCCATATGTTCGGCAGTCGGTTAGCTTGCAACTTGCAGCCACCGTCAGCTTGCCCAGCAATCTCCTTCCAACCCCGCAATTTGACGGGGGTACATGAGGCCATCCGAAGGGCGATTGGATGGACATTGATGGGCATTCCAGATGGGCATTTGTGGATGGGGGTACCACCCATCGGCGGATGGATCGCAGTCTCGGGAGAAAACGCAGAGACGGCCAACGGAAGAACCTTCCCGCCGATTGGAGGCTGTCGTCATGGGACTGAATTCCCGTTCCACGCATTTGAGGCCAGGAGTGGCATGAGGACGGAGCCTGGACAGCCTGAGCTGCCACCGGTGCTCATTTCCTGTTTTCTCGCTCGTAGCGGCCCTTTCAAGCGTACCCATTGCACGAAATTTTCCATGCCGGCGGAGCATGGGGAGGACGCTGTTCATGCAGAGAAAAACATGCTACAGCAAGAGAGAGGAGGGGGACAACGACCCACCAAGATAGCCAGTGGTGGACCAAAGAAGAGGCCACGCAAACTACAAAGAAATAGAGGCGGCCAGGCGCCGCAAAAAGATCCGCAAGACCACAACGCACAAACATGCTGCCCATGACACTGTCCCCCTAGTAGCCAGAGTTGCTTTCCGAGTCACCAGCGAGCCGCACCAGAACGTCATCGCTGCGCTGACTCCCGTCAACGCCCAAAGCACCGCCGACCCCACCGACATCGCCCATATCCACGTCGTCGCAGCATTGGTGCGCGAGTGTGTCACCATCATCCGCGCTCATGTCGCTGTCCGCGCCGGTACGCCGGTCTATGGTGAGCTCGGCGGTCGCCGCAGCGACGAGCGTGTCCGCGTCCTCGCCGTTGGTGCCGTCCGGCGCATCGCCGTAGGTGGGCTGCCCTGAGTCGCCCCAGTTGATGTTGGCAGCATCCGTGCCTTGACCGGTGGCGCGTCCCGCCACAGCCAGCGACACGGTCTCGGCCGCCACCTCCTTAGAGAAGGTATGGGTGCGCCGCGCGTCCTTGCCATCTATCAGTCAGATGCCCTCATGCACCTTGTCGTGCAGCTGGTGGTTCGAGTCAATCGCATTGGTCTCGTCGCGCCACGCCGCGTGAAATTTCTGAGAATTTCCCTTGTGCCCAGCGGCGCGCACACCGGCGCGCACCTCCAAATGCCAACGCACCGCGGCACACGCAAGGCTGACTTGGCTCAGCACGCTAGACATGGCCCTTCTCGCCCCTGGACGACGGCGCCACAATGCGCTCGTGGAAGCCCGCGTATTCCAAGAAAGCCACAATAGCACACTTGATGGCGTCCTTGCCGCGCGGGAAGGTCCGGTACGAGAAGCGCTGGAGCCATTCCTGATCCAACTCCTAGATGGTACGGCTGGCCTCCTCCAAAGAGTAAAAAGAAGCGTTGACCATGACCTTGCGGTACCTCTCCATCAGGCGCGGCACGCTGTTGGTAAATCAAGAGAACACGGTGGCCGGCTTGACGTTCATAGCGTCGGAGGTGGGGAGCAGGCGCGCGTCCAGCATGTACGACTCGGCCTCCTTGTCCGAAAACTTGAGCTCGGACACGGCCGTCGAGCACATCAGATCCCAGGCCGCCATGGTGTCGACGTACGACTCGCGGGTGAGCGTGGCGCCGCCCATGGTCTCTTTGAGCGCCGCCTCGTACAGAAAGCGCACGCTCTCCATCTCCTTCTTGTTCAGAAAGGGAAAATCCAGCCTCTCCTTGAGCGGCAGGTTCGCCATGGCGCCGCAGTGATTAATCGGGGAGCGCTTGCCGGCGGGCGGCGCGGATGACGCCAAACCGACCGACTTGATGACTTTCTCGATGCCGTTTCTCAAAGCTGTCTCAAGCTGGTCCATCGACGTGATCATCACGTCGATGGACCATCGCCGCCACTCGAGGCGCACCACCTTGGGCGACCGCAGCCGAAACACGTCCCGCGCCCAAACTTTGACGCGCTTGGCAGGCTGTTGTGCTCCGCAGGGCGACGGGGCGGGGCGCACTGGTGGGAGTGGGCGCGGAGGTGGGAGGATGGTTGGGGTGCTCGGTGCCGTGCCCCCGGTTTGCCGCGCGACGCTCGTGCTAGCAGAAAAGGCACACGGCGCACCAGCGTCACGTCCCACCTGTCTCTTTCTCGCATCCCAACCACTCCCCCCTCCCGGAGCAACCGTCCACACTGAAAAGCGCCATCCGCCACTCGGGGGCCACGAGGCAGGCCGCGTCGGTCGCCGCAGAAGCGGTGGCGGCTGGCGCCACAAAACGTGCCCGACTCACAGCGCAGGCGTCGGAGTCCGACTGGGCGGGGGCGATCGCAGCGGCCACCGTTGACGTCCATGCATCTGGCGGTGGAGGGGGAGGGAGCGTGGGAGACGGCGTTTCTGAAATGAAACCTGCCGATGTTAATGCCGCCCGCAACGGGGCTAGTCCCCGAGTCGTGTACGTCACCATATTCAATTCTCCCCTCTCAACAGCAGTCAAACAGTTAGTCTTCCACGTCAAATAATACCTCAGACAACGACTTCATAGCAGTCACAGCGCGGTTGAGGCGACGCTTGGCATCCTTTTGCGCCGTCTCGACGGCCGAGGGCTGGCGGTCAAGGCGCTTGACAGCCGCATGGCGCTCAACCACCAGCAGCTGCTCCGCCGACGCGGTCTCGTCCAGGCGCCGCTTGGACGCCTTCCTGATCTCCTTTGCCAAGTGCCACTGCTCCTCGCCCGTTGATCGCGCACGCGGCGCTATCTGCCCCACAGGGGCCACTGGACACACTACAGACACGACACCGGCAGAGGAGAAGGCGGCGTCCGCCGTGGCGGCGGCGGCGGGGAAGTCCATGGCAGCAAGCGGCGGCGGCGGCGGAGAAATCCATGGCAGAAAGCGGCGGCGGCGGCGGCGGCGGCAGGGAGGCGG
>ENA-ORXC01001557-ORXC01001557.1-marine-metagenome-genome-assembly--contig:-NODE-1557-length-13384-cov-6.466221_pt1 | contig 13384 bp, 17 predicted proteins | sample MGYA00237865_ERZ511478 | MGnify/ENA metagenome assembly ERZ511478 | reverse complement strand
GGGGGAGGGGGGGATGTCAGAGCCTGGGACGGCGGAAAGGGGGGCGGGGGAAGTAGGGGGGAGCGGCGGCGGTGGCCGTTTCGTTGTAGCGGGAAGGACGCGCCCTGCGTGTTGCCACCCCCGTCGCTTGCGGCACGGCGGTGCCCGCCGTCGGCGCGCGCCTTTGCCCGGTTTGGTTGGCGGTGGCGTCACGGGGCTGTCGGACATAGTACACAGTGAACAAGAGAGCATTTATTTGACGTCCCAAGGAAAGAAAACGTTGAGAAAATAGCGCATGTCCAGGCGCTCCTGAAGCGGTCCTTCCATTGAAGGGAGGTCCTCAGTCACGCCTCGGCGAGCGGCGAGGTCAGCGAAGTCGGGGACGACGAATGCGAGCCGTTTGACGTGGTCAACGGGCACAAGCCGCAAAGTCACGTCAGACGCACCTTCGCCGATGCGCCACTTGAGGCGCACGCACCCGCGCGACACAAACGGACACAGCGGCTCGGAGGGGACGCTCTCCATGGCGACTAGAACGACCGCGTCACCCGCGGGGCCCCTAACAATGGCGCGGAGCTCGCCGACGCACACGCGCGACTCGTCGCCGCCGGGGTGATACAACACCGCGTCGTACCACGGCGCACCGAGGTACTCCTCGGTCGCTCGTAGGTGCTGCCGCACAGACGTGCCGCAGTCAAAGCGTGCCTGAATGGAGGTGCGCGTCGTGACGCGGACATGCCGATGCGCCGCCAAGCGTAAAAGGGCTCCGACGTTGGCCAAGTCCGGCCGCGCCGCCAAGTCCCTGACGGTGATATTGGCGACGTTGTACATCCTGCGCTTCCGCTTCCTCATCTGCTCGGCTCCGGCAGTCGCGCCGACGGCCGGTGGCATACCATCAACAGATGACCCGTCGTGTCTCACATTAGTTGGATTGGTGCCCTGGGCATCCGCACGCCGCTCCAGCTCGGCCTTCCAGGCCGCGGCCGCGTCGCCGTCGTCCTTGGCGTGGCGGGAAAGTATTCCCCGAGCGCCATGCGCATGCCGCACCAACTGACGAGTGGACGTGCGGACGTCCTTGTTTGTACGAAGGTAATGATCCTTTTCCATCTTGTGACCACTTTCGTTGACGGCGGTGTTGCCGTTCTGCAAGTTGCCGTGCCACCACACCGCGTCGACCACATGGCAAAGCAGCTTGTGGACCTTTACGGAAGCAATGTGACCAAGAATGGGGGTGACGAACTTATTCACGAAGTTGGTGGCCTGCTGGCCGATGTCGAGGCCTCGCGTCATTGTCATCGGCGGCGGCACGGCTGATGTAGTGCGCCCAGCGACGCGCGCGTAAAGCACAGCATACTCGGCAAACATCGATGTGACGGCGACGTTAACTGGGGTGTCCCCCCACTCGTTGTGGTACGCCTCCCAATCAAAGACATAGTCCTTGCCCACCTTGGCAGCCTCCTCGTCGCAGTCGGCGTCGTATCCCGTCGCGTCCATCGCGTCCTTCGCTCTCCCCGCCACCGCGCGCTCCGCCGCGAGCTCGGGTTCGAACGCACCGCTGCCGTTGTCATTATCTAGCGGACCAAAGAGACCGGCGACTAAAAACGGTAGGATGGCGACGCCGTCTCTCTGCTGCTTCCCAGTGAAGACGGCCTGTTTTTCGTTGGCTCGAACGATGTATCTACGTAAAGGATAGAAAGAGACTCTGGGAAAGAGGCAGGAGCTGCAATGAGCGAGTGGTCAGACACACTGGTAGACATCACCATGCCCTCGATGCACAACCGACGGTTGTTGGTTGCGGTCCACAGAATGGCCGCGGGCCGACAGCAAGAGGCGAGAGACACGGCGTAACGTACCCTGGTGGCGTCTTACAAGCTTTGCTCCGTCGACTGCGGAGCAACAATCGCTCGAATGCAACGCGCCGTGTGGCGGCGCCCGATCCGGCAGGGGGCTTCTTACCCTTGCACAAGTACGGAAAAATCCGGACCAGGCGGTGCACAAGCATTCGGGTGACTCCGAGGTCCATGACCTGTGGCACAAAGATGGACACATGAGAGAGACGTACACAGCAAAATCGGATACACAAGCAAAAACCAATGACATACACCAGTCAGGGGCATGCACTGATCACCGCGGTGGATCACAAAAGCCCGTCACCAGAGAAGGAGGCTCACGTACATGGAGGACATCGAACCCAATCATGTTGTATAGCAGGAGCGGTGCGGTGCCGAGGCCGGCCATGCCGGCAAGCGCCGGCACGCCGCCAGATGTCGAGTCGAATGCACCTAGTGCCAAGCGCCGCTGCCTCCGGCGTTGGCGCTGCCTGTGCTCGTACGCCTGTACCTGGTTGTTGACAGTATTCATGACATTACGGCGCTCCGCACTGACCGTCTCGGGCGCGCCGACCACCTCGATCTTCGCCATGCACGACGTGCAAGGATAAGCGCATTGGCCGCCCTTTAACCGCAGCACTGCTCTCTCCTCCGGTTGGTCGCAGAGGTACAGCAGCACGCGAGGGAAGGCACGAGCTTTCTGGCCTTTGACGCTCACTCGAAAGCCAATGTGACTGCGGCCAATGACTTGTGTGAAGGCGGCATAAATGACCCGCTGCAGGATTCCGCACCGCCTAATTCTGGCCCTCTCATCAGCCCCCGGCTCCTGCAGCTTACGCACAATGGGGACGTAAGCAACGGTGACCCACTCGACGCAGTTTGACACGTCGTTAACCAAACGCACACGAATGGGGTACAGCTTGTGGGCTACGGGATACAAAACCATGGAGCGAGCAAACGAGGGAGTCCAGTGAGCAGAGGGCACAAAGCTTACGACACTCAATTGGCGACGAACAAGATGACATGAGCAAAGCGAGCCAGATTTAACACACCGTCATACACGCAATACAACATACCGCCAGAACACGACAGCTGGCTGCGGTCGGAATAAACGTGCAGGCCGAGGACGCATGCGACCTCCTCTGTGCTGCCCGTGACCAGCTGTTCGCACAACTTGAAGGCCTCCCCGTCCATCGGCGTCTCGCGCTTGTCCTCGAGCGGCGCCGACCCCAGCGGCCCGCTACACAGCTGAATGCTGCTATTCTTCCTCTTGACGAGCTTCCTGATGACTTGCAAGACGTCGCGGAAGTACTCCTCGTACGTCACGCCAACTTCGACAACCTTCACTTTTTTCCAACCAGCACAGAGGGCGGCGTCGTCGAGATCATCCCGCAGCGCATCTTTAAACGCCGTGACCGAAGGAAAAGTGCCCGAGAGTGGCTTGATGGCCTGCGTCCTCCGCCATGCCGGCCTTAGTGCGGTCCCAAACGTCAAGGAACTCGTACAAGAAACCCTGGTCTTTCTCGGAAAGACCCGCTCCGCCAGCTTGCAGGACAAACCGCTGCAGCGCTCTGAGGCGGACGGTGTTGAAACGGCCAACCTTGGCACGCTTCCGTCTTTGGACGAGCGGCTCACCGCGGGCCGCGTCACCGAGGGCCTCGTAGAGGGCACGTACGTGCAGCCCTACCGACGAATATAGGTACTCAGGAATCGCATCTGCGGCGGCTCCACCGCCGTCCGTTGGGGGCACCCAAATACGGGTCAGCTCCAGCAGCGTACGGAGCTGCGACTCCACAGCTGTGTCGGACGTGGACGCCGAGTCTGCCGAACTTGGTGAGCCGTGGGAAGGCGGGGCGGACGACTCGTCCGTACTGTGAGCCCCATCGTTGTCATCGGCCACACCAGCCGCGGTCCCGCTCTCTCGCACGCCCACGCAGCGACAGCTCCGTGTCGACTCGCCTCGGGGTCGACGCCGAGGCAGCTGCGTGTGGTGACCAACCAAACCATCGTGAAAGGTGTACTGGTGCCGTCTCAGAGTAGCCAGGACGTCCGTACTGTACCCACAGTCACAAACAAGAAAAGGCAGCGCCGGTGGAGTGTCCGACATGATGCCCGACTGGGTGTTGCAACAAGAATAGGAGAGGAGCACGAGAACGAGTTGAATTTACGCACGCAGTGGAGATGCTCCATAAAGGAAGCAGCCGCGAGAGTCAGCACATGGACTTCAGAATACAACACAAGGCGATCAGCGTGCACCTCTGCAAGCCACGTCAGGGCGCCCGCGCCCGGCTTCATGATCCCCCGCCACCACCACAAACACTCGACAAAGCCAAACCCTTGACAACGTACATGCGGCAAGGTCTACGGTTCGTGCGGTTGTGCGTGTCGATAGTGCGGTGCATGGGACACAGACGACGGTGCGAGACGCCGCAGCGCAGCTCCTGTCTAGTGCCAAACTGGGGGCATTGCGCAATCGTCCAGCTCCTCTCCTTGGCGGGAACCGAACTTCTCGACAGCCTCTGGCTGTATGTCGCGGGAACTGCATGCGGCGGGCTACCTGTGGCGAAGGGACCGGTTGACAGCATACAGGCCTGAATGGCACGAGAGCTAAGCGGAAAAGAAAACGATCCCAGTCAGCTTCCCAAGCCAGACGTCGCGGACTACCATATTCTGTGCCAAGCCGTATCCATTGGCCATGATACCCCAGCGGTGGTTCGGCGCTGCGCGCACAACACAACCACCTGCAGCCGGATACTTGCCCCAAACTGCATCACTCTTGGCTCAAGTCGCGCCGCATTAAAGAAAACTCACCTGGTAAAACTCACCTGGTAAGACCCGACGTGGGGCATGCCCACACCAGGGCCAGCGCACGGGCTATGCACTGCAAGAACAGTGGGTCCGGACGGGCACGCGGGTTGGTCCGGGCGGATACAGGCCATGCCCCAGACCAACCGAAGGCCCAAAAACTGGCTTAAAGCCAACCGCACGCCAGCGATTCGCTGACACGGTCATGGCGGGAACCAGGGGTAGTCAAGAAACGGAGAGGCAGAGCCGGTGGCTGGTCGTCTCTGTCGCGCCAGGACGTGACTAGGAGACTAGCCGCCAAGCACAGGAGGCGGCCGACGACGACAGGTCCCATCCACAGAAATCTGGATGGGAAGGACCGTGGTCGAGTGCGCGGGATCAGATTAGCGCGCGCGGCCCGACAGTGGCAAGGCGCACTACACCGGATCGAGCGCCGCAAGTACTGGACCGGACAGTTCAAATCAACACACAAATTGTTCGCCGGAGCAAGTGTGTGCGCGCCCAGGCAGCCGCAGAGGTAGGTTTGTGCACGCCCAATCACGCAGGCGTGCTGCACAACCCTACGCAGAGGTGCAATCTCGTGCGCCCATGAGTCGCGACCAAGAAAGTACTTTTCTTATGCCGGTTCAAGTACATCGATTTAATCGAGTGGAACACTGTTCCTCGTCGATCGATCGCCGCACTGTGTCGAGTGGCGGCCGTTTTGGAACCTAAGTGTGGCGACGCTGTGACTTGGACCCCACAGCACCACCACTCCCCTCCGCCCTCCCGACGCTGCAGCCAGTGATGGTCTCTAAACTGACGACGCCGAGTTCCCCCGAAGTGGATCACGAAGCGAACTAACTCGCTCTCTGCACCGGGTGGGACGGCCCCGCAGAGTGTCCACCACACTAGTACGCCTGCCTGCCTCTCTTACGCGCTCCCACAGAGCCGCGCTGGAAGGTATCTGCCACGATCCGGTATCCTCTCTTTGCTTACCATTGTTTTCCGGTCGCGTTTCTGTGGGCACGCCGCCGACCCCCCCCGCACGGACCATGCGGCCCTCTGTCCCCTCGTCTGAAGAGTACATTGCCGCTGCGTTTTCCGGTCGTCCTTTATCCGCGCGCTCCGCGCCCCTTCTTACAGATATGCTTGAGGCCTTCCTCCCTGCACATGCCTCTGTTCGTCCCGACCCGAGGCGCGCCAGTCGCTCCCTCGATTCACCTTTGCCTGTGTCGTTTGTCTTTCCTATTTTGCCGCGCCACAAGGATGCGCGCGCCTTTTCCCGGCACTCACATACACTGCTCGAATGCGCCCCCTCCCCACGCGCCCCTCTGCGCCGTTTTCTGTGGCTCTTTACTGCTTTGCGCGGATGGGAGCTGTTTCGCCCACTTAAACAGGCTCCTGGGGCCGCACGCGGCGGCGCCGCGAGCGACCATCACGCCCGAGGGCTTCGGCCGCACCTCTACAGACGGCTGCGTGGGCTGAGCTCTCGTGGGTCGGCCAAACGCGCCTGGCTGGCCCGTTTGAGGCTCCGGAATGGTACGTAAGAGCGAGTGCGGGAGCGTGACCGGCGTGTTGCCTTGTTTTCACCCAGCCCTATCACCACCGCTGACTCGAAGACACCGCGTTGGCCCCTCGTCCTCCATGCTCCAACCCCAATTTCTGTCCTCTTTGCCTTGCCGTTGTGACCCAGTCCCATCCGTTGTGTAATCCCCCAATCTACGACGTCTTTTTTTATCATGGTCCCGTTTCCCAAACCCTTACCCCCGCGGATGTCTACGTTGCCCGGGACGCCAGAGTCGACCGCGGCTATTGAGGAGCACGTGAGGCGCATGGACGAGTTTCTCGGTCGGAATTCCTACAGCCGCCGGAACTCAACGCGAGGCGACCAGTGCCCTCCCACGGAGCCGCGCGCCAACGACGGAGCCGCCGCGTCCGCCGCCTACCCCGACGGAGCCGCCGCGTCCGCCGCCTACCCCCACGGAGCCGCCGCGTCCGCCGCCTACCCCGACGGAGCCGCCGCGTCCGCCACCTACCCTGACGGAGCCGCCGCGTCCGCCGCCGCCCCCGACGCTGCTGGCGCCGCTACCACCACCGCCACCGCCCCGGAGCTGCCGCAGCTTCACAGCTACTTGCCGGGGTCCCAATCCATCGCCACCCACGGCACGACGTTTGCAGGCGATCATCCGTGGCTCCTACCGCCGTTGTCGGAGCCGCCGCACGCTGTCGGGGCGGCTACCGGAGGCCGACCCGTCGCTCCGTGGACGGCATCGCCGCCGCCGCCGGTGGGGACTTCTTGGACGCCAAAGCAGCCGGAGGCTGCGTCTTCAGCGCCAGGTCGTTCTGCTGGCGCCGCGCCGTCTCGCGCGGTGTTTTTCGGCCCGTCGTCATTGGACAGGGACCCGCAGGTGGCGGCAACGGCGGCCGCGGCGGCTGTCATTGATTCGGTTCCAACGTCGCAGCAGACGTCCCTCGCCGCCCCGTTCCCGACCCCGCCCGCCTCGCGTAGGCGCACCACGGGTGGCCGCGCTCGTGGCGGAAGCAAACGCAGCCCCGCTCAGGCGGCTTCATCCGCCGTGGCGGTACACCGGCGAAGAAGCAGAAGACGGCGGCCGCAAAGACGGCGGGAGGCCGCGTCAGCAACGGGTCCTCCGGAACTAAGTCTGTCGCCGAGAAGCCGGAGGATGAGGCGGCGTGGAAGCTCGTGAGTGGCCAGGTGGCCAAGGCCGTGCGAAAGGGCAATAAGGAGCTGTGGGCGGCGTTGCGCAAGTCTATGACCCAAGTCGAGCACTTACGCGACAACACCAACCGCCTGGAGGCCCGCGTCGACGGCCAGGGCCAATGCAATGAGCGCACGGCCATGGCCGTCGCGTCCTTGCGGTTGGTAGTGCAGAAGGAAGGCGGCATGTCGGGGTCGGGAAAGGAGGGGCATCATGGCAGCAGCACCAAGGACGGCCGGAAGCACGGCGGCCAGGACGGTGACGGGCGAGGCGGCAGCGAGGGCGACGGCAGCAGTGGCCAAGACGTCAAGCCCGTCGTCACTGCGGACGATTCCAACGCCTTGGCCAAGGCCCGCGCACCCAAAAACGACATGGATGCCGCCTCGTTGCGGCGCCCCATCCGCGCTGCAGTCAAGCACATGGTCGCCACGGCCACCAACTCCCGTCACGTCCTTATGGACTCGAAAATGGCGACAACAGCCATTCACGAGCAGGTCATGAACACGTTCAACATGGACGCAGAGGCCGCCAAGAGCTACCTCATGAATCACATCTACTTTTCGTCCTCGACCGTGTGCGCCGACCCGAATAAGAAGCGCCCCATGTCGGTCATCAACACCACCGTCCCCCACTGCGTGGCGCAGGTCCGTGAATTCATCGTCAAGCCGTTCTTCAAGGTGCTCGGCTTCCCGTACAACCCGATGCCCGTCTCCAAGGCCAAGAAGTGGTCCGCCAACGATTGCTTTATCACCTCCGAGAAGGGCGAGAAGGCGGTGGTGGCAGCCGCTAAGAGCTTGTTCTTGAAGGTCGGCGGCGGCGACCGCATTGTCAAGCGCAAGACCGCCGGGAGTCGCTGCTACGTCGAAATGGTCGTCGGTCATCACGCGCTCATCGCCAGCTTTGCACGCAACGAGTTCGAGATTGCGCTCGGCAGGCGCTCTCGGCGCCGCGGCGGCAACGACACGGGCGCGTACATGCACTGGGTGGACGAATTCGCCGCGTCCATTAACCACCTGTCCAAGAACCACAAGGACAACAAGGTGCACGGTGGGTACCGCATCACCGACGAGATCGACCCGGACATTGTCATGCGTACCAATACTGGCCGGTGGGTCTTTACGGCGCCTGCCGATGGGGAATTGCAAGCGTCGGTGGGTAAGGCGCCCAACGTGACGTCAACGACGGCCCGCCCTCGTAAGTCGGCCAAGACCACCACCTCCGTGCCAAACAACCCCCGCGCCCCCGCCTCCGCCCATCGCGGTGGGGCGCCCAGCCTCGGCGCAGGCGCCGACCATCGCCCGCACGCCAACGACGTCACGGATGGGGCGATGCATGACAGCGTCAAAGAAGGTGGCGTCGCCGCCGACGACGACGGCACAGCGACCGACGGCATCTCGGTGGCGCCGCGTACAGGCAGTGTCGTCATCGACATCGACGACAACGCCGACTACAGCGCGGGGGCGGCGCTTATCGGCATGGATGAGGAACACGAGGGCGGACGGAGCGCCAAGGTGGGGGCCACCGGCGCGTCCTTGGGCGAAGGGATGACCGATGGGGAGGGGAGTGATGGCGAAAGCAGCGATGGAGAGGCAACGGGGTAAGGCAGCTGCTCGTCATCCAGCGACTCCGGTGATTCGAATGCGAGCCTGAGCAGCTCCGATGGTGAGAGCGACAATGAGGACGGTTCTGCGGCCGAGGGCGGCGACTACGAGGCGGCGGACGGGGTACACTGACGGTGCTACATGGTGCCTATCCGTTGATAGCAGCCGCTAGGTCTGCCTTGCGTTCTTGGAGGGGTTTTGTTTTGCGCGCACTCATGCTGGTCGTGCAGCTTGTTTATGCCATTGCGTACATGAGATCGACAGAGAAAAAGAGGTGCTTGAAACTCCTTGTGGTGCGGCTCGAAGCGTGTGATCAGAGACCGAGTAGTAGCGTGTACAAAGGAACTAGTGCTCGTCGCTACGTGTTTTTCTTTGTCGTGTCAGCACAGTCTTGTCCCTCATGCAGGCGTGGCATTGGTTGAATGCCAACAGATCTGTGTCCAATGGTAAAGGGTTTCTTAAATCATCGAGCGTGAGCGATCTGAAACAGCCGCTCCTGCCGAGGTTGACACGCTGTCCCTCAGGCGGTCCCCGCCAGTCAGGTCTCTCAAGGGCGGAACTCGGGACTACGCCATCCGCCAGAAACGCCCATCGAAAAACGTCCCGATGGCCCATCCAGACCCCATCCAAAATGGATTTGGATGGGCTTGGATGGGCTTTGGGCGCCCATCCGTCCCCATCCAAAAGCCCATCCAACCCCATCCAAAACGCGTTTGGATGGGGTGTGCGGGGAGCGGTGACGATTGCAACCATGACGGTTGGAAGGAAGGCGGCGCCCCCTGCGGTCAATCGTCGCCGCCTGACTTGGTCGGTAGCGGCCGCCCGACGGCGCGGCGGGCCCGTGCGTGCGCGCACACAGGGCCACCGCGGTGAGCGACCGCGGCAGACGACTCGCGGGCGGGGACAGGTGAAGGCGGGAGGGACGCTTGCCGCACCGCGGTGGGTTTTCCTGGCCACGCTGCGAGGGGGGGGGCCACGTGCGTCGACGCCCCCGCTGCGGGAGCGCCGCAGCTTGGTCGGCTACCCCGGGCGTGGACGTGCGCGTGTCTGCCACGGGCGACGTCGACGCCGTTTGCCCAGCAGGGTTGCGGCGCGCCGCTGTGTTTCACCGTCGGTTGCTTGTCGGGTTATGTTTGCGGTCGCGCGTGGGTCGTGTCGTCCAAGTACACAGCGGCGGTCTGCTCTGGTGTGTAGCTCTTGCTGCCAACCACTGCCGCCGCCCCAAAGCAGCCCTGCGCCGTGCCGCCACACGAAACCGGTCCCGCGGCCGGCCGCGTCCGAGCAACCCAGCGACGCGGCGTCGACCACCACGCCGGTGGGGCCCACCCCGCGTCCGCCACCCCGCCCAGGGCGCGCGTCTGCACATTGCAGAGCGCTTCCGGCACGCCACAGTGGCGCTTGCCCACCAACGACGATGGCATGGCTTTGAGGGCAGGGACGGCCGCGTCCGCCTCGGACCGCGACACCGCCACACGCGCCCGACCGTGGCACGATGATGCAACGTCGGACAGGAGCACATTGCCATTGGCGTTGACGGTTGAGAAGGAGGCCTTGCCCAACGGCAAGATGCGCGCGGCGCAGTATTCGCGGCCGTTGGCCGAGTCGATGGTCGCCCGTGTCCCGACGGACGGGAAAGCGGACCAGTGGGATGGGGGCCACGCACACGTCCTGTCGCTCGCCGGCTAGAGCCCATGGGCTTGCTTAACGACTGAGGCCACCTGCAGCCACGAGGTGAGCAACAGCAGCCGACCGGGAAGGCGGTGGATTTTGATACCCTTCAACGACGTCTGCGCCGGCCTGGGCCTAGCGGTGAAAGCAGACGCGCCGGCGGCGGCCGTTTGGAGCTGGTTCCACTGCCCGCATCGCCGTTCATGGAAGCACGTCCGGGTCGCGACCTCCGCTGCGACTGCCGCCGCCGTTGCTGAAGCCGCCACGGCCACTATTGCCGCTGGTCGCCGCCACGGCGGCGGCCACCGCCCACGCGCGGGGGGCCACTCGGCGGCGCGCTGACAGGTGCTTCTGTCACGCGGTGGTGCACACAGCCACGTTGAAGATGCGGCCGCGGCCGCCCCGCGGCAGTTGCGGAGGCTGCCAACCCCACCCGCGCTGTGAAGCGCCGCTCACACACCCGCTGAAAGCTGCACTGACAGTGCGTCGGCGCGGGAAGAGCCCGACGCTCCACGGCCGTCGTGCTGCGGAGGCCCCTCCGTCCGAGGGAGTGGGCGGTCCCGGCGCATGCACGTGGCCGCCTGCCGCTGCCGTCGGCGCCATCACTGCAGCTGCTGCCGCCGGCGTCGCCGACGCCACCACGACCGCCCCCGTGTCGGGCAGCGCCATCCGCCGCCGTGGGTGGCGCCGTGGGGACGAGGCGCACCGCCTCGTCCACGGCCGCTGTTCCCTGAGACTTGTCGACAGAGACGCGGGGCAACGTCGTCGTCGACGTCGTGCCGTCCCGGTCGCGGCCGCTCGCTGCGTGCGCGTAGTCAGGACGCGCGTCTTTCCAACTCGTCGCACCCAGCGACGGCGAGCGACGCGTCGAGGGGGTGGTTGACGCCGCCCGCTGGTTTGGGCATGCGGTCCACCGCGGCGCGAGACAGCTGGGTCGCGGGAGAGAGGGGGAGCTCAAGGCAAGGGCGCGAACTGTGTCTGGTCGCCGATACATATCCATATCCTTTTAGTCTTCGACAGCACAGTCTCGTGCTCATTTTCTCTCGAGAACAAGAATTCTAGAACTGGAACAAATTGTCATGATAAGAACGCCGATTGCACTGCTCTTCAGTAATTTCCTTCGCCGCACTCTTCCAGCCTTTTGTGCTGTGCTTGTGCTGCCAACTTCATCTGCGTACAGTATTCATGAACAGTCACCGCAGTACAGTTCTGTACACGCCGTCTCCACATGCACCGGGTCCCTGCCGACCCGCCACCTCCCCCCCTTACGTTTCGCCGGCTCCCTCCCTCTTCCATCCCGCTGCCGTGTGGAGACCTCACCAGCGCCATGGCGTTTTGGTGGTTTGGCCCGCTGACCTTCCGCACCCGCCGCGGCGGCCGCGTGACGGTCGGCGGGTTGTGGCTGACCCTCCCCGCGGTCGGGGCGTGGGCGCTGGCGACGGCGTGGCGGCCGTCGCCGCCACCACCGTCCCGGCCGCCATTGCCGCCGTCGTTGCCGGCCGCCGACGTGGCCGATGCCCCGTTGAACGTGCGGCAGCTCGAGGAAGGGGGGGACCACACCGACGGGGAGTGGCCTTGACGCGCAGCGGCCGGTGGGTTGTCTTTGGCGGGCGGGCTGCGGTGGGCTGGTGACGAGGATGGTGTCGGGGTGTGGTTGTGGTTGTTGACGCTCGCGTGATGCTCCCACTCGCGCGCCCCCTCGTGCAGCAGCGCGGGGGGCAGTGGGGGGGAGGAAGCGACAGGTCATGTGGCTTTGAGGTGGCCACATTTCCTCGAGGAGTGGCCCCCAAGCTAACGTCGATAGGTGCTGTCCGCCTGCCCTGGGGAAGCGGCTCGCCCTGGGAGGACGACCGGCACCCATCTCTTTGTGCGTAGGCTCTGTTGAAGCCACTGGCGCGTCACAGTCCTGAACTATGACCCATAGCTTTGCAGTTGTGCACACAAGACAGCCCTGGCCGCGCCCATACGACGAGTCCCAGAGCGGAGCTCGTCCCCACAGAGGAGCGCATCCAAGCACTGAACAATGGCTGCTCGGCCGCCGCCCCGCGGCGGGCGGCCTCACCAACCGTCTTCCCCCCCGGCGGCGTCGTCGAGCGCGACCACGCGCGCCGCGGCGGGCGCGCCGGCCACGAGCTCCGCCACAAACGGCGCCGGGATGGGCGCGTGGTAGGTGACGATCAGCTCCTCCATCGCGCGGGACAGCCCCACGTACGCCAGCCGGCGGGTCGCCTCCACGTCGGCGCGGGATTGGGTGCCGGTCGGGTACTCCCCCTCGTCGACGCGCACGAGGAGGCCGACGGGGTATTCGCGGCCCTTGGCCGCGTGGACGGTCGTCAGCGCCACCGCGTCCCGCCCGCCGTGCGCGTCGCCGCCGTGGGGCGCGGCGGCGGCGGCCGCCCCGGCGGGCGTCGGCACCCGCCAATCGTCCACGTCGCACGCGTCGTCGGCGGGGGGCCCCTCGTCCCCAACGTCCACGTCGGCCCCACCGTCGGCGCCAGCGTCGGGGATGAGCTGGCGGAGGGGGGCGAGCGCCGCTCGGAGGCGCGCCAGGGTCGCCGCCCCGCCCGCACGGGCGGCGGCGGGCGCCGCGCCGGGCGTGGCTGCCGCACCGGCTGCGGCGGCCGCACCGGCCGCACCGGCCGGCGCGGCGGCGGCGGCCCCAGCAGCGTCGGCGGCGCCCGCCGCGGCGGCGGCGGGTGGCGGCGGCGCAGACAACCGCACCGCCTGGACGGCGGTGGGCAACACTGGCGGGGCGGGGGTCGTCACCCTAGCGGCGGCCGTCGCGACGCCGCCGCGCCGC
>ENA-ORXC01001555-ORXC01001555.1-marine-metagenome-genome-assembly--contig:-NODE-1555-length-13388-cov-18.370671_pt1 | contig 13388 bp, 10 predicted proteins | sample MGYA00237865_ERZ511478 | MGnify/ENA metagenome assembly ERZ511478 | reverse complement strand
CCAGCAGCTTTGCCAAGAAAACGCATCTCCCGGCCGTTTCCCATTTCTATACCCACCCACATCCCTTTCCCAGCAGCCGAGCGATTCCCCGGACGCTCGTGGTGTCTGTGCGTTTGTCAGAAACGTCGCGATCGAACCCCCGCGTTGCTCATGCTGCCTTAGGTCGAAACCGTTGGACGATATGCATCGTTTTCCTGTATACTTCGGGCACGTTCATGTATCCACTCTGCACCACTCCACCACGAGACGAATGAACACGCAGTCGTATACGAGCAAGATATACCCACGCAGAACCCGCGTCGTTCCGCTAGTCCGCGCTTCGTCGCGCCGCTAGTCCGCGCTTCTCTGCGAGGCCGTCGCGTTCGGAACCGTCTTTGTTAACACAATCCATAGCCTTTAGGATGACTGATCAATGGTTTGTCATTCATGGTCCACAGGCGCCACATGATAAATACGTAATTTAAATACGTGTTTTGTTCTTTGGAGATGCTGTCATCGCTGCTGTCAGTAAGGTTGCCATTTACCGAACGTTGCGATTCGGATACCTTTTCCCGATCAGTATACCGATTTACCGAATTCGTACCGAGATCTCGGAACTCTAAGTCATTTTATAACTCCGGTCATGTGGGATGTATGGTTCGTGCTTCACCCGCGCTTGCACCCTCTCTCACACACTGCAACGGTCACCAGATGACCTCGACCGTACCAGCCGCTCGCTTCGGCATTACACCCGACCAGCGCCACGGCCACCACCGCAACGGACATGGGTTAGGTTTGACCCACCCCTTCGCCGTCACACCAATGATTCTCCTGCGTGCTATGCCACGCCATTTACTAATCACACATCAAGGCATGCATATCAACAGCAAACTGCTTGCCCACCTTCCTACCAACAATATCATTGAGTGTGGTCATAGGCCTACTTGGGCTGGGGCGGGAGGGTCTGTATACGAAACACGGGGGCCTTGTACGCTCAACAACGTATCGGGGCTGGCCTACTGGTCTGTCTGATCCGCGACTGCTGGGTCTCACGAGTGCCTCGCTCGTTGTGTGACATCGGTCGAGCTCTTCCACGCCGAAATAATATTTTAGTCACCGTATCCTAAGTGTACCGACCGTTGAGGAAATCGCCCGTACCGATTTTCGATCTGGATACCGACCCTTACCGATTTCGTTTATGGATCAATTTTACCGATCTGCCAACCTTACTGTCAGGAGTGGTGAAACGCCTCGCGATGCAGAGCCGATTGACGTTGTTGGCCTGGAAAAGAGGGCCGCTCGCCAGGCATTCTATCGTGTGTTTTGATGAACGACTTCAAACAAATTAATTATTAGACCCTTGTTACGTGAGTAACTCCCGCAGACAAGTCAGCATAAGAATGATGATGCTAACGAGAATCCTATCGCATCTGCCGATGAAAGACGGTGTGAATAAAAAAAAGACAACAGAGATCCACTCCGCAACAGAGGTTCAAGAACAAGAGCGCTACGTACCCATGTTCTCTCCAACCCAGGCTGGTACCACTTGCCAAGTTTTGGACATGATCCGCCCGTATGAAGGGCATGTGAGGGATAGTTTCACTGTGAAAGTGTGCAAAAAAAGTCCTCCACTTGCAGGCCTCTGAGGGGTGCCCAGAGACCCTATTTCGAAACATAAAAAGATTCGCCGGAAAAGTAAGTAGCCCCCTTTTTCTCGCTCGGTCGCATTCAAATGCTAAAAAGTCCTACGTGCATGGTACCGGGGCCCTTGATCATCAGTCAGAATCGCGGTCTGAGCCAATCAATCAGCGATTGCCATCACGCTACCGATGCTTGCGGATGTTCTTTTGTGGGAAGCACAATACCCTTCCTGGTACCCTTGGGCGCGTCCTCAGTTGTCCGCAAGGGACAGAAGGGCGGTAGGAGTCGTCTGTAGCTGACCAATGATCGTCTGGTTAGGACTAGTTTCCATCGAAGGGCGATTTTCGATGGCTCCTCGATGGAGACAGTTCGATGGACCTAGATGGGACCTCGATGGAAACCTTCTCGATGGAGGTTTCCCCATCGCCAATATGACCAAATCTGGACGCGCTCGTGGGGCGAATCTGCAAGGGTGTGTCCGGGATACGGCGGCGGTCGATGCGCTGTACCGTTCCTGGGCGCCTCCAGATGCGGGGTTTCTGGCCTGCGGCGGGGCGCTTTCTTGCTCCTGGACGGGGCTACAGGGGCTACGGGGGCAGGGGCGCGGGCGCGGGCGCGGCACGGCACGCTTCCCTTCGAAGCGTACGCGAAATCCGCAGCCCGTCGACCACCGACTACCGGCCGTCAAGGCACGTCATGAACAACGCGGAAGAAAAAACCAAGGGAACACTGTGAGGGTAGAGCGCATCGCCTCACACGCTCCAGTAACCCCCCTCAAGAGATGCACGAGCACAAACACACACACCCTCACGGTGGCACGTCATGCGTCGTACCCAAGCATGTATACACAAAGCATCAAGCGCGTCATAAAAACAACCGCGCACCCACACAAAAGAGAACAGATGCGCCACAGAGCGCAAACAAGATAAGCGCCAAAGGGCACGTACCAACATCAAGCCCACAAACACACACATGACAAATCAGGGCTTACCGAGAAAGTCCGAGGCACCACCATCCGCACGTCGCCCAACGCTCAAGACACCGACGATGTCGCGGGTGCCCATGCACGACTCTCAAGCGGTGGCGTCGTCCGCCATGTCGCCACCCGCCCGCGCCGTTGCGGCCGCGTCGGCCGCCGGAGCCACCGTTGCAGTGCGCGTCGTCGAGGCATCCGCGACACCGTCCGGCCCCGTCTCACTCGCGGCAGCGGGGCGCACCACAGGCGCGGCCCCGTCAACAGTGCCGACCGTCACCACCTCCTTGGCCGGCGCACCGGCCTTGGTCGCAGCCGGTCGGGCTCGAACTGTGCGTGTGCGCATCGCGTTGACCGGCACCGGCGGGTGCTCAAAGTCGCAACACGTCGGCGAGTTGGCTTCGCTGATGACAAAACCGCGCCACGGCTGGGTGGTTGTGGGCATAAGCGGGTGGACTGTGATGACCTCCCAGCGCCAGCGGTCGTACCAGCCGTTGTCCTTGCCGCGGCGCTTGCGACGGACGCCAGCGGCAATCTGCTCGAGCTCAGCGCGTACGAAGGTAGCAGCGAGGGCGATGTGTCCCATCGTGGTGTACGCGGTCTCCTTGTTTCCCAGACCGGCCGGCAGGCGGATGCGGTCCGCGACGCCGAGGTGGATGAACATCTCTTTGACAGCCGCCAAGATCCCGTCATGACCGTCGTCCGAACAAATAAAGCGCGGCCGCACGGGCGCGTTGCGCTGCTCCTGGGTGATCTCGTCCTCGTCCTCTGGTAGCTTGTTCATGTTCTCCAACCAGGTAGATGCCGCCTGCTTCTGCATGGACTTGGCAGTGGAACCCACCGTCGTGAACCACACCGGTACGATGCGCTTCTTGATCGCCTCCAACACATGGGAAATGGACTGGGTCATGGGCTGGTACGCGCGGATGACCTGATCCGCCTTATTCTTGGCTGCACCGGCCGTCGTGGCCGCCCCGGCTTTCTTGGTCCCGCCGACCTCATCGTTTGAGGACGAGCTTGAGTCCGAGCCGGAGCTCGCCTCGGAGCCCGAGTTGGTACCGCCGTCGGCACACGTCGTCTTGCGCTTGGCCTTCCCCTTGTCCTTGCGCTTCGATTTGACCTTGGCCTTCGACGCAGCCGCGCGCTTGCGCTTGGCGGGCGACGATATGTCGGAGGTGAGGAAGTCGTAGGCCTCGGGGGCATCGACATCGAGGTCGGACATCGTCTCCTCCATCAGCATCTCCCAATCGACATCCGTATCTGGCACGACGTCGTTTGTGATGGTCGCCCCTCCGACATGGCCAAAAAAGCGGGACTTGACGCGTCGGCGGATGGACAGCATCTTGAGCGTGCCCTGCTGCTTGACAGAAACCACCTTGCCCGTGGCTGCCAGACGCATCTGGGCGTCCGAGAGCAGCGGCGCGCCGCCCCCAAGCGTCACCCCGCAGATGTCCTTGAGCTCCGCGTCCTCAGAGTACTCTCCGTCAGAGTCCACAAACCCCCGAAAGAGACGCCGCGTAGGTGACGGCACCGTCACGGGCGCCGCTTCTTTGATGCGGCCGACTTGAACTCCCAGGTTCTGCATAGCCAGGCCCTGCGTCTGCACTTTGTTCCCAATGGACTTGACGGCGTCCGCCAGGGTGCCCACCATCCGGTTCATTCCCGAGAGCATTCGCATAATCTCGGTACCCGAGACACCTTCCACGACCGCTTCGGCGTCAATCGCCGCGAGGGGCTCCCCGTCGGCCCCACGTGGCGCACCAGCGCCGGAAGCGCGGCCACGGGAAGGACGCCGAGCACGCACCGGCGGCAGTGTCGAGCCCGGAAGGGCGGCCAGTGGGGCGGCCGCACTCGCAGCCGGCAGAATTACCACGCCCACCGGACCCGCCGCGTCACCCACGGAGCCGCCCGAGACAGTTGAGACAGCCGCCGAGGCGCGACCTCGGTGAGCCCGTCCAGCGGGCGCCTGAGTGGGGGCGGCGCCGCCAGAGACAACGACGGAGGCCTGTCCACGGGAGGCGTGACGAGAATGGGCCAGCGGGTTCGCCGTGCGCGGAACGGGGCCCGATGGGGCAGCCACGCTCGGGGCCGAGGAAGCGGCGGCACTCGTTCGCGGCGGGGCCACGTCGGCCAAACCAGGTGCGGGGGCACTCGGGCCCGCCGCTCGCGACGACGTCGTCCGTGGACGAGGCGGGCCAGTGCGGCGCCCCGCTCGCACTAACGCCGGCGGGGTCGTTGGGCGCTCCACCGCAGACGGCGTCGTCGGAGATGTCAGCAGCGGTGCACGAGATCCAGGCATGCGAGGAGGAGACGACGTTGGCGGAGTTGTGGACGAGGGCCCAGCGCCAGTACGTTCTCCCGCCGCAGTCCCCGTGGGACCCGCTTCCGGCGAGGCCGCGGCCGCCATCACCTCCACTGCCAAGCTCGCTGCAATGGCCGCGTCGTCAACCGGGGCGACGGCTCCCACCATCGTCATGGTAGCGGCCGGCGTCGACACAATGGAGGTCTGACCGTGCCCGGCCTCCGCCGCCGTCACGGGTGCCGTCGGTGCGGCCGCAGCCGCCGCAACGTTGCCGCCCCCGCCGGCGTTGACGCTCGCTGCCATGGCGGCAAAGGAGCCGACCGCATGCTGCTGGGAGGACTCCCCAAACATCTGCATCGGTGCCGTGGCCACCGGCATGGCGGTAAAGGGGGCGGGCGCCCCCGGAAAGGGGGCGCCGTATCCCTGCATGCCCGGCACCATCGCCATGTTGGGCATGCCGCCGTAGAAGCCCATCGATGAAGGCATCCCCGCGGCCGCCGCCATAGAGGGAGAGAACGGGAAGAACGACGTGTCGAAAAGCGGCGGCGGGGGAGGCGCCGAGAACTCCACCATAGGAGGCATGTGAGAACCGTCCGTGCCCAACGATGCACCGCCCGACAACGACACCGGGGGCGCCGCGGAGCGCAAAGCCGGTGGCGGGCCAGGGGGTGAGGCATGCGACACGAGGTGGGTAACGTCGGGGGCCGCGACGGCGGCAGCAGCCGCCTGGTGAGCGGCAGCAGTCCTCTCGTCCTCGGCGCGACGGTCTTGTTCGTTGGGCGCCATGGACGCAGCACCGACACGTGTGGCCTTGGCAGCGCTCGCAGCACGTCCGGCCGCGCCACCAATGAGCGGGCGCTTGCCGCCTCTGCCGCCGCGGCCCGTCATTGCGGTGCCAGACGGAGCGTGGGGGCAAGCAGGAGTGGGAGGGTACCAGGAATCAACGGGTGGGGGGGGAACACAGCGAGCAAGTGTTGGCGGCATGAGTCAATCAGGGACGTGCTCTGATGCAGAGGTCTACCACCTGCTTATGAGGAGCACGGACGCTGCCCCAGGCCATCAGCAGCAGTGATACGAGCCGGGCTGGGCTCACAGCCGGCCTCGTTCCTGCGGGCAACAACGTACAGTGTGACCAAGCAACCCTGCCCGAGAGATGCCGAGCTCTGCTAGGAGAACAGGACGGAAAAGGCGCGAAAATGAGGCAAGCAGGAGATGCCACTCTCAAGCATGAGATACACAGCACGAGCCAGCGAGCTTCGACAAGGCGGGCGAGGAGCAGGTCAGTCAGCGAGCTGGGGAACACATAACAGCCACAGCTAGACGGGCCCTCAAAGAGACGCCTTGCGCGCGAGAAAAATGAGCATCTCAATCTGCCCGACAGCACCGTGCTCCAGGATTGCCAAGCGTCAATAGAGCACGCCCGGCACGGTGAGGCCAAGCGGCGCGTCCGTCCGCCAGCGTCAACGCACTCTGCTCACATGCAAGAGATTCTCTCGGCGCGTCAGAGCGTGTCGGGCACCCCGCAACGCCGCCCAAGCACGAGATACAAAGCACAAGCGAGTGAGCTTCCACAATGCGGGCGAGGTGCAAGTCAGTCAGCGAGCTGGGAAACACGTAACAGCCACAGCTCAGCGGACCCTCAAAGAGACGCCTTGCGCGCGGGAAAAACGAGCATCTCAATCTGCCCGACAGCACCGTGGTACTGGATCGCCAAGCGTCAATAAAGCACGCCCGACAAGGTGAGGCCAAGTGGAGTGCCCAGCAGTCAGCGTGAGCCCGTCCTGCTCGGATGCAAGAAACTGTCTCGGCGTGTCAGAACGTGACGGGCGCCCCGCAAGACCGCCCCCGCGCACGAGTCGTCGAGCGTGTTCTCGGTCGGTTCTCCGCAGACACAAGTCAACCATCCGCAGGGACAGGCGTCGTTGCCTTTCCCCCCCCTCTCCAGACGGTGGGGAAAGGCAGCATGACGTTCAGCCATCAGGTCCTGGTGCGGGGGCGGCAACCGTGTCATGGGTTGAGGCGGAGTCTTGGCCCGTGGTGTCGAACGCAGTGGCTTGCAGCCACCACGACAACTGGGCCGGTGGAGGTGGTGCGTCCCCCGCACTCGACCAGGAGATCGAGTCAAGTTGTCGCATTGACTTCGAGCACAGCAACTCGTGATAACAATTTCCTCCTCCAACGATTGTTCGGCCCCCCTTGTAACTTGTTTAGAAAACAGGAAGCTGTCCATCAACGAGGGGCACAGTACACTGTTCGCGCACCAAGATGTTGCAGGGGGGCTTTCTTGCATCAACTCTTTATCACAATATCACTCGTGCTGTCCGCCATGGAGTTAGTTGTCGTGCCGAGTAAACTTAGTCAGACCGGCCGAGCGACCTCACACGTCACGTCGCGTTGGTGAGCTCGGCTTCGCCTGCCTCCTTCCGCTGTGAGAACCGTCACGTCCGATTGCAGCGGACAGCTGCCGGCACTGCTGCTGTCGGACGCCGTGACTGACGACAAGAGAAATTATGTCTCCTGCGCGGCGGGGGCGTGAGGGTGCGTGTCTGCTTCACGCTGATGGAGACTCGCACTTGGTTGCCAGCTGCCACAGTTCCGTGGCGCGGCGCGCACCCAACAGTGCCGTGTCGCTCAAGGCTTGCCGCGCAACGCCGCGTGGAATGCTCACCCTCGCAGCTTCATGGGACGCTGGTCGCAATTTCGCCTCTGTTGGCTGCATGGCAGCCTTTCACGCGGCTATCAATGACAGGTAAGCATTTGACAGCTCATGAGCAACACTTTCGAGTGACCTTGAGAGCGAGAGACCGCTTGATTACTCCGCGTGGGTGCGGAGCTACTGTACTGCGAGTGGCTGCAACGGGGGATTCTCTTGCGCATGGCTGCTGACTTGGCCAAGTTGCTCCTGTATCTTGACTCGTGCACCAAAACCATCTCTGGCTGCGTGCCCGTCACCTTGTGCCGATGAGTAGTCTGTATGCTTATTTTGGCTTGCATGCGACGGAGGCAGCTTAAGAACCGCCGTGGCGTTGCTCCCCGCCTGTGCTTGTCTACGCAGTTCCGAGCCACGCCTCGTCGCCATACTCGCTTACGCTGTCTCACACCCGGTCTCGCCCACGCCCGCTTCCGTCGCCCGCCTGACGGCGGGCGGCCAGTGTCGCGTGCATCTTGTCCCTCCCTGTGCCTGTCACGCGGCCATTGTTACTCGCGGTTTGGCTCCTGACCGTCCCCCGCGTACAGAGCTGCAGCTGCCTCAACTGCTGGTGGACGCCATGCTGTGCATCCACACAGCTGCTGCACGCACGTCGCTCCCCCTTGGCTGTTGCCCTAGGGTGAGCGACCATGTCTGTCCCCCCCCTCCCACCCGACGGCTCCCATGGCGAGGACAACCCGTTGATTCCAGCAACCCGCAGCGCCCTCGATTGTCCCACGTGCTTCACTCGGTGCGCGACACGCAGCGGTCTCATGTGGCACCGACTGGGCCACTTACAGGCATCCAATCGCGCTGGGGAGCGCGGTCGTGGCCGGGCTGCCGGGAGACCTCCGCCTCTGACGCCTGCCGGCGCCTACAAGACGGCTACAGGCGGTGGTCCAGCGGCCGAGACGCGCTACTCGTCGAGCGGCGCCAAGGAGGGCGACGCGGATGGGCAGGCGGTCCTCGATGGCGCCGTTGCTGTGGGAGCGTCTCCGGCTGGGAGCGCTGCCGGCGCTGCGGAAGCAGCCGTCGCTGGCGGCGGTGCCAACGCCGCCAGGTCACCCGAAGGTGGGAGCCCAAGTGCGGCGGTGAGCCCGGCCGGCGCGATCGGGGGGGGTCCTGTTGGACCCGCTGCTGGAATTTCGGGACGGGAGCAGGCGCGCACCCTCGACGCGGCGGCCGCGGCCGTGGACAACACGGCCGGCCCGGCGACGGCCGGCGGCTGCAGTGCTGAAGCATCAACGGCGGCCGGTGCTGATTCTGCCGGCATTTCGGTGGATGCGGGCCACCCTGCCGCCCCTGGTTCCGCTGCTCGGGCAGCACTAGATCCCAAGCACATTGACGAAGGTGTCAAGCGACACATCGAGTCGCTATTGGCATTCTCTCGCCATGCGGTTGCAGGCACCGATGCCGGTCGCGGACGTAAGAGGCGCCGACTCGACGGTGGGGGCGCGTCGGAGGGGGTGGAGTACACGTACACGACGGTCTCTACGGCAGTGCAGGCCCTATACGAGGAGGAGGAGGACTGGAAGCACTCGACCCCAATCGTCGACCGCCGCAAAGGCTGGCGGCCTGGCCGGTTTGATTCCTTCCGCTTGCGCGCCGTGCAGCGGTTTGCCCTGGAGAGTGGAGGCGGGGGGCTGTCGCTCGAGGGTATTGAGAAGTTGTGGGACCTGTTAGATACGTGGGACCGCACGAAGCCCGGGATGCCGATCGATGGCGGGCACGACGACACGATTCGGGACTCATTCAACTCTGTCAGCGACTTCAAGAACGCGGTGCGAGACGACGTCGACGATGCTGCGCTGGGCGCCGGGTGGCTCAAATGCCCGCTCCTTGTCGACGGCCAGACGTTTGTCGTCTTTTTCCGGCCAGTCCTCGACGTGATTCTCGACATGCTCAAGCGTGGCAAGGACGTGCGCCTCTGGAGCGGCGAGACCGGCCCAGCGCCGCCCTCCAGCAACCGCGAGACGCCGCTGGATGGCGACGCGTTTCGCCTTAACGAGCAGGAGCTCATGGCGGAGAAGAAGGACGGCACGTGTTTCGTGCTCGGGATGCACGTATACAGTGACGCGAGCCAACTGTCATGGTCTGGTGGTACGTTTTCTCGGATGCAAGAGAGGGGAGGAGCACTGCGGGTGGGACTGGTGTCAGACGAGCACTTTTGTGTAGGTAGAGTGGTGCTGTAACCAATGCTGGCATGACCACACTCGGTACAAGCTGAGCCTAACAATGTATTGCATCGCTACGACACCCTCGTTTCCCTTCGTGTCTGGCTTTCGCGTCACTTCGATTGGTCAGCTCACAAGCTGTACCCCCTTCGTGTCCGCGTCGTCAACGTCGTCACCGGGGAGGCAGAGTGGGAACCAATTGCCTACATACCGCTGGTACGCAAGCAGAAGGAGCCGTCGGCTGAGGTTCGTGGCCGAGAGCGCCGCGGCGCCATTCTCCAGCGAGTCCTGTACTTGGCTTTTCGCACCACTGTCGTTGCAAGCCACGTCGGTGTCCTGTATGAGCACGAGGGCAAAAGGCTTGTGGCCTTCCCCCGCCTCCTGCTCTACATGAGCGACCAGCCCGAAGAAAAGGCTGTGTTATGTTTGAAGGGTGGCAGTTGCCAGCACCCGTGCTCTACCTGTGTTATTCGGGTCGACGAGGCCGGGGCCCCGGCCGCGCTGAGCGCCGAGGAGCGCAACGCGGTGCTGACAGTTGAGCGGCAGCTGGAGGGGGCGGCGCACAAGCGCTACCAGCGGGAGAGCGTACGGCGCACCGAGCTGGAGGCGATGGACAGCGCCCACAACCGGGTGCCTGTGGTGGCTGGCATGGCCGGCATGACGACGGCACCATTTTTGCTGTATAAGTCTATTGGATTTGATGCCCTTCACGTATGTTGGTTCCTCTCTTCTCTCTGCATGGTCGCATGCAAGCTTTAACCGTGGAATGGCGGGTGCTGGTCGTGGCCGTGGTGGGTGGCCGTGGCTGGCCATCGGTGCTCCTGGAGTTTTCTTTGTGACGTGCCCGTCTAACTGAGAGGTGCTTACGTTGTGGACCCACATGCTCCCCTTCTTGCTACCCGATACAACCTCCTCTTGCTCATCCAGGTTCTGGACTTGGGTGTCACGCGCCTACTAGTGCATCGGCTTGTGCGCGTTTTCCCGTACATCTGTGAAGGGTACTATCCCCTATGTGAGACGATTTGGGCGACGTTCCGAGTGGCCAACAAGCGCATCGAGTTCATGGGTCGGCGTAGCAGAGCTAGCCGAGTGCCACCTGGGTATGCTGGAATCGCTCTCTTGCGTGGCAGGGACGTATTGTGCCCTTTTGGCACCGCGTGCGTGCGGCGCCGCGCGCGCGGTGGGGATGAACTGTGGCCTTCTCGCTTGTTGGATGTGTGGAGTCGAGGCGCCCGCGGTCTTCTGACATTGAAGGAGACTGGGTGCTCCTGTCCCTCTGCACCGAGCTGGTCTGATACGATTCCCATCTCTGATCAATGCGTGTGCTCGGACTCCCCGCAGGTACATTGCTCCAGAGGGTGACAAACAGGCAACGTTCACAGGGGCCGACCAACGAGCGGGCGTGTTTGTTCTTGCTTACGCAGTGGCTGGTATCTTTGGCCGCGGCCGGCCTCGTCCGATCAAGGACAAAAGCGGTGCTGACAAGGGCGCTACTGCCGGTCGTGACCAGGCGGCAGCTGGCCCAGCGGCAGCTGGTCGCAACGGCGGACGCGCACGCGGCCGGGTGCCAAAGCGAGCCAGGAAGCCCGCGGCGGCCAATCCAGTCGATGGCAGCAATGGCGGTGGTCTCTTCGGCGGCAAGGACCCTGATGACGATGAGGACCTACCCACGGGCTTCAAGTTCGACTGGGTGGCGTATCGGGCGGCATTTGGCGAGACCCCCATGGAGGATGCCGTCACCATCATGTTTGCGGAATATGCCGAGCTTTACGCCCGCATTGCTGGGTGGACGACCTCCTCCACCCCCGAGCCCATGTCGCTCGAGGAGGGTGAAGACATCCAGAAGCAGGCCGCCCACTTCGTGCTCAACGTCATGTCGCCCATCCTCGGTTATGTGCACACGAGCAAGGTGCACAAGCTCCTGGCTCACACCCTGGACTCGATCCGCTACCACGGTCACTTGCGGCACGGCAACACGAGCTCCAACGAGGCGGCCCATAAGTTGGACAAACGGTTTTACCGCCGGACCAACATGGCCATCGACACGTTTACAGGGCAGTTGGTGCGTCAATCGCAAGGCGCCCGCGAGATTGGGCTACGCAACGACCACGCCGACGCCCACGATCGTGCCATGCTCCGGCTTGTTCCACCGCTAGTCGGCCCTCGCCGCGCGGGCTCCGCAGGTGGCAACGCGCCCCCTGTTTCCGGCAGTGAGGGGGCACCTGCGGCTGTAGGTGGCCGCGCGCGACCAGCAACGAGCGGCGTGGAAGCCCCTGACGCTGGCGGCGGGGTAGCGCTTGCGGCTGGCGGTGGGGGAGCGGCTGCCCCAGGCCCCAGTGTGGGCAAGCCGCGGAGGAGGTCCGCGGACTACCTTACGCGGCAGACCATTGGCGTCCTGGCGCAGCGGCCCGGCCTTTCTGACCTGAGCGCCCTATTCAAGTTGCCCCCAACCAGCAGAGTTCCTGTTCTTTCCACCGTGGAGTTCACGGCAATGTTCAACTGCGGCACCAAGAGCAAGCAGCTGCTGCGGGCGTCGCCCCACTTTCGCGGCGAGAGGCCCTGGTACGACGCAATCCTATTTTCTGTTGAGAAGCCGGCGGGAGGGGTTGACGGTGGTCGGACGGGCAGGTGCTCCAAGGATGGCAGCGGCAGCGGCAGCGACGGCGACAGCGCAGATGTGGGTGGAGTCCCTGACGAGGTGCACGTCGCGGAGGTGCGCGCAATCATCCGCTGCAAGGAAGATGACGTTGCCGTCGTCTGCGACATGGACGTGGTGGACTCAGTACCTGGGTGTCCATTTGGGCAAAGGGATTGCATCAGGCTCAAGTGGGCCCTGTCTTCCTCCGGTGGGAGCATGATACGTGCGGTGCCGCTGAGCCAGGTGCGACGGCTTGTCCATGTCGTCCCCGATTTTCAGGACTTGGCGTCCAGGAAGGGGCTAGCGGCTGCCCCAGCTGGCCTCCGTTCACCAGCTGCTGACCGACGCGCCATGCGTTATTTTATCAATGAGTTTTATCCGTGGGCTTGACGGGAAGTGGAGGGGGGCGACGGCGGGACGACGTGTGGGGCCGGGAGCTGGTGTGCTGAGAGCGGATATGGAGGGGGCGGGCGTGTGATGCTCGACCTCAACATTTTTCAGCCTGTCTTCTGTGCATGTCCTTCGACGGCTGCTGCCAGAGCGTACCGCACAACGGAGCCCCCAACGCCGCCGCCACACCACTGCCGCGCCCAGAAGTGACAGCGGCGTCAGTGATGGCGCCAGCGGCAGCCATTGTGCAACACGTGGCCAAGGTGCACGGCCGCGAGTGGCAGCCGTCCAAGTGTCTTGGCCGCGAAGGGCAGCCGCCCCCGGCGGCAACGGTCAGCAGCGCAAACGGAGGCGAGCAGCAGTGTCACGAGCACGTCTGTCGCCGGCCCGTGACCGACCGCGGCGGCGGACCCCAAACAGCCGGCGGCGATGGCCTCGTCCACGGACACCCTGCGCCTCGCCGCGTAGAATCGGGTCGAGTCGTGGGTGGCTGTGTCGTCGACAGAGTCAACGTTGTGCACCAGGAGCATCGTGACGCGGGAGGGGAGCGGCGGTGGCGGCGGAGGCGGCGGTCTACAGCTCGGACCGCGATGCTGACCGCG
>ENA-ORXC01001554-ORXC01001554.1-marine-metagenome-genome-assembly--contig:-NODE-1554-length-13393-cov-3.532667_pt1 | contig 13393 bp, 13 predicted proteins | sample MGYA00237865_ERZ511478 | MGnify/ENA metagenome assembly ERZ511478 | reverse complement strand
TTCCGGGGGATGGGCTACAGCCCCGAGTTTGTGAAAAAGATGGAGAGTATCGTTAAAGATATACGCGACCCTGGGCAGGATTTTTACATAAAGGTGATCGCTGCGTTTGATGATGCATGCATGTCCTGTCCGCATAGGGGGCTTGAGATATGTGAGGCGAGTGAAGGATCGAATGAACATGTGCTGTCGATGGATGGGAATGTCATTCGTCATTTGGGACTGGTGCCGGGAGCACGATATCTAAAATCCGAGCTTGTCCAATGGACTGCGGAAAAGGTTGAACCAGATGACCTTGATGTGCTTTGCAAAAACTGTTCATGGCTGCAATACGGAGTTTGCAAAGAAGGAATTGCCGAGCTCCGGGAAAATAACAAATGCCTGACTCGCGGTGGTTGATTCAAACCATCGGGTCAGGCATTTTCAAATATTTCTTCTATCCGGGGGTTGTTCCCATATAAAACAAGTTTGTCGCCAGGCTCCAGTTTGGTATCATATGCTTTGTTGCGGATATTGATTGCGCCTCTCTTGATGAATAGGAGCATGACATCATCCTCTTTGTCCACTATTTCATCAAATGTCTTATCTGCATATCGGGAGTCTTCTTTTATCGCAAATTCCCGGACCTCATCATCTTCGTCCATCAAAAGGACATCACTGATTGGCAAGTCTGCCAACTCGTAATTCTCCTTCAATTCGCTTTTCATCTTTTGGCCCATCTTCTTTTGTACTGTCGGTGCCTTTAAAATAAATAACAATGCTAAAAGGCCGCCTGCGATATAGGCAATTTCCATCGTGTAAAAATTATCTGTTAAAAGATTGCTGATTGCGGAGATGATGACTGCCAGCGAGAATGCCCCGAATAAAATCAGGAAAGCTCCCAACCTTCTTCTGACAGGATGATCAATGATCAATTCGGATTCACCGGTCGTGAATCCGGTGCCCGTTAGCATCGAAATGACTTGGAACCGGGCGATTTTTCGGTCAAGTCCGGTCGCCACAAATATGGATGTGTTAATCTCAATCACGGTAAAAACAATGAACAGATAGATGAAAATGAATAGAATACCCAAAACCTCCATCCCCCTCGCAATATCTAGTATTGATCGACGAGGTGTGAATTAAACAAAAATAGACCGGGGAAAGCTTTCCCCGGACATTTTTATCGTTGTTCTTGTAAATTCTCGTTGTAATAGTTTACCCCGTACATTGCACCTTCACTGACCATCTTGTTGTCTTCTACATCCAATGGGTCAGGGTTGCCGGCTTTTTGTACAGGAATCACATCAGTCTTGGATGGCATGATCTTTTCTTTTACCTGTGTGGCCATCTCGGTGAGTTTTGCTTTATTTTCAGGCTTCATCGCCATCCACAAGGCTGCGGCTCCAGCACCTAACATAACTGCATTTTTTGTTTTGGTTTGCATAGTTTTTCCCTCCTATTTTAATTGGGCCTTTACTATTGTCTATATTCTCATTTACCCGCTCCACGAAAATCAGAAACATTTTTAATATGGAAGCTCTGCCAATCGTTTCAAAACCTTTGTTTAAGGGAAGAGTATTACTTGATTATTAAAAGAAAGGTCTGAGACCATTGCGCCATACATTTAATGAGAATAAATGGATGTGGTTTGATTATGAAAATGGGGACCAGCAGGAGTTAAGAGAGCTGGTATCAAATAATCCTGAATATGAAAATTGGTTTGAAAATATAAAAGACAGAAATACAAACCTGCTTGAGCTCGACACCCAGATAAGAGGGGAAGAGTATATTTGGGGTTCCCTTATTTACCAACAAGATATTCAAGATAAGAATGAGAAAAATATTTTCCACTTTTGGATCAGCAGGGACTTTTTTGTATTGGTTGATTTTGATCTTTCTGTTCTTAAGGCGAATCCGGTAGCGATCCACAAACAAATGAATCAGGCAGAGAATGCGGTAGAAGGATTTTTTATAATATTAGGAGAGATTCTTGTAAGCTATTTACAGAAGATTGATGGTTATGAAGAAAGGCTTCATGATCTTTTATGGGAAATGAAAGAACATAACAACCGTGAAATCCTTGAAAAAATATATGAAAACCGGCATGAGTTGTTGGTCTGGAAAAACTTAGTCGTTCCTATTGTGGAATTAAGGTTCGTTGCAGAGGAAGCGTATGGCCGTGAGATTCATGAAAGGACTGAATTCAGCAGGGTTGTCACTCGTGTCGAGCGGATTCGGACATTGCTTGATGAATATCAGCATGCAATCGATACGATGGTCAATCTCGAAGAAGTGGTCTCAACCCACCGAGGAAATGAAATCATGAAAACTTTGACTGTCATGACGATTCTATTTACTCCTGTAACAGCATGGGGAGCGGTGTGGGGGATGAATTTTAAGGTCATGCCTGAACTCGAGTGGAAATTTGGCTATGCATTTGCCGGAGTTTTAATTTTATCGTCCACCGTGGGGATTTATTATTACTTGAAAAAGAAAGGCTGGATGGGAGATATTCTGAGAGTGAAAAAGAAGAACAAGTTCTTTGGATAAGACAGAAAAAATCGCCCGAGGGCGATTTTTTATTCTGCCAATTTCACAAGCATATGTGCAAGGGCATGCTGTTGTTCTTTTGTGCCAACCTTCCAAAGCTCCTGCAGCAGCTGTTCCTCTTTGTTTCTCGGTGTTACTTTTTCAGCAAGATAATCGGCAACCTTTTCCGCCGTTTTCGCAAGCTGTTCTTCATCGAGCCCCGCTGTTTTGCCAAGCTTGATGCGTTTGCTCAGATAGGTTCTGAATTCATTGAAATCCCCAAGAATCTCATCCGCCTGTTGCGTATCCATCCGTTCAAGAGTCTCATCCACCTTGCTAGTATCGACTTCGCCATCTTTATGGATCATATGGTCTTTTTCCATGTGAAAAACCTCCTTGTGAAAGATATATATTAAATACCCCGGTGCCGGAAACTAGTAAACCTTTGGGAGCACATTCGATAGATGAGTTGAGAAGTGGGCGGATTTTTCAATATCTTGTGAGGTGTGATACTTAGAGGATCTTTTCGCTTATGATGAAGTATTTTTTACTAATCTCAGAAGACATCAAAAAGAAAAATCCCAGGTGCCGAATTTTTCCTGGTTCGTCATTCAATATTCTATTGAAAAGAGCTTTAATCAAAAAAGGTGCGGGCCGCTTGGCCTGCACCTTTTTTGAGTCCGACATACGGACGATGGGAGGAGTAATTCTGTTGTTGCTATTCAATTTGCGCTCTGGGGTAAATCGATGTTAAATGTATCGATTTAAGACCAGCGTGCCTTGAGACAGCAGCGCGAATCTTCCTCCGCTTGCATAGCCAATGACGTATTCCGAAGTCGCCGTAAAGTCTTTCAACTTAACCAGTCCCTTCCTTACTAGTATTGGCCTTGCTCCTATCCTGCGGACTAACTTAGAGGAGTGTCCTGCTCAAGCTATTCAAAAACAATGGTGCCAATCGATGTTAAGTCCATCGATTCAAGACCAGCGTTCCTTGAGATAGCAACGCAAATCTTCCTCCGGGTGCTAAGCCAATGACATTTTCTGAAGTCGCCGTAAAGTTTTGCACTTTAACCAGTCCCTTCTAGGTTTTGTATTGGCCTTGCACTATACATATACCCGCGTGAAATCACAGAAAACTTAATAAACTTAATTAAAAGTTGGCATTAAATCCAATAACAGGAAAATTAGATTTGCTTTTGTTCCTTCAGAAGATCGCGGATCTCTTTCAAAAGCTCTTCTTTAACATCAGGTGTTGGAGCTGCAGGCTTGGCCTCTTCTTTTTTACGATAGCGAGTAATGATTCTCACAAAAATGAAAATGGCGAAGGCTGTGATAAAAAAGTTGACAACGGACTGGAGAAACGCGCCGTATTTTACTACTTTATATGTAAGTTCCGAAAAATCAGCACCAAAAGTAGCCAGGCCCACAATTGGCATGATAATGTCATCGACAAGCGAAGATACGATCTTCCCGAACGCGGCCCCGATGATGACTCCGACAGCGAGATCCAGCACATTGCCTTTAAAGGCGAATTTTTTGAATTCATTCCACATCTTATGTTCCCCCTAAGATTTATATCTCTTATATTCTGCGAGATTGTGAGGCAAAAAGCAATAGGGCCTGCTCCATTAGAGGGAGCAGGCCCAAGCTTTACTGAATCAGCCTCATTTTCAAGGCTTTGACGGCTGCGTCGGTTCGGTTTTTCGCATCTAGCTTTTGGATGATGGCTGAAATATAGTCACGCACGGTGTAGGAACTGAGGTGGAGCGCGTCAGCCGCTTCATTGATAGAAGCCCCTTCGGCAATCAGCTTGAGCACCTCTCGTTCACGGATAGTCAGGACGGCACGCTGGACGCCGAAAAGCTGGACCGCATCCTCATAGTACTGGTTCAGCAATTCACCGCCATATTGTCCAAATTTAATAAGCGCGGTCAGGGTCTGGTTGTTGACAGTAAATGATGTGTTTTCTCCGCGGTCTAGCAGTGCAAGACCAATCAGTTTATTTTCAGCAGGCACATAGATTGGCAGGACAACCAATGATTTCAGGCAGTAATCATGGACGTATTTTACAGGCAAAATTTCAGCTGCATCTTCAATGAAGATTGGTTTGGAATGGCTGAAATGCTTCAAATATTTTGTCAGCAGCGGAAATTCAGCAATACTCTCCTTGATATGCTGCACAGAACCTGTATGGACGTTATGGGCATGGACACCGACTCCACTGTGCTCCCCGGGGGAATAGATGAACAAGGCGCAGCGTGTAAATGGCAGGTAATCAACCAAGCCCTGGGTAATCATTTTGACAGCTTCCGAAGCGCTCTGGGAATGGATCAGCCGCTGCTGGAACAGTAGGGTAGCATCCTTCCACTCAAGCTCACTTTCCAGGTGATTCAGCTTCATTTGTTTCAGATACATTTTTCGAAAAGTTTCTTTTTGCGCCTCTGTCACGGTATCCGCTTTATCCTTAACGCAGATTAACAGTGTCTCCGTCAGGCATGGTATCGTGATAATTTGAGGATGTGCCTCTCCTGGCGACAACAATCTGGAAAGCGCCACTGACAGGTCTGATGCATGCTCAGCTTGAAGCCCCTCGCATATGTTGACCAGCTGTTCATTTACCACAAGGTCATCCGCGCAAACAATTTTGTTTACTTTGCATTGGGATTTTTCATTGCGGATGACCGCAAGCCAGTTACTAGGAACTGCACGCAGGCTCAACATCATCTTCAGCCATTTATCATCCTGGTATTCCAGCTGCTGCGTACGCAGGACCTTGTCGAGGATTCTCGTAAAAAAGACCTGTACCGCCTGGTGTTCGAGGAATCCAGCATTCCTTTTCTTTAAGACTTTATGAAATAAATTCTCAACTGCGCTGATCAGAAAGATGGCGTCAAAATCATCGACGAATTCAGGATGGCGTTTTTGCCACCTAAGGACTAATAAATGGATGAAATCATTTGTAGATTCAAAAGTGGTCCGTGAAAGGTTGTTGAAGCCATAAACAATCATGCTCTCAAACTCAGATACAAGATCGTTTTGCCAGGCTTTCATGTCCTTCTTTAAATGTAACCATTCTTTAAGAAACGGTTTCTCGCATTCTTTTAAAAGAAATAGACCTCTAATGGCCAAATCCTCAATCTTATGTTCCATCAGGCAACCTCACTCTCAAATTATGGTAAAACAACATTCGTTTAAAAATTCAGATTTTTGTCCGTCGCTTCTGTGTACCCCGACATTTAACGGGGTTAACACGTTGTTAACGATTTTTTTCGGAGTTGTAGGCTTGATTTTTCGGGGATATGTTATAAGCAAGAATTAATTTTGAATTTTAAAAATATTTTAACGGAGGTGGCTTCCTTGAACGGAGCTGTCGTAATGGAAAGTAAGACAAATAAGAAGGCTTTTTGGGGTGCGCTGGCAGCTGGACTTCTTGCGCTTGGAATTTTACTGGTCTCTTTCGGTGTTTCTGGTGTAGCATATGCAGTCCCGATTGCCGGTGTAGGAGATTTTTATGTTGAGTTCGATAAGCTTGAAGGTGAAGGATACAAATTTTACCCGAAACTGGGTGAAACGAGCAGTTCAGACGCAGCGCCGCAAGGAACAAATATCATTGAAAAACTGACAATCGACAATCTTCAGCTATACAAGGATTTTCAGGTGGGCGGGGAATGGATCCGCGTTAAAATCCAGGCATCAAAACCTGTACAGATTTCCGGTCTGCAGCATGATGCTGGCCTGATTGAAGCGAACGCCAAGTTCCAAAATCTTGCGCTTGCAGAAAACAACAGCACAGACTGGACGAAGCAGTTCCAGCAAACATCAAGCACCATTATCCTTGAAAATGCCAAATTGAAAACTCATTACTTATTCCAGGAAACGATCAATATGGCCGGAATGAAATTGACGGTGGAAAAAATCGATAAGAAATAGTCGAGGTGACAAGCATGGTTTTTAAAAAATGGAGGCATACGAGACCTTTTTTTGGAGCGATTTTGACCGTGTTAAGCGGGCTGATGATTTTATGGGTGCCATTGAATCTATATCTGAGCACCTTTCTTCCAGGGTCGGTCGCAGTCATCGGCTTGATGTTTGGCGGGCTGATCACACTGATGGGACTGATGTCTTTCTTTTTGCCAAGTGCCTCTAAAGCGCTGGGCATTATCGTCATCTTTTTATCCATTCTATCGGTCATCGGCGCTCTAGGCGGCTTCCTGTTTGGAACGATATTCGGGATCATCGGCGGGGCATTGCTGACAGCATGGCAGATGGTCCCAGCACAAGAGTCGGCAGGAGCACCAGTCGCTGATGCAGCTGCACAGGCAGCCAAAACGGGATAAAGGGGAGAAGAAATGAAGAATCGAATCTTTTTAGTAGTGATGTGCTTTCAGCTAGCTGCATTATCCTTCTTCCCTTTTATTGAAAAAGCGAATGGAGCCGGAAATGATGCAGAGGGATTCATCATCCAGGCTGACCGGGTGGTTGGCGAAAATATGAAAGCAATGGTTGTCGCCGGCGAGACATCCGGCTCGAAGGCCAAGCCAATGCTGCGGATCACCTACGACTCAGCAAAGATTTACGGCATGAGGCTGACAAAACAGTTCCAGACTTCAGGAGGGACGGTTAGCCTCACAATGAAAGCAAACGGACCTGTTCATATAAAAGGGATGCAGGTCGATGCCAGCGCGATTTCATTCCAGGGGGCATGCGTGCACGCGGCAAAAATCATTCCGAATGCTGCTCTTGAAGGCGTGACGATGGTCGCCCATGCAATGAATGCAGCCAACAGCAGCCTCGACCAATTAAAGCTTCAGACAGTAAATGGCGATGGCGGAGTACAGAAGCCAGGCAACTTGGAAATTTTACAGGAGCTTGGGGCAATGCCATTTGGACAGATGAAGAAGGAAATCGAGAAAATCACCAGTGGCCAGCTTCCGCTAACTTGCGAAGGCACTGCTGAGGAGGAAGTGGAAGAAATAGTAGGAGCGGTGACCCAGCCAGTCGATGACTTGCTTGATGAAGTAACAGACCCGCTCGATGAAACAATCGGGAAAGTGACGGACCCGCTTGATGACACTATCGGCAAAGTGACCGATCCCCTCAAGGATACAATCGGAAAGGTGACAGACCCGCTTAAAGGGGTGACCGATCCACTGAAAGATACAGTTGACAAGGTTACCAGCCCTGTCAAAGATACAGTCGACAAGGTTGTTACTCCTGTTGAAGAGACAGTCGGCAAAGTGACCGAACCTGTAAAAGAGGTCGTCAAGGAAACGACGGACAGTGCAAAAACAGTCACAGAACCTGTGGCTGAGCCGGTGGAGGAAATCGTGGATGAAGCAGCCAAAACCGCTTGCGGAAAGCTGGAGGCAGTAGATGGCGAGATCACAAAAGAGCTGGCGCTAGAATTGATCGACAAGGCACTGGCCGAAAACAAAATGCTAGATGAATTATGCCCGACAGACGCCACATTGACAGCTCAGCTTGAAAAATGGACAGAAGGGCTTCTCGATTCTCTCGGACTTCTGTCACTTCTCGGATTGAAGCCAAGCGAGGAAGAACAGCTGAAAAAGATGAGGGAGGCTATTTTAAAAGAGCCTGATGGATCTATAATTGACTTCTAACTTTTACACAACAAAGGCAGAGGATGGCTCCTCTGCCTTTTTAATATTTTATTGCGAATGACTTATAGGTTTCAGTTTTCTCTGTTTCGTTGACTTCAATATGGTCAACAGTGGAGAAAGGATTGCCCCTCCGTACTTCATCGATGAACTTTTCAAGGTCAGGCCTGGAACCAGATGCAAGGATTTCAACGCCGCCCTCCTGCAGGTTCTTCACCCAGCCCGTAATGCCAAACTGGATCGCCTTCATTTGAGTATAATACCGATACCCCACACCCTGAACCTCACCCGTCACAATAATTTGCAATTGGATCAAGACGTCGCCCCCAGATAAACGAATAGGTTAACAATATATCTAATGTTATATGTAATAATTTGCTTGGTAACTTCATTATAGCACAGTGATTTCAGGTGCATAAGGGAAAAGGAAGTTTATATTTTGATTAATGTAGTTTCGGTAACGAAAGAGCAGGCAGCAGAAATTGGGTAAGGTAGGAGGAAGGTTGGATATGGAGGGAGGGTTAATTCTGGATTAGGACAAGTTTGGGTGCAAATGCAGAAAAGCTGTCAAGAAAACGAAGGGATTAAGACAGGTTTGGGTGCAAATGCAGAAAAGCTGTCAAGAAAACGAAGGGATTAAGACAGGTTTAGGTTCAAAAGCAGAAAAGCTGTCAAGAAAACGAAGGAATTAAGACAGGTTTAGGTTCAAAAGCAGAAAAGCTGTCAAGAAAACGAAGGAATTAAGACAGGTTTGGGTGCAAAAGCAAAAAAGCTGTCAAGAAAACGAAGGAATTAAGACAGGTTTGGGTGCAAAAGCAGAAAAGCTGTCAAGAAAACGAAGGAATTAAGACAGGTTTGGGGCAAAAGCAGAAAAGCTGTCAGAAGCAGGTCTAACTTCTGTAAGTGAGATTCCCGGCCACGTAAAAAAACAGCCGAACAGAGCAAAATGTCCGGCTGTTTGCTTATACATTTCCAATCTTACAATGCCCAGTCTCCATTGCGGAACACTGGCTCTGCATTTCCATCAACAGTAATGCCGTCGATGTCCATTTTATCGGAGCCGATCATGAAGTCGACGTGCGTGATGCTTTCGTTCAGGCCGTTTTCAGCCAGTTCTTCTGAAGACATTGTCTTGCCGCCTTCCACGCAGAATGCGTAAGCACTGCCGATTGCGAAGTGGTTTGACGCGTTTTCATCAAACAATGTGTTGAAGAATAATACATTTGATTGAGAAATCGGCGAGTTGAATGGTACAAGGGCAACTTCGCCAAGATAGTGTGAACCTTCATCAGTCGCCACGAGCTGCTTCAGGATTTCTTCGCCTTCTTCAGCCTCCACGCCAACGATTTTTCCATTTTCAAAAGTAAGCTTGAAGTTGTCGATGATGTTGCCGCCGTAGCTAAGCGGCTTTGTGCTTGAAACATAACCGTTTACACCAGTTTTCAACGGAACAGAGAAAACCTCTTCAGTCGGCATATTTGCCATGAACTCGTTGCCCTGCTCGTTCACGCTGCCGGCGCCAACCCAGATATGTTTTTCTGGAAGCTCGACTGTCAGGTCAGTGCCTGGTGCTTTGTAGTGAAGCTTCTTGTAACGCTTGCTGTTCAGGTATTCGACTTTTTCATGAAGGGAAGCGTCATGATCTTTCCATGCTGTAACCGGATCTTCAGTATCCACGCGGACTGCCTTGAAAATCGCATCCCAAAGCTTCTGAACAGCTGTTTCAGCTGTATCTTCAGGGAACACCATTTTCGCCCAACCTTCAGAAGGAACTGCAATGACAGTCCAGCTTACTTTATCGGATTGTATGTATTTGCGATATTTTGAAAGCGCCGTTCCAGCCGCTTTCTGGAAGTTTGCAATACGCTCAGATTTCACACCTTTCAACAAGTCAGGACTTGAAGAAACGATTGACATGAATGCCGCGCCATTTTCAGCCAAAGCCTCAACCTCGCGTGCACGCCATTCAGGATACTCAGTAAATGCCTCATCTGGTGCAAGATCATATTTTGTTCTGTTAACAGTGTCATCATTCCAGTTCACAACGACGTTTTTAGCGCCGGCTTCGTATGCCTTTTTCACAACAACACGGACAAACTCAGCGGAATCAAGCATTGTATTGATAACAAGTGTCTGGTCCTTCTGGATGTTAACGCCAACCTTGACAGCAAGGTCTGCATATTTTTCTAAATTCGTTTTGAAATCACTCATTTATTTCGCCCCTTTTCTGAATCTTCTTTTATATTGTAACGATTTTGTAGGAAAAAAGAAACTTAAGACATTCGACTTAACTAGACATTGGGAAGGCTTCCTTTCTGTCTAAAATTGCTAGCCTATTAAACTGGCATCATAATAGCAGCGTAGGGTAAAATAGAGCGGTATACAAAAGGGGTATAGGAGGACTTTTTTACATGAAATTCGATGTTGTCTTGTTGCGGTTGTCTGCGATTTACGCTTTCGTCGGCGCGTTCTTGGGCTCACATATGGCAGGTGCCGGGGACTATGCAATCCGCCCGGTCCATGCGCATATTTTGGTTGTCGGCTGGCTGAGTCTATTTGCGTTCTCAAGTTACTACCGTTCCTACGCGGTGCCGAAAACTTCAAAACTAGCATTATTCCATGTCTGGACAGCAATCATTGGAAGCTTCGGCCTGACTTTAGGCATGTGGCTTTATAACGTGAAGCCATTCCCGCTGCCAGAAACATTCACAATGGTGTTCTATATCGTCGGCGGTTCGACTTTGCTGCTCAGCTTCCTGCTATTTGTGTTCATGACCTTCAAATATAGCGATGCAAAGGTAAAATAAATGAGAAAAATCCATGCAGAATCGCGTTTCTGCATGGATTTTTTGTGTGTTTGAGCTTTTCAATAGTGTTTAACATCATATGATCGTACTTTCTAATCAGTATATTGGCGAAAATACAAATATATCGACCACTTTTTGAAATATATCAGCGGATTTTTAATTATATCGACCACTTTTCGAAATATATCAGCGGATTTTGAATTATATCGACCACATTTTCTAATTTATCGACCACATTTTGAATTATATCGACCAACTGCAAATCCCCCGGTTAAACCCCAGCTGCCTTCCTATTCTCATACATCCGGAACATCACCCAGAACAGCACCGCGCTCAAAACGGCGAGAATGCTGAGGATGGTGAACGTCCAGCCATATCCAATCCAGACAGTGAGCGGAATGCTGATTGGTGCAATCGTCCTGCCTATCGTATATCGCAATGAAGCGGCCGCAAAATACTGTCCGCGCATTTGTTCAGGTGCCAGGTTGGAAATGAAGGTTTGCTGAAGGCCGGCTGTCATCAGCTCAGCCAATGTGAACACAGCCATTGCAGCAATTAAGCCCCAAATCCAATTGGTCGCACCGAACATCAAAATCGCCACAGCATAAATGAGCGAGGACAATACAAACACGTTTCGTTCGCGGAAACGGGTCACCCATCTGGTTACAACGACAGTAAAGAGGGCAACCAGCAAGCCATTTTCAGATAGAATCAACCCAAAAGCCTGCTCGCCATTTACGGTGAAAACCTTGCTGCCGAGTTCGAGCACGGTTTGATTATGAACTGTATCCTTTGTGTAAACAGGGAATAACAAATCAAGCTGCATGAATGTTTGGGCCGCTAAAATCCCTGCTATGATGAACATAAGAAAAATTTTATCCTGGACAATAACCTTATAATCAGCAATTTGATCTTTAAGGAAGTCATACCATTTCCCATTTTCCGCCCGTGCCTGCCTGGCTGAAGCAGGGACTGTTTCGCGCGTCCACTTTGCGAGGACAAGCGCAAGCAGGATGGAGATAATCGCTACTGCGATCATCAATTCAAACCGATATTTGACATAAAAAATGGCTCCGAGAATCGGGCCGACAACGACGGCGATATTGATCTGCGTATAAAAAATCGCGAAAACACTGCTGCGGTCTTTTTCAGGGACCACGTCCGCAACCATCGCCTGGCTGGCAGGCCAGTAAATGGAGCCGAACATCCCGACGAGTGTAAAGCAGATGAATCCGAGCATCGGTGAGGTGAACCATGGTGAAACGGCATAGGCAAAAACTAGGAAAGCAATTCCCTGGCCAAAAGCTGATATCACCATCATCCGTTTGCGCCCGAACCGGTCGGCGGTATATCCGCCCATCAAATTGGCGAATACCGAAAAGACCTGAGATAAGACGAGCAGGAATCCCGCGTTGCCCTTCCCGAAATTTTCTGCAAAATAAATCGTCAAAAACGGGAAAAACATCCAAAATGTTATATTCATTAAAGCTTCGCCAAACAAGCGAATCTTCAAGTTTCGATCCCAATCCCTAATCCTCATGATGTTACTCCTTTAATATCTTTGAATGACAACCAACGATTATCATACTACTCCCAAGGAATTTTTTACAAGTTAAATCGATTTACATATTTCATTCTATTTCAATTAAAAAAGCGGCACAATGGCCGCTTTCTGTGTTGACTTCAGTCTATTAATCCTTATCCTCCATCGCAGCTTTCAGCAAGTCTCCAAGGCTTGTGCCGAAGTTCTCCTGAGATGGCGAGTATTTTTCTTTCAGCTTGCGCTCTTCACGCTTGGATACGCCTTTTTTCTTTTTGTCCTCTGCCTTTTCAACGACATTGCAGCGGCGGCACTGGAAGTAGGCGCCAGCTTTACCGTTGTGGATTTCCATTCGCTTATGGCATTGAGGGCAGCGTCTGTGCGAAAGCTTTGGATCCTTATGCTTGCGGAAGCTGCACTCAGGGCTTGAGCAGACGAGGATGCGCCCTTCCTTTGTTTTGCGTTCTTTCATGAACTCACCGCATTCAGGGCATTTTGAGCCTGTCAGGTTATGGGCACGGTAGGTTTTGTCGCTCGTCTTGATTTCGGATACAAGGCGCGCCGTCTGTTCACGGATCCGTTTCTTGAAAGCCTTCGGGTCGCCTTTGCCGCGTGCGATTTCTTCTAGTTCTTTTTCCCATTTTGCCGTCAGTTCAGGGGAGGTCAGTTCATCATTAACCAGGTCGATGAGCTGCTTTCCCTTTTTCGTCGGGTATAGGCGGCCATTCTGCCGTTCCACGACCTCCGACGATATGATCCGCTCAATGATTTCCGCACGTGTTGCCGGGGTGCCGAGGCCGAATTTCTCCATTTTTGCAAGGATATCTGATTCAGACAAACGAAGCGGAGGCTCGGTCATTTTTTTATTCATTGTAACCTGGCCAACTGAGTAGCTTTTGCCTTTTTCGGCACCTTCAATC
>ENA-ORXC01001553-ORXC01001553.1-marine-metagenome-genome-assembly--contig:-NODE-1553-length-13397-cov-4.534459_pt1 | contig 13397 bp, 16 predicted proteins | sample MGYA00237865_ERZ511478 | MGnify/ENA metagenome assembly ERZ511478 | reverse complement strand
GGGGGGGATCGTCGTGTTGTCTGTGGGTCGGAGGATCCACCGGCGCCGGCGGTGGCGATCGCGGCGTCCCCGGTGGGGAGGGGGGCGAAGGCCACGTCAAGGGGAACACTTCTGGTTGGTGCTGCATGCATTGTCGTCGGCGGTGCTAGACAGAGAAAAATAGTCATTTACTCAGAGGCAACAGGGTTGACATAAAATGTAGCCTTTTTGGACGACTTGCGGCCAGCGTCAATGTACCAATGCACGCGATGGTTAACGCCTGTCGACGGAGCACCGTAGTGGACCAGGTCCTGTCGAAATAGGAGCACGTCCCCAATGTTGAGGACGACCGTCACGGGGTGTATCGTCGTCGAATGGCGTCCACCCGATACCTTGGGGAGGTACCGGTGCGAGTGTGGACAGACAACGCCGCGAATGTGGTCGTGCAGAGCGACCAGCAGCGACAGGTTGAGCTTATCGGGGTTGGCCCGCAGCAGCTTCTTCGCCCTCCCTTGCCGGTACACAGGAACTGACTGGTCGATATGAGGAAGCTGTGTGGGGCACTCGCCCCTGCTTTGGAGCAGGGACGGGCCATACACACACTGATAGCCCCCGTGGCCAAACGCCTCACCGGCGACCACCACTAAAACGACAGCGACCATGCAAAAGTCGGCCCAAAGCTGGACCTGCGCGACAGGGAGGATGCCCGCCTTGGAGGCCCCAGTGTCGTTGCGGGTCGCCCCGAGCCACCGAGGAACCAGTCCCCCCAGCTTCGCCATCAACCGACCGCAACCGCCGGGTGCCATGACGGACTCCACCGTTGTTCCGCTGCGCTCAAAGACATCGATGGTCTTGTGGTTGACAATGATGTGGTACAGGCTACTTGCCAGCCCAACCACAGTGCGCAACACCCGCACGCACATGCCGCTCGGTAAGGCCGAGCGGTGGATGAGGAATCCAGGACCGTTGGGCAGTAGATTCTTCCGCATGTCGACCGCCTTCGGACCGACAGGCACGCGAAACTTCGAGGCCGCGTCGGTACCCTCCGCCACACTGTTGAACGCAACGGGACCCCCACCAGCCAACAGCGCTTCGGCGCCACCCAGCGCCAGTGCTGGGCCGCCGCCCGCACTTGCTCCAGTGGCGCGGCTCGCCCTCGAAGCCGCAGCCGCCCGCTTCTCGGCCTTTTTGGTCAGCAGCCTCCCCCGTAAGCCGCGCTTCCGTCCGGGACGGAAACCGCGGCTCGTCGTCCGCGGCGAAGACTGGGGGGACGTGGAGGAAAGCATAGCCGCCGGGATGTAGGAGCCACAGGGGGCGGAGGGGGGGGATCTCTGACGCCGGATGTTCGCTACTTCGACGGGGACTGGGGTGGCGACGGGCTGTTCGGGACCGTGACACGGGACCCTGGCAGCCGTGAGGCGCTCTCGGGTCAGCATAAGAGATGCGTCTGACTCCGGCGCATCACTCTGGACCGCTCCACATGCCACGCCGCTGGCAGCGCGGGCCACCGGCGTCTTTCGTTGCAAAAATTCAGGAAGAAAGGGTAGCCGGAGCATCTGTACGGTGGTCGATGCATGTCTCCCCGGCCCACGACCACGCCCACTTTATGAGTTCGGTTTGGGTCCGAGCACGGCAGTAAATCTTCCTTTGGCCCGAGAATTGTATGCCACCGGAGCCTCAAGGGAGGCACTCAGGTGAGCAGCTGATGCTGACTGTCCGCACTCTCCAATGGCATGCGAGAATTGTGTACTGTGGCCAATTCACTGCCGAAAGCCAGAGCACAGGAATCCATGGCGGACTAGATCGGCGTGCGACGTTGGGCTCTGTTGGAAGGTGCTTCACAACCAACTCATTTTGCAAGGAGATCATGATGGCGTGGGTAACAGCCGCGGCGCTCAAGGAGTACTCGCCGTCGTGTCGAGCGTCCTTGTGGGTGGCACCACGAAAGTCTCTGATGCTGTCACCCGCCATAGGGTTACCCACTGGGGTGCCAGGGTCGGCCCGCTGGAGCTTCTCCGCTTTCCATTCAGCATTTCCCTTTCGACCCCATGGCGTCGTCGTCCCGGCGCCTTCGATGATGACGTCCTTGAACCCGCCCGGGCCGTCTGATTTGGCCGCCCCAAAGAGAAACGTCAGCCCCGACGTGTATTCCTTCATCGTGACGGCGGTCAGCGGCGATCTTGCGCCTGCGACCTTATATCCACGGCGGAGGCAGTCTAGGAAGCGCTTGATGACCTGCACAGTTGTGGCGTTCATGCACCGGAAGAACGTGTCCACGCCGCGGTCGATGTCCGCGTCGCTCGGCCGCGGACGGCCGTTGTGCACGCACCCGGCCTCGCCGATGAAGTTGGCGGACGTGCACGAGGTATAAATCCTCGATGCCCACGCCATCATTTTGTGGCGTTGGTTCCGCACTCAGCTCCCGTCCCGACGCGCGTGCAATCGACACCGATGTTGTTGAGCTTGCGCCTCTTGGCGGTGGAAGACCTCTGGGGCCACGAAGAGGTAATTCGTGTCATCCAGATGCTCGAAAAAATCAGCGAGTAGCCTTTGCGCTCCACCAGCGAAGAGACAGGCGCAAAGTCGAAGGCCGGCTCAAACGGGTCCGCAGTCGGCGCTGCCGTCGGCAGTCTCTGAGCAGCGTCACGACTCTGTGCAACAGCGGCCTTCGCGTTCCCTTCGGATATGCTCTCACCGTCGTGGGCGCCGGCGGTGAGGCACTTGGTGCTAACGCAGCCGCCGGAGGCGCCTCCAGCGCCGGAGCAGGTGCCGTCGCTGAAAATGACAAGGTAGGTGGGGCGGGGACGGAGCAGGACTCGGTATCCACCAGGGGCGGGCTGGCAGCGGACGCCACCGATGCTTCGGGACGGTGCAGCAGAGCTTCCATCGCCGTTGTCAGAAGAAGAGATCCGGGACGCGGGCCGGGCCTACGATCGGTGGCGAGCCGTGCGAAAGGTGCGCAGCTGTGGCGTGTAGCATGGACGGCAGTAGCCCGATCTAGTGGGGGAGGGAGGCGACGAGGCCGAGAGGGGAGGAATTTGGTCAGAATGGGGGCGTTGGGGTTGCTACAGGTGCGTTGGTACGGCCAGAGATCCCGAGGGCATGATGCACAGTGGTCAGCCAAGCGGTCAACATATTACAGGGCCAGCCTGCAGGCCCTGTCAGAAGTGGGTATGGGATACTGGCGGCGGATCGAAGTGCTGGCGGCCGCTCGTTTGCCCTCGCCGGCACTGTCCGGCAGGAAAACTGTGAGCCTGATTAGAGAGTCTGACGTGGACGCTGAGAAGCACCATGGCAGCCCAGACACGACAGTCGCCTGGACATGCGTCGTCTGTCCGGGTAGATAGTTCGATCATACCGGATGTAAATGCCGTTCTATCCTGAATGCAAGTCTGAAAAAACAAGTCCGAAAGACAGGCTGGACGTATACCGACAATTGGTGCCCTGTGTCAAAGGCCATCAGACCGTGACAGATCTGTAAAACTTGAGGAGTCGACGGCCTTGAGAGCTATAGCATAAGTTTCCACAGCTTTCTTCAACTCATCAAAACAAACGAGATGCAGACCCCCGCGGATAGGTGTGAGATATAAGCCAGACTGAGCTTGACCTGCAGTAAAAGTCCTACAAAGGTTTACAGCCGTCTCTGGAAAGGTCCACCCTTGGTAGGCATGGGTAGCCGCAGAACAGGCGAGGATCAGCGGCACCTGCGTCCGCATCGACGCAGACCCGTGCAAAGCGCTCACCACCGCGATTCTCGGACAGGCTGATGATCTCCGATTTGCGCCCGGCCCACCATTGCATCCGCCTGCGGACCAGGGCATTTCCAAACAGCCGGCGGGCCGTGATGCATACACACGTCCGGCGGAGAGCTCAGGCATTCACACGCGCGGTCACCCGAGATGCTGTGGTGTCACGGCGGAGAGCCCAGGCATCCACATGCGGTCACCCGAGATGCTGTGGTGTCACGGTAGAGAGCCCAGGCATCCACATGCGGTCACCCGAGATGCTGTGGTGTCACGGCGGAGAGCCCAGGATTCAACACGCGGTTGCCCTAGATGCTGTGGTGTCGCGGCGGAGAGCCCAGGCATCCACACTGTTGGCGGTACCGGCCAGTCGTCCACGAGATCAATCGGCCTCGCGTGTTTCCCCGCTGGTTGAGCGGAACGGTTTGGTCTTCGGTCTACTTTCTCTTCGCCTCCGTGACTCGTCCGCGGGCGCGCGCCACTACAGTGGCTTTCATACGCACCCATGCGTCTCTCGTCTTCAGGGCTGGTGCACGCCGGCGCCCCACACCGCGCTGCACGCCCAGCCCGCAGGTCGCGCCGTGCGTCATCACATACACCGGGCCGCCGGCCAGCACTCCCGGCCATCTCGGGCACCCGCCGCACACCGCGTGTGTCGCCTCCGAGGATAGGTGGCAGCCCCGGCGACGACTGCCTGCCCGCGGATATCGGCGGCGTTACTGGTATACCCGTGCCGGTGTGGCCCCGGGAGGAGCCGCCGCCGCCACCCCGGTGGTGGGCAGAATCATCAGGCCCCCCTTCCCCGGCCTGTCCAGCTCAAACACACGCTCAGTCACTCCGGATGCTGAGGGGTTAGTCACCGCGGATGCTGAGGGGCTAATCACCCCGGGCCAATATGCATGGCGTACTGGACACAAAAAAAGCTGTTCTTGGTCCCATGTCCAGGTGGAAGGGAGTGAAGAGATTAGCTCGAATATGTGTATATCTGCCCGCCGCAAGAGAAGTTGCTTTGTTCTGGCCACACGTGGCGATACTTCATGCCATGGGCTTGAAACGACCAGGCGCTCGTATCATTTTATGGACCAGAACACTCCTTGCCCCGGCGATACAAGATAAGAAAATAAAGAAACTTGTTGCCGCGGCGATACCAAAAAATAGATAAATAAACTCGTTGCCGCGGCGATACAAAAAAGGGAATAAATAAACTCCTTGCCGCGGCGACGCAAACGAATAAACAAGCTCATGGCCGCGGCGATGCAAAATGAAGAAGTAAGTAGGTGCCCGTGGGCCATTTAGCGCCTCGTGCGTCTGTGACTGTCGGTCGCAAGCATTGACATTATTATTTGAAATCTGGTACATGTGATTTCAGGCGATAATTTTCGATCTCGCCTCGAGCTGGGCAGGGCGACTCGAGAACAGGGCCCGCACGCCACTCATTTACAGGCGCCGCATCATCACGTGGGTACCTGCGGCTGGTAGATGTGGCACTCGCTGTCGCTCCACGGGCCCCTCCTGCAGCATGTCAAGCGTGCTTCGTCCACACTGTCCTCCACGATTGAAGCCGGCTGCGTTCACCGCCACTGACCCCCTCCCGCCCCCTCCCTCCCTGGCCTTCCCCGTGATTCACGACACCCCCTGGCCCATCGCTGCTACGGTTCTCAGCCTTATTTTCAGCCTCAATGCGCCCCCTTCCTAAGCCCGAGCCGCCCATCGCCCATCTCGCTGGTGCGGCACCGGCCGTGCCGACAGCATCTGCGTCCACACCAGCAGATTCCGCGGGACGCTCTACCGGTGTGGTATTTACAGCGCCCGCGGGCGCCGGATCAGTGGCGGTGACGCCGGTTGCGTCCGCCCGCGCACCACACGAGGCCGTAGCGGCAGCAGCAGAGATGCAGGCGGGTTTAGTGGAGGTGTTGGCAGCGGCACCAGCTGCGCCGGCGCCATCGTCGGTGGCAGCGGCAGCGGCGGAGGCGGCAGCGGCGGCGGTGCCGGCGGCGAGGCTGCCACAAGGCTACACGTCAGACTGCTTCACTGCATCGCTGGCGCAGGCCAAAAAGGCCCACAATATGGCCGTGCATGAGTCGCTGCAGATGGGGTACTTCATCGCTCAGGCGCGCGCAAGCCGGGCGGGCTCTCTGGGGCTACAAGACCACGCCGATGTCTACGCCGACACCACCGACGCCATCTTCCGCGTGTACGCGGACTTGGCGAACAAGGCAGCAGCGCACGCCGCGGCTCTTCGAGCGGCGGCGTTCGCCTCCGCTTTCACGCACGTGGTCGAGAATGATTTCGACAACGTTTCCAACCGCCTTAGATGGGACGCGTTTTCCTCGTTTCGGAAGGCAGTGGCGGCGCTCGACGTGGTCAATGCTTTCGTACCCCCCGCGCCCCCTCAATGACTGCACGGCCGGCTTTGACCGTGCGTGGCGATGACGGCAGATGGTGCGCACGGCGGTGACGGTGCTAGTTGTTGTCGACGCCGCGAACACTGGTGCATCCATGGCTGACGAAGGGCAGCGGCGGCAATCTGGTTTTTCTCTACCTCCGCCCATGTCTCAGCCCTCCGCTGCAGTACGCGGGGGTGGTGTTGATGGCGGGCGCTGCTGCCACCACCGTTGCTGCGAGCGGAGGCAAAGAGCGGCGGCGGTGCATGTGCCGGGCGTCACCTCCGCCCCCGTCGCTACAAGCGACGCGCAGAGGCGGCAGTGGCGGCGCTGGTGGCGGAAATCTTGCTGCTGACGACGCAAGCGGCGACGGCACGCAGTGGCGGCGCCGCTGATGGCATCGTTCCTGCCACCCAAGAGCCGAAAAGAGCTGGCAAGAGGCGTTTGTCGCCGCCGCCTCCATCCCGAGGACTTTCGGCGGCACTAGTTCTGGGCGCTGCCACCGTCGCGGTTGCTAGAAGCCGTGGCACGGGGCGGCGGTGGTGCTTTTTCAGATTGACCCCGCCACACCCAACCCGATTTCTGGCTGCGTGGGGCGGTGGCGCAGCTGGTTTCTCTCGATGCCGCCGCCCCCAGTCAAGGATTGGCGGAAACGGGCGTCGGCGGCGCCGGTGGCGTGCGTCGCCTCCGCCGCAGATGAACTGGTGGGCAGCAATGGGCGCGAGGTGCTGCTGGTGGCCGACACCGCTGCCGCCACTGTTCCTAGTGGCGACGGCCAGTTGCCGTGGCGGCTGATGCTTTAAGAGAAGGCCTTTTGGCATGCTGCGGCGTCCACTCACCGGGTCATTGATACTAAAAATAGCGCTTCGTAATACTCCATGTTCGTCTCGTCTTCACAGTCAGTCTCCCATTGTCTTGTCTTCACAGTCGGGCTCTCGTCCTCGTCTTCAACGTCAGGCCCTTCTCATCTTTGTTTTAACAGTCAGGTTCGCCGTCCTCCCAAGAATCCTCCTCCACGGGAACTTCTTCTGTATGTTCCCCAATGCCACACACTCATTCAACAGGTTGCACGAAACCGTCACGTTTTTCTCTTAGTTGGAAAAGAACGCGCCTGGTCCACCTCCCCTGTCTCGCTCAAAGCCCACTGGACCACGCCCTTTACCACCTGAACGGTCCACCTGCTGGGTGTCGTTGGGGGCCGCTGGAGCGACGGGGCTGCGGACTGCAGGAGCGGACAACGCGGACAGTCGTTGCGCGTGATATGGCAGGCGGATCGCATGTGAGCCGATCGCCTGCACAGGCGATGCACAGTGCCAGTGGCCTCTTGACGGCTGTCTAGAGGGTAGGCTCTCTGGTTGGCTGATAGAAAGAGCCCCTGGGTACACGCCAAACATCCCCGTCCAGAAACGACCGTCGCCCAGACATTCAGCACCTATCCGGGTTGACACTGGCACTATGCACTTAACATGACTTAGATGTGCTGAACAACTTCACTTTTGAAGCTGAATATTATCTACGATCAACAGTTCAAGGACAGGGAAAAACTGTTTAGATTGCAACTATGAATGTATCAGCGGTCGACAGTCGAGGAGACCAGAAGCATATGTTAAAAACGAAAGAAAGAGAAGGTTTATTCTTACATATGTAGTCCCTCATGAAACGCCAGAGCAACGCTGTCTACTATGACCTTACTCTCGTCGAATCCGACGAGGTGCAGCCCCTCGACGGTGGGGGTGCGAGAATGGCCAGAGAGAGCTTGGCCCGCGGCAAAAGCCTGACGTAGGTCCAACGCCACGTCCGGCATCGTACACCCTTTCGCGGCGTGGATCGTGGCCGCCCAGGCCAGGACGAGAGGCATCTGCGTCTGTGTGGCCGCCCTGCTCCAGCCGTCTAACTCGACGGCGTGGGCTGTTGCGGGTAGAACAACCATCGTCTTGTTGCCTCCACACGCCAGATAGAAGCGCACGCGTGGAAAGACACGAGCTCCCACCGGCACAAAGGACAGCACAACCCCACGTGAGCCACACGGGACGCCTTGCGCAGCCAGACAACTGGTCGGCACGTCCACCATGGCCCCAACTCTCAAAGACAATGTGCGCACGTACTTGAAGGAGTTGTCTAACAGCGCCATCGCCTTGTAGTGGGTGATGTAGGGTACCGGCGTCTTGTCGGCCGCCTGAAACTCGACCGACGACACGGGAAGGCGCAGGAGCTCCTCGGTGTTCTTGTTGAGCGCGTCAACGGTGTGGCAAGAAAGCCACCTGGCGTGCGAAGGGGGGGACTTGGACTGCCTCGTTGCCAGAAGCGCTATGTCCGCGCAGGTGTGGGTTCCGGTGCGCAAGCGCAAGAGGAGCCCAAGCAGGTTTCCATCCCGCACGTGCCGCCAGTGCGTCTTCAACTCGACTGCACGGTGGGAAAATACGTCTCTCCAGACTTCGCTTAAAAACGCGTACTGCCCTTTGGGCAGCGCCAGCTGCAGGAAGTCGCCCACAAATAGCACCACCAGCCCGCCTAGCGACGAGTCACGCCGACGCACAGAGCGGAGTACCAGTCCCAGTCTCGACAGGAACGCGGACGACAGGGTGCCGACCTCTTCCTGACGAGGACCGTGGCAGAGCGCATGCGCGCCTTGGCCGCTATCGGGATGACCTCGTCCAGAAAAAGCTCAAGCGGGGTCGTCACGTCGGCATCTCCGTTGCAAAAACCCGCCAACGAGTGTACCTTGATACCATCCACCAGGGCCGCCGACACCCCCGTGCTACCGCAGGCCGCAACGCTCTCACCGGAGTCTCTCAAGGCGCTGATGACCTCGTTGGCCATATGCGTCTTGCTGCATCCGGGTGGCCCCGTCAAGAAGACACTTTTCCCGCCCATCAGCAACTGAAAGGTTCTCAGTGAGTCCCCGACGATTCGGACCGGCGCGAAGACGCCGCCGGGGGGAACAGACACCCGGAGCAGGGGGGAGCGGTTGCCGCCTTACCTCTTTCTTCTGCGGTAGCGGTGGCGCCATAGTAGGACCATGACATGAGAGGTCGCGGCGGGCTCTGCTTGCCACCTCGCCCCGCTTGGCCGATGACCAGCAAACGCGTGTCGTCCCCCCCTGCGCTCCAGTAGTTGTCAGCCATCGTATGCATACTAGCGCTTGCCGAGGCGCCGGCGCATCGCGGTGCGCCTCGCGCTCCGGCTTCGAGACGCCGCCGCTTGGCTGCTGCGGGGATATGATCGAGCTCTGTCTCCGGGGTCAACGCGACGCCCTGCACTCGCACCCCCTTCACGTGCGGGCATGCTGCAACAGCGACAAAAAAGTAAGACGCGCTCGTAGCGTCTGCTAGGTCGTACATGAAATCCCCGCCAGAGGACACCACCCGCACCAGCGAGCCCTCCTCAAAAGTGTGGGGCGAGGGGGGCAGGGGTGGCGCCCAGGATGACACGGAGGCATCCACGTCGTGGTAGTGGGAGCTGTCTGCCGCCCAGCGGTCGGCGACAGCCTTACTCTCAAACACCTCGACGTAGAGCGTCCACGGTCGCAACAGATGTGTGCGCAGGTCGACCGGCGATGCAGTCAACGATCCCATAAGGGTAAAAACGCGGCGTGCCGAGGGGAGGTTCTTTTGGCGAGCAGCCAGATAAAGACCACGCGGAGCCATACCTGGTGGGTGGGGGTGGATGCACCGGACCGCCGCGCACCGGGGCGTCTCGTAGAAAGCAGCAGGGAGAGCAGCGCCAGTATTTGGGCTAATGCCAGATGCAGAACTTTCCAGAAGATGGCGGCGATGCTACAGCCAGAAGGGGGCGGGGGAGGGGGGGGGATGAGGAAAAGAGACGGACACCGCGGGTGTCAAAGGCGCGGTTGGAGGAAAGAAGTGGAGACGCCACCGTGGGACCGGTTTCTTGAGGGGAGGGCGGGGAGCAGGAAAACACATCAGCAACGAGGCTGGACGCCGGGACCAGGGTTGGAAGCAATGGGACCCGGGCGGCACGGCTTCCCAGGCGCGCGGGTGTGACCACCGGGAGGCTGTGGCGCGAGAGGTGGGGACGCCCGCGTGGGCGGGGGTGAGTGGCCGTGACGCCAGATCCAACACCGGCCCGCGCGCGCTCAGTTGCGAGTGGGTACGGAGCTGGATGGGCCGGTGGGGCGGCACAGTGGCGGCATCTCGAGGGCAACGCCCGAGGCAATGGCGCCACCGCGGCGGTGAAAAAACGCGGCAACACACTCAGGCACCGACGAGGTCCCAGCTGGTTCAGAAGAGGCCAGATGGGTGGGTGGCGGCCGGGCGGTCCATGCCACCACAGTCGTGCTCTACATGCCGTTGAGGCCACCGGAATGGCACAGGGCGGGGAAATCACCCGGGGCCAGTGCCTCCATCGGTGATATACGGGTGCGCACAATGGCTGCGCGACAGCGAGTCGGGAGATGCAGGCGAGTGGGTGTGCAGCGCGAGCCGTGGTGCGGTACCGCACGCACGGCTGGTCCGTGACTCTGGCGCGTGCGAACAAGGTCGGTTGGCAGTGGTGGCGGTTGTCCAAATGACCGACCGACAGCGAGAATTGGAAATTGGGGATTTCAAACGGGGTTCCAACACGGTCGGGCCCTGGCCCGAGCGAAAGGGGGGCTTGAGTAGATTCAACCTCGGGTTGGCTCGTGGGCGGCCGTTGGTGGTTGTGGGGCCGCCCAGTGCCGCCGACTGGTGGGCGGAACCATGGCGGTATCAGATTCGGCAAAGGGGGCGCACAGGGGTGCTACCACTATTGGCCCTCCCTCGGCATCCCTAGAGCCCCCCCTTGACTACTGAACCTGACTGAACCTGTCCAGAACTACGCTTGCCCCCCAGAGCGGTTGCGGTGATGCTCCTCCACGTGGAGGTGGCCACCGCGACCGTCGGTCGCGTCTGGCCCCGACGCCAATCACCGTCAATCTCCGCCGACTGCGCGCCGCTCGTCGCGGCCGCCTTCCTCTTCCCCACTGCTTGGCCTGTCGCCCCTCGGCTTGCCGCCCCCACCTCGACTCTTTTTTTGTCCACGACCGCATCCGATGCGCTCCCGCCCTCCGCGCTCTCCTCTCCCGCCTCCCGCCCGTCCGACGGTGCCGGCCGCCATGGCCCCCCGCGTGTTGTCGCTCGCCCTCGTCGCCGTGGCCGCCGCGTCGGCGGTCGTCTTGACGGCCACCCCTGCCGCCGCGACGGGCTACCACGGCGGCGGCCGCTCCGCCGAGATCCGCGCGGCGCTCGCCAAGTACTATGGCCGCTATGGGGGCGGCGGCGGCGGCGGCCGCTATGGGGGCGGCGGCGCGGGCGGCCGCTATGGGGGCGGCGGCGGCGGCGGCGGCGGCGGCACGGGCGGCCGCTATGGCGGCGGCGGCGGCGGCGGCACGGGCGGCCGCTATGGCGGCGGCGGCGGCGGCGGCGGCGGGGCCAAGGGCAGCCCGGACAAGGGCGTCGCCGGCGAGGCTGGCGGCGCCGCCACCCCGGCCCCGACCGACGCGCCGGCCACGTCGACGATTGCCGAGCTGGTCACGGCCGGCAACGACTTTTCCATCCTGCTCGCGGCGCTCAAGGCCGCCGGCCTCGTCGACGTGGTCGCCGACGCGTCGGCGTCGCTGACCGTCTTTGCGCCGACCAACGCGGCCTTCCTGGCGCTCGCGAAGCAGCTCGGCTATGAGGGCCACGCCGTGGACGGCGTCTTTGCTTTCCTCGTCGAGGCGCTGACGGGGCTGAGCGACGGGGGGGACCCCATCCCGCTGCTGACGTCCATCCTCAAGTTCCACGTGGTCGGCTCGGAGGTGAGCTCCGCGGCGCTCGTCGCCGCCGGCTCTTTCACGCCGCTCGAGGGCCCGGCGGTGGTGCTCGCCAGCGACAAGAAGACGCTCTACGACTATGCGCCGGGCGTGACGGACCCGATGCTGGTGGCGGGGATGCTCGACTTGGCCGCCTCCAACGGCGTTGTGCACGTGATTGACGGCGTCCTGCTGCCCGTCCCCGTCTTCCCCGTCGTTGAGCAGACGCCGGCGCCGATGGAGACCAAGGCGCCCAAGAAGACCAAGGCGCCCAAGAAGACCAAGGCGCCGGAGTACTCCGATTACACGCGCTACAACTAGAGCCGTGGCCGGACCCGTGGTCTGAGTGCAAAGGGGGCCGCGTGGGTGGGCGGCACGACGCGTGCTGATTCTTTCCAACCGGCGGCCTTGTGAGCCTGAAAAAAATTTGCTGCTTTTTTGTCTTTATTGGCACGCGACGCGGAGTCCGTCGTTTTTGTAGCTCTCGGGCCGACTCGGAGGGCGGCTCGTCCGGGGCAGCGAGGGGTTCTTCCTGTGCTGTCGCAGGATTGCCACACCCAGCAGCTGAGTTGACGACAATAGTGTTCATTCTGAGGTTGAAGGGCAGGACGATAGCACTAGGGCTTGCAGGCGGCGGGCACGCAGCACAGGGGACGTCAAGCAGAAGCAAGTCGAGAAAGGGGAATGTTGGAGAGGAAGTGCCACCATGGGAGCGACATGAGTGACAATGTCCCCGACAGTCTCGGCACCCCAAAAGTCGTCGAGCTCCTCGCCCGCACCAGCCACTGCCGATAGAAATGCTGGGGCTCCCTGCATTGTCGGTGCGGCCTCCACAGCACACGGACCCAAACGCAGGGTGGGCGGGACTGGTGAGCGACTGCTGGCGGGTACAATGGGTCGCAGACCGTGGGCATTCACCGAATTTGGTGGTCACTGTCGCCGTGATGCGCACGTCGGCCATGTCACCATCGCCCAGGGTGACCACGCTGGCGTCTTTTGCACTACCGGGAGTGCGCACTGACGAGGCAGCGTCTTTTCTCGTCCACACTGACATCCTTCCTTGCTCCACCGCGGTGAAGCATCCACGTCAGCTCCCGTCCATAGGCGCACAACGACGCTGTGCATAGTGGATGGTTTTTTTTCGTAGCCCTTGCGCTGGTGTCACGGACCCCAGCTGACCACCGATGCTCTTCGCAAAACGAGTGCGGCCAAGTGCAGCGAGTCGCGTGCGTCCTCATCCGCCGAGGAGCTGCCATCGCATCGGCCGAACACAAAAAGAGTGCGATCGCATGCTTTGGCACCGGTTTTGGGGCAACTGTCCTACTGAGGTTAATGTACTTGGGTGGACCTTGGTTTGGTACTTTCAGATCGATCGTTCCGGTTGTCCCATCGATGCGCCGATCGTCGCCGCTCCGTCGGTGACCGCGGTCGGCGCACATTGGTCCCCGCCGCCATCGCCGTCGTGCCGCGCCCGCTTCCCCCCCCCGCCACCGGGCGGACGCCGCCATAGCCGCCCTG
>ENA-ORXC01001552-ORXC01001552.1-marine-metagenome-genome-assembly--contig:-NODE-1552-length-13411-cov-3.580396_pt1 | contig 13411 bp, 17 predicted proteins | sample MGYA00237865_ERZ511478 | MGnify/ENA metagenome assembly ERZ511478 | reverse complement strand
GGGATTAAGCAGACGTTCTGAACCGTTTTCGACTCCACCACAAAACGACTAGCTTGCAAAATAACTTCCTCTCCGGATTCTTCTTCCAGCATCTTTCGTTTACTCTCTGCATCAGTCGTTAATCGCTTCGAAATTCCCTTGTGATGAAACTGGAAATATTCCTTGTCCCAATCCTTTAACAACTTAATCGACCGATCTCGCTGCTCTAATAAATTTGCAGGCAACGTCATTTTCTCGTCGAGCGAAGAGGCTATCCGCTCAAACAATTCACCGGCCGACATCTTTCCTAACCATTCAAAAAAAGTATCGATTTCATGTTTATAAGGAGATTGTTCAATGAACAGCACAAGTAAATCTTCAAAGAACAAGTTCTCTTTTGAAGCAATTTCCTTTTTCAATTCAGGGGAAAGCGATTCTTCTACTTCGCCTGGCCACTTAGAACCAAGATCTAAATATTTCATAAGCGTTTGTCTTTTATATAATGAAAAGCTTAATAAAAGCTCATAGATTGGAGAAGCTAGCACGCTAACATAATAAGACATAAATCTTCCTCCGATTCCTCATCGTTTTTATTTATCTTAACATATTCAGTTCTATATAAGAATAAACTGAATAGTTATAATTATAATATTGACTAAATTATTTAGTTCAATTAATATTGAACTTACATAAAGCATGGGAGGTTTTTACAATAACGTTCATTGAACTGCAAAGACAGGTAATTAATCTTGTTGAAAAGAAAGCCAATAAGCAAGCTTTTACGTTAATGGAAGAAGCAAAAGAAAAGTTCCCTCAGAAACGCGATCGTTTGGGACATTGGATCTCAAGTTTGTACGTTTTAGAAGGGAAGCATCAGGAAGCTCTGGCTGAACTTCATGATGTGATTCAGCATGGATTATGGTGGAATCCAGAAATTTTGGTATCAGATCCTGAATTGAGCGCATTGAAACCCTATGCTGAGTTCAATACGATTTTGCTAGAATGCCAGCGAATGTATGAAGCTGAGAAAGAATCTGCCCATGCTCATTACAGTACTCTAGGTAACCAGGAGGCAGAGACGGTCCTCTTCCCACTGCACTGGAAAGGATCGAATATTGAAGAGTTTTCGAAGCTGTGGTCTCATCCCGAAATTACAAACCATTACTTTATGGGTTTTCCTCAATCCTCTCAACTTTTCAGCTATCAGTGCTATTCATGGGATGATTCAACAACGGCAATGAAAGATGTGAGAAAAAACTACCAAACGTTCATTCAACAGAATCATTTATCCGACAAAGTCCATATCCTTGCGGGGGCATCACAAGGAGCGAATATCGCTACTCAAATGAGTTTGCGAGCTGATGTAGAAGAGTTTCACAATTTTATTGCGATTGCTCCAGCTTTCGATCTTAAGGCATTTCAAAAAATACTAAAAAATCAGCTGAATCCTCGTGTAAGAGGCTGCATCATTACAGGAGATCAAGATCCTTTCTATGAAACTGCATTGGAAGCGGTGCACCTGTTTGAAACCTATCAGATTCCTTGCAAACTTATTGTAAAAGAAGGGATGGGTCATGTCTTTCCAGCTGATTTTCCAGATGTGTTAGAAGAGGCAGTTCAATATGTAACAGAACAGGGTACAAAAAAGGATTACGATACTGGAAAATGAAACCAAATATCTAGTTAATCGTACTAGTAAGAGAGAGTGGAAAATTGAAAAGGGGAGATTGGAAATGGAGTCTAACAAAAATCTATTGTTAAAACCCTACTGGATTATTAATTTGCTCGGCCTCTTACTTTTTGTCCTAATAGGTGTGTACCTTGTTGTGAACGAGCATCTCACTGCTTTTACAATCGTTGCGGTTTGCTATGGATTTTTTATGTTGATTGGTAATTCGCTGTATCGCTCAAATCAAAAGTTGAAAAATAGAACATGACCATTTGCGTTTTTAATCAATAATAAAAAAAGTCTCCCAGTTTTACTGGGAAGACTTTGTGTCTTGCTGATCGTCGTTGTCCTCATCATCTTCATCATCCACTTCAACCTGTAAAACCTCACCGCTCATCCCATCAATCTCCACTTCCGTTTCACCATCATCTGTCTTGATGTCGAACTCATAAACAATCGTTCCATTTTCTTTCTCAACCTCTTTCTCAGTTACTTCTCCAGAAACTTCTTCTTTCGCTATCTTTTCAGCTTCAGCTTCTGAAATTTTCGCTTCCTCGATTAGTTTGCTTTCACTCACGTTGGTTGAAGCAAGCACATTCTCCATCCCATCTGTTCCTTGATAGAAAAACGCACCTCCTGCAAGTCCTAGTACAGTACCGCCTATAATCAATGTTTTTTTGAATTTCATCATGTTTCCTCCTTTGTTTTGTATGAGATCCTCTATGATAAGGAAACAATCTAATAAAAAAAGGACAGCAGCATGAGAAACAAATGAGCATTCTCTCATGAAATTCTCATTTTTCTATTGCTGTTAGGGTAGGTACAATAAAGAAAGAAGAAATGAAGAGGTGAAAAACATGGAGAAAGAATCCATTCTTCTTGTAGAAGATGAAGTGAACGTCATTCAATTTATGCAGTTAGAACTTGAACACGAAGGATACGAGGTAACAACGGCGAAAGATGGAGAGGAAGCGATGGCTCGATTTCAAGAGAAGGAATGGAGCGTGATTCTCCTAGATTGGATGCTTCCGAAGCTAGATGGCCTTGAAGTGTGCAGGCGGATTCGAAAAACGAGTCAGGTACCGATTATTATCTTAACCGCAAGAGATTATGTCGGGGATAAAATTCTTGGCCTTGATCGCGGTGCAGATGATTACATTACAAAACCGTTTGAAATTGAAGAATTGCTGGCACGAATTCGTGCAGTATTAAGACGTTCTCAGGCTCAGGGGGAGAAAGCGAAAGAAGATAAGTTAGTGATTAAGAACCTTGAAGTGGATTTGAAAAGTCGTCGCGTTGCTCGTGAAGGTAACGAGATTGAACTCACACAGCGTGAGTTTGATTTGCTTGTTTTTCTGATGAAGCATGAAGGGGAGGCACTCAGTCGTGAATGGCTTCTTTCCGCTGTTTGGGGGTATGACTTTGTGGGAGAAACGAATGTCGTCGATGTCTACATTCGCTATCTACGAAACAAATTGGATCGCGACTACGAGCCAACGCTTATTCATACGGTAAGAGGAATTGGCTATATCCTTCGTTCTTCATAAAGCCAGGAATTGGAGGTGGAACATATGAGAAAACAACGAAGTCAATCGCTACTAAAACAATTCACTTCCTGGTATGTATGGCAGTTTATTATTGCCCTAATCATCATAGGTATCGTCGTATTGGGGGCGATCGGATTTTTCTTACTGGAAGGAACCCAGGATGAGGTCGAAGCGATAGAAGAACAGCTATTGAAAGTTACTGACGAAAACGATGTTCAGCAGTCGCTAGAGGAAGTTCTTTATCCTGACAATACAGACTATTATGTTGATATTCGTCAAGATGGAAAAATCGTGGCGCAATTTGGTGATGAGGAAGAACGCGATCCGAAAGATGAAATGAATGTGCCCTGGTTGGATCACTACATTTGGAACAATGAAGAAGGATTATTTTATAAGAGTGATATAACGTTTGGCGATGGTGTGATACATGTAAAAGCACCACTGGAGGAAGAGCTTGAATTTCTTCAGCTGATCTTCACCATTCTTCTCGTCACCGGACTGGTAAGCATTCTTTTAGGATCCATTCTTATCTATCAATTTACGAAAAAAAGACTGCGTCCGCTCCTGAATATAACAGATGAAGTGAGTGGAATCGAAGGATCATCGGATTTGCAAAAACGAATTTCTGAACCTTCGAACCCGAAAGAATTGAAAGAACTTGCCAGTACGTTTAATCAGTTACTTCAACAGTTGGAAGAGCAGTTTGAGCGAGAGAAAAGCTTCGTCTCGAATGCTTCTCACGAATTAAGAACGCCACTAACTTCTTTTCGTGGTCATTTAAATTTGATTAAAAGGTGGGGGAAGGACGATCCCGCCATATTGGAAACATCCATACAAGCCTTGGATGATGAAAGTAGTCGTATGAAGCACATTTTAGAACAAATGCTCACCATTGCGCGAAATGAACATCTGGAAACAACCCTTGATAAAGTGAATCTGACCGATGTTGTTGAGGGAGTGATTGTGCAATTCGAAGCACGTTCACGTGTACCGATATCTGCAAATCTGGAGCAAAATGTCTTAGTATCAGGGGATCGTGAACAGCTTAGGCAAGTGGCGGTCATTATAGTAGAAAATGCAGAGAGGTATACAACGGAAGGCAAGATTACCGTCCATTTAAAAGAGGTAGAGAACACGGTAATGCTAAGCATCTCGGATACAGGAATCGGTATTCCCCGTGAAGAAATCCCGAAGATTTTTTCTCGCTTTTATCGCGTTGATAAAAACCGTTCACGAGAAACAGGGGGTACGGGACTTGGTTTATCGATCGCGAAGGAAATCGTCGAGCATCATCAAGGTAAGATTGAAGTGGAAAGTGAAGAAGCGATTGGTAGCACATTTACTTTATTACTACCAGTGATTTCGAGATGAAAAGTCTTAAGAAGGGTCGTCGGTTTTTAAGCGAGTGATAAAACAACCTATAATTGGATAAATGCGTTAATGTTATTTTGGTAAATGTTTTGTAGTAAATCACTCAAAGGAGTTGTAGAAGTGACGATCTTAATCAATTTGATCCCGTTATTTTTATGGTTAAGCATTGTTGGAGCGATCATCTATTTCATCGTTAGAAAAGTAAAACGTTCACGAAAAGCGCTTGAGGAACGTATTGAAGTTCTGGAGCAAAATCAGGCGGTTGTAAAAGATAAGAATGAGTTTTAAGGCATTTCATGTTCCACTTAGTTTACTAGTGATTACTTTTGCGATTCTTTTTATCGGGACCTTCTATCAAATGTTTACAATTTCTGAGATGGTATTATTTTCTCTTCTTCTAGTTTTCGTAATTATGGTTATTTGTGATGTTCAACGCTCTTCACTTAAAGAAAAAAACGCAAAATGGCCACGGAAGTACATTTTAATGAGCGGCGCGTTTATACTTGTAAGCTTTCTCTCTTGAGGGAAAGCTTTTTAACATGTGTTGACAAAAAGAAGGTGCCTTCTCTTATTTATCGAAAAAGTAAAATGGACTGATAAACAGACGCACAGGAGGCAACGTATGAAATCAAATCGCGCACTTTTAATCGTTGATGTTCAAAAAGCGTTCAAGGACGAAAAATGGGGGGAGCGAAACAATCTTCAAGCAGAAGCGAATATCCGTAAGCTGTTAGACGCCTGGAGAGCGAATGGAGATCGTATCATTTACATTCAGCATCGATCCGATGATCCAGCGTCTGTATTCTACCACGGACAGAAGGGGTATGAGATAAAAAATAGCGTTAAGCCTGAAGCTGAAGACGTGATTTTTACAAAGAAGGTGAATAGTGCTTTTATCGGTACGACTCTAGAAAACTACCTCCACGAAAATAACCTATCAGAGGTAGTCATCACTGGATTAACGACACCACACTGCGTTTCTACGACGACAAGAATGAGTGGGAATCTGGGATTTAATACTTATTTGATTTCAGACGCCACAGCAGCTTATGGACTCACAGATCAGAATGGACGTTACCATGATCCAGAATTGGTTCACTTGCTCACCTTAGCGACATTAAATAAAGAATTTGCGACGGTTTTGACGACGGAAGAGCTATTGAAAACCTTTGATCTTGTATCGGAGCGTTAAAATATCACCAGGTTTGTATCGGAGGTGGTTTCATTGATAAAAGGTATCAATCACTTCTTATTTTCAGTTTCAAATCTGGAACGATCGATTGCATTTTATCAAACTGTTTTTGATGCTAAGTTACTTGTGAAAGGAAAACGAACAGCTTACTTTGATTTGAATGGAATGTGGCTTGCGCTGAATGAGGAGACAGACATTTCGAGAAATGAGATTGCCCAGTCTTATACGCATATCGCTTTTACTATTGAAGAAGACATGGAGAAAATAACTCGAAAATTAGTTGACCTTAATGTGAACATTCTATTAGGACGGGAGAGAGACCAGCAATCGATTTATTTCACTGATCTGGATGGACACAAATTCGAATTTCATACGGGAATGTTAGAAGATCGGATTTGTTATGATAAACAAGACAAGGCATATATGGATTTTTTTGAGTGAATCGAGTTAATTGTAGGGTAATATATGCTTTTGCAACATAAAGAGAAAGTGACCATAAACCCATAAGAGTTCTTTAGGTTTAGTAAACCCTTGAAGAGGAATACATAGTAGATCGAATAGGACGTTAGAGTGGGCGAACTTTAGACTACAGGAGGCAATACAATGAACGTATTAAAAGAGCAGTATGATTTGATCAAGCATACGCGTAAAGTTCTCTTTCACTTTTGTGAAAAAATCGAACAAGAGGATTATATAAAAGAAGTCGATGGATATGGATGGGGCTCGATCCGAAACCTGCATGTACATATTGCTGAATGTTACCAGAGCTGGATCGGTCGATTTGCTCTTGAAACATCAGAACCTGTCGTGAATGAGTTAGAAGTGACAAATGTTAATGAGATGAGGCAGGTGTTTGAACGGGTTGATGAGCTGGTTTATCGTTTTCTAGACGAGTATAATGAGCGCTTCGATGAAAAGATTAGTCGGGAAGTTTCCTGGAAAGAAGAGGAAGAAGAACTTTCTCCGTTATGGTTACTCACGCACACGATTACACATGAATTTCATCATAAGGGGCAGATTGTGACACTTGCTCGTGCTCTTGGCTATGAGCCTGTCGACACGGATCTATTAACCCCATCTGATATTAACCGATATTTAGACTATCCTGAACAAGGCTAGTTGTATGGCTATAGAAGGAAGACGACTTGTGCATAGCACGTGACAAGTCGTCTTTTTTTATTTGATTTTATCTGGGTGATAGACGACTTTGTTAATAATGGTAAATAAGGGAAACAAACTTCTGAATAAATGGTAAAATCAAGGTGAGGTTTAGGAGGGATATTTTGAAAATAGTGTCGGTTGTTTTCCTATGTTTGTTCGGTAGCATTTTACTTGGATTATCAATTGAAAGCTTTGGGGAAGGAGGTAATCTGATTCTGCGATTTATCGGGATGATAAGTGTCATCGCAAGTCTTCGTCTAGCAATGCGTCATAAAAAATACGCGTAAGGGACAGGTGGTTATATGGGCGATATCGTATTTCAACTGATTTCGTTTTCTTTAATGTTTGGGGTAGTAGCAGGGATTGTCTTTTTAATCGTAAGTTTGAAAAAGAGAAGTTCGAAGCTTGATCGTGTCGAAAAGAAGGTCGATCAGCTGCTTGAAAGAGAAAAATCGCAGTCTGATCGATAGGGGGGATGGCTATTTTATCTAGGGTTTTAGATAGTTTGTTGTTTCTTTTCATTACACTATTACTCATCTATGACTATTTTCCAACGTTCTTTTTAAACGAAGTTCTTCCTGAACATGTAATTTTTTTGTTGTTGCTTAGTATGCTTTTCATAAACGTTTTCAATAAAAACAAGCAACCTTCCTCTGAGAAAGACTCGTTCAAGTCCCAGCTTTTTGTCCTCCTTTATGTTTTCATGCTGATGTTTGTCTTAAACTTGGCTGGTGGGGAATCGACGGTAGGATTATCTTTTGAAAATCGAATTTTCTGGATCGTGGTGTTCATCGCGCTCGTTCAACTAGTGGTTCAATGGAAACGGATGAAGCGGGAAGGTCTGCAAAGAGGTCAAGGAAGAAACGAGTTGGGCTAGGTGCTTACCTGATCGAAACAGGAGAGGGAATCCACTGAATCAAGTAAAGGACTTTTCCTTTGTTTTCATATTATATAGCTTGGTTATTACTGTTCTTTGTCCGGTGCTATTTTTCAATGGCATGTTCCTAATGAACGATGGGATTGTTTTTAGCAGAGGGGTGGAGAGTAGCTTATTGGTAAAGCTATACCTTTTGTTAATGCTGCCAAACGTCGTGATTCTTTTTGTTCTTCATAAACGGTACATTCATTCGCAATTTATGCGGATGGTTAACCTGACCTTTTTTGTAGCGGTAATGATGGTGTTCGGATACTTTTCAATACACTTCCCGTTTGATATGATGCAGCAGTTTGATTAAGTAGTTTGATGCGAAAAGGAGGGAGTACATGAAGAAAGCACAAATGATCATTGCGATTCCCTCAGTTTTTCTACTAATTTTCTCACTTTTAACCAGCTATAAAGCGGGGCAGTTCATCGCGATGGCTGGTCTTTTTATTACTCTTTTGGTGAGGCAAATTCGACTGTGGAAATATGGTGAGATCCTTACTCATCCAAATCGGCTGTATGAGGGGGAGAGTGGAAGATGAGCTGGACGTTGGAGATTCGGAGGAATAGGTTCAGAGAAGATGGAGGTGTTCAAATGAGTCAAATGCAGGGAATACTGCTTGGTGTCGTAATAGGCATTGCGCTTGCGATTGGGTTTAATGTTGGAATCGCGGTGACTGACAATATAGTCATAAGCATTGTGATCGCTTTAGTGGCGGGGTTACTCGCTAGAGTGGTTGGGAAGCTTATCATCCAAGGAATGAAATAGATTGAATCGTATAGAAAAGAGATGGTTATGAAGGAGAATAGTTGGTCAAAGAAGAGTAGGAAGATTGTAAGAGGGCTGATTTATGCCGCGCTCTTTATCGGAGCTGTTCAATTTTTGTTTGATCCGGTTCCTTTTAATGATTACATAGGTTGGGGATTTTTACTCATGTTTTGGTTGATTCGAATGGTACATAGTGCGGTTAGAAATCTGAACGATGGTCACAGAAATCGTGCGATGTTGGATGTCGGCATGGCGATTATGTCCGGTCTAGCTGTTGCGGCAGTATGGGTCACTTATTTCATCGGTTTCTAAGTGAACCGGTAAGCTATGACTAATCCATTCTTACCCTTTTTGTTTGGATTCGCTTACAAATGTTTACACTTATTTCTTCCGTGGTATTTCAATATAACAGCATCATTAAACTAACTATTATGGAAGAAAAAAGGAGAGATACATCGTGAGCAAAAACGGACAACCAAAACAAACGCAGCCAGAGCAACCTGGTATTGAATCGCAAATGACGCCAAGACCGGATCAACCGCATGAATACATAGGCAGTCACAAGCTTGAGAACAAAGTGGCTCTCATAACTGGTGGGGACAGCGGCATTGGTCGCGCGGTAGCCATCGCCTATGCGAAAGAAGGCGCACACGTCGCGATCAACTATCTTGAAAAAGAACAAAGTGACGCGGACGAAACAAAGAAATTTGTTGAGGAAGAAGGCGTCAAATGTCTCTTGATTCCAGGAGATGTATCGGAAGAGAAAGAATGTAAGGATCTTATCGACAAAACGCTTGATCACTTTGGAAAGCTCGACATCCTCGTGAATAACGCAGCGATTCAATTTCCAACAGAAAGCATTGAAGACATTTCTTACGAACAGTGGGATCAAACGTTTAAAACAAATGTGTATTCCGTCTTCAATATGACGAAGTACGCGGTTCCGCATCTGCAAAAAGGAAGCTCGATTATTAACACGACTTCCATTAACCCATATACAGGAAATAAGGTATTAATTGACTATACGTCAACAAAAGGTGCGATTGTGGCATTTACGCGCAGTATGGCTGCGAACCTTGTAGACAAAGGCATCCGTGTAAACATGGTGGCACCGGGACCAATCTGGACACCGCTCATTCCATCTACGTTTGATGAAGATTCTGTGGCGCAATTTGGGACAGACAATCCGATGGGACGCCCAGGTCAGCCATCTGAACTGTTTGGACCATATGTTTTATTAGCCTCTGATGACGGTTCTTACATGACTGGCCAGTGCATTCACGTGAATGGCGGCGACTTTATGTCTTCCTGATCGCTTTAGGCGGTGAGGGTGGCGGTCGAAATGGCCGTTTATTGGCCAAAAATGAGATATATTGGCCAAACTGTAATTATATTGGCGAAATTCGAGATATATTGGCTAAAATCACAACTTATTGGCCAAACCACGCTTTTACCAAAAATTCCGCCCCCTCATGGATCAGCATACATGAGGGGGCGGAATTCAGTTTGCATGATCAGTAAAACGGTTTCTGCCCCCGCAGGAATCGTTTTTAATTTTCGGAATGAAATCATATCGATTGTATTGGAAATGATGGTTTGCTAGAATCAGATGAACGTGTAACTAGAGAAGAGAAAGGTGTCACTTTTATGCTTCATAACCCAACAGGAAAAGAACGGATCGGACTCGCTTTACTACTAGGGATGCTCGGAATTATGGGACCATTAAATATTGATATGTACCTCCCAAGTTTTCCAGGGATTGCGAGTGATTTAAATGCGAGCGCCTCGCTCGTTCAACTTAGTTTAACAACCTGTCTCATTGGACTTGCGATTGGGCAAATTGTGATTGGCCCTTATAGTGATGCACAGGGAAGACGTAAGCCATTATTAATTTTTATTTTCTTATTTGCAGTTGCCTCCATTCTTTGTGCAGTCGCACCGAACATTCTGACACTCGTGATTGCCCGTTTCCTTCAGGGCTTTACAGCATCAGCTGGGGTAGTGCTCTCACGTGCAGTTGTTCGTGATGTGTTCAGCGGACGAGAGCTCACGAAGTTCTTCGCGCTTTTGATGGTGATCAATGCAACGGCACCGATGATTGCGCCAATCGCAGGTGGAGCGATTTTACTTCTGCCATTTGCGACGTGGAATACCATTTTTTATTTCCTTGGCATTCTTGGATTGATTATCGTCACGGTCATTGGCCTGAGACTACCAGAAACGTTACCGCCTGAAAAAAGGTTGCCAAGCACGGTAAAGCAATCGGTTCGTACGATGGGAAGTCTGCTGAAAGATCGTTCCTTTATTGGCTATGCGTTAACGATTGGATTTGTACATGGTGGTAGCTTTGCCTACGTTTCCGGAACGCCTTTCGTTTACCAGGGGATTTACAACGTTTCTCCCCAGTTGTTTAGTCTATTATTTGGGATCAACGGGCTCGCGATTATTTCAGGGAGCTTTATGATTGGTAAGTTAAGTGCCTACTTTCATGAAAGAAGTTTGCTCCGAACCGCAGTGATTACGGCGGTAACTGCCACCTCCTTCCTTTTAATTATGACGATTATTGAAGGACCGCTTGCGACGCTTGTGATCCCGATTTTCATTTACATGACTGCGATGGGGATGGTGCTTACAAGTACGTTTACCCTTGCGATGGAGAAGCAGGGACACAGGGCAGGTAGTGCGAGTGCCGTACTTGGTATGCTGCCGCTGCTATTCGGTTCAATGGTTTCACCTCTCGTAGGAATTGATGAATCAACCGCCGTTCCAATGGGGGCGATTCTTTTTACAACGTCTTCGATTGGTGCGATTACTTTCTTTACCCTTACGAAAAAACAGCGTGGTGAAGCGACTTCCTAATGGGAGTCGCTTTTTTACTTCAATATAAGCGGGCATTGCTTTTAATTGCCATTTCCTTTTTCTCGCTGAGAACGAGATGGGGTAAAATCAACTTACGTAAATGAGGTCATGAGATGCAGAACAAAGGCGAAGAAAGATTGTATTCAGTCAGATAAAACACTATAATTGATAATGGATCTCAATTGTGATAAATAGCATTGATTTAATCTTGTTAGAGGGGGGATTTATTTGCTCAAACGCTTCTTTTCTTATTACAAGCCATACAAATGGCTATTCATTCTTGATTTCGTATCCGCCATCATTGTTGGTGTGTTGGAGCTTGCTTTTCCACTTGCGGTGAACCAGGTCATCGATCGGCTGCTACCCGAAGGAAATTGGGGCATCATTCTTCTCGCTTGTGCAGGATTGCTCCTTATTTACTTAATCAATACCGGCCTGCATTTTATCGTTACTTACTGGGGGCATAAGCTAGGAATTAACATAGAAACAGATATGCGTCAGAAGCTGTTTACCCATATGCAAAAGCTATCATTTGGTTACTATGATAATAGTAAAACTGGTCACAGCATCTCAAGACTTACAAAAGATCTCGAGGAAATTGGTGAAGTAGCTCATCACGGCCCAGAGGATGTGTTTGTGGCAGTTATGACGCTTCTCGGTTCATTTGGATTAATGCTGATGATTAACTGGAAGCTTGCTGTGCTCTCTTTCATTGTCATCCCGCTGTTGATTATTCTTGCGATCTACTTTAACAAAAAGATGACAAAAACGTTTAGGCGCATGTTTCAGGATGTCGCTGAAATTAATTCACGAGTAGAAGATAGCATCGGGGGGATTCGCGTCGTTCAGGCGTTTGCGAATGAACATCATGAACAAGAAAAGTTTCGTGAAAACAATGAGAGCTATCGCTCAACAAAGCTTCAATCGTATAAAATCATGGCGCAGAACGTGATGTCGAACTATTTATTAATGAGAGTCGTTACGCTATTCACGCTGCTGTTCGGTACTTTTTTCGTGATTTCAGGTGAGCTCACGTACGGTGAGTTCGTTGCGTTCATTTTATTATCAAACATTCTCATCGGGCCGATCCAGAAGATTAATGCTGTCATTGAAAGTTATCCGAAAGGAATTGCCGGATTTAAGCGGTATACGGAGATTATTGATACTGATCCCGATATTCAGGATTCCGAAGATGCGATTGAAATGGAGCTTAGCGGAGAGATTCGCTATCAAGATGTTTCGTTTGGCTATGAAGGCTACGCGCCTGTGTTAAAAAAGATCAACTTATCCATACAGCCTGGTGAAACAGTGGCGTTTGTAGGGCCATCAGGAGCGGGCAAAACAACATTATGTAGTTTGTTGCCTCGCTTTTATGAAATCCAGGGCGGTGCGATAACGATTAATGGCATTGATGTGAAAGAACTAAAGCTATCCTCTCTCAGAAGTCAGATTGGGATCGTGCAGCAGGACGTCTTTCTTTTCTCAGGAACGTTCCGCGAGAACATCGCTTATGGAAACCTTTTAGCTGCAGATGAAGAAATCCTTGAAGCAGCGCGGAAAGCAAAGCTAGATGAGTTTATTTATCGTCAGCCAGACGGGTTGGATACGGTGATCGGTGAAAGAGGTGTGAAGCTTTCTGGAGGGCAAAAACAGAGGCTTGCGATCGCGCGCATGTTCTTGAAAAATCCACCGATTCTTATTTTAGATGAAGCAACTTCCGCACTCGACACCGAAACGGAAGTCGCGATTCAAAAATCACTTGAAGCGTTAACGGAAGGACGTACGACGCTTGTGATTGCTCATCGTCTTGCCACGATTAAAAACGCTGATCGGATTATGGTTGTGACGAAGGATGGGATTGCTGAGCAAGGAAACCATGCGGAGCTTATTGAATCAAGCGGTATTTACAGCCGTCTGCATAAAGCCCAGTTTGGGTGATATA
>ENA-ORXC01001551-ORXC01001551.1-marine-metagenome-genome-assembly--contig:-NODE-1551-length-13416-cov-306.487968_pt1 | contig 13416 bp, 7 predicted proteins | sample MGYA00237865_ERZ511478 | MGnify/ENA metagenome assembly ERZ511478 | reverse complement strand
GCCACCGCCGACCTAATGACCGATTTTTATCGCCACCTCAAAGCCGACCTTCCCAGCAACCAAGCCCTCCACGAAGCCAAACTCACGTATCTGAAAACCGCACCACAGACCGCCCGTTCACCTTATTTTTGGGCAGGATTTGTACACATCGGGCAGTCTGCTAAAATTGATATTCCCGCATCGGGTGCTACATTTAAATGGTGGGCAATCGCAGGTATTATTGCTTTGGGCTTAGTGTTTTTTTTGAAAAGGAAAAAGAAAGTTTCATAAATTAAATTTCGTTAAAATCTGATTATCAAGGTTTTGTGTGTGTGCACAAAACCTTTTTTTATTTTTTATCGAAAAAAAATAAAAGCACAGGTAAGAAATATACATCGAACCCGATATATGTGTGAATACCAACTCCAACCCAATAAAACGAAGCACTTTTCTCTACACTTAAATACACATATTATGAAGCACGTACATTTCATTCGACTGCCGTAGTTGCAGCACTCCCCTGACTTTTCATATAAGCCTAATTTGGAATAATCCGCAATGGATTACATGGCATTGCCATGTCCTTTTTAAATCATTTTATTCACCTTTTTTAATCACTTTGAAATGAAAAAATTAATTCTATTTTTAATACTGGCGGCTTCCTGTTTTTGGCAAGTGCAGGCGCAAACAACCTTTGACCGCACACTTGGTGTGTTTGGAGGCGATAGACTTGACTACGGACAGGATGTCCTTCAACTGGATGATTGTAGTTATCTGGTCTTGGGGGTATCATCCAATGCTCCTTCAGGAACATCCCCAACTCATGGAACCATACTACAAAAGGTAGATGAGTTTGGCAATCATGTCTGGACACGTAGCTATGACTTTCCGGGACTACTTGATTTCCAAGGCAATAGTATGGTACAAACGCCAAGTGGAGATATTCTTATCGCAGGTTTGTACAATACAGGCAATTTTGCTTCCTTTAAGCTCGCTGTTCACAAGGTAGATGCCAATGGGAATTGTATTTGGACTAATACTTATCACAGCCTCGGCACAGGTCCTTACGGCAATTATGATGCAAAGATTATAGCGACATCAGACGGAAATTATGCCATCGCAGGTACAGTTCGCGACAACACGACATTTGTGCCCAATGCATTCATTACAAAAATAGATGCAAGCGGAACTTGGATAGAGACACATACATACGATGATGGGTCTTCTGCCGATGATATTATCGAACTTTCAAGCGGCAATTTAGCTCTAACAGGATCCTACAATGGAACATATCTGCTGATAACGGATATAACCGGAGGAATTCCGTTATGTGAAAATTATTTCGCAGATAATACTTCGTATGCGGAAGGAAAAGCAATTATTGAAACCAATGATGGTCATCTGGCAATAGCAGGTACGACCGGACCGGGAAATAACCGTAGTAGTTTTCTTTTGAAAACGAATGTATGCGGAAATATGATTTGGGCAGAAAATTACCTACCCGACAATACAGATTTGCTTGCGGAAGACCTCTTTCAAAATGCCGATGATACCTATAATTTAGTCGGCACTGCCCGATTTCCAAATGAAATATTTATGCTGAAAGCTGATGTAAGTGGTAATTTTATCAGTTCCGAAAATTACACCGAAACCAGCATAAATTACAAAACGCAATTAATAAAAACAAGAGACGGAGGATACGCTATTGCAGGAACAAGATTCCAAACGAGTGGACAATTTGCCGGAGAAGCCTTAGAGAAGATTATCCCGAATTATGACAATATTCGTTTAATCAAAACAGATGTAGCAGGAGGACTTAGCGGATGTGAAATCGCACGTACTTATTCACAAAACCCTTATTCGCCCCCACTAACTGCATTACCGGGTATAGCAAATGGACTTACAGTTACCACCCCTCCAACCGTCAATATAACTTGCAGCACACCGACTTTAGATGAGGATTTAGATTGCATGGGCGGTATTGCGATGTGTAATAGCCCATCGCAAGTCGGCGATTGGTCAAAAATATACGGTGATACGTTGGAAAATAAACCTACCGCACTCAAAGCTATTAACGACGGGCTATACGTAGCGGGTACGGTAGCTATCAATGGAGATTTATATCCTACGATGTCAAAATTTGATATTACAAGCGGCATCTTGATATGGGAAACTCGATTGGATTATCCCGGACAAATCAGGGATTTTGAAAATGGTGGGAGTGGAAATATTCTTGCAGTAGGAGAAACTTCCCAACCCGGTGTTACGGGCAATCACGACAACACTTCTTTTATTATAAAATTTGATAATTCCGGTACCGTCATAGATCAAAAAGTGTACGACCTTGAAGGAAGAGAAACCTTTAATCGAATACTAAGGCACAAAGCCCCCGAAAATCCTGCCTTCCCTTACTACATCTTGGGCGCGAAAAACCCCGTAGGCGGACCTATCTATCGTGATGTTTGTTTCCTCATCAATCTGGACGCCAACTTGAATGTTAATTGGTTTACAGATTATGAAAACAATATAGAAATGGAAATCATGCGCGGATTGGTGGACTTGAGTAGCGGCGATTTACTTATCATGGGCAATGGCAGTATTTCCAATCCAAATGACGGTGTTTTGTTGGAAGTAGATGGACAAACAGGATACATACAACTCGCGTGTATTTACCCACACGGATTGGATTTACACGATGGTATAGAAATGCCTGACGGAAATATCATGTTATCCGGCACGCAATTTCTCCCGAATCTGGATGCCACTCTATTTGTAGTGGATGGTGCACAGTATTTACCTATTGGAACAGGTATCACATTTCCTGACATTAGAAATTTTAGAAATGTTTGGATGAATCAGAGTGGCGAATTTTTCACTATTGGAGAGCAAGATAACAATACGCCTAATTTTCAAGTTATCCATCGTGTAACATCCAATTCAGGCACTTTGAATGTTCAATTTAGAGGAACTATTGAAGATGGCGAGCAAGAATTTTCTAATCCGAATATTTTCGCATCTGAGCAGTATAATACTGTATTTTATGCCGATAGTCGTCGCTACAATTCTAATGGATTTGGTGACTACGATATGTTGGTAGGAGCTTTTACCAATTCAGAAAATTGTGTGAGTGAATTGCCTGACTCTTCACAGCCTTACACGTACACTTCCGGCACTTTTAGCCCGACATACATTACTTATCCCGAACCCACGTTTACTGCAACTTTGAATACCTTACCCCCCGGCTATCTTTGTGATTTATTTTGTGATTCATCTTCTGATTCTACGTGTCTGTATTTCGATGGTATTGATGATAGGATTACGGCTCCGGGTACAGGATTAGACAATATAGGAACGGGTGATTTCACCTTTGAAGCGTGGATACGAGGGGATGATATGGGGCAAAACACCCATCCCATCATTTTTTCCAACAGAAACAATACGACTTCCGGGATGATTTTTGGCTTGCACAATCAATGGGGCGGTTCAGGGGTCAAAATGCTGTATGTTCAGTTGAATGCAAGCAATTACTTTGTTATAAATAACGGTACGTATAATGCCAGCCTACTGGATGGAGTATGTCATCATGTAGCCATAACAAGGCAGTCTAATTTACTTTCATTCTATATTGATGGTTCTTTTATCGGAACAAAAGTAATCACAGGTACGCCCTCTGTAAGTGCAGGAAATAATTTGATTATAGGAAATGAAAATGCTACGACAACTAATGATTTTTTTGGACATATTTCAGACGTTAGCATTTGGAATACCGCTCGCACAGCCGCAGAAATACAAAACAGTGCAACAAGCTTATTAACAGGCAGCGAACCCAACTTAGTCGCCAATTGGCAACTCAATGAAGGTATCGGACAAACAGTATTTGACAACTCACCCAATGTATATGACGGCGTATTAGGCACAAATGCAAGCATAGAAAATACTGACCCCTCATGGGAAGTCGAATGTTGTAACACTTGTGACCCGATAGAGCTTGTCGTTGATGGAGATTTTGATGACATAGCAGGTAGTTCATTCACAAGCGGTCTGGCTCAAAATTGTACTTGTTCGGCAGGTAGCTGGTGTATTGATACTAATCCACAAAACAAATGCGGCAATTCATTATGGGGAACATTTGGCGCACCCGCTACTTGCAGTCCCAACTTCTTGATTGTTGACGGATTTGGTGGAACAGGTGGTACTGTTTGGTCACAGACGGTCAATGTCACTGCCGGCTCTAATTATGAATTCTCATTCTGGTATTACCCTGATATGTCGGGTGGAGGTACGCCAAATCTTGACGTTAAGTTGGGTGGTGTAACACTGGGCAGTACAACAGGTATTGCAGGTGCATGGACTAAATTTACATTTTACGTGAAGCCTAATACACCGGGTCCCAAAACATTGAGCATTGTACAAACCACATCTCCGCAATACAGTGATTTTGCTATCGACCACATTTCATTTCGCGAAGATTGCGACCCTTGTTGCATAAGTTACGAAGCGTTTGACACCCGTATTTCAGGCTTCCTGACAAGCTCATCGCCTTCACCTGCCTGCGACATCACCGTTACTCCTCAGACATTGGGCAGATGCGACAGAGCGACTTTCCTTTGGGGCGACGGCAATACATCAGGACCATTTACAGCAGCCGACGGCACTATCACTCACACATATTCGACACAAGGAACATATACGATATGTATGTTTGCCGAAGAAGTGGACGAAAACGGAGAGGTCTGTTGGTCAAAGGAATTTTGCTCAACGGTTAACATTACTTGTGTAACGTGGTCTCCTTGCGACCCTGTCATTGATTTGGGTGGAAGCACTTTATTGACAGGCACGGTACACGCAAAAGATGAGTTGATTTCAACAGGCACCATACCTCTCGAAGCCAACGTCTCCCTCAAAGCCGGACAAAGCATCCGACTTGATGCCGGTTTCAATTCAGCCGTAGGAGCAGAGTTGGAAATTCTGATAGAAAATTGTGTATTGGAAGGAGTAGTGTTAGACATTAATCATGAGCCGATTGCCGATGTTTTGGTCAAAAGAGGAGCTGTTGTTTTAGCTACGAGCAATGCTGATGGCATTTTTGAATTGGATGAAGACATAGCGGAAGGCGACGTGCTGACCTTTGAGCGAGCTGGTTTTGTTAGCGTTTCAAAAGTATTCAAAGATGATTTGAAACTAACCATCTTTATGAAAGATAGAGGCAACCCGATTGTGATAAATGCTGCTGAAAGTCATACGCTTACCTACGATTCTGGGCTTGAATTGGAGATTCCTACAGAAGCCTTTTCGCTCAATGGAGAAAAATATCTCAGCGAAGCGGTCATTACTGCTACCACTTTTGATGCGACTAATCAAATGGACTTGGTGAGTGCGCCCGGAGCTTTCATTGCTGAAAGTGCAGATACAGAAAATCTCATTCCTTTAACATCATACGGAATCGCGGAGATTTTGGCAGTCACACCCGAAGGTCTTCCTTTGAACCTTGATAGCGAAATAGCGATAGTATTTCCACTCATAAATTTGGAAGCCCCCCAAACTGTCAATCTATATGTGTTGAATGAAGAAACAGGTTACTGGTCTTTGTCGGGTACATTGACCAATAACGGCAATCAATTACAAGGCGCAATAAACACCGTCAATAGTGCGTGGAACGCTGACAAACCATGTGCCGACCAGTTAATTTGCGTTGAGGTCAACGTTCAGTTTGCAAGCGGAAACCCCGGTTGTGGGGTGGGAGCTACGGGTATTACCTATCAGGGGTTTGATGGAATACACTCTATTGACCAGTATGGCAATGTACAATTAATGGTCTGCCCCAATAGCGTATTTGAACTGGGAGCATGTTGGATATTGTGCTGCGGACCGGGAGTTCCCCCATCCGACCCATGTTGCAATAATCCACAGTATAGACAGACCATTGATATGTCCACAATACCAATTAATCCAAGCGGATGCACCGATATTGGGACATGGATAGTTCCAAATTGATAGCGTATATCTCATTATAAGTGGCGAGTTGCAGGGCAGAACCCACAATCTCGTAACTCGCCACTATTTTTTCAAACAAAAAAATCTAAAATGAAAAATTTAGTTATTAGTCAACTTAAAATTCTAAAAATAAATAATTTAAGTATTAAACAATTTAAAATTCTAAAAATGAAAAATGTAATCATTATCGCATTGTTGAGCTTTGCTCCGATGTTTATTTTTGCACAAATTAATGTGAAAGCCCCGAATAGCGATGTGGGTATAGGTACAGATATACCACTTGGCAAACTGCATGTAGATGGAGGCAACCTCCTCCTCGAAAATGGGCGCATCGGTATTGGTGTCACTACTCCGGCACGTCCATTCCACATGAGAGCTTCCAATACAGTTTTCCGTCTTGATAGAGACAGCAATTCACCCGGATTTATTATGGCGAGATTCCCGAATGGTGACTACAGTGGTGATGCTCTAGAGTCTTTCAGTATGATTGTCAACGGATATGACGACGCTCCCGGCTATCTTGCCCTTACCGATTTCAACGGCAAAGTAGGTGGTGCTTCCGAGCGTGTATTTTTGATTTCTTCTACCGGTAGTTTGATTGTCGATAATGCTACGGCGCAAGACCCCGACGCAGTTATAGAATCTGATTATCGTTTGCATGTGCAGGGCGATGCCTTCAAATCTGACGGTGGCGACCTATGGAATGTCTTGTCTGACAAGCGATTGAAGCGTAATATCAAAAAGTATAAAGGCGGTCTTGACCTCATCAAAAAACTCAATCCCGTTACTTATGAATACAACGGTAAAGCAGGCACAAAAGCCGGACAAAAACACATCGGCGTAGTCGCACAAGAACTACAAAAAGTCGCACCGGAAATGGTCAGTACCTTCCGCGTCACAACGGCAGACGATGGTGGTATCGAATACATCGACGGCAAACCCGATGGCGTGGTCGTCACCCGTACCGAGCATGAATACCTGAGTATCAATGCATCAAATTTGAAATGGATGATGGTAGATGCTATTCAAGAGCAACAAGAAATCATCGAAACACAAAAGGATGAAATCGCTACCTTGAAAGAAAGATTAGGAAAAATTGAGGCTTTGATGAACTCACCAAACCCCACGCTCAACCAACAAAATATCCAGCTTGACGGACGCGGCGCATACTTGGAACAAAATCAACCCAATCCCTTCAACACCAACACGCTCATCAAGTACAATGTTCCTACAGACACTAAAAATGCACTCATCCGTATCTTTAATAAAAATGGACAACTTGTTCACAATGAAGCGATTACTCAAATGGGCACAGGCGAAATTCAGGTCAAAGCCGGAACTATCTCTGCAGGTACCTACAGCTACTCACTGGTCGTAAATGGCAAAATTACTGATACCAAACGCATGGTTATCGTGAAATAAAGACGCTTGTTTTATCTATGCTGACACAGCACCTTTACCTTTGGTAAGGGTGCTTTTTTATTGATAACGAAAAAAGTATAGCATCGCATTGTCCCCCTACGAAGCCCCACCATCCAAGCCCTCTACCAATCTATCCAAATCATCATACTCAAACTTCGTCAACAAAGCCTCCAATTGATGATAATTTTCAACTTCAAAATGATGCTGCATTACGGCATTATTCAGGTAAAAAATGCGGTCGCAAATCGTTGTCAGCGTGTCGAGAATATGTGAAGTGACGAGTATTGTTTTTTGTTTGCTTCGCAAAATTTTCAGGATGCTTTTTAGCGTTTCATTCGTCTCCAAATCCAAACCGTTAAACGGTTCATCCAAAATAATTACCGCTCGATTCAAGCAGAGAACCCCCATAAAAGCAAGTTTTTTCTTCATGCCTGTAGAGTAGCTATCCGCCCATTTTTCCAATGGCAACCTAAAAACGGCGTTCCACTCATCCACATTAAAATTTGGATGCTGCATTCTGAATAAATCCAAATACTCCGCGCCTGTGATACGCTGATAAAAGAAATTCTGTGTTTTCAAATACGCAATCGAATTTGGCACAATCAGCTGATTATCAAACGTAACCTCCCCTTCTCGCGGCTTTATTTCGCTATAAATAGTATTCAGCAAAGTCGTTTTCCCCGAACCATTCAAGCCCACAATGCCCGTGATTTCACCTGCTTTTGCCGTGAAATCCAAGCCTTCCAAGACCTTTTTTTCGCCGTAGGCGACGTGTAGATTTTTTATTTCTAACATTTGTTGAAAGTCAAAACGTAGCACAGATATTCCTGTCTGTATTTCACGCGGCACAGACAGGAGTGTCTGTGTTACGTAGTCATAAATTCACCCAAATTCCCCAATGCCCTCCGATAATACACCACCGCCATCACCAGCGGTACAGGCTGCGTAAACGGAAAACACAAAAAGCCCACCATCAAGCCCATTATAATAGCATTTTGTGTCAGGCGAATATTCGGTTGATAGCTCGCGTATTTCAGCGTAATACTTAGTACCGGAAATACCGAAACGACAAACATCACGACCAATAAAACATACCAATACTCCGCATGAAAAACTAAAAACAAAACCACTAGCGGCAGACAAGCCGACCAAAATATAAACAAGTGTGTGAATACTTTTTTTCGTAAAAAAGAATGCGCGTTACGACTGTATAATTCGAGAAAAATACGCGGTTCGCAATCCATATAAAAGTCGAGCGTCATCAATCCGAGCAACAAAAGTACGACCGGAATCGCCGCCGGAAAACCACTCAATGCCGCCCCTACGATATACGTCGGAATCATCCAAACGGCAGATTTTCGTAGTCCGCTGACCCACTCATAATGTCGTATAAAATCCTTTGGAAATCGCAAAAGTGGACGTTCTCGTTTGCGTAAGCGCATGGTCACGGGTATGCACGCGACCACACATACGCCCACTACGAGCGCAAGCACCACGAGCCAATTTCCAAGATACAAAAGCCAAATCCCAATAGGCACGACCAAGACCAAATACTCCATCAAAAACATTAAAAAAGGATTTTGTAAGATGAGTTTGACAAAATCCTTATCCTGTCGATTGAGGTGAACGCTAAGGAGGAGCGCGAGCGTGATACCCACCGCCAACATCGGCGGCATATCCGACAAATAAGCCAACACACCCATCAATAAAGGAAAGGAAATCAAAAGCAACAACAAAAACAGAATTACGCCAATCTCTGCCAAAATTCGCATAAATTGCCGCGAGCGTATTCGTAAAATGGTCAACAACATCCGACAAATCTACGGCACGACAAATAATTCGGCGCAATTTTCGTTCACATTAAATAGAAATTAACAGGGAGAGTAGCGAGTAGCGAGTTTTTACTCCATCTCACCCTCAATGCTCGATGCTCAATACTCGATACTCATCACTCGCAACTTTTTTACTATGTACAAAATCTTTTCTTTCTTCCTCATCGCCCTCTTCTCATTTGCTGTGCCGCAAAATTCAGCCAAAAAAATCGCCGGAAAATACGGTAAAATGGACCGCGAGAATGGCGAATATATTTGCTTGCAATTATTTGATAATGAAGAATTTACCATGTCGATTAGTTCCTGTGACCGCGATAGGTACATCAATGGAAAATACAGCTTCGACGGTGCAGCGGTTTACTTGACTTCCGACATTCAACCCGACATTAAAATAAACCAAATTGACTGGTCAGAAAGCGAGGAAAAGGGGAGAAAATTGTCTTTTATAAGTTCAGACGTACCGCTTTTACAACAAATTGAAGTCGAACTCAACGACAGCGGAAAATGGCAATCCCTCAATCCAAGTCAACAAATTTTCAATAAAAATAATATCGAAAAAATACGCATCAAGCTAGGCGATTTGACCGCCGAACATACGATTACATTCCCCGAAAAAAATAATATCCTCCAATTAGATTTTCAGCATATCAGCGAAATGACAATGACCGAACAAAAATGGAATTATTCCAGAAAAAAACTCATCCTCACCGACGACTCGGGCGCGCAAATTACGCTGAAAAAAGGGCGTAAATGTTGGTTGGATTATGAATTTGAGTAACGTAGCACGGTGCTTCCAGCCCGTGTCCGCGTATTATGCGTTCCTAATGCGACACGGGCTAGAAGCACCGTGCTGCGTTTCATCATTTTTTTCCGTAAATTTGCCCCATGAAAATCAAAGGTCACATTATAGACATCTCAAACCATCGTATATATAAAGGCGAAATAACGGTCGAAAACAGCAAAATCCAATCCATCACCGAAACTGATGATGTGCCTGACCACTACATCCTTCCCGGCTTTATTGATGCCCACATTCACATCGAAAGTTCCATGCTCGTGCCGTCCGAATTTGCGCGAATCGCGGTCACGCATGGCACGGTCGCAACGGTTTCTGACCCACACGAAATCGCCAATGTACTCGGTGTAAAAGGCGTCCGTTTTATGGTTGAAAATGGCAAAAAAACGCCTTTGAAATTCAATTTTGGTGCGCCCTCTTGCGTACCTGCCACGAGCTTTGAGACGGCTGGCGCGGTTATCTCACCCGCAGATATTGACGAACTACTCGCCGACCCCGACATCCGCTACCTCGCCGAAATGATGAACTACCCCGGCGTCATTTTCGATGATGAAACGGTACACAAAAAACTCGAAATCGCACAAAAGCATAATAAGCCCATCGACGGACACGCCCCCGGTTTGCGCAGCGAAAAAGCCAAAAAATATATCGCCGCAGGCATCAGCACCGACCACGAATGCTTCACCTACGAAGAAGCCCAAGAAAAACTCCAGCTCGGCATGAAAATCATCATACGAGAAGGCAGTGCCGCCAAGAATTTTGACGCCCTCATCGACCTTCTGCCCGAACACTACGAACGCATGATGTTTTGCTCGGACGACAAGCATCCCGATGATTTGATAGTCGGACACATCAATCAACTTGTTGTTCGCGCACTCGCACGAGGGATGGATTTGTACAAGGTTTTGCAGGTGGCATGTATCAATCCGATTGAGCATTATAATTTGGATGTAGGCTATCTCCGAGAAGGCGATGCGGCGGATTTTATCGTTGTCAAAAACCTCACGACATTCACGGTATCAGCAACCTATATTGATGGAAATTTAGTTGCCGAAAACGGAAAATCGCACGTCGAACCTGTTTTATTCTCTATTTTAAATAATTTTAATACCGATAAAAAACAAGCGAACGATTTTGCCCTTACGGGAAATTCGATACATGGCGCGTCCACCCCCCTGCCCCCCTCCGAAGGGGGAAATACAGACGCGAAACGTTCTTCGCGAAGCGAAGAATCTCCCCCTTTGGAGGGGGTTGGGGGGGTGGAATCCGCGAATCAAGTAAAAACGATTCGCGTGATAGAAGCCCTTGACGGTGAATTGATTACCAATCAAATCGAAGCCACTGCCACTCTCCAAAATGGCGAACTCATATCGAATCCAACGAATGACATTCTAAAAATTGTGATGGTCAATCGCTATAAAAACGCGCCTACTGCCGTCGCATTTATCAAAGGATTTGGACTGAAAGAAGGCGCGATAGCCTCTTGCGTAGGACATGATTCGCACAACATCATCGCAGTCGGTACGGACGATGAATCGCTGTGCAGAGCCGTCAATTTAATTATCGAAAATACAGGCGGTATTTCGGCGGTAGGTCGCGGCGAGGAACGCATTTTGCCCCTGCCCGTAGCCGGCATTATGTCGGACAAGGACGCACATACGGTGGGGCGTGCGTATTCGGAAATTGACCAATTTGCTAAAAAATTGACATCAGATACACCATTAAATGCACCGTTTATGACGCTTTCATTTATGGGTTTACTCGTCATTCCTGCCTTGAAATTGAGTGATTTAGGTTTGTTTGATGGGGCTAAATTTGAATTTGTGGATGTAACTACGTAACCCAAACATTCCCGTCTGGGGTATGCAGAACGGACATTTTTATCTGACATAAAATAATAAAATGAATAAAAGCGAGACACACCAGACAGGAATGTCTGGGTTACGACTGGACTACACGCATGCTCTTCCGTTTATTGAGCAAGATAATTTGGAAAATATTCAACCCGAAATCGAAAAAGCCGCACAGGTACTCGAAGCAAAAACAGGCGCAGGCAACGATTTTTTGGGTTGGATGACGCTGCCCAATGATTATGACCGCGAAGAATTTGGGCGCATACAAGCGGCTGCCAAGCGCATACAAGCGCAGTCGGAAGTCTTGATTGTGATAGGGATTGGCGGTTCGTATTTGGGGGCAAAAGCGGCGATAGAATTTCTGACGCATAGTTTTTATAACAATTTGTCGGCAGCGCAGCGCAGTACGCCCGAAATTCATTTTGCCGGGATAAATATCTCCGGTACTTACCTCACGCATTTGATGGAATTGATTGGCGATAGAGATTTTTCTATCAATATGATTTCCAAATCAGGGACAACCACCGAACCCGCGATTGCATTTCGTATGCTCAAACAAAAACTTGTCGAAAAATACGGCGTAGCCGAAGCCCGTACACGCATATACGCGACCACAGACCGCGAACGCGGCGCACTCAAAAAATTATCGAATCAGGAAGGCTACGAAACCTTCGTTGTGCCGGATGATGTGGGCGGTAGATTTTCGGTGCTGACTGCCGTGGGCTTGTTGCCGATAGCGGTGGCTGGGGCAGATATTGAGGCGATGATGCAAGGCGCACAAGCTGCCACAAAAGACAGCCAAGCACCCTTTGCCGACAATGCTTGTTTGCAATATGTCGCCATTCGTAATTTGCTGTATCGTGATGGGAAATACATCGAAATGCTGATTAATTACGAACCGCGTTTGCAATATATCGCCGAGTGGTGGAAGCAACTTTATGGCGAATCAGAGGGTAAAGAAGGGAAGGGGATTTTTCCGGCATCGGCGAATTTTACGGCAGATTTGCACTCGCTTGGGCAGTACATTCAAGAGGGGCATCGGCATTTGTTTGAAACTTTAATTCAGATAGAACAGCCGGAACTCGACCTCACCATCAAAGCGGACAAACAGAACCTCGATGGCTTGAATTATCTTGCCGGAAAAACGCTGGATTTTGTCAATAAAAAAGCCGCAGAAGGTACACTCATGGCGCATACAGATGGCGGCGTACCCAATCTCATTATCACGCTACCCGAAGCCAATGCGTACCAACTCGGTTATTTGTTTTATTTCTTTGAAAAAGCCTGTGCCATAAGTGGTTATGTATTGGGCGTCAATCCATTTGACCAACCGGGCGTGGAGGCGTATAAGCGCAATATGTTTCGATTGTTGGGGAAACCTTAGTACACCGTCCAGAAAGTTTCTTTGCATTTTTGAACGTTTATTTTGGAATGAATCGACCCAAATTTGACGCGAATACGCTCTGTATTTAAGGAAAATTTGGTGAAGTATAAAGGAAAAAGAACAAGTCGAGAATATACATTTATTTTGTTCCTGATA
>ENA-ORXC01001549-ORXC01001549.1-marine-metagenome-genome-assembly--contig:-NODE-1549-length-13426-cov-3.933628_pt1 | contig 13426 bp, 9 predicted proteins | sample MGYA00237865_ERZ511478 | MGnify/ENA metagenome assembly ERZ511478 | reverse complement strand
CACCTCCTTCAATTAGATACGTTTATCGTACCGGAGGTGCCTCTCATTTTATATGCGTTGTTTGAATACGGGCTTACTATTAAGGAGTTAGAAAGGGAAGGTAAGAGTCCATTAACGATTCAAGCATATGCAAAGGATATCGAACAATTTGGTGAATGGTTAGAAGAAACCATTGGGTATGAGACAGAAGTAATAACAGAAACGGATATTCGTGAGTATCGTCAATATTTGAATCTCAATAGAAAGTTAAAAGTGACAAGTATCAATAGAAAAATTAAAAGTATCGTAAGGTATCATGATTTTTTGTGCCAAAGGGGTATCTGCAAAGTCCAGGTTGACCTAAAGAAAGTTCTTCAGAAGAATAATCTTTATCTTGACTATGAAGTGAGCATTGTAGAGAAACAAAATCTTTACCGTCTAAAGAGGACAATTGAAGCAAAAGGAAATAAGAGAGATGTTCTAATATACTATTTGCTATTTGGAACAGGAGTTAGGTGTAGTGAATTGGTATCGATAGAGTTAGAGGATATTCATGTTACCGAGAGAAACGGAAGTAACAACTATAGTTTTGTAATGATACGAAATGGAAAAGGAAATAAGATTCGAAAGATAAATCTAAATACCCAAGTTGTAAGTGCAATACGGAACTATTTAGAAGTAAGACCAATAGTGGAAAGTAATAAATTGCTTCAAGGGCAAAGAGGATCTCTTACCAGGTTAGCAATAAATAAAATCTTAGAGAAGTATAGCAAGGAAGCACAACTTGGATATATAGTAACACCTCACATGGCTCGTCATACCTTTTGTACAAATTTATTAAAGAATGCTGATCCGAAAACTGTGGCAATTTTAAGTGGTCACTCTAATATCGACACTTTGTTCAGGTTCTATATTAATTCGAGTGCAGAAGACAAGCAAAGAGCAGTAGATGATTTACTTGTTTGATAGTAAGAAAAGATGCGATATTGACGAGTTTCTTCCTATTATATAGAAGCTATTAAGGGAGTGTGAAAGATGCCAGTATTGAAACATGAACACACAGCAAAGAAATTAGCAAAACTGCTTGAACGGGGATACGGCCAAGGCGAAGGGCGAAAATATAAGCCGTTTCTTGATGTGATTCGTACACATAGTAAAGGGAGAGTAAGTCGGATAAAAGGTTGGAAGTCTGGTGGGAGAGTTCATCATTTTCTCACAGACTCGGAGACTCGCTATTTTTATCTATTAGAGTACGGAGAATTTGAAGGTTACAAAATTTTGGATATTCGTGAACATTTTCCTTTAATTGATGGAATGGATGAAGTGATGCAAACATTCGATGAACAATTAATCAAACATTTATTTAATCAGAAGTCGGGTGATCCAATGGTCTTAACAACGTCATTCCTCATTACTTTGGAAAATGACGATGGGAATATAATTCATTACGCAAGGTCGATTAAAGACTACCGACAGTTAGAGAATGAAAAAGTTGTTGAACGCTTTGAAATTATGAATCGTTATTGGAGTCATAAGGGAATTCACTACGGCATTACTACTAATAGAGAAATACCTATTGTTCCTGCTAAAAATATAGAGTTCATTCACTCTTCCTACCATTTGGGCGAATATGGATTAAAAGAAGAAGAACAGGTGATTTACAGAGATTATTTATTAAAACTTATAACTGAATCCCAAGACAGTACCATAAAAGAGGTTGTTAATGAATTTGATAATCAACTAAAGACTGAAATTGGGACTGGATTACTAATATATAAGCATTTGTTAGCAAGGAAAATTGTGAAAATAAACATGAACAAACCAATTGATTTAGGACTTTCATGTTCAGAAATTACTATCGTAAACAGAGGAGAGGGTAGTGATGCTTTCTATCAATATGTTGATTCAATATAAAGATAATCCTAAGAGTATTGAAAGGATTATCTTTATTGATGACAATTATCAAACTTGTTTTCTCATAAATGTATTTGATAATTCCTTTCCTATAGCAAAGGAGATTAAAGAGGTTGAGGAAAGCGTAGATAATGGGACAGCACAAGTTATTCATAATGATCCTTGGATTTTATTACTTACTGAGAATGATGTTAGTGAAAAGGCAAGATTAGCACAAGATAAAGCATGGATAGTGGTCTCACAGTTATTAGCAGTAGGTATGGATAACTTATTAAATCCGACAAAAAGGAATAAGGTTATCAACAGTATTGCGGATGAAATGGGGATAAATAGAAAAACAATTGTTAAGTATTTAAAGAGGTTCTGGAAAAGAGGCATGGACATGAATCCCTTTTCTTTACTTCCTGATTTTAGAAACAAGGGATGTGAAGGACAAGATAAACAAAGCGGAGAGAAAAAGAGGGGGAGACCAAGAAAAGGTAAACAAATTGTAGGGGATGGAATCAATATAGATGAAGAAGTGAAAAAGATTTTTAGATTAGCAGTAAATAAATATTATGAAACAAAGAAGAATGTCACTGTACGGTTTGCTTACGAGCAAATGATAAAGGAGTTTTATAGACCAGAATTAGAAGAGTCTCCTGAAAAAATCCCAACCTATAACCAATTTCTTTATTGGATAAGAAAAGAACAAAATTTATCCAAAGAGATTATTCGCAGAACAGGGAAACGTACCTATGATTTATCATATAGACCTGTATTGGGAAGTTCTGTGAGTGAGGTTCGCTCTCCATTAGAAAAAGTTCAGGTTGATGCTACCGTAGCGGATGTGTATTTGATCAGTGAATTTGGTGGCGGTAGGGAATGGGTAATCGGAAGACCGATTTTATATTTGTGTAAATGCGTATTTACGAATATGATCGTAGCATTTCACGTTGCACTGGAAGGGCCGAACTTTGAACAAGCAAGGCTTGCACTAATGAATATGGTAGAGGATAAGGTAGAATTCTGTAAACGTTTTGATATTAACATAGATGAATCACAGTGGCCTACTGCTCACCTACCGAATTGTATAGTGGCCGATCGAGCAGAGCTTCTGTCAAATTCCTCCAATATGCTAACAGAAATATTAAATATAAGGATAGAGAATTCAGGGAGTTGGAGAGGCGACCTAAAGTCGCTTATAGAAAGGCAATTTGGTCTACTTACGAATGAAGTAGTCAAGCCTATGTTGCCTGGGGCTGTTGATGTAGATTTTGGAAAACGTGGTGTAAGAGACCATCGCCTAAGTGGAAAGCTGACTTTGACCGAATTCAAGCAAATCATAATCAATTACATTTTATATTTTAATAATCATTATGTTTTGGAAAATTACGTGTTGGATGAAGAAATGATTAGGGCAGGAGTAGAGCCGATTCCTATTAAACTTTGGGAGTGGGGATTGAAGAATAGAACAGGTAGACTTCGAAAAATTTCAAAAGAAATGATGATGTTACACACACTACCCGAAGGAACGGCAACTGTAACCGAGTCTGGAATTAAGTTCCGAAATATACTCTATGGTTCAGACTTTGCATTAAAAGAACAGTGGTTTGTACAAGCTCGATACAAGAAGAGTTGGAAGGTTGCAATAAAATTTGATCCAAGAGATCTTAGTCAAATCTATTTAATGGGCATTCATAAAAATGGTTTTGAAAGATGTTATCTATTAGAGCATCAATCTCGGTATAAAAACAGAACAATGGAAGATATCAATTATTTACAAGAATACGAGAAAATGCAAAAAAGTGGTTATAGACAAAATGAATTAAAAGCCAAAATCGACCTTAAAGAAGCTATAGAAGAGATTGTGAAAAATGCGGAAAAACATGCAAAAATGGAGGGAGTAAAGGAAAGCAACAATAAAAGAATAAAAGATATCAAGGAACACCGTAAATTTGAACAAGAAAAAATATATCAGCAAGAAAAGAAAGAGTTCCAGAAGCCAAAAATGAAAAAGGAAGGAATGGGTACAACTGTAATCCCAATGAGTGGCATACCTAATGATGACTTGCAGTTACTAAAAAATATGCAGAAGAAGGGAATTGCTAAACGTGAAGAATAATCAGTTTACTCATGCTCATTATAAAGAACAGTTTGTAAAGGAATATCAGAACAACCCCTTGATAGAGTCACTTCCGCCTATATTATCAAAGGAGGGGGTGATAGAAGAATTGAGTTATTACCCTCACTTTGATGAAGGTGAACGTCAATTAGATAGTCAATATCGTTTTCATATTATCCAAAGAGTATTTTCTCTATTTCAAGTTCTACCCTTTCACATCGATTTGGAATCCAGGTTATCGAGGCTTCTAAGACAGGGCTATGTTGGAAGAAATCCATTTAATCCAACATATGCTTCATCATTAATTCAGGGACATGAAAATATTCGGAACCCTGTAGACAGATATTTGTTTAATTCTACAATTCCAAAAGGCCTTACAATTATTGGGCCAAGTGGGGCTGGAAAGACTTCATCACTATCTAAAATATTAGACCTATACCCCCAAGTAATTAATCACTCTATGTATTATGAAAGAGATTTTGTATTTACACAGTTAGTTTGGCTACGTTTAGAATGTAGCTTTGATGGCTCTGTTAAAGGTTTAGTTAATCAGTTTTTTATTACTGTAGATGGACTTTTAGGGACAAATTACTTTGAAAAGTATGGTCGTTCAAACAAATTATCTGTTAATACACTAATGCCTATTATGATTCAGGTGTGCAATTCGTTAGGGTTGGGGATTTTAACAATAGACGAAATCCAAAATTTAAGCCTGAAAGGGTATGGCTCTAAGCAAATGCTTAGTTTCTTTACAGGTCTTAGTAATTCAATTGGAACGCCACTTGTACTTATTGGAACACCCTCCGCAATGAGTGTTCTACAAAGAGAGTTTAGGCAGGCCCGTAGAGGAAGCGGCCAAGGTGATTTAATTATGGATAGAATGGAAAACGATGCATATTGGAGGTTGTTCTTGGAATCCATGTGGGAATATCAGTGGGTTAGAAATCCAATAGAACTCACTGATGAATTGGTTGAGGTCATGTATCAAGAATCGCAGGGGATTATTGACATTTGTTTGAAGCTCTTCTCTTTGTCACAAATAAGGGCCATCTCCTCTGGTAGTGAATGTCTCTCAGTAACCTTAGTTAGACAAGTAGCAAGGGATCATTTAAAACTCGTTCAGCCTATGCTTACAGCTTTAAAATCTGGTGATATGAGTAAAATCGCACAATATGAAGATATTTATTTTCCTTTTCAAGAAGCAGTAGAAAGGGAGAGGATTGACTTAGAGAAAAAAGCCTTTATTAAAGTGATGAAAAATAAACAAAAGTCAATTGATGATACAAAACTTAGAGAAGAAGCTCTATTCCGACTTAATTTACTTGGACTGTCAAAGGAAAAAGCTAAACAGGCAATTAACGAAGTATGCAAAGCTACGATCTTTACTGATTTACAAGAATTAGTGAAAAGTGCGTATCAATATTCGGTACAAATAGTTTTAGAGAATGAAGGTACAAAAGAAACAAGGGTAAATCCAGAAAGTGACCTGAGAACAATTGTGAAAGAAGGCAAGGAAAAAGGCCTTTCAGCTTATGCCTCTTTAATAGATTCAGGATTTATCAAGCAGATTAAGGAGGTGGTATAAAAGATGCTGTTCTTTCCTACTCCATATCCTGATGAACTACTATTTTCGTTATGTTCAAGATATTATGTAAGGAGTGGCAACGTTAGTTACAAAGGAACTCTGGATGATTTGTATTCTAATCGGAGCATAACAGCTTCGATTTCTTTGCCTTCAGGAATTAGCTCGTTAATAAAAAACATGCCACCTTACTCCAAAATGAGTGAAGAACAAGTTATTCATCAGCATACTTTATATTTATTTAATACGGCATTTTTACCAAAGGTGCAGGCGAAGACGATATATCAAGAAATGTGTAGTGATGACGGCAAGGGGATTTATGTTCGATCAGGTATTAATGCAAGTGCAGTACCACAAAATGAATACCTTCGTTTTTGTAAAGAATGTATGCAGGAAGATAGAAAGGCGTATGGGGAGTTGTACTGGCATCGTAGTCATCAGTTATGTGGAATACAATGTTGCCTAACACACTTTACTCCTCTTTATAGTAGTGACGTTAAAGTAGTTGACTCAAATAAACATAGATTTGTAATACCTACATTAGAGAACTGTTCTGCAAGTAAAAGTGTTCTTGATGGAGTTGCTGAGAAAACAAGATTAGAATACATAATGCATTGCAGGAAGTTAAAGAAGAGTATTTTACAGCTATTGGAACAGCCATATGAAAATCAACCGTTAGAATTGTTTGATCAGAAGTATAAAAATAAATTAGCTAATATGGATTTGGCTTACTACACTGGTCGTGTTAAACAAAAAGATTGGAGAGAATATTTTCAGACTATCTATAGTGAAGATGTGTTACACCTTTTTCATTCACCATTAAGGGGTATTCAAGATTGGCTTTCGCAAATAGTTCAAAAGAATCGAAAGTCCTTCCATCCTGTAAGACATCTATTAGTAATTTTAGCTTTAGAGTTGACAATAGAAGAGATTTTTAAAAAGAGTTTACCTCAGCCGTTTGGTCAACCAAACTATCCATGCCAGAATATTGTTTGCGAATACTATAATGTCCCTATAATCGAAAACGTATCTATTACTCTATGTGAAAAGACTAATATACCCATTGGAACGTTTACATGCCCTAAATGTGAATTTAGCTATACGAGACGAGGGCCTGATCAAAATGAAGCGGATAAATTTCGAAGAACAAGGGTTAAATCCTATGGTTCACTATGGGAAAGGAAGTTACAGGAGTTTTCAAAGTCTGGTATTGGAATAAGAGAGTTATCTCGAAGAATGGGAGCAGATCCGAATACAATAAAGCGATCATTAAATAATGAAGAAAAAGGAGGCTTGGAAATTAGAAAAACTGAGGAATTTGTAAAGAAAGATCGTCAAAGCTGGTTGTCATTGCAAAATAGGTATCCTCATAAATCTACTAAGCAATTAAGGGAATTAGAAAAGGCCCTTTATATGAGGCTTTACAGGAATGACAGAGAATGGATGGAAGAGAATAGTCCAAAATCACCAAGAAGGTCATTAGCTGATAGAGTTGATTGGTATAAGCGAGATGAAGAGGTTTTGGAAAAAGTAACTAAAGTCGTGAAGGATCTACTAAATCCAGTAAATAAGCCAGAACGGATTACGATTGGAAAAGTAGGGGGAATAATCGGAGAGAGGGCCTTATTTGAAAAGAAGATAGACAAACTTCCAAGGACAAAGAGATATATACAGGGAAAGGCTGAAACAGTTGAACAATTTACCGAAAGGCGAATTAATCATGTAATTCATAAAATGCACGAAAATAATGAGGAGCTTAAAACATGGATTATTCTGAGGAAGTCAGGCATTAAAGACTGGAAATTATGGTGGAAAACTGTAGAAGATAAAATAAACTCCAGAGGGTACTCTCTCCATATAGATTAGGATTAACAATTAGATGGCTAAATAGTATAATGGAAAAAAAGTGAAATTTTAATTATACACTAAATTGATATGGAGGTGAACAATTATGACCACAAATGAGCTAATAAAAAAGTTGTTTATAGCGTTCTCAAAAAAAGATGAAGAAGAGTTCTATAAACTTGGAGAAGAAATCATTAATTTAGAGAAACGTAAGAAACACAATATAGTTGCTAAAGAACTAAAAGAGGCGTTGTATTCTAAAAATCACAGTCGGAATACTTCTGAAAAGCGATTTAGAACGAATATGCCTATTCCAAGGGATAATGATTCAGGATTTCCTTTATTAGAAATTAAACAATTTGAACTGGAATGGGAACAGCTAATTCTCTCAGAAAAGACAAATTATGCATTGAAGCAAATTGTATTAGGTTTTAAGTCGTATGAGGTTCTTGCTACATTTAATTTAAAGCCTAAGAATAAAGTTTTATTTAGCGGTATGCCAGGAACGGGTAAAACATTTTCAGCCCAAGTTATAAGCTCATATTTAGGGCTTCCACTTGTTTACATCAACTTTGATGCAATTATTTCTTCGTACCTTGGGGAAACAGCATCGAATCTAAGAAAAGTGTTTGAGTTTATATCTAATGGTATTTGGGTTGTTCTATTCGATGAAGTAGATATTATCGGTAAGAAGCGTGACGATCAACATGAAACTAGTGAAATAAAAAGGGTGGTAAACAACTTCCTTCAAATGATAGATAATTTTGAAGGTGATAGTTTGATTTTAGCTTCTACTAATCATCCCCACATCCTTGATCCTGCAATTTGGCGAAGATTTGATGAAGTTATTAATTTTGAATTGCCTAACCAAGATGAAAGAATGAGCCTAATAAATCTTTATTTAAAACCAATAAAAAAAGAAACAGAAATCAATGTCAGCTTTGTATGCGAAGAGACAGAAGGGTTTTCACCTTCCGATTTAAAGTCAATGTGTAGAGATGCCATTACACACGCAATAATAAATGAAAGAGACACTTTAACCAATAACGATTTAATATATTCATTAGAAAGGTACAAGGAAAGAATTGATATGAGAACGATTAATAAATAAAAGGGGGGATAATGATGTATGAGCATCTTTCATTACCACAGATAGTTGGTGGACTTGAAAAGCGTAAGCAAAGGGGTGGTGGAGGTTTTTCTTTACCACAGGGGAGAGTCAAGAAAGATTATTACCAAGACGTTAGTGATAAGGCTGAACAAATTACAAGGTCATATACTGAACTCAAAGAAAGATATAACGGTAAGGTAAATCCACATTTAGTCTATCGAATATCAGTTAATCAAAGTGTTGATTACAACTCATTCGTAAAGGTTCTGCATGCAATGGGCGGGATCACAGTATTATCGGTCGCAGAGAATAAACAAGGTTATTGGGTTGTTTTTTCAAATGATACGGAATTAGTATCATTCAAAGACAAATTGTCTCAGTATTCAGGAATAAAGGATGGGCGGAAATACGATTTCTTTAATGCAATCGATTCAATTGATGATATACCTATTGAAGAAAAGATAGGAACAAACCTAACACTGAATCCATTAAATGAAGAAGAAGTTGGTTATTTAGATATAGAACTTTGGAGAATGGATGACGAATATATCCAGACCTTTATTAAGGAATTAAGTAATACATATAATGATTGGAATAGGTTTTATATTTGTGACAGATTAATTACCAATTCATTTGCTTTATTTAGGGTGAAAATATCATACGAGGTTCTTGCTGAAATAATTGAACTTAAAGAAGTGGCAAGAGTTGATCGACCATTTATTCCAACGTTTAAATTAAGTGATTATTATGGTCAAGATGTGGAGGATTTAGAAATTTTAGCACCTGCTGAGGATTCTGTAGGGGTGTTAGTCATAGATTCGGGAATAACGTCTAACCACCCTTTATTAGAAAAGGCAGTTGGTGATGAAGAGAATTTTCAAGAAGTAGAAAAAGAATTACAAGATAAAGTAGGTCATGGTACTGCTGTTGCAGGGGTATCTTTATATGGTGATATCAAAGAAAAAATGAATGATAAAAGTTTCTTGCCTTCTAACTGGTTATTTTCTGCAAAGGTTATGTATGGGCAAGAGGATGCACAAGGTAATTTTTCTCCTGTTTATGATGAAGAAAAGCTATTTGAGAATCAATTAAATACTGCTATTCGTAGTTTTCTTGATCAGGATGGCTATAGGATAAAAGTTGTTAATATTTCTTTTGGAAACGCAAACGAATCTTTAAAAGATAAGAATAATCGTCAATTTCCGTTAGCGGCCTTATTGGATGAATTAGCTTATGAATATAGAAACGTTGTATTTGTTGTTTCCGCAGGAAACTCCGATCCAAGATATATTTTCGATGAACTTGAAGATATTATAGATAATTACCCAAATTACTTAGTAGAAAATGATTTTTTTAGGATTATTAATCCTGCTACATCTGCACTTTCAATTACAGTTGGAGCAATTGCTCAGGAATTTTCCTTATTAGAGCAAGGAGAAAGACATAAGACAGATATATATACAGCGGTTGCCCAGCATAAAGAGCCTTCCCCGTTTACCCGTACAGGTTATGGAATTAATGGAATGTTGAAGCCAGAAGTTGTTCACTATGGCGGGAATTTGATTTTGAGAAAAGAGTTCGGAAGAATAATTGAAAACGTTGGTGGAAAACTTCCTTTGTTATCCAATAGTCCAACGGAGAAACTTTTTAATTTTAACTATGGGACAAGTTTTTCCGCACCAATGGTTACACATGTATTGGGAGAGATAGCTAATAAATATCCAGAAAAGTCAGCGAACTTTTTAAAGAACCTTTTGTTACAATCAACGGAAATAGTAAAGATAGATGGTTTTAATGGAAGCGATAGTGAAAAGCAAACTTCACAGTTAAGAGTGCAAGGCTATGGATTACCAAACTATGAAAAGGCAACATCTTCATTTGATAATAGGGTTGTACTTCTTGATGAAGGAACAATAGGACTAAATAAGGTGCAAATTTATTCTTTTGATTGTCCATCATTGTTCTTTGAAACCAAAGGGTATAAAAAAATGTCTGTAGCATTAACCTTTGATCCAATAACAAGATTGACAAGGGGAGATAGCTACTTAGGCAATCGTATGCAATTCAAACTCTACCATTCTATTAATCCTTATATTGTTGCCGAAAAATTTGCAGAATATGACTTTTCTGACGATAACGCTACCATGGAAGAATTAGATAAATATGAAATCCAATTAACACCTGGCCCTAATACAAGAAATAGTGGATGTCATCAAAAAGGGATTAAGGAGTTTAAAAGGGAACCAAAGACATTACCAAATTCACCTCTTACATTAGTGGTTATAAATTCTAATAAATGGATAAATGATGAAAACCATATGCAAAACTACTGTGTGTCAGTATCGGTTGAGCATACACAGGATATTAAGTTATATACAGAAATAAGAACTGCAATACAACAAAGAGTGAGAATAAGGTAATTAGAAAAAGCCGAGTATGACGCTCGGCTTCTATTTGTCTACCTATAATTATAATAATGTAAGAACTTATGAAACAGGCTGATATTGGCCTGTTTTGTCAAAAATAGAAGATCTCCCTATTACGTTAGCGTATTATGCTAAAAGTTTTTTTGAAGATAATACATCAGAAAAAATGTGGTGGTTAGATGGATAAGACGTTACTTGATTACTATATTGAACGATTTAAGCCTGACTCAAAGGAGGCAGAATTAAAGAAGGGACAAGAGAATAGACTAAAGCACCTGATAATGAAATTAACCAATAAAGAAAGTGTATTTAAAGATTTTCCTTATGAATTATTGGAGATGAAAGAAAAAGCAGAACTGCTGAATTATCTGTTAAATATTTCACCAGAAAGACAGATTGTTTCTAATATCGGCAAAAATGATTTGGATAGAAACTTTGATAATTTTCTTATCACTGATGATATAACTGAAAGATTTACGAACGAGTTCATGAGTGAACACCCTGGCTACAAACCTTTGGATTTGTCATTGGAACTTGTAAAGAATCGCAAAATGATAAGAGATTATTCATTTTCTACTCAAAACGTCTTAATGGAACTAAATAGACTAAATGAGACGATTGTAAGAGTAATATTTGATGAAGTGAATGCATTTAAAGCAGGTGGGATAAGCTACAGGAACCCCAAATATATAAAAGACTATATAGATTATGCATCTGACAGTCTCCTTCAAATTTTGGTGTATCGGGTTATAGTAAACTCGAATATCAACGATAAGCAGGTTATCTTTAATAATCTATCTGACAAGATTGATACGTTGTTTGGCTTATTTAATAAACAATTGGAAAGAAAAAGAGCAGAGCAACAGACACATAATAGTCTTAGTTCAAATATACTTACGGAGTATTTTACAGCATATAGAAATCACTGCAGTAGATACTACGAGGAGTTAGATATTCTGGATATTTTGATGTTAGAGATAGAGGAAGATGCTAACTTATTTTGCCCGTTAAATGAAAAGTATAGAGCAGACAAGATTCTCCTGTCAGAAGAAGAAATAGGATTGTCAAAGAATATGATCACCGAGGGACATTCAATTTATGAATATGAAAAGAAGTTAGTAGAAACCCGTAAAATCATTAACATTATGGGTTCCTATGGTGGAAGGTACTGTTTCTCAAATTGCTTGCAGGATGTCAAAGTATATTTCAGAGAGATTTTTATGAGTAAGGCGAAATACAAGGGGAAGCAGACGATGGCTATTGTGCGGGATTTTCTAACTGATGTTGAGAACAAAGATATTCAGCCGTTCGAAAAAACTTCTCATTATATGTTTTTTAGAGAAAAGATTAGCAGGGGTTATTTCAGAGAGAAGGGTTTGTTAGACCTCTATGTTGCTAAAATTGGTTTTCATGAGAAATTGTATAAACTTTTACTTAGAACATATTTGTTTTACGATCTCTTGGATAGTGTAGAATTTGTTTATTCAATAAATCAGCAAATTCTAAAAGCATTTCAATACGAAATGGATTAAAGGTATAGTTATTCAGGAAATTTCTAAAACTGTTTCCAAGATAAGCAACTTGACCTCCGATATATTAAGAATATGAGTTCACTCATAATGATTTGAAAGGAGCAGGTCGCTATGTTAGCTACATGTTTAGAAGTAAGATATGAAGAGGGAGAATTTTTCTTGTCTCAACGAGTCAAAAAGGGAACCAGAACCAAATACAAGAATGGGTACACTCATTCCCCAAGAGGGTTTGGCTGGGGAGACAATTTCAAACCATCCCGCCTTATTCTGTACATTGAGGTAGAAGGTCAAAGGGGATACTCTTGGATTGACCGCTATTTCAAGGATACGGTTGGGCGTTTGACAGAGAAACGTAGGAAAAAAATAATTTCCACTATGCCTTCAACTGTAAAAGTCGAGGAGATTCATAATTCAAACGGCGAGAAGTATTATGTAGTTTCCGATGCAGACATGGATAGTTGGTTAAGTAAAACAGGCTTATAGTAGAAGAGCAGAGCTTCCAAAATTACATCGATGAAAAAAGCTATAGTGTATGACAAAGCATATAGCTGATTATAGTCTGCAATTCATGGATACATTTAAGATGAATAAAGGAAATAGGAGGATTGGCTTTTATGAAAGGTAGAGTTTATAACGAAAAAACAGGTAAGTGGATATCTGGTGGAGCATTACAATTGCATGTTATCAAAGAAAATGGTGGTTGGGATCAACACCATAAGAAGATTATAGAGGAGACTTATGAGATAATTTTGGCTCGAATGGAGAATACCGTTAGAAGAAAACCAATCCGTAGAGTAAAGTAGTTCCATTTTTACTATCTATGTAAAGAAATTGAAGATTTAATAAAACTAAACCCTTATCAACTACTATGTCCCAAACTAAAATTATCGACTCTTACACAAAAATAACGTACTTTAAATAAAACTAACATTC
>ENA-ORXC01001548-ORXC01001548.1-marine-metagenome-genome-assembly--contig:-NODE-1548-length-13427-cov-3.778876_pt1 | contig 13427 bp, 14 predicted proteins | sample MGYA00237865_ERZ511478 | MGnify/ENA metagenome assembly ERZ511478 | reverse complement strand
TTATCTTTTATTAGGGATATGGGTTATTCGCCAATTCCCTAAAAGTCGTCGCGATCTGCCAGTCTATCAGGAAACGAGCGGACTATTTGTATTAAGCTCCATCCTAAATAGTCTATGGATTTTCCTATGGCATTATGAATTCTTCGGACTATCTGTTATTGTTATGCTTCTTTTACTCTTAACTCTCATCAGACTATACACGAAAGCAAAAGCAGCAGACGCATCCTTCTTTGACTTACTCCCTTTTTCCGTATATCTTGGGTGGATTAGCGTAGCGACAATCGCAAACATTAGTTATTATCTAACCTACATCGACTGGGATGGTTTCGGCTTATCTGATTCGTTATGGACTTTCCTTCTATTAATTATCGCCACAATATTGGCGCTTACTTTCCTAAAGAAAGAGCAAGATTGGGTTTATCCACTCGTATTTGTATGGGCCTTTATTGGAATTGGCGTAAAAAATCAAAATGGAGACGTTCCGCTAGTCGTCTATTCATCCTACTTTCTTGCTGCACTGATCTTCATTGTCACTATTGTGTATGCTATTAAAAATAAACGCTAAATAAAAGCCTCGTTTCCAAAAGGAAACGAGGCTTTTATCAATTAAGCAAGTGATTTAAAGTCCTGACCAAGAATTTCCTTCATACTATGAACTGTTATAAAGGCTTTTTGATCAACCGCACCAACGTGCTTTTTCAGTTTTAGAAGATCTTTTCTTCCAAGAATCGTTGTAATCACTTCTTTTTCATCTGAAGTAAACGCGCCTCTTGCTGTGTGAATTGTAGCGCCTTTCCCAATTACTTCAACAATAAAGGAACGAATTTCTTCACTCTCTTTACTAATAATCACAATCTCTTTCTTTGCTTCAAAGCTTTGAAGCGTATAATCAATCACTAAGCCGTTTAATATGACACCAAATATTGCATACATTCCGATTTCAGGTCCAAATAAGACGACTGAGAATAGGGCAATTGAAATATCTGAGACCAGAACGGCTTTCCCAACTTCCATTGAGAAGAATTTATTGAGAATCATCGCAATGATATCCGTACCGCCAGTAGAAGCTTTCTGATGAAAAACAAGTCCCATGCCAGCTGCAGCAATACACTGTCCAATGATCAATTGAATTAAGATATCCTGACTAAATGGCTCAGTCACTGGAATAAAGCGCTCAAATGCCCATACAGCAAGTGATAACGCAAAGCTTGCATAAATCGTTTTAACACCGAATTTAGGTCCGAGAAAAAGAATTCCAACTAACAAAAGAACTGCGTTCAAAATAATCATAAACATTCCGACTGACAGGTTTGGGACAAGATGGTTCATCAGAATCGACAAACCACTGACTCCCCCTGTTGCAAGACTATTAGGAGATAGGAAGAAATGAACGTGGGTAGCAACACCGAGCGCACCCAAAGTAATTAGCAGATAAGTTTTGATGTGATGAAGCATCTATTATCCCTCCCGTTGTTTTGTTTTCGTTTCGTAAGCACAATCGGGATTATAATAGGGATTTAATGCTTTGTAAACAACCTAAACCTAAGATTTTTAATTGAAGCGGTTACAATAGATAAATAGGCTTTTAGTACTATGATATCAACTTATTTCGACAGTGATATACAAGAATTTTCTTAATTTTCGGTGCTAATGATTTGTTTTTTTGCATCAAAAAAAGCAAAAACGCTTTCTGTTTTTGCTTTCTTTTCATCAGTTCACAAGGTTGTGTTTAAATGCGTAAATAACAGCTTGAGTTCGATCCTGGACCTCAAGTTTACCAAGGATATTACTTACATGAACTTTTACGGTTTTAAGAGCAATAAAACATTCATCAGCGATTGTTTGGTTTGCTTTACCCTGGGCCATTAATAAGAGTATTTCCATTTCTCTTTCCGTTAACTCTTCGTGAGGTAGCGTTTGAACCCGGCTACGCATCCGTGACATCATCTTCCCAGTCACTTCAGGTTCAAGCACAGATTCTCCATGATAGGTTTTTCGAACGGCATTCGCAATTTCCACAGCTTTTGATGTTTTTAGCATGTAACTTGTAGCCCCAGCTTCAAGTGCCGGATACACTTTCTCATCATCAATGAAACTCGTGACAATAATAATCTTTGCTTCCGGCCAATCTGCAATAATGTGCTTCGTTGCTTCAATACCATCCATCTCTTCCATTACAAGGTCCATGAGAATAATATCAGGCCGAAGTGAAAGAGCCAGTTCTACACCTTTCTTTCCATTGTCTGCTTCTCCAACAACGGTAATATCTGCTTGAGCTGACAAATAAGACGATACTCCGATTCGCACCATTTCATGATCATCAACAAACAACACCTTAATCATTTCGTTCCCCTCCAACGTGTGGTACGCTCACCTCTAGTCTTGTCCCCTTTTGTGGCAAGCTGACTAACTTAAGAACGCCTCCAATTTCTAATGCTCGTTCATGCATATTTTGTAGACCATATGAGGTAGCTTTCTTCTCATCCATCTTAAATCCAATACCATCATCAACAATTCTTAAAATTGTTCGCCCCTCACGCCGAATAAGAAGAACATCAAGTGTTGATGCTTTCGCATGTCGCAGCGTGTTGGAAACACATTCTTGTAAAATACGAAAGAGGTGGTCTTCTACACCTTTATCTAGTTCAAGAGTTTCAAGTTTCCAACTCACATCAATTGGAACCTTTTGTGACAATTCGTTTAGAAGTTCCTTTATTCCTTCTTCAAGAGAACGATCCTTTAAAGCTGCTGGTCTAAGATGAAGTAAAAGAGCGCGCATTTCTAACTGAGATTGATGAATGGTTTCCTCGACCATTTTAAGATGCTTTGTTTCTAAATCATCCGCTTCCTGACGCGTCTCTGTGATTGTACTCATGAGCATTGAGGCAGCGAAAAGCTGTTGGCTAACTGAGTCGTGTAGTTCTCTCGCAAGACGATTCCGCTCTTCTGACACAACTTGTTGGACACGCTTCTCATGATCTTCTGCTTTTTCATTCGCTAGCTTTTGAGCTAATCTCACCTGCTCATTTATCCGATTTTGCAGCTTGCTAATTTGTTCAAAAACGCCATTTAGAACCGTGCTGTTTTTATTATGTATCGTACGTCCTTTATCAAGTTCTTGAAGCGTATCAGCCACATATTGAAGCTCTTTACTAACGTAAAATCCTGATATTCCTCCAGCAACTCCTCCAAGTATAATTGTCATAATTGGAACGATTAACCCAAACGGTAAATCCATTAAATCTTTTTCAAACAATAGAGAGAAGGAGGCGATTGGATAGACGGATAAGTAAGCGACAGTGAAGAGGATAAGAAGCAAGAGAGAGAGCAACGCACCAATGAACATATGACGCTGTATCACACTCATACGCGCTTCACCTCTAAATCCCCTGCAAACATGGAGGTTACAAGCTTCACTTTCTCAGAAGCTTCCTCATATCCATTCGTTTTGTAAGAAAGCACTTTATTAAACAACCCAGGCTCTTCATAATCAAAGATTGTGGCTGATCCGAACATAGATGAATGTTGAATACTAACTTCAAGTTCATACGGCACAAGCACCTGGATGTTGCCCACGATGTTACGAATCATAATTATTGATTCGCCTTTCGGTAGAACAGTATAGCTTAAATCAATGACTGTCTCTCCAAAACCAGCCTGGATGTTCACATCGTTCCATTCATACACATGTTCATGTGTCCTTTGTTTTCCAACCCATCTATTTTGAAAAATCGGCTGCTGATGAACAAGACCTTCTTTCACATGTTCAGGTTTTTCTAAAACAGGACGGATTTTTTTAGGTTTTTGTTTTGACTGATAGAGTTGAAACCCAAGATATACTAACAATACGAGAAGAAAAAACTTTACGACGACCATATTCATTACCGTCGTAACAAAAAAGAAAATACCCCCTCCCAGAAATTCCTTTCCAGAAGTTTGTGGCAAACGTTTCCTTCCCATATAAATCAATACGCCGGATACAATTAATAAGAATAGAAGGCCACCATTTAAAGAAACTTCTAGCAGTATTAGAATGACTCCAATAATTAAAAGCCCTTTAACCGTGTCACTATTTGAATTTTTCCACATGGGTGTACCTCCTTGCTTCCGTCTGATCCAATAACGACTCATCACTAAAAAAGGCGCAAGCGCCTCTTTTAGAATACCATTATTTCTTTTAGGATTTTAATGAGTTTCTTGCGTTTTTACCTTTTTTTCTAAATCGTGAAATCGAACGTCCATGCTCGAAACATAGTAATCTCGATTCACCTTTTTCTCTAATTTATCAATATACTTCTCCATCTCATCAAATCGATTAAATGGTTCGTTAAAAAGACTCTCTTCAAGAATCACGTCCATTTTGTGATGGGCTCTTACGCTATTCTCCTTACCCATTAATTCCAGTCGTTTAAGCGACATATCTTTTAGCTTATGTTTCATCTTCTCATGTTTTTGTTCGAGTCGTTTAAGTTCAAGTCCTGCTTCATCCATTGATTTCGATAACCGATCTGCTCGTTCTTCGTAATGAACCTGCTCCTGTTTAGCAAACTCGTACAAATCTATTTCGCCAGCCTCACTAGCTAGAACAGCTTGTCCTGCACGCTTGTCCGCATTTCTTCTTGCCTTATCAAGTTCTCTTCTAAACTCAACTAGAAGCGTTGATTGTCGCTCAACGAGTTTCCCTGCCTTTTCCACTTCTCGTTCACATTGTCTGAGATAGTGATTTAACAAAGAAATTGGATTTTTCTGCTCCTTCTGATCAAGAATACTATGAAAATCAGCTTCAATTGAATTTTTGATGCGCGTAAGTAAATTCGCCATATCATATTCTCTCCTTTATTAGCTTCGTTTAAGTTCATCCCACTGCTTCTCAAAATTGGTGAACGGATCATCTGCTTCTTCTTTATCTTGTTCATTCCACTTCTTATAAATGACATAGAGGATGTAGATTGCTACAAGCCCAAGAATAGCTGGCATATTTGCTACAGCCGTGCTTAAAGCAATGAACCCTATGATTCCCCAAATGACTTTTCCTGATGTTGAATCCGTTTGAAGGAATTTCTTAGCAGCTAAGTATAAGATACCGAGGCTGATGATCATTCCTACTAACGAACCAAGGTTCGATAGTAAGACAACCGCAGCAATAATCCCTACTAATAACAAAACTGCTTTCTTCATCATAATCGCCTCCTTTCATATCCTAATTCTATCTTCTTGCATTAGCTTTCATAATGAGCTAGAGCTATATCTTTGCATAAGACCTGAGGCCTAGTTAGATGATAGATGGAGTCACGTATATGGTTAGTGCCTGTTCTATCTTAACCGAGCGAATCATGGTAAAGTGAAAGCAGACATCACGGAAAGGAGTTCGGGAATGGTTATTATTATTACAATTATCGTTGTAATCATCATGACAATTGTCATTGCCGCTGCTTTTGGAATGGCTGTATCAAAAGGATACAGCGTCAAACATACTGTCGATCCGTTGCCAGAGGAGCATCGGCACAAAGCGACAGAGGAAGAGGGTAAATATGAACGGACAGAATCGGAGTAATATAGCGCCTGGGAAAACCGTTAATATCGTCTTAAAACAAGATCAGCGATCAGGTAAAACAACGCGCGGGATTGTGAAAGATATCTTAACAAAGTCTCCAACTCATCCACACGGTATTAAGGTACGTCTTGAAGATGGACAGGTTGGTCGTGTAAAAGAAATATTGTCATAATAAATAGCAAAACCCCCGGACAAATCCCGGGGGTTTTCACTTTCCTATGGTTTTAACGCCATCCAACTATCGAGATAATGAATAGAAAAACCTTCTACAGCTGTTGAATTCTCATACGCTGTTTTCACTATGAGAAGCTCTTCAGTCATTTTGGCTTCTCCTTCTTCAAAAAATGTAATGTACGAGGCCTCTGACGTTTGTCCCGTCTCTACACCGATAGAAATTTTTTTATCATACTGTTCAGCGAATGCAACTTCATTACGAACGAGCGCAATAATTCCATTCCCTCCATCAGCACGATCTCGATAAGCCATCAATGTCGTCACATCAGCTATTTGAATAATCCATTCAGCCAAATTCCCTTTTCCATATCGATTTTGATACGTTTGTTCATCAAACCAGAACGGTGTGTCTACTCCAAATGATACACCGAGCTCTTTGGCTTGTGCTTTTCCATCTGTTAATCGATCCTGATAAAAAGCGATTGTATTCTGATAGTTGTATGTCCATCCAGAGTGGAGATATGGCTCAATATCTAGGTGAACACCGCTAAATTTTTGGAGCTCTGATGCAGTGGCCTGATATGATTTCAACCAATTAAATAAATTTGTTTGATATGTAGCACCTTTAAGCGTAGCCCAGTTTGGTGCTCCATCAAGCGCATGGACACGTATCCCTCTAGCAGTCGCTCGTTCGATAAATGTGTAATATGATGATGCCATAATGGATCGGTTGATTTGTAAATACGCATCACTTACTTGTTGTTCCTCCAAAAATTGAAGGATTTCTTCAGGTTTTGTTTCAATGTCCCTTGTGTTCCAAATCCATGTAGCAAGGGATTTGTTCATTTCGATCCCCTCAGCTCTCCCAACGGGCAATACAATAGTTTGCACAAAATAGCTCAGTACAAAAAAGAGAATAACAACAGCAACAGGTACCTTTTTCACATGTATGCTCTCCTTTTTTCTGAACCCAGAGCTCAACCCCTGGCAGTCTGGCAACCATTCGCAACATGACGGGCAGGCCCAAAACTTTGCGTCCCTACTTTTCAATAGGTTTGCCTTTTTCAGTTTTATCTTCCAACTACTTTTATTATCGGTAGAGAGAAGGTGAGAGTTTAGCTAAATTTTATCGTTATTAAATCATACTGTGCAGCTAATTCTTCAAGAATGTCGCCTCTTATTTCTTAAACAAACGTTTGATTAACTTGGTAATAACGTTGAAGGAACCTCAGTATAAAACAGTTTGAGCTCGTGCAATGCTCGCGTACAACCCACATATAAAAGTTTTGCATCTTCCACATTGGATCCGTAATTTCCTTCATTTGCATTTGCTATGATAACCGCATCGAATTCTAAACCCTTTGTTAGATAGATCGGTACTATGGAAATGTCGCCTTCATATGAGCGATCTTCTTTTGTAAGAAGATTGACATCTTTCTCCTTAGCAAATTTTTGATACAACTGCTCACATTCTTCTTCAGTTCTTCCAACAATGGCGATCGTGTTCATCCCTCGACTTTTCATATCCTGAGCTGTTTCAAACAAGCGGTCGAATAAACTTTCTTTCTCTATTTTACGAACGGTAACACTCTCTCCACTACGAAAAACAGGGACTGCAGGTTGAACAGGTATGTTAGCATGCGCAATAATTTCATTTGCAAATTCAATAATTTCTAATGTAGAGCGATAGCTTTGTTCTAATTCAATATACAGCTCGTTTTTCTGAAAGAGGTCTTTGAATTCCTGCCATTGATGAATCCCTTTATAGGCATGAATACTCTGAGCTAGATCGCCTAGAATCGTAAACGATTGCGATCGATTCACTTCCATCAATAAAGCTAATTGAAACGGGGAAAAGTCCTGCGCCTCATCTATCACAATATGTTGAAAAACATCGTCTTTATGCACGCCATTCAACTTAAATTGAATATAGAGGAGAGGAGCAAGGTCAGATGGGGATACGGTCTTCTTTTTTAAAAGCTGAGATGTTCCTGATATTATTCCTTCATCAAAAAGTTGTGTTCGTTCGGTTTTAGGAACATACTCTGGAGGATTTGTCTGAAACAATGCTTTATAAAAAGAAAGCGCTGTTTGTTTTGGCCATTTTTTAAAATATATCTTTAGCTGCTCATTCGCGAACTTACGATACTCTTTTTGTAAATGACTCCCTTCAATTGCCTTAACCTCATCTTTAATCCAGACTTTAAAGCGATTCATGATCATATCGCGCTTTCGTCCAACAGGATATGCGGAGAGATCTTCTAGCCACTGCTGAATTTTAACTTCAGTCAGCTTACTTCCTACAAATGGAATGAAATCTCCTTCTGGTCCTACGGATTGGCTATAATAGAATAGGGCTTTATCGATCCAGTCTTTAAAGAGAGTCGAACCTTTCACTCTCCCCCCAGCTAAGTTCATATCTGGTCGCTCCCTGGCGAACCATTTTTGAAGATCGTCTTCTGAAGCATCTAATTTCACTTTTTCCTCAATCATGCTTAATGTCCAATCATTAAAAGTCGATTGTTGAATTCCTCCCACCCCTAACTCGGGAAGAACACCAGAAATATAGTCAAGAAACATACGGTTCGGTGCAAAAATAATCATTCTTCCTGCTTGGATCGTATCTCGATACTCGTACAATAAGTAAGCTAACCGATGCAGGGCAACAGTTGTTTTCCCGCTTCCTGCTGCACCTTGAATGATTAAGGGTGTCGATCGTTCTGCACGAATAATATCATTTTGTTTTGCTTGTATTGTAGAAACAATGTCACGAAGGCGATTGTCTTTATTTTCACTGAGGCGATAGAGTAGAAACTCATCTGATCCACTTAAATCATCGCTTCCTTCTACATAAGTGTCCACCACTCGCTGAAGTTCTTTATCTCGAATCACAATATTTCTTTTTAGTTCGATATTCCCTTCAATCACGCCATCTGGAGACAAGTAATAAACATCCTCTTCTGGACCTGTAAAGGCATAGAACATACTCGCAACAGGCGCTCGCCAATCAATGACAAGAGAATCCTGTGAATCACCATCTGCTACGCCAACCTTCCCAATGTAGTAGGCGCGTGATGACTTCTCATCTTCTTGAAAATCCATTCTCGCAAAATACGGTTCTTTAGCAGCGATAGCAAGTGATTGACGATTTTCTTCACGAATGCTTTCAAGAGCCTGTTCGGTTACATTATCACCTGAATACCGTGGATACCCTTCCAATGCTGTTTGTTGTTTTGTAATCTCGGCAGCAATTTGATCGAGTTGCTGCTTCTCTTTTCGATAGGCACTTTGATTCTTATGATCCAAGATCAGTTACCTCCTTCTGAGATTTGCCTTTAACTGAGACAGAAGTTTAATACTACCATAAGTGCAGTTTATCTACCAAGTTATTTTTGGAAAATTTAAAAATATAATCTTTTCTAAAAAATAGTTCTTAAAATGATCCAAACTCTTTTTCACCTCGTTAGCTGTATGTAATCAAAATTAACGGTAATAAAAACGAGGAGCGTGAAGAAAAAAATGAACATGAAAAAAGCATTTAAAAAGTTAATGGTTCCGGCTCTAGGGCTAACCCTATTGTTTCCAACAGTTGCAGGTGCAGCTGACCCAGAACCAACAGTAAGCACACCAGCTGCCGATCTACGAGCTACACTTGATCAACTCTTATCCGAACATTTTGTACTAGCTGTTACGTCGATGACCAAATCGTATGATGGCACTGAGGATGCTGAAGAAGTGACAGAAGCACTCGATCAAAATGCAGCTGATATGACTCCAGCGATCGCATCTGTTTATGGCGATGAAGCGGCGCAACAATTTGAGGACATTTTTAGAGGTCACAATGATTATTCTGCTGATTTTGTAAAAGCGGCAACTGAAGATGATGCAGAACTTCGAAAAGAAGCTGAGAAAGAAGTAGATGAATTTGTTGATAAATTCTCCACTTTCCTTGATACGGCAACTGAAGGAAATCTTCCAAAAGACGCTGCTGAAGATGTTTTAGAAGTCCATGAAGACCAAGTTCTAACAACATTTGATGAGTATACGGAAGGAAATTATGAACAGGCTTATACAACATTCCGAGAAGGACATAAGCATATGTTTGCAATTAGTAAAGCATTATCGAGTGCGATCGTAACGCAGATGCCTGATAAATTCGAAAACACGAAAGCTGATACACCAGCTGCCGATTTACGATCAACGCTAAACAGTTTGGCGTCTGAACACTTTGCTCTTTCTTCCATTGGTCTTGAAAAAGGTTATGATCAATCAGAAGACTACGACTTTGTAAACTGGGCGGAAGACAGAAACACCGCTGACTTTAAAACTGCAATCGGTTCAATTTACGGAGATGAAGGTGCAGCTCAGTTTGAAAAAATCTGGCAGGAAGATCATATCGCTGCACAAGCAGATCTTGTCGTTGCCTCTCTTTCTGAAGACGAAGAAGCGATGAAAATGGCTAAAGAACGTCTCTTAACAACTTTCCCTGAAAATTTCGGTGCTTTCCTTGGAACAGCAACAGAAGAAAATCTTCCAACTGATGCAGCAACTAAAGCACTTATGGCTCACGAAGAACAAGTTGTCGGATCATTTGAATCCTATATGTCTGGTGATTTTAAAGCATCCACAGATCAATTCCGTGAAGGGTATGCTTTCATGTTTGGTGTAGGTGAATCTCTAGGTGGTGCGATTGTAAAACAAATGCCAGATAAGTTCGCTGGAGAAGCAATGCCTGGTGATATGCCTAAGACAGGTATGGGTGGTGCGAGTGAGCAGTCATCTGACCTAACAGCTCTTTGGATTACAGTAGGTTCCCTCGCTGTAGCCGGATCAGCATTTGCTATTCGTAGAAAAGTCGTTAATCAGTAATCCACCTATCATAATTCCTCCTAAATAAATTGATACGTAAAAATCGCTTCTAACAATGTTAGAAGCGATTTTGCTATGCGTTATGCTTTTTTAACACATCAATGACAGAGTCGATTTTTGCATGATCTTCCGGAGACTGATCAATATGATGCCAAATTAGCTTCCCGCTATCATCATAAATCCATGTCCCACCTTGTATATAAACATCTTGAGTTTTCATTGATTTAAGAACAAAGTCTTTCTTCTTTTGCTCTTTTGGGATAAATCCATCCATCTTACGAGTAATGAACCCAATGGCTGCTTGTCCAAGTAATTTCCACTTCGGCATTGTATGGTGACCCATCCCTCGATAGGCTTCTCTTTTCGGATCTCCCGCAATAACAAAAGGAAACTCTCCGAAGGCTTCTGTGAACTGACCGATATATGTGGCATTAGAAGGAGCAATCGCTATAATTTGAAAGCCTTCCTTCTCAATTTCATTTACGCGCTTACGCAACTGCGTAAGATAAGCACGACAAACGGGTCAGCCAAGATGACGTACAAATACAACCATTGATTTCTTATGATGTATAAACTCTGCAAGCGTAACATTTTTACTTTCTGGAATTTCAAGTTGATAAGTTAATTTATCCATAGTAACCTCTCCTTACTTGTCATGACGTTTGATCTGTGTTGATCACCTGTTTCTTGTGTTCAATTTTACACCTTTTTTGATAGTAGTGATACCCAATGAATCCAATAACTGCCACGATTAAGATTAAGAAGACGTATTTCTGAATACTTCCAAAAATGGCTTGGACTGATTTGATATTTCCATTCTTTCCGATCCATAACATCGCAATTGTCCAAGGAAAGATCCCCACAAAGGTAAGTACGGCGAATACCCATGCTTTCACTTTACTCATACCTGACACGTAGGAGACATAGTTACCTACGCCAAGTGGACGTGTAATCGCAATACTCCATGATCCGCACTTTCTAAACCACTTCTGTACACGTTCTACTTTCTTCTTCTTAAGCTTTTTCTCTACTTTATCCTTAACTTTCAAACCGATCCCATAAGGAATAAAACTAAAAATGGTATAGATCACGCTTGTCAGAAATGCAAAACCGACCATTTCAATAATGGAAGCATTTAATAAGTAACCATACGTTAACGTCATCATACCACCAGGAAAAGGTAAAGATGACGCTTCAAGCGCATTGCTAATTAAAAGACCCCAGATGCCAAGCTCTTTCAGGAATTGAATCAGAAATTCCAACATATTGGATCTCCTTTACTCTCTATTTAAAACTATCTATTCAATTCCCTGATCTCCAAGTACGAAACCGAAATAAATCTGTTTTAATCTTCCAATCCATTTTCCATCTATATTTCGCGGATATAATAAATATTTCCGCGGAAATGATCAAATCTGCACGAATTTTGTTTAGATACCGAAAAGTTTTGTAAAAGCAAAAACCCTATCATTCCTCTTCATGATAGGGTTAACCTTATTATGATCCTACAGGGACAGCCTTTTCTTGTTCAAAAGCAGTTACAGCTTCCTCAAAAACGCGCAGACCTTCATCCAACTGTTCTTTTGTAATAATGAGCGGGGGAATCATTCGAATAACTTCCTGATGCTTTCCGCAAAGGTAAAAAAGCACGCCTTTTTCAAGTGATAAGTCTAAAATACGCATCATACCGTTGCCATCAGGCGCACCTGTCTCAGGATCGATAATTTCGATTCCAATCATTAAGCCTACACCACGTACATCACCAATCACCTGATGCTTTTCCTTTATTAGCGCCAATTTTTCTAAAGCATAGGCACCCATTTCCCGAGAGTTTTCAAGTAACCCTTCCTCTTCAATCACATCAAGTGTTGCAAGCGCTGCTGAACATGCAATTGGATTACCGCCAAATGTTGTCCCGTGTGTCCCCATTGGCCACTGACTCATTAATTCTTTTGAAGCGACAGTAGCACTCAACGGCATCCCAGAAGCAATTCCTTTTGCGATCGCCATAATGTCTGGTGTTACATCAAACGTTTGGGCAGCAAACCAATCTCCTGTACGCCCAAACCCTGTTTGAACCTCATCAAAAATGAGTAACATGCCGTGCCGATCACAAATCTCTCTCACTTTCTGTAGCCATTCTTTTGGAGGAATTAAGTAACCGCCCTCTCCTAATACTGGCTCCACAATCACGCAAGCAACTTCCTCAGGAGTGACCTGATGATCAAAAAGGCGCTCAAAATCCTTTTCAAGTTCTTTCACACAATAGTCTTCAACGCTTTGGTCGCTTGGACAGCTAGCGACATCGGCATAAGGAATTTGATACGTTAACCCATTCGGCTGCAAAAACTTCCGATACTTGCTTTTTGATGTACTCACGCCAAGGGCGCCTAGCGAACGTCCATGGAAACACCCTGTAAATGAGATAACGTACTGCCGCTTCGTTACGTATTTCGCCAATTTCAGCGCACCTTCAATGGCCTCAGTACCGCTGTTTGCAAAGAAAAAGCAATCCAAATCTTTTGGCATAATACCTTGAAGGCGTTCAGCTAGTTGAAGAATGGAGTCATACATAATGACACCTGATGGTCCGTGCATAAGAGAATCAGCGCCATCTTTGATCGCCTGTATTACTTTTGGATGACGATGTCCTGTATTTGCAACTGCAATACCAGAAGTGAAATCAAGGTAGGTTTTTCCATCAGCACCATAGTAATAACACCCTTCTTCTTTCACAACAGGCAAGTTAGGATGATCTTTCGCCATACTAGGTGCTAGATAGTCTGACATGTTGCTGTATCTCTGTTCAAATGATGTAGACAATGTGATC
>ENA-ORXC01001545-ORXC01001545.1-marine-metagenome-genome-assembly--contig:-NODE-1545-length-13437-cov-6.153144_pt1 | contig 13437 bp, 18 predicted proteins | sample MGYA00237865_ERZ511478 | MGnify/ENA metagenome assembly ERZ511478 | reverse complement strand
GCGGCACGGACAGAACCAGGTGGATCACGGCACTGCGGTGACACCACCTCACTCGTGAAGAACAACATGGTGCGGTGCGGCGTGTGCCACTATGTCAGCCCTCCTAACGTCAAGGGCCACACGGCCCGCACGTGCCCCATCAATCAAGTTGAGTGCCGCCGCTCTCTACCGGTCGGCCACCCTTTTAAGGAGGTTGGCCAGTGCCTGCTGGGCAACTGCATCCACCACGAGACGTGCACGACATGCGGTTTGACGGGGCACCTCGTGGGGACGCAGAAGCTGTCGGACGCGCGATACAAGCTCAACGAGGAAGGCGCCCTCGTCCGCAAGCAGAGCAAAAAGGCTCTCAACACCTCCGACTTTGTGTGCATGAAGATCACTGCCGTCGCGGTCAAGACCCTCATTGCTAACGCAAACAATGCCTCCACGGCGGCCGATGCCGCCAAAATCAAGCGCCTTGCGACAGTGTCGCGTCTTCGAGGCAACGTACACGCTGGCCGCATCGACGTGGAAGAGACCATCGAGCTGATGGAAGAGATGGGAAGTGACGCCGCCATCTTACAAGCCGAGAACAAGCCAGTCTTCCAGACGCTGGTCAAGAACGCGCACCTCGGTGCTGTTGAGGCTGGAAAGAAAGCGGCTGAGGCCGCAGAGAGTGACGTCGAAGACGATGGGCTCGTCGAAGGGGCCAGCGACCTGGTTTCGAGCGGCGAGGAGGACTCGGCCGTTGAGGGCAACACGCGCTGGGCGGTCAAGTCCGGCAAGAACAAGAACAAGAAGAAGCAGGGCGTTTTCCTCGGTGCGCCCTCGCGGCGCATGAGCAATTACGCCGCGTCGGTTGTCAAGGGGCGACGCGCGAAGCACGCGACGCCGCCACGCAAGCTCCTTAAGAGCGTGGAGCCAAAAACCTGCAAGAATGGCAAGGCAAAGTCATCCGCGTCATCAGGGTCCTCTGCTGTTGCTGCGTTGGACCCCGTGGACGGCATTGTGTTTGGATTGGGTGTGGACGTATCCGAGCGCTGGCCTTCCGGCACGCGCGCGGCGTTCTCGGACGCCCTGCCCATGTTCACCTTCCCCGCCTTTGGGGCGTATACGTCGGTGCAAGTGGCGCACCTGGTACTGGAGAAGGTTACACAGCGGCCCGTGGCGGAGATTGATGTGGAGCTGTCTGGCTACGTCACTAAGGCAGCCGTCGACCGCCACGTGCGCGGATACATGCTAACGTCTGGGACTTTGTCGGCCGCTCATGTTGCTGAGTGGTTGTGCTGCCTCATGTCCGCTCCCTTGCAGACCGCAATGCTCACAAGCGTCGCGCAGGCCATCCGCACCATCGTCGGGCACTTCAAGAAGCTGTCTGAATCGCCAGTGGCGCCCCCGAAGGCGGTGCAGGTTCTGTGACGCGGGCCAAGCCGCGCGGCCGCACCTTCCGGGGCCTTTGTCTCAGGAGGCATTTCCTTGTGGCAAGAAGGGTGACGCCGACGCCTTCTAGTTTTCTTGATTGGGTGACGCTGCATTGAGCGGCGGGCCGTTTGTCCAGGCCGTCCAGAAAACCATTCTTTCAGTGCTCACTTTGCCGTCAAGGACTGTGGCAACTGCGTGCACCTCTGCGAGACAGGCATGAGCTGCGTGCCCATCCAAAGAGACATCATGCTGATATGCACAACGCGCAGTATCATGGCAGTTTAAATGAGACGACAGCAGTGCCTCGAGTGGCGGTCTCGTGTCGGAGAGAGTTGCGTCGGAAGGCAGCCGTGTGTCATTGCCCTTTCGTCACGTGCAGCCAACTGGGAGCCTCACAACCGAGAGCGGATCCAACAGATATAGCCGAGTGGGCACGGATCTCGGGGTGGCCCAGAGACGTGACGGGAGGTGGCGGCTCCCCTCCGTCGCCTGCACGCTTCATCGTCGTGTTGCGGCATCTCCATGGCACGGCCTCTTCGGAGTCATCCATCGAAGGCTGGCCATCGCCGTAGCGCATCTCTTGTTGGTGCCGCCTCTCCCTCTTCGCGCTTGTGCGTGTCGGGTCCCTCTATTTATGCTTGTGCGCCTGCAAGCCCCATCACTGCCGTTGTTAGCCACTTCACCGTCTTCCACGCACATGGATGCGACAGGGGCCCAGACAGTCTCCCCCTCAACTGGAACGTCTTCACCCGGCGATGCGCCAGTCGTTGCCGATGTCGAACGCCCGGCTCCAGTGACTACTCGCGCGCCACCGACGTCCCTTGCTTTCTCATCCGCAGCCGCCGCCGCCATCTCTATCGCCCCTAGTCCCGTTTTCGGCGCTGCCGCCACTCACTCGGGTGGTGACGCGCTTAGTGACTCATCCCGGCCTGCTCCTGTTGCCGCTGCGGCACTCTCCGCCGCGGACGTCGACGACTCTGAGATTGAGGTTGTCACCCGGCCGGCTGCTGCCGTCGCGCAGCAGCTTCTCAGCAAGACGACGACTTTGAGATTGAGGTGCATACGCGGGCCGACAAGGAAACCTACGTCTCGAGCGAGGAGCAGACCTGCAGCGTCCCTACGTCTTCGGGCGAGGATGTGCCGCCGTGCGCCTTGTGCCCCGCACGCAAGCACGGCTCCGGTCGGTTTCTGCCGTCGGAGATCCTCGGCCCTTTTCGCAGTGCGACGGGCCGCTCCGACGTCTACGTGCACCACGCGTGTGCCATGTGGGCACCTGAAGTGTTCTGGGATGGCAAGGCGAGGAGCCTGCGCAACGTCTACAAGGCGTTCATCCGGGGGCGCCGGCTGACATGTAGTGGTTGCAGTGCGCGAGGTGCTACCATTGGTTGCTGCATCGAGTCCTGCACCGAAGTCTACCACTACCTCTGCCTCGCGTCGGCGGGATGCGTCGTCCGCATGTCAAAGTACATGGCGTTTTGCAAGTCACACCACCGCTTGGCTTCGGAGATGCCTGGCGAGCCACTAGTGGCGGCTGGCCTGATGGGGGTCTTTATGGCCCGGAACGCCGTGCGATACCCGCCGAGCTCGGACGACGACACTTCGATCAACGACTCGGTTGACTCGTGGGACACCCCTCACTCGCGCTACACGCGCTTACGGCGCCATGACACTGAGATGATCTTCAGCAGGGCCTGGCAGGTGGGCACCATCGTACCAGAGCAGGCCAAGACGCTCTTCTCGCTCAAGGAGGGGCGCGTTGTGAGGTCGGGGGAGGCGCTCTCCACTCGGATCGGATTGCGCGTCGTGACGCGTTCGGTCGCGAACTTTGTCATTAGTCGACACAAGGCGGCCGGGCAGGCCGCAGCAGCAGTTCCGCATCTGGCGACAACTCGCCGAAGTGCCCGTCTCTTCCTTCTTCGCAACTTTCGGCATGCTCCCAAGATCCCACCTGGGAACATCCGTATGGTCGTGCCCATGGTCTCGTCGCGAGTACGGCGCCATAGGGCCCCAGAGAGCAGCCGTCAACCGTACATGGACACGACAAGTGGAGTAGCGGCGGCGGGTGTGCGGCAGCGCGTCGCACCGCCATGCTTTTGGGACAAGCTTCGTCAGCGGGCCGACAAGCGGCGCAAGGTGGTGCGGTTTGCACCCGAAGCAGCGGGAGACAGTGCCGTCACACCCGTCACCAGACAGCCGCCGGTGGACGCCAAGAGCATTCCTGCTGAGATTGGTGAGATGAGCCCTGGAGAAGCCGCCCCAGCTGCACTCACGACGGCCAATCCTCCGGCTTCATCGCGTGTCCATGCAATGGGAGAGGTAACTGTGTCCCCGCGCGGTCGAGCCGCTACCGACGGCACTGTCACAGCGACCGGTTCTGCCCCGCACAACAAGACAGCGCCTGCGACCGCGGCCGCAGCCGCGGCAAAGTTGAGATTGGCGGTGGCGCAGTCGGCGTCTATCATTTCCCAGACCCTGCCCGTCACCGGTGCCGCCATCTCCTCGTGCGCCTCCAAGCGGAAAGGCCAAGCGCCCGCGACACGTCCGTCTCGCTCGCCCGCTGCAGAGGCAGCGGCGGCTGCTGCCGCGGCGAGGATGGAGGCGAGGATGAGCGATGCGGCTGCCCCGTCCAACAGTGCTTCGACTCCAGCACCTGCGTCGGGGACGAGTGCAGTGAGTGTTTTGTGGTCAGCGTCAGCAGCAGCCGGCTCCCGACCACAGTCTGCGTCGCTGGGCAACAACGGCAAGCCGCCTGGCGCGCGCATGAAGCGTGCCTCGTACAACGTCACCCAACCGAAGATCGAACCAGTTGATGAGGTCGAGGGTGCCGCTGCTGGACCTGGCGCCGGGGTTGTCATCGTGATCAGCAGCGACTCGGACTAAGCGCGTCTCGGCAGATAATAGAAATAGATAGTTTTCATTGTCATGGCCTTGCATGTGACTCAGAAGGGAAAGCCACCACTTCTCAGCAACCTTGGTAAAGACAAGACCCCATGTTCCACGTCACACTTCGAGTGGAAGGAGCTCTTGCGCGCAAGAAAAGCGTGAAACGTGGAAGATCTCCAGCTGCCGGACAAACCTGATTTGGAGTGCTCAACCCGCTGAGAAAGCCCCCCTGCTCTCACCATGAATACGAAGGGCACTTGGGATGAAATTCCAAATTTTGTTTCTCCTTGATGCATTCCTCACCGTATTTTTTGGCTTGGAGCTGAGCCGGTAGTCACGAAGCTTGATGACCTGAATTTCTCGGCAGAGACACCCGGCACCACTCACACACGACGCTTCACCCAGGCGGAAAACGGGCATTGAACCTACAGCAACCATGTCAGTCGCTGTGTTCATCCATCAGCTGCGGCATACTGTGTGTGTTCCTACCATGGCTTCCTGCCATTTGGATTCAAAAGCGGCGTTAGACCAGAACTGTCACTGCTGTTGGCCACGAAGACGACAAGGAGCTCTTCACCATGGTGCTCTCGCGGTGAGGACGCGGCAGATGCGGGAGAGCTCCTCTTGCATTTCAGTGCAACATGGGCTGTCCCTGGCAGGAGGCTACTTGCTTCCTTCTTTGGCACTCGGGGTCAAAAAAGACCCCTGACGCCTCCAAAGGGACACTGACTGAGAGAGCTTCACGAACGAGGTCCATTCCTATCCGTTTGGCGCTTGCAAAGCCGCAATACTGTAAGGATATCTACCTCAGCAACGATGGCTTCATGCCCACCTGCTCTCTATTGTGAGGCCCACAGGACATTCCAAAATATCCGCACTCGCCAACAGAGCTCGCCTGCCCTGCGGCCGCGAGGTGCACCAGGATCGCCACCACCGGGGTCGTCGCCCCACCCGTCGTCGCCCCACCCGTCGTCGCCCCATTCGTCGTCGCCCCATCCGTCGTCGCCCCTCCCGTCGTCACCGCTTCCGTTGTGACACCTCACGTAGTCACCCCTCCAGTCGGTACTCCGGCCGTCGCCACCCCCGCCGTCGCCACCCTTGCCGTCGTCGCCGTTTCCGTCGCCACTCCTGCCGTCGTCACCCCTGCGTTCGTCTCTCCTTCTGAGGGTACCCGTGACATTCACTGCCGTCGTCGCCCCTGTCGTCGCGAGCAATCGCCGTGGTCACCCCCTCCGTCATGAAGACCACAAAGTCCTCCTCTGCGGCTACCACGATGGCCACAGTCATGAGCGCGTCTAGAAAAAGCTACCATTGTAGCTCCGACGGTCGTCGCGGCCACGTTCATCACGGCAACGGTCATCACCACCTGCCAAGGTCGCCCGGCGGATGGTGACCTGCACGACGTGCACCAACGCGGCCACCACCATCATGACCGCCAGCACCATCGCCATCACCCCCCACTGTCGCACTCTTGACGGTCGTTAGCACCACGATCATCACCACCAGCCGTACCCACCCCGACGGTGCTCACTCACAAGACGCCCGAAGCCCCGGCAACGACCACCACAACCAAGACTACTGCTATCTCTTCATAGCCGTTGCCTTTGCCGGACCTTCCGCTGTTGCGGCATTGTTTGCTACTCGGAAGCAATGGCTGACTCACGAATTCGCCATCGGCGTTGGCCATCGGCGTTGTCAGGTATGCGTGCAACACCGCAGAAGTAGGCAACTCACAATGTTTTGCGTTGATCGATCAGTTCTTTCGTATTTCGTCTACACGCAACGTGTAGCTTTGCAGTATGGTTGCGGACGAAGTCGCACCCACACCACGTGCGTCCGAAAGGACAGCTGCAGGGGGGGTCACCGCTGTGGACGCGGATTGCAGAAGCACCGACCTCTGCATGGTGTATAAAGGTCAGCTGAGAAAATCGGCGGGATATGCCTGAGTCGCCGGAGCACAATTGGCGAGATGAAGACTTGGATGAAGCTCGGGTGACAGGACACGATCCGTGAGATGCATGGAGCATGCCAGCAACCGCCAAGGGCGCTTCTGTGCTACACTGATGACCACTACTCCTGCAAAGATGGCTTTGCGTCCTTGGTCCATGCTCGTGACTTGGTCGTTGCCATGCACACGGACCAGACAGGAAAACAGTGGCTGCGGCGAGCATCTGAGCAATGCTTCACCGGACAAAGGCCTACGTACTGGAAACGGATGAACATGCTCACTGGGTTGAGAAGACCTGGTCGAGGCGCCCGCAGAACGAGGCAGAGGACCACACACAGCAAGAACTACCCGCTACGACGCGACTGGTGTACGACGGACAGCATGTTTTCCGTCGTTGTCCACCGCGAGGTGGTAGGCGGGAGGGCCGCCCTAGACTGAAGACAACGGCGTTGTAAAGAAGCAAAAGCGAACGAATCCTCGAGGCACGAAGCGGCAGTAGCCGTTGTCCTGGGTCCCAGTACGCCGCCCACCTCGCACTAGGAAATACACTTCAGGCTGACTGGAGGACGGAGTCGTCGCTGCATTTGGCGTTGCTCAGGATGGTGGCCTTGGCAGTGGCGAGACAAGGACTCGCATAGAATAGATAAATGGTCAGTGCATGTTTATCATGGCAGTGCCGTGCACGAGCATCCCGTAGGAGGCACCGTCTCCTCAAACGAAATGAAATCGGCGCCTTTGTAGATCATTCGACTGAAGATCAAGTCCCGACGCGCGCTACACCCCTTCTGCGGCTTCATGCTTCACACACCTCTTGTTGACGTGCATGGAACGGGTGGGGATGACAACAATGGGCACCACGCTGTGGCATCGTGCGTCGATAGCACGGCGGTGTCACGGTCGTTGGCGATGGATGAACGTGGTACGACAAATATCGCAACAGCGGAGGCTGATTCGACGCAGCAGCAGCAGCGTGGCACACATGCCATGTTCTCTGGATTGGGCAATGTCACATCATGGGAAGTGCGACGCGCAGGTGGAAAGGGGCTCAATGCACGGATAAAAGCAATAGAAGCAGCAGAGCTTGGAAAAAGCGGGGGGCGCTTCCGTGTCGATTAGCACGTGTCATCATCCAGGAGGGCGGCATCGGGTTACGGCGGCGAGGCAGAAGCGTTGTGCTGCGGCGTCGAAACAGTGTCGGGTGCCCATAGTGCCGAGGACGACGGGGAAGGACGGCTCGAACGCCGTTTGACAATGGTGGCGGATTGGGCCGGAGCGTCACGACGGCCTCCACTTTTGGAAGCTTGGGGCACTTCGAGATCATGTCGCTTGCATTTCCGCGGAAGGAGCAGCATCATCAATGAATGGGTACGTGCATGGCCAGCATTTCATCATTGGGAATGGTCAAAATGGCTGACTTCGGCTGATGTGGACATTTTCTGGGCATTTCACAAGTGGCTCCCCGTGCTCATGTTTCTGGTATCGACTTCAGCAGTTTCCCTGACGAGGGATCCCCTTCATGCTACTGGCCGTTCCCGACCACGACGGCTGGATGTCTACAGCCCGGCTATGGTCCCATGCAATCATGCCTGACTGCCATCTCCTTGCTGTCAGACACTTTTGCGACGCTTGGCAGTTGGCTCTGACTTCGGGGAACCAAGTGGAAGGACGGCACCTCGTGTCCAGCACAAGACACGGCATGGATGCATCCGGTCAGCAGTGGCTACATGAGTATATAGGAGCGAGCATCATTGAGGGGGCGTGCTTGGCTTGTAATGCCGGCCTGCACAGTGAAAAATAGAGGAGTGACGCCCACCAGCAGCTCGGGCACTTGTTGAGAGCACTGGCTTCGTCTCTGTTGTACTTGAAGAGTGCGTGTCGTCTGGGACAAAGTGATTCCTTCAGAGATCCCCGTCATTTGTTGGGTGTTATCGAATGTCTGTTGCGTCTGGGGGGGGTACTTTGATTGCCACCCATGTTGATTCTTGGAGCGGAGATATGCTGTCCACGTGTGACACCGACCAAACGTGGGGATGGTGAAGTGATCCACCCGTCTTGTCTCCAGATCCGAGCTCGTCCTTTGAGTTCCGTGGTGCCCCGTTGTCCCTCTTCCACACCACCCTCTCCTTCCTTCTTTGTTCTCCGCGTTCCGGCGTGGTGCTGGGTCGCGGAATTTCCCCGGCGAAGCTCTGGGACTTCACTGCTTGCTGCGTAACATCGGTCGTGGCTTTCACCGTGTCGCTTCATCCCTTTGGGCGCCCCCGCCGAGCCGCTACGCGCACGATTCGGACGATGTTCCAGGAGGGGCAGCGGCAGCACGCTCTCGGCCTGATGGAGGAAGGCTACTCGGCCGACGACACAGCCGCGATTATTGGTTGCTCCACGCGGTCCCTTCGCCGCTGGTTGCTCGCCATGGAGACCAATGGGACTATCTGGCAGGACCCCCGGTTCCAGAACAAGCACGAGGACGCCGCGCTGCGTAATGAAGACCTGACCCGCGCCATCCTCACATTGGTGGAGGCGGAGCCCGCGGCGTTCCTCCGAGACCACGTGGAGCTCCTCGTGACACTGAGCATTAACTGGCCGGAGAGCGACCACAGGTATGTGAGCGCATCCACCGTCTACCGCGTCCTGCGCCACCACGGTTACACAAGGAAGCGTATTGAGCGCCTCTTTGTCGAGCGCTCGGAGGCGGCGCAGTTGGCTTTTGCTGTCGGGTTCAGTCAAATTCCCATGCGTTGCGTTATTTCCGTCGACGAGACGCACACCGACGGCGGGGACATGTACCGACGCTACGGTCGCTCCCAGCGCGGTGTCCCGTGCGAGCTACTCGATCGTGACCCTCGGACGCTTCCTCGGACGAGCACCATGATGGCGGTCTCGATGAGCCACGGGGTCATCTGGTCTCAGACCGTGCTGGTGGGCGCTGCTCAGACGGCAGACGACTGGCGGCTGTTCCTGCAGTGTTTGGCGACACGCATGAACACATACCTTCCAGGGATGCCGTGGGAGCTGCAACCCGACTCTTGCGTTGTCTTGTATGACAACGCAGGGATCCACAACGAAGGCGGGGACGCCTTCATGCAAGCGAACGGCATGTACCACGTTCGCCTTCCGCCTTACTCTCCCAACCTGCAGCCGATTGAAGGCGTCTTCAGTGACCTGAAGAAGCACGTGCGTGATCTCGTGTACGAGAACCCACGCTACTTGGATAAGCCCTTCCGCCTTATGGCGACCGCCGTCGGAAAGCTGACGCCGCAGCAGATTGTCGGCCAGTTCCAGCGGATCTCCAACAAGATAGGACTTCTCCTGGCGTGACCAGTTGTTTCTTGACGTGTTTTGGTAGAGGCTTACGTCAGTATGCGGCGCTCTAGATTTACTCCCTCCCGCTCAGACGAGTGCATATTTTATTTGTCGTGTAGACACTGGGTACACCAAATGTCGTACTCTTTTGATCATGCTGCCGACAACATCAGTCCGCTATACGCTCTTCACTACGTCCTCTTGGCGCTGATGTGGAAACACATGCATGAAAGACCGTCCCCCGACCCACCTCACAACCTATTGACGTAAACGTCATCTGCCGGTACCGCCAACATGCATGAAGTCATCCAAGTCGGCCAACATGCATGAAGTCATCCAAGTCGACCAACATGCGTGAAGTCATTCATGTCGGCCCCGCCACGCTCTAATCTCGCTTTGTGCAGCCGCCATCCACTTGCTCATCCCCGATGCACGTGGCGTCCGTCTAGACAACGCCCACGATGGCACCCACGACAGCCGCCTCAAAGCGCCTGCCACACTCCAGGCGGCGGCGGGGGCGGCTGCGGAGGGGCGCGCCGCACAGCCGCCGTCCATCGGCTGCTCGGGGTCTTACCTTTGGCGGGGGATGACAACGGCCGCGGTGGCGGCAGCGACGTACGTCGTGTGGGCGCCGACCAACTCCGTGTTCGCCGCGCAGTTGATGACGTTGGCGCCTCTGACGACCGCGGCGGCGGCGGTGGAGGCGGTGGCGGCAGTGGCTGCGGCGGCGGCGGCGGAGGCGGCGGCGGAGGCGGCGGCGGCAGCCGCGGCGGAGGCGGCGGCGGCAGCCGCGGCGGAGGCAGCCGCGGCGGAGGCGGCGGCGGCAGCCGCGGCGGCAGTGGCGGCGGCAGTGGCGGCGGCGGCGGCGGAGGCGGCGGTAGAGGGGGCAGCCGCGGCTGCAGAGAGGCCTGTCACATAGCCGCCGCCCACCTGCTGCTCCAGTCATACCTTCAGCGGGGGATGACAACGACCGCGGCGGCGGCAGTGATGTACGTCGTGTGGCCGCCGACATACTCCTTGTACGCAATGCACTTGATGACGTCGGCGTTCCTGACGACCGCGGCGGCAGCCGCGGAGGTGTTGGCAGCAGCGGCGGCGTCGGCGGCAGAGGCGGCGGCGGCGGCAGAGGCGGCGGCGGGGGTGGCGGCGGCAGTGGCGGCGGCGGCGGCGGCAGAGAGGCGCGCCGCATAGCCGACGTCCACCTGCTGCTCCGGGTTGTACTCGTGGCGGGGGATGACAGCGATTGCGCCGGCGGCACCGGCGTGCACTGTCTGGGCGCCGACCTCCTCCATGTCCACGGCCCACCTCATGACGTTGTTCTCCCTGATGACCGCGGCGGTGGCGGCGGAGGCGGCGACAGCCGTGGCAACAGCGCTCGAGCGCGCGTCAGAGGTACTGTCCACCAACTGCTCCGGCTCTCGCTTGTGGCGGGCGGGGGTGACCACCGCGGCGTGACCTTTGAGTCGATGACCACCGCGGCGGCGGCAGCGGCGGCGGAGGCAGCAGAGCGCGCCGCAGAGGCCTCCTTAATCTACGTACCAGCTGCTGCGGCCTGCGCTTGTTGCCGGTGTGGGTGGACACCGCGACGGCGTCTTCAGCGTACGCCGCGTGCGTGCCGGCCTCCTCATCGTACCGGAAGCCCTTGACGTTGGTGTGCATGAAAACAGCTGAGCGTTTGCCTTCTTCGGCATCACGCGCTCATCGCCGAAGGCGCATCGTACGAAGACAACGGACGGTGGAGGCTGGAGGCCACCAGGAAAAGTCATCTGAGGTGCTCGCGCACCCTGCGAGAGTCCGAGACTTGGCAACGAGCGTTTGGCTCTGGTCAAAAACCGCGTCGTTCGGGGCCATTTCCACGTCGGCCAATCAGCGCAAGCCCAGAGCCGTCTGCGGCGCGGTTCAACTTGATCCACTGACATCCTGCCCGAACTACAACGGAACGGCCGTCAGGGTTCCACCTCCACTTCTGAGGCCAGGCAGCGCTAATCTTTTCATTAGGGCCGTCGGGCTCTCAGAGATGTCCCCACGGGGGGTGCGCTTCAAAAAACGAATAGATTAGCTCCAGCAGCAACATGGTTTCAGCCTGTTTCACGCAATACTCTGACTGCCCCCCGAACAAAGCAGTCCGGGGCGGTACGGGGTCCTCCCAACAGGTATTGCTGCCTTATTTCAGACACAAGAGCAGGCAAGTGGCAAGCAGCATGTTGAATGGGCTCTCTTTTGGGTGATACCAGCACCCGTGGCCACATGGATGATCTCGGAACACCCCTCTGAATGGGCTCCCTGGGTGGCATGGTTTCCATTCCCCAAACTATGCCAAACTCAACCCGGCCAGACTTCAGCAAAGCACCATAGTACTGTAACCCCCGCATCCACATCAATATGAGACAGATGTTGCTAACTAGATTCCTAACGCATCAGCCGATGAAAGACGGTATGAAAAAAAAGAAAACAACAGGGACCAACTCCGTATGAGAGGTTCACAAACAAGAACGCTCCATATCCATGTTCTCCACAACCCAGCTTAGTACCATTTGCCACAAATTGGAACATGATCGGCCTGTACGAAGAGCATGAGAGGGAAAGTTGCTGGCACACTCACTTGCAGAGGTTCACTGTGAAAGTGTGCGAAAAATGTTCTCCATTTCCAGGCCCCAGTGAGGTACCCAGAGCTCCTATTTCGAAGTGTGAAATAATTCGCCGGATAGTGAAGTGACCCCCCTCCTTCTCTCTCCGTCGCATTCAAATGCTGAATAACGCTACGTGCATGAAACATGGGCCCGCGTCCTCGGCAGTGAGAGGAAAGGAGCTCCCCTATTGGACGTCCGAAAATATATGTCCCCAAGACATGGGACAGTGACCAGCTCTCTTCATTGTTGGACGTACTGTACGCCACGGGGTCAGCCTTCATTGGCAGGGAAGTCATCGGTGGGCCTCTGCCTGTGGGGGTGCCTCGTGCCGGTTGCAGCTTCTTTTTTCATCGTCATTTTCTCCCTGTGCTTGAGTTGGCGACGGCCGACGGTTCCGCGCCCCTGGGTTGCCGTGTGCATACAGAGGAAAGAAGCAGAGATCAGCTGACCCCCCCTCATGGAGCCACATACTGTACAGTATGCAAGCACGCTGGCGTCAGTTTTTTTTCCTGACGGCTGCCACATGATTCCATGCGTCCGACCGCCGTGTAAGGGGGTACCCACTCATATGCATGTCCATCGTCCCTGAAGACGTCCAGGTGAGGCAGGGTCGGGGCCTGGGCGCTTGGCCTCGCTGGACGCGCTCCCCACCGGCTGCGCTGTGCTTCCTTGCCACTTCCCCTCGCCGCGTCCTCTTGCCCTTTTGAAGGCGTCGCCCGCACACTGCTGCGTCTGCCCCTTCCCCCTCGTCCTGCCACCCCCTTCCCCCTCGCCCCTTCACGATGAGCCGCCCCCAGGCGTCTCCTCCTCCCCCGGCTCCCTCCCCCGCCCCTTCCCCCTTTGTCGACACCGCCGACGACTGCGCCATCTGCCTGTCCCCCTTGGCCGATGCCCCCGTCATCACCCTCCCCTGCGGCCACGTGTGGCACACGGCGTGCGTGCGGGCGCAGTTGACGCACGCGCGGCCCGACCCCGCTCGGCGCCTCACCTTTGCCGGCACCGCGTGCGCCAAGTGCGGCGCGTGGGCCGACCACCCCGCCCTCCACGACGTGGCCGCCGTGCCGGCGGCGGTGCGGCAGGCGGTGGACCGCCTCCTCGTCGAGCGCCTCGGGCCCGACGCGGACCTCGACGCGGCGCGCCGCGAGGCGGCTTTTTACCTGTGCGCCGCGTGCGAGGCACCCTTTTTTGGGGGGACCGTCGCGTGTGCGCGGGCGCACGACCGCGACGCGCTGCCGCCCGACGAGCGGGTGTGCCCCGCGTGTGTGGTGCGGCAGG
>ENA-ORXC01001544-ORXC01001544.1-marine-metagenome-genome-assembly--contig:-NODE-1544-length-13441-cov-5.597800_pt1 | contig 13441 bp, 8 predicted proteins | sample MGYA00237865_ERZ511478 | MGnify/ENA metagenome assembly ERZ511478 | reverse complement strand
CCCTTCCTCCCCTCCCAGCCACATGAACCGTCCCTACAGCGGATCGCAGGAAACCACGGGTGGCCACACCATGGGCCCCATGCAACAGTCCTCCACCGTCACAATGCCGCCCGTGTACAGCGCGAGCCAGTGGCACGAGGACGCGCAGCAGAGGTTGTCAAAGACAAACGACTCGCCGCAGCAAACCAAATCCCCCATCGGCGGGTTGCTCGCGTTGATCTCTTGGCGGCCGCCGGCGAGCAGCGCGGGCGCCGCCGGCCGCACCGCCTTGGCCGCCACCGCCGACGCGCAGTCGGGGTCGTCCCCGAGCGCCGCCAAATCCGCTGCCAGCTGCCGCCGCTGCGCCGGCACGGACGCGCAGCCGGCGGCGGTCATGACGACCGCCGTCCGCCGCACGCGGTGCCGCGCCGCGTGGAGCGCCGGCGCGTCGGCGGCCGTGTCGACGCACGAGGCGGCGCCAAAGTCGCCCTCAAAGCGCGCCTTGAACGCCGCGCACACGGCGGCGGGGTGGGTGACAAAGGCGGTCGGCGCCCAGTCGGGGGCGGTCGCGTAGGGGGGGGGGCACCCGCCGACGGCGTCCAACCACGCCGTCGACGCGTTGAGCGCCGCGCGTTGTGGGGTCGACGCGCAGCAGGCGGCGCCCTCGATGGACGCGTAGAGGGCGGCGGCGGCTTCGGTTGTGGCGCACACCTGCGTGGCGGGGGGGGCGGGGGCCGGGGGGGGGGTCGGCGCCCCCGGGTGGCTGCCGGGGCGACACCGGGGGCGCCCGCCCTGCCAATCGTCGGCGAAACGGGCGCGCTCCGCGGCGCAGCCGGGGAGCACCCAGTCGCAGGGGGGGAGCGGGGTGGGCGTCACCACCGCGCCACTCGCGTCAACGGCCGAGGCGGTGGCCTTCGCCGTCGCCGTTGGTGACGGCGACGCCGTGCCGGCTCCGGCAGAGACGGTGGCCGTCGCCGTCGCCGTCGGTGACGGCGACGCCGTGCCGGCTCCGGAAGAGACGGTGGCCGTCGCCGTCGGCGTCGGTGACGGCGACGCCGTGCCGGCTCCGGAAGAGACGGTGGCCGTCGCAGTCGCCGTCGGTGACGGCGACGCCGTGGCGGCGCCGGAAAATTGCCGCACCGAGGGGTTGGCCATGACCGCCGGGGCAGCCGTCGCGGCCGCCACGGCAACAAGCACCGTCCAGAGGCAGAGGGTCATGGCGTGGAAGGCGACCATGGTGACGGGGGCGAGGGGCGGCCCGATGCAGGGCGGCGGTCACGGCGCCCGGTGCGACGCGGCGGGCGGCAGAGCGTGGTCGCCGGCCGTTGGAGGGGTGGCGGTGCTCGGGCGCGCGCGCGGGCCCATATCTGCAAAGTCGCCGGCGCCCGACGGGCGGGCGCGGGTAGGGGGTGGGGTGACGGCAGGGGCGCGCGCAGGTGCCCCCCCAGGGCCGCCTCGGGGGCACGAAAGACGGGCCGCATCGGGCGCTCGCCACGCGGCGGTCCACCTCTGGTCCCTCCACACGCGGGGGCGGGCGGCGGGCAACCGCCGCGTCGCGGCGGCTTTGCCCCGCTCGCCAGACCCTGGGGACGCCCGCCGCCCGCGTGGACCGCCGAGGCACACCGCCGCGGGCGGGGCGCTCATGGGAAATCCCGATGCGAATGCACGCCGGTAGCGAGGACGGCCGACGGTGTCGGGTGCTGCGCCCTGCTCATGGCGGCAGATCCGAGGCCGTCACGGGGAGCTGATCCTCGAAAGTTGCCCTCATGCGCCCGGAACGGAACGATAGAAGGCCAGAGGGAAGCCTCTGATTGGCCAATACAACCGTCCAGAGCACCGCCGAGTCCGAGTCAGCCGGCGAGTCAGACGCAGACGCGCCGCTGGTGACCGTTCTGGCCCTTTCTGTTCAAGATGTGCTCATAAGGCCGGACGTCGCACATTCCCCAGAAATGTCGACGTGTCAGGACTGCACGCCACTGTGCCGCAGAAGAATGAAGAAAATCATATGAAAAAGGAGGAAAATGCTCTTTCTCGACTGGGGGCCCATCCGGGATCCCGCACGCCAATGAAACGTGCCAAAGTCTTACATTGGAGTGCTGTCGGACCAATGGTCAGCTCGTTCTCGGGCCGCTCTTGTTCCGATTACGCGTCTGAGGCCTCGAGGACAAAAGTAGGGATTCAGCAATACAGTATCCGCTTCTCAACGAGGCTCTGTTGATAGTCGATCACCAGTACTGCAACTTATGAACAACTTGGAACAACTGGATCTGGTGTGGACCACAATGTCGGAAATCAAGCAAGTTCATTTGTCGCTCTGTACAGCCGTTCTCGCAAAAACCTCGCACGCCAACTGTTGCACCACTCTTACAAATCGGCCTGTGCGACCCCGTGAAGGCCGATTTGTAAGAGTTGTGTGACAGTTGGCGTGCGAGGTTTTTGAGAGAACGGCTGTATGGTAGATTCCTCAACCCCAAAAGACAGACCAAGTGTTCATATTGTATCAACCGAAAACATGCTCAGTGAATCGATCTGGCCAAAGAGTACACTATTCTTCTGCCGCCTCTCTGTCGAGTTTCGAGATGTGAGGGCCTTCCTGCCCTGTGCCGTGCTTCTGCCATCCGACCACGCCCAGTTAGCAGTGGGCGGTCCGTCTCGTACGGGTTTCAAGAGAAAATCTACCTGCTGATTGGCTCGACCTTCTCAATTCGAGTTCCCATTGGCTGGATGGCACTGTGTCAATAGTTCCACAGTCATTCGGGACCAGATTCTCGTACGTTGTGCCGAGGGACCCGGACGAGGGCATGAGGGGTGCTTCCCGCAGACGTGGCATGAAAATGATCCGGCGCAAGTCAATAGATTTTGAATCGCACACTCGTCGTGACAAGCGACGCTCCGGGCAAGGTCGACGCGACCCGTTGTCGACACCCTGACCGAGCTGGAGATTGTTCGGTGTCCCGTCCGACCACGTCCTGGCCTTGTGCGCCTCCCACAACTGTCCGCTCAGTCTGTTCATTTTGCCGTCCGTGTTTCTATGCGGCCGCGCTCCCCCTTCGAGGGCATCCATCCACAGCGTTGGTACACGCCTTCTTCCCTCTGTCTGATTCAGCACTTTCATTGAGTTCTGCAGCGTTTGACCGAGTGTAAAAGAATGTGGCGGTGCGCCCTAGGTGAGCACGGCGCAGAGTTGACCGTGCTCGATGCCGGTCTAGGGGGGGCGAAAAGAAGAGTCCGGGGTTCATGAGGGCGTGTGGCCACTATAGACGCTTGGGCGGCGAACAACTGCTGCAATCGTGGCAGGAAGGATGACCTGCGCGGGAAATTGCGGGCTGGCACGGGTCGTTGGCGTCCCTGTTGTGCGCTGTGTTTGTCAGTACTGGGGGGGAGATGGGGGCGCGCCGCCGTATGGAGGGCGCCGGACACAACATTAGGCGAGGTGCTGATTGTGTGCTTCCCCCGCGAGGGGCAGCTGGCTGTGATCTCACTAAGGTGCGTGGCCGCGCCCGCACTCTAGCTCACCAGTGGAAGGGGGGGCGGCATTGGTCCATTGGCGAGGTACTGGCTAGAGGTTGCAGCGGGATGGGCCTCGAGGAGGGGAACAGGCTCAAAATAGCTGTTCGCATTGGTCAGGTGGCTCCCCATTTTCCCCTCTGATCTGTTGATTGATAGAAGCGCAGTGGGCAAAGTTGAACAATCGGCCTGCATCTTTTCATTCCCCACCAGATGCTAGACGCGTCAGGAAAGTCTCGAAGGTCCGATCGCCAACCTTAAAGACCTTCCTCGCCCACTTCCTCCCCTCCCTAATAGCCTTCTCTCGAGTAGCCCTGCACTCGCCAGACCCGGCTTTGTTCTCCCTCTTGCGCCTGTCCCCACTCCTTCGCGCCCTCCTCGCCCCCACTTTGGCCGACCTCCTTGTATCCGACGACAAATGCGTGCTGTTCGCCTCGCGTGCAACGGCCATCGCGCGCACTAGGTTGGCACACGCCTCCACCTCCGTCCCCGCCGCATACTTAGCGGAATTTTGAGTGTAAAACCCGTGCCAGGCCTCAATGGACTGCTCGCCATATAGTCCAATGCTGCCAAAGCGGTCTAGGAAGTCGGGGGCATGGTACATCAGCATGTGCAACTTTGGGGAAATGTTCACCCAAGGGAAGCTACGCTTCATGTGCCGCACAAAAAGCAGAGCGTTGGCGCGGAACACACGGGCCTCGGCCGCGTCCACCTCAGCGGCCCGGCTCATCGTCCTGGCCAGGCCTTTCCACAGGAACCACAAGCGTTTGTACGCCACGTGGTCTCTCTCAGGGACTAGGCCGAGGAGAGTGCGGCACACGGCATCGCTTGCCTCCGCGATGGTGTGGCAGTCCCTGCCGATGAAGACACCGCCGTGGTAGCGCGTGGGGCGCACACGCGCGGTGCAACGAAGCGTCTCCGCCAGCCCATATGCAAACGCCAGCCCGGCGGCGCCCCCACGGCAAGAGATGATCAGCTCCATGGCCAATCGCAGCAACCGCAGTGTAATTCCCAACAAAATATGCAGCGGGATGGGCACGATCTGCCGAGGATCGATTGTAAACAAAGGCGGTCGCTCAATAGAGCGAAGGGTGGCTTGAGACGTGCCATCAATCAGCGCGCCCGGTGGATCACCAGAGGCTCGTGACGATGCCATCTCAACAAGATGAGCGGATGTGCGGGGGTGCGTCGGGGAGGGTACGTCCACATCTTGTAGCGTACCGAAGATCAGGTCAAGACCAGCGTGCGTCGCGGTCGGTGCCCTTGTGCTATAGCACATCAAACACGGCATGGTGGCACTTGGCCCTTTGTGGCCGTGCACAGTGCACAGGGCCTCGTAGTCCCCAGACAGCATCAGCCTCACAGCGCGCCGCACACCACCGACCACGATGCCGTCGCGGACAAGCTCCGCCATCTGGTCCAGGTGCTCTCCCAGCATGGCGGACACCTCATCATACTTGTCCTTGTCGGCGGGGCAAACGCCCACTAAGATCGTGTTGGTCAACCTGTGGGGACGGCGCTGATTTGCCAGCCCCGCCACGATCTTGACGGAGCTGGGCGAGCCGCCCTTGTCCAGTCCGAGCGTCATGTGCACGTCTTTGACATTGGCTGGCGGAGAGGCCGCCATTGAGCCGATGTCCCCGGCAGCGGGTACCTGGTACGCCTCGGTCTGGGGGATGGGCTTCAGGTCCCGGTCTCGCAGGAGCCGCTCCACGAAGCCGTTTGACTCCCACAGGGCGTCGAGCTTCTCCTTGACAGCGTCCTTGAGGCTCACAAGGTGCGCCCCAGAAGCCGTCACCGCCACCTGCTTTGCCGGGAGCCCAGCCAATCGCAGCCGAGCGGCCCGTAGGACAGGCAGGCTCGCGAGACCGAGCCGAGACCCTCCAATACCCCTGCGAATACGATTGAAGGCCGACAAGCTCACCCCCGAGGCCGCAATTATCCCTAGCTGCCTTTCGGGTGTGAGCGAGATAGGTGGTGCCCCCGGCAGCCGTCGGCTCCCCGCGCAGACAGGTGCAACGCCAGTTACGGTCAGCGCTCCAGCAACCACAGCGGCCTTAACTTCACCCCCCACGGCATCGGAGAGCAGCTTAATGCCAGAAGCCAAGCGCTTGTAGCGCTGACTGCGTTTCACAGCCGGCTTGCGAGGGGAAACCTGTCGCTTGTAGACAAGTTCGACCCCGTTGCCCCACTTCAGCCGAATTTCCGGAGGTCTGCCGGGTAGCAAAATGGTGGCAGCAATTGCCTGCAGCACAGGCGCATCCTGGTCATTCCGAAATGCACCTCGGCGCAAATTCTCCAAAAAGTCAGCACAGGAAAGCGGTGTGGGTGGCATCTCCGGTGCGGGCGGCTCCTCCGGTGTAGACAACGGCGCCGTAAGGGCCATCAGCAGTCGAAGGCGCAGGTCGTCTGCCTTTGACCTCTCGAGAGCTGCGCGCTGCGTGGCTCGCGCGACTATGGTCTCGAGTCGCGAGATCCGGTCTCGAGCGAGTTGGCAAGGATTGCACACACGAGCGACAGACTCGGAGGAGGCATCATTGCCCGGATGCGTGGCATGCAGCCTCGTGTTAACGGGCACGAGTAGAGGTGGGCGCGCCGCGGAGAACATCCCTGCCGACAGGTGGGGCGGAGCACCGGCGCCTCGCACCGAGCGTCCTCCGTTGCCGTGTCTCGCACGCTTTGCCCGGCAATAGCACCGGTCGCACAGGCCCAGCGGCACACAGAGGGCGTCCATGCCCGCCGAGCGCTTGCAACACACCTCTGGTAGGCTGCTCACCTGTGCATAGAGGGATTGGCCAATGATACAGGCAGCGGACTCACGCCAGCGTTGTAACCCGGCGCCAGGTTTGAGGAACGCCTGAGCGCACTCACTGCAACGGAAGGCCAATATCTCGTGCGGAAAGGCCATTCTCAAGTCTGGACTGGAGACACTGCAAGACAGCAGTGGCACGGAGACAGAGAACAGTGAAAAAAGAGCAACGAGTGGGCGACTGCAGTCAGAATTGGGCCTGAACGTAGCTAGTCCTACCTCAGACAGACTTGCCTGTTTCTGGTAAGGCAGTCGATTAGCAGCATCGCAGTGTTCGTTTGTCATACCTCGGCAGGGCTCTCTTCGTGCCCATTTCCACACGGGGCAGTGGTTCCGCAAACCGGCTTCATATATCTGCGCTTCAAGCACGACAGGAGTCACAGAGAAAACAAGTGCGAAGCATGTAATGGGCGTGTGAGACACAATGAAGGAAAGAAGGTGCATCGAATGGGGAACCTCGCAGCCGGCGTCGAGGCTACTGCCCGTGGCATATGGAACCACGGGGCAAAGCGGCCTTGCGCCAACTGTCCATGCGATCGACTTACTGTGGTTAAGCCAACCAATCACGAAGCGGTTGATACGAGAGACGTGAAGAGAGCCGGGGAACGAAGCGCGGCAGGCTGCTGTTTGTCGTTGAAACCACGATCACAGCGCGGAAGGGGATGGGATGGAATCGCGGCGACGGCGATGGCCTGAAATCGATCACATGGGTATCGAATTGATTCGCTACCCCTCTCAGCTGCTCCCAATCGCACGGGGTCGCACCCCTCTCACAGTGGCGCAGACCTCGAAACTACGGGGTCGCGGCTGCGACCCCGTGCCCCATTCAGATTTCTCCACGTCGCGACATTATTTTCGAAGCTGTCTGTAATGCTCGAAGCCGTAAGAGACACCTTAACTGGGCGTGCGACCAGAGGCCAGAGGCCCGCCGAGGCCTTGCTGCAGACAAGGTCATTGTTGTAGCCCCCTCTTTTTTGGCGTGGCACAATTATTGACAGTGAAAATCTACATCTAATCCGTGAAGACCTATATCGATTGGAACAACCTCAACATTGTTGGACAGTTCTCGGTGCGGGCTTGTTGGTGGAGGGTGTATCTTGAACTTGCGCAACCTATCTTGCAAGGAGGGTTTTTGAACGGGGCGCCACACACCGCTTGCCATCATGGCTGGAGAGAGAAACGGCGAGGACGCCGAAGAGGAACGTTGCATCCTCCTCCAGGGCCCGCCGAGCCAATGTGGTTGTACTGTATTGGCTCGCACACAGTCCTGGTACAAACCATTGGCTGGGACCCACCGTCTATTGCCCGGCCAGCCAATGAGAAGCTGTTCAAGGCAGGGGCCGCGCGTCCGCCACCCAAAAAACCAGATTGATGCGCTTGTCAGTGCGACCGCAGATTCGACCCCCGCTTGCGGCTCACCTCGCGTCCTTCCACGGTTTCGGCCCATGGCATCGCCCGCGGTGTCGCTGCCGACCCGCTCACGCCCAGCCGCTCGCTGGCCCGCGGCCGCCGCCGCCGCCCGTCCCCCGGCGTCCGCCCCCGCCGCCGCCACGCCACCATGCGTCTTCTCGCCGCGGCGCCCCCCCCGGTGGCGTCCTTCCTCCCCCCGCCCCCGCTGCTGCGCAGCCGCTCGAGCAGCCGGCCACCCGCGTGGCACCCCCCGCGCCGCCGGCGGGCCGTGACGTGCGGCGCCCGCTGCCCGTCGCCGCCGCCGCCGCCCCCCGCTGCCGCGGCCGCGTCGCCGTCTCTGCCCTTGCACAAGCAGACGCCCCGCTGCTCTGTCCAGCGGCCCTCCCCGTTGGGCGGGGCGGCGGCAGCCCCAAACGCATCTGCCGCGCGCCCTTTGGTCGACGCGGCGCGCCGCACGCCCGCCTTTACCATCCCCCTCCCGGCCGGCGCGCGGCGCGCGGCCGGCTGGGCGGCGGTCAAAGACGCACGGGCGGTCGACGACGCGCGGGCGGTTGACGGCGGGCGGGCGGCGGGTGGGTCGAGGCCGCCCGCCGCCCCAGAGAGCCAGCCACGACGTCGGCGGCGGCGACGTGCCAATGGCTACTGGGATGACCTGTCCGTGTTGCAAGCGGCGCTGACGGACATTGCAGCGTCCGCGTCACCGTCCCCGCACGACGGGGACCGCCTGTCGACCGACGGCGGCGGCGGCGGTGGCGACGGCGACGGCGGGCGCGGCGGGGCGGCGGCTGGCCGTGTGCCGCTGGTCGGCGGGGAGACGATCTTTTACCGGGGCTCGTACGGCAACTCGGTCGTCTTGCGCTTTGCGCCCGTCGCCGGCACGCTGTTGGCGCACGCGCACGGGGAGGCGTGTTTGCCCCACGAAGCCGCGGCGGTGGTGGCGGGCGCCAAGTATGTGCTCCGCACGGACGTGGTCGTGGCCGCGTGACGGGGGTGGGCGGCGGCCCCTGGCGGCCCGGTCGGGCGCTGCTGCGCGGTCGGCCGCACCCCGACGCCCGGTGCCGTCAATGTCAAGGGGATGGTAGGGCGTGTGTCTCTGCTGTGATGCCGTTGGGGCTTGTGGGTGGAGCGGCCTGCGCTCCGCTCGGGTCGGCCCGCGGTTGTGGCGGTAGGGCAGTCTTGGCGGCTGGTTGTCGTGGGCGAGGCGCCCGTGCGTCGCACCGCTCTCTCGACCGCTTCCGTGCCCGACGCTCTCTGCGTAGGGGTGCGGCTGGCCATCTGTAGGATGACTGGTGGCGCCCGTCTTCGGCCACGCTGTCTCGCGCGCGGGCGCAACCCAGGTGCTGTACCCTGTGCCGCCCAATTGATCACTGGCGTACCCTTTGCCGCCCAAGTATTCACTGCTGTACCCTTTGACGCCAAAACTCACACGTGGCGATTATGTGTCAATCTTTTCAACGATCGACAACCCAAGCGCCCGTTGGACATGAAAGAGGGCGCAAGAGCAACAGGCGGACGTGCACGACCAGCACACAGCTCAATAGAGGACACGAAGACGCCTAGCGCGACCGTACCTCCCACCGAACCGACCCAACCAAGCATGCATGCCTTCTTCTGCTTCTCTTGCGCTGTGTCAGCACCCCGAGGCCCACAAGGCACAGAAACAAAGGGCATCGACCCCACCCCCTCCTCCTCCCCGGTCAGCCGGACCGTTCAGAATCGCGGGCAGCAACAGCGCCGGCGGTCGCCGCCCCGCGTTGTTGCAGTAGTGGTGACGATCAGGCCATCGGCGGCTCCACGGTGGTTGGCCGGAGCTGATACGGTGGGGAGCGGCTGTCGACATCAACGGCCCCCGCCGCCGAGACGCCCCACCGCTGCTGTCGCCGCCCGCACCGGCTTGACGAGGCCACCGTTGGCGGCCCACAAGCGGACGGCGGCTCCCAAAGCGCCGTCCTCCCCCCCCGCAGGTTGGCAAGTAACGTGTCATCACGGTACCCCATTCCCGCTTTCCAACAGTGGCCACCGGGCTGCCACCCGCCGCCCTCGCGACCGTCGCCATAGCTGCCGTTGGCGACGCCCCCCGCCGCCATCTCCGCCATGGCGCAGCCCGCTCCAAGACATCGATGCCATCACTAGGCGGAGCCTCGGGCAGCCGGCCACCCGTCCCGCTAAAGGGCCGCCATGAACAACAGGGGCCCACCCAGAGCCCGCGTTCCGGGTCTCTTGACGCCGCGTGTGCACGCGCGCGTGTGTGCACGCGCGCGTGTGCACGAGCAATGGACCTCTGGGTCCTAGAGCCCGATTCATATTATCACAATTACGACTTACCCACTAGGAATTAACTCTGCACCTCATGAAATGGGACCTACTCCTGAAACCTACGAAAATGTCTGCTGAGGGGGGCACGCACAGGTGGTTGTTGCCATCATCCCACGTCCAGCCGCGTGCCTCGGCTGGACCCCACGTGAAAGCCCGCGCTGCTCATAGCCGCGGCCGTTTGGCGTATGACCGTATAATGCCTCTTCAGAGGGGCAAAGCGCGGCACCTTGGTCCGCGCAAACGACCTACCCACCGGGAGCGCTCGATGTCGGGAAGCACGCAGGGCAGGAACTTTTTGTTCTTCCCAGACGCGTGCCGTGCACGGCGCATGGCCACACGCTGGTACGTGCCCCTTCCCCTTTTCCTTCGCAGTCTCGCGCACCCCCAAGCGCACGCCCGCCAAGCCCAGGTGTCTCACACCACGGCCCCCTTGCGCCCACGGCCCTCACGCATCAATGTGTCCGCCGCTCGCCGGGCGGTCGGTGCGTGTTGCCCTCGTCCGGCTCGCCCCTCCCCATATCCGCGTCTGGCAGCGGGTGCAACTGTCCACCGGGCGCCGCGCCGCCTAGCGGCGGGCCGCCACCGCCTCTGCGAGCGCCCGATCCCGCGGCGTCATCGCGCCTGCTGACATCGTACGTGTCGCCAGCGGTGGCGCCAAAGACGCCAACGACGCCCAAACCGCCACCGTGGCCGCCGCCGCCACCCCCAATGCCGACTCCTCCGGCGCCGCCACCAGCGCCAACGCTACCAAGGCCGCCGCCGCCATCGCTGCGGCCGACGCCGACGCCGACGCCGCCGCCGGCGCCAAAGCCGCCCACCCCGAGGCCGGGGCCCCACACGCCGAGGCCTCGGCCACCCGCCGTGGCGGCGGTGGCGGCGGCGGAGGCAGCTCGGCGGGCCCCGCGTTGGTGGGTGAGCATGTGCTTCTTCCAATCGCATTTTTGGCCAAAGCGCTGCTCACAGGTCGGAAAGGGGCACGAGAAGGGGCGCTGCTTGAGGTGGACGAGGCGCGTGTGCTTATTTCTGCGTCATCGAAGCGGTGGAGGGCCGCGTTGATGCCGTGTAGCAGCACAGCAGCACACAGGGAGCGCCAGCAAGTCACCAGCAGGGGCAGCGAAGCATGTCAGAAGGGGCAGCGAAGCAAGTCAGAAATCGGAGTCCACGGCGATGTGAGTGGCTTTGTCAACCTGGTAGTGGCCCGCGGCGGCACGGCCACCCGACCCACCCCCGACCACGCCCTCTGCGTTCGAAGCGGCCCACCCTCGACGGAGCGTCAACGTACAGATCGCTGCGACGGCCAAAGCGCGCCGCACATCGCCCACACCAGTGTGGCTTCTCCTTGAGGTGTACCGCCGATATGTGCTTCTCCTGATGCGCCCGCTGCCGAAACGTAGCATCGCACACGGAGCACGAGTAGGGACGGGCCGGCTTTTCGACGGCACCGCCGCGCGCCCTGACCGACCCAAAACTCGTCGACGTGCTTCCCTGCGCGCGGCGATCGTCGGTCACGGGCGCAGCGACGCACACGGATCATGGAGCGCGGTAGGCCGGTGGGCCGAGCAGGGCCGAGACGCCACGGCCACAACAGATGCGTTGACTGTCAGTGTTGGCTGCCACCCGGGTCGGCACGATGGTAGCAGATGCGGCACGAGCGACGAGCGACACTCCGCCCAAGCGCCGAGGTCACCCACGGCACGGGCACGTCGCTGCGCACACGACCTGTGGCGGTCGCCCCCAATCACGGAATGGGATCGGGGACCACCGGGAGAGGACACGTGGTGCGGCGTGCTGCGGCATCGCACACCCCACCCTGGGGATTCGCATGCCCCCCAGGTCAGCCGCCTGCCATGGCCGTGCCCCGACCCAACCCGCGCCTGCCCTCGACCCGCCACGCATCCCCACCGCCGGCGCAGGCCGCCCACCCCGTCGCCACACCGCCCACTATCGATCCGCGCCCAGGGCGTGCCCAACGTACCGAATGGAGCTGCGGGAAGCGCGTCACCTCGGGCAACCCGCCCCCACCCATGGGCGGCCACCCGCCCGCCTCGGGGCCGACCAGCGAGTAACCCCCATAGGCACCGACGCCGCCCGCCCCGCCACCCGCACTCACAGAGAGGGAGCGGCTCGGCGACGCGGGCCGCCGCGGCGACGTTGGCGGCGGCGTCGGGAGCGACGAGTGCGGGCGTTCGGCCGACAAGGTGCGGCGCACGTCGGGGCCCCCAAAAACCCGCGCGTCGCCCCCAAGGCCACCGACGCCACCGCCGGCGCCGGCGGCACCGCCGCCGTGGCCAAAGCCCCACAGCGGCGGCAGCATGGCCGGCGGTGGCGACGGCTGCTGCTGCGATGACGAGGTGGGCTCAGACGCCGGGCTCGCGCCCAGGGGCGGCCACCTCCGCGGCGGCTGCCGCTGCGCACCCTCTGCCGGGGGGAGCCCATACCCAAACCTCGACACGCCGCCCAGCGGCGAGGCGGTCGTTGCCCCCATCGCCGGTATCCGCAATTGCGGTGGCGCGTCGGCGGCGAGCCCGCCGCCCCCCGACGCGGCCGACAGCCCCGGGAAGGAGGCCGCACGGCGGTTGCCGGCACCGCCGCCCGCGGCACGCCCCCACAGACCCGCCGGCGGCGGCAAACCCCCTTCGTCGACCCCGCCACGCACGATCGAGGGGCGGGAGGGAAAGGGGCCGCCCCCGCCACCACGTGGGCCAACGTCCCGACCCCACACGCCCGACGCGGGGGTACCCTCTGGGGGCTCTCCGGGCGGCCGCCCCGGCGGCGACGCGGTGAAGAGGCGGGGCGCGACGACCCGCAGCGGCGTCGGCGCCGACGCGGGCGGTGGCAGCGGCGGCGGCGTCGGGGTGCTCCCCGGCGCCGCCGCCGCCGTCGCCGCACCCCACCCAAAGGGGGGCGGCGACGCGCGGGGCGTGCTGCCCCACGGCGCTGGGAACCACGGGGGCACCGCGGTGCCGCCACCCCTGGGCACGGCCCCGGCACGCGACGGCGGGGGCGCGAGGGAGCCCCCCAGCGACGGCGGGTGGGGGGCCCCACCGCCGCCCGTGGCGCCGGGCGGCCACCACAGCGACCCCGACGGGGCGCCCGCCGACGCGGGCGGCGGCGAAGGCAGCGGCGCCAGCCGCAGCTCCAAACCCGCCGCGGGTAGACCGGCCGCCGCCGCCGCTGCTGTGTGGCGGGGCTGCTCAGCCGCCAACGGGGGCAGTAGAGCCCAACCCGCGTCGCCCCGCACACCCGTCGACGGCCGTTGCTGCGCCGACGGCGGCGGTGGCGCAGCGGCGGCGGCGGCGGCGGCGACGGCGCCACCGCCGAGCCGCGGCGACTCGGCGGCGCCACCGCCGCCGAACTGCGGTGGCTCTGCGACGCCAACGGCGGCCGGCACGGCCGCCACCGCCGCCGCGCCGCCGCCAA
>ENA-ORXC01001542-ORXC01001542.1-marine-metagenome-genome-assembly--contig:-NODE-1542-length-13448-cov-62.201406_pt1 | contig 13448 bp, 10 predicted proteins | sample MGYA00237865_ERZ511478 | MGnify/ENA metagenome assembly ERZ511478 | reverse complement strand
GCAAGCCAGAATTTTTTTGAAGTAGGATTAGGAACTACAGACATATTAGGTATCTCCTCTTCTGGACTCACCATTAATTTAATGTACTTAAAAGCTTCATTAGATAATTGATTGGACAAATAAGCCATACTCCAAGTATCAAATTCCCTAGAGTAAATATTGCCATGAGATAAAAGAACAACTTCATAATGACGCTTATCTACTCTTATCTTTTCAAATAATGCCAAAACTATTTCAGCATCGCCTTCTAAGTATTGCACAAAAAAACCTTCATGATAAATAAGACATCCTGTAATATCGTTTTTGCCATTAAAATCTCTTGATTCTATTAGAATTTCATCAATCTGAGCAGGTGTTAGGCTATTGGCAATTGACTTATAAACAAGATTATACATATAGAAGTACTATTGAATTGCTTAAAACAATCATTAAGGTAGCAACTTTAAATCAATTACATGTGCTAAACAGTATTATTTTTCTTACAAAAAAATAGTAGTCATTAGATTTCTTCCAATATTATAATAAACAACGATCCTTATGTTCTAAGAGTCAATTTTAAATGTGATAGCGACTATTGAAATTTATTTAAAGCCATAATTTTCTTGGGAATTTTAAAATATGAAAATCATGAAAAATAGAATCATAGTTACGTTAGCCTTAATAGCCATTTTGACCTCATGCTCAAGCATTAAAAAAAACTTAGTGAATACTTCAGAAAAGTCAACTGTAGAAAATAAATTAACTAACGGATCAACTGACACCACGGAAAATGCCGGTATTCAAAATACTTCAAAAAATTTAGATGATGCTTACGCTACTATGTTCACAAAATTAGAAATGAGTAAAGACCAAATTAGCACTTTTACTTCTGAAATGAATCGTTTTAAAAGCAAACAGGCCAACACTGCTAGTGGAGAAATGTTAGGTAGTATTGAAAGTGAGCAAACACGACAGATGGAAAGTATTTTGTCTAGTGCTCAGTATGCAAAATACGAACAATGGTTAGCTAAAAATAAATAGAAACTTATTCTAATCATGTATTGCACTAATACTAAAAGGTATACAACAAACCAATAAAACATGGCTCACATACCTTTATGGAATATTAATTATAAAATACTATTACAATGATAAAACCCACATCAGAAGTACCTGATTTAAAAATATCTTTAATTAACGATGCTCAATGGAGCTTATATGACCAAGCTAGTACATCTTTTACCATGGTCGTTTTCTATAGAGGACTGCACTGTCCTGTCTGTAAAAATTACCTAGAAGATCTTGCCACAAGACTAAAAGATTTTAGCGACAGAGGTGTTCACTTAATAGCTATCAGTAGTGACAGTGAAGAACGAGCAAAAAAAGCAGGCAAAGAATGGAATATACCTGAACTACCTGTTGGTTATAATTTACCAATTGAGACTGCTAGAGAATGGGGATTATATGTTTCTAAAAAAACATCGGACAAAGAACCGGATGAATTTTCAGAACCTGGATTATTTTTAATTCGCCCTGACAACACATTATATGCAAGTGCCATTCAAACAATGCCATTTGCTAGACCACATTGGGACGATATTTTGAACGCAATTGACTATGTCAACAAAAATGATTACCCTGCCAGAGGTGGAGAATAATATCGTTTCGATATATTCTAAAAATAAGAAAGGTGGACAATTCTTTAAAGAATTGTCCACCTTTCTTTATAATATCAAAAATATTAGTTTCTTTCTGACTTCCACTTTTCAAACTCCGCCTTTATACTCTCATCTACCATAGGGTACAGACCTATTACTGCCCTACCTCCTTGAACTTGCTCTATTACAAACTCCTCATACATTGTCATTTGTATACATTCATCTGCAACCTCATCGGCAAGATGCGCTGGTATTACCATTACACCATCATCATCGCCGAGAATAATATCACCAGGAAAAACAGCTACATCTCCACAACCTATTGGGTCGTTGATAGCAATTGCTTGATGCAAGGTTAAATTGGTAGGTGCCGTAGGTCTATTATGATAGGATGAAAAATTTAAGTCTGCAATTTCTGCAGAATCCCTAAATCCACCATCAGTAACAATTCCTTCTGCATTTCTCACCATAAGTCTAGTCACCAAAATTGATCCAGCAGATGCCGCTCTTGCATTTTGCCTGCTATCTATAACCATAACAGCTCCTTCTGGGCACTCTTCTACCGCTACTCTCTGTAAATGCTTTGGATCCCTAAATACAGTGATAGGATTTAAATCTTCGCGAGCCGGTATGTAACGCAAGGTATATGCCTCCCCAACCATAGTAGGTCTTCCTAATTTTAATGGCTTTACATGTTGTATGAACTGATTTTTCAGTCCTTTTTTAAATAAACAGGTTGCAACGGTCGCCGTACTCACCTTTCTTAATTTATCTTTTGTTGCTTTAGCTATTTTGGTCATTATTTTTAATCTGAAAATTTATATTATTCGGCTTTTTTCCATGCTTCTTGTAAAAAGGTCAAATCCTTTTTCATCTTGGCAAACACTTCTTTTTTATCCATTGTAATTTTCGTTGCACCATGCTCCGCTCCACCAAGATCATATTCTAAATGTAATGAAATGGGCACATTGATTTTATATTTTTTAAGTAAAGAGAAATATCTATTAAAATCTACCATACCTTCCCCCAAAGGAGTATTAATAGGCTGCCACAAACCATCTTTCTTTCCCCATTTAAAATCTTTAATTACAATAGATTTTATATACGATTGAATACGACGCAAATCTAACTCCCAACTTTTTCCTCCTTCTACAACCGCATGTCTTATATCATATTGACAACCTAAAGATTCACTATTGGTTTTTGAAAAAATTGTGGGTAGATCCCAAATAGGAGCGCCCACATGATTACCCGCATGATTTTGATAGCAACCAATAATCCCTAACTCTTTATTTAAGATTTCTAGATTTTTGGCTTCAGTGGCATATTGTAAAAGACTTTCTTCTATTGACTTATCTTTAGGATAACTTAACCAACCGGTACGATAGTATTCAATACCTAATGTACTAGCCGTCTTCAATACTTCTTGCTGACGAGCATCTGTAATATCCCAAACGTTAGTGGTCATCATTTTTGGTGATAAACCAACTTTCTGCATAGCTTCTACTGCTGCCGGTAAATCTTCATTTACCTTTTCTGGCAAAATGTGTCCTTTTGGGCGCACTGTTAGATCCAATCCATTAAACCCTATTTCTGTGGCGACCGCAGACATCTCATTATAATCAAGAAATTGTAAATGCTTAGAAAAAAGGTGTACCTCAATAGCATCATTTGCAGCAATTTTTGGCTTTAAAAAACTACCTTCTAATCGCACTAAAGGCAAGCCCGCCAATGCCATAGCTGATTTCTTGGTAAAATTCCTTCTAGAAACACCTTTTTTATCTTCTCTCATTTTTAATATCCCTTTTATATTTTATCAATAGGTTTTGTGTTAATTAGTTGCCATTCTTACAAATATATGTATTTTTGGTCAACCAAACTGGTTAACCAGTTTATCCTGATTTCATAGTAAATCATACATCTAAACCTACATTTAGTTTCAAACCAGATTAATAACATATATAATGAAAAAGTGTTTCTTATTATTAGCATTTGTTTTTCTACTGCTTTCCTGTGGTGAACAATCAAGCAGCAACAGCAGTAGCAGCGCAATAACGGTAAAGGATATTAATGAATTGAACACAGCAATTGCCGAGGCAAAGCCTGGTGATGATATCGTTATGGCCAATGGAGATTGGAAAGATGTAAATATTAAATTTGTAGCATACGGTAATGAGAAAAACCCTATTACATTAAGAGCAGAAACCCCTGGTGAAGTTTTAATTACCGGTACTTCTGATCTAAAACTTGCAGGTGAGTATTTGAACGTTAATGGTCTGTATTTCACTAACGGATCGTCTCCTTCTTCTGCGGTTATCGATTTTGGTATTAGTGAAGACTCGGTTGCTAACCATTGTAAAATTACCAACAGTGCTATTATAGATTTTAATAAGGCACAACGAAATCAAACGGATTTATGGGTGTTATTCAAAGGGCGACACAATGAGCTAGACCATTGCTACATTGCCGGAAAATCTAATAGAGGACCAACTGTTAGAATTGATTTGGCAGGTAATAATAGTATAAAGAATTACCATAAAATCACCAATAACTATTTTGGTCCTAGACCTCCAAAGGGCGGACCTAGTGCAGAAACTATACAACTGGGAAATAGCTTTACCTCTATGGCACCTAGTCATACCTTGGTCGCCAATAACTTTTTTGACCACTGTAACGGTGAAGTAGAGGTTATCTCCAGTAAAACCAATTTTAATGAATTTAGAAACAATGTCTTTTACAAGAGTGAAGGTTCTTTGGTTACAAGACATGGTAACTATTGTATTATTGACGGGAATGTTTTTATAGGGGATGAAAATTCTGAACAAATTGGCGGTGTTCGCTTAATTGGTACCGGACACTGGGTTACTAATAATTACTTCTACAATTTAAACGGACAAACATTCAGAAGCCCGCTTGCCGTAATGAACGGTATTCCAAAATCACCATTGAACAGATATTTACAAGTTACCGATGTTGTTGTTGCCAATAATTCTTGGGTAAATTGCGTGTCGCCTTGGCAATTTGGAGTAGGATCGAACACAGATCAAAAAGATATTTTACCTAAGTCAGAGATTAGATCCGCAACACCTATACGAACAATCGTGGCAAATAATCTTATTTATAATGACAAAGGAGATAAGCAGCCTATTGTTACCCATGACTCTATAGATGGCATTAGATTTAAAAGTAATGTCATTAATAATCAAGGAGTGATGTTTAAGGCGGTTGACGGACTTACCCAGAAAGTTTTTGGTACTTCTATAGCTGATGGTGATATTTTAATGCCCGATAATTCATTAGCTGACTTTGAACTTTATAAAGGATTTGAATTTGACCAGATCACGGCAGATTTATTAGGTAATTCTAGAGCTGACAATAATATGGTTGGCGCTGTTGTAGGTAAGCCTATGAACAAAAAGGATATGATGGATGTATCTCTTTATGGAACCGACTGGTATGCTAACACAGCTTCTAAAAATGAATCTGGCAAAACGCATTCAGCCGGTACAACAGATGAACTTGTAAATGTACTTTCAACTGCAAATAGCGGAGATACCATAACCTTGACCGCCCAACAATACAGTTTAACTTCTGCATTAAAAATTGATAAGTCAATAACTATAATGGCTGCTACACCAGAAGTAAAAGCAATTATTGAATATGAGGGAGCAGCTAAAACTCCTGCATTTGAAATGAATCCTAAAGGGCAACTTACCCTTAAGAATATTCAACTAGTAGGGAACAAAGAACAGTACGCTTTTGCTAGTTTAAAGAACAATATGACCAGCCTTTATAATCTAAACATCATTGATTGTGAAATATCGAATTTCGATTATGTTTTAAAAGCATACAAACTGTCGTTTTCAGAGTACATTACCTTTACTTCCTCCGAAATTAAGAATTGTGCAAATGGCATTGAACTGTCTGAAGAGACCGATGACAAAGGTGAATACAATGCTGAGAACATAACCATTGACAATTGCTTATTTGATGGGGTTGCCAAGAACGTCATTGATTACTATAGAGGTGGGTACGATGAATCTACCGTTGGCGGTAATTTAATAGTGACCAATAGCACATTTACACATTGTGGATCAAAAGCTGAAGAAGGTCTACTTCTTAATACTTACGGAATCATCAATGTAAATCTTGCCAATAATAAATTCATTGACAACCCTGTAAAACTTGTTGCACGTCTATGGGGTGCAAAGAACAACAAGGCTTCTAACAATGAAATAAAAAATTCAGGAGAGCTGGTTGTACAGGAAAACCTTCCTCTTAAACTTATGTACTAATACCACGCAAAAATATATTACCTATGAAAAAATCAATAATTACCATCATAGCAGTTGTAGCTTTATTTGCCTGTAAAGACAACTCAAAGAAAACTTCTGACACTACTGAAACATCTAATACCGATAGTGTAATGGCCACTACATACCCTAGCGATGTCATCCCTTTTATGGATGAATGGAAAATTCTCTTAGGTGATGGCACCTATGAAGATAATCTAAAGGATTACGCTAAAGACGATTTCTTTTATGTTGCCAATGACGGAAAAACGGATTGGGTAGTTTACAAAACACCTAACAGTGGTATTACGTCAAGAACGTCTAGTAACACCAGAACTGAGTTAGGTCAAAAAGCACATTGGATACCTGAAACAGGCGGAAAATTAACCGGGACTTTAAAAGTACAACACGTATCTACCTCCGGTGATGCCAGAGTTGCAGCCTCCTATGCTGTTGTTGTAGGACAAATACATAGTGATGAAGGTCACGAAAATGAACCTATAAAGATATTCTACAAGAAATTTCCAGGACATACAAAAGGTTCTGTTTTCTGGAATTATGAAATAAACACAGAAGGTGACAATTCAAAAAGATGGGATTACTCATCAGCTGTTTGGGGCAATGATATGTCCGTTGTGGGACCAGATGCAACTACCGCTCCAGAAGAACCTAAAAATGGTATTGAACTTGGCGAAGAGTTCAGCTATGAAATCAATGTTTATAAAGGCATCATGTACCTAACTTTTACAAGTGAAGGTCATGAAACCGTAAAATTCACCAAAAACCTATTGGCGTCTGAATTCACTAAAACCTTACCTGAGCAAATTAAAACACTATATGCCTCAATAGGTCGTGATGGTCTGGAACGCGAAAATGCATATGCTGGTGAAATTCAGTATTTCAAACAAGGGGCATACAACCAAACCAATGGTAAATCTCCTGAAGATAATATCGTATGGAGTACTGGCGCCGATACTTATGATGGCGATATCGCAAAGCAATATGCAAATGGTGATTATGCAGAAGTGTGGTTTAGAGAAGCAACGGTAGGCGCAGGAACTTTACCTGTTGAAGAGTAAATTAAAACTGAAGATTGATTTAAAATCTTTGCATCACTTTATTTTTTTAAATTAATTACAAATTGACACCCTAAGAGATATCCGCATGAAAATAACCGATATAAAAGTTTTTGTTTGTTGTCCTGGTCGCAATTTTGTTACTGTTAAAATCATAACGGAAGATGGTACTTATGGTCTTGGGGACGCTACCTTAAATGGTAGGGAAATGGCGGTAGTCACGTATTTAGAAGAGCACATTACCCCATGTCTTTTAGAAAAAGATGCGCATCAAATTGAAGATATTTGGAACTACTTATACAAAGGTGCTTACTGGCAGAACGGTGCAGTAAGTATAGCTGCTATTGCTGCAATAGATATGGCTCTTTGGGATATTAAAGCAAAGCTTGCAAATATGCCTGTTTACCAACTATTGGGAGGTAAAAGCAGAAAAGGTGTTACTATTTATGGTCATGCAAATGGTGAAAGTATAGACGAGGTACTTCAAAACCTTGGCACTATGATCAAAGAAGGTTATAAAGCGGTTAGACTACAGTGTACCATCCCCAAAACCAAAGGTACTTATGGTACCATGGAAAGTAAAAAAAATTATTACGAACTACAAGGCAATAGACCTTTGCCACCAGAGCAAGAATGGTCTACCAGTAAATACATGAATTTTATTCCCGAGCTTTTTAAACAGGCTAGAGAAAAATTTGGTTATGACATTGCCCTTTGTCATGATGTACATAGTAGATTAACACCTATTGAAGCTGCCCGACTTTGTAAACTTTTAGAACCTTACAACCTTCTTTTTATTGAGGATGCGGTTACCACAGAAAACGCCGAAGGCTATAAAATAATTAGAGAACATACCGATACACCCTTGGCTACAGGTGAAAAATTCAATACCATTTGGGACGCGAAAGAAATGATACAGAACCAATGGATCGATTACGTGCGTACCGCAATTACTCATGGTGGCGGTTTAACGCCTTTAAAAAAGTTAGCCGACTTTGCTTCGCTATACCATGTAAGAATGGCTCCGCATGGTGCGCCAGATCTGTCCCCTATTTGCTTAATGGCACACATGCACTTTAACCTATGGGCTCCCAATTTTGGCGTGCAAGAATTTATTGGTTTTGGCACACCGGAACTCAATGAAGTTTTTAAATATGACATTGAGTTAAAAGACGGCTTGTTATATATAAAAGATAAGCCAGGTTGGGGAGTAGATTTTAACGAAGAAGCTGCTGCAAAATACCCTTACAAGCGCTCATATCTTCCCGTTAGCCGTTTAGAAGATGGCACGTTATGGAACTGGTAAATTATCCGATAAATAATAAATAGTTAATAAGGCTACAGATGGACAAAAAATTAAAAGTATTGATTTCAGGAACCGGTTTTGCCGGTCAAGGGCATACAGATGCCTTTAGAGCTGTTGGTACCGAGGTTGTTGGTATTGTTGGTAGAACACCAAATGTGGTAAGTGATGTAGCAAAAAAAATGAATATCCCATATTCTGGTACAGATTGGCAACAAGCATTAAAAGATTGTAAACCAGATATTGTTTCTATTGCAACACCAGGCGGGGCACATTATGAAACTATTAAACAAGCTATTGAATTTGGTTGTCATGTATTCAGTGATAAACCATTAACGGATACCGGTGAGTCAGCATTGGAACTATACGAACTGGCAAAAAAGAAAAATATAAAAACTGCATTTGCTTCTAGCTTTAGGTATATGCCATGTGTTATTTATGCAAAGCAATTAGTGGCAAACGGCAGTATTGGCGAACCGGTAGAAGCCGAATTTATATCGCATTTTAATCTTGAGCGAGACATACCCTTTGGTTGGTCTCACCGTAAAGAAGATGGTGGCGGAAGATTGAATAATAACTTTACCCACATGATGTCTATTGCAACTTCTGTAATTGGCGAAAACATACTGTCCATTTTTGGCGAAGTTCGTGATGATTTAGGAAAAGCACCCATTGTTGAAGGAGTACATAATTTTAAAACTAGACGCGATCATATCCCTAAAGATCTTAACGACCCATCGCTAAAATGGGGCGAAAGTAATGTAGAATGGTCATACACCGTATTGGCTAAGCTAGAAAGCAATATAGCCGAAAAACCCGTTTCTGTTCTGTTTAAACATGGCGGACTAAACCCTAGATTCAATGAAGACCATATTGTATTCTATGGTACAAAAGGCGCCATTTACATTAAGGGTCACTACGGCATGGGTCCATTATATATTTGGGACGAAAATAAAACTTGGAAAGAACTCTCTTTACCGCAAGAAATAATTGACGACCAACCAAAAGTTGAAGGAGATACTGAACGTAATTGGCAGTATTTAGCAAGAGAGTTTGTTAAAGATATTAAAGGTGAATCTTTTACCTATTATCAATCTTTTAAAGAAGGTAGTCTTTACCAAAGACTTATTGATATTATTAGAACAAATGACAACTGGACAGATGTTCGTCATTTACAATAAATAAGAAAACCATGTTTTATGACTACCTAGTAATTGCCCTTTATTTTGTTTTAATACTTGTCATAGGCGTTGTCTTTTCACGAATGGCAAGCAAATCTACAAGTGATTATTTTCGTGGTGGTGGTAGAATGCTATGGTGGATGGTAGGTTCAACTGCATTTATGGCACAATTTTCAGCAGTTACTTTTACGGGTGCCGCTGGTAAGGCTTTTGCTGATGGCTTTGCAATTAGCGCGGTATATATTGGCAATACATTTGCATTCTTTTGTGGCTGGGCTTTCTTTGCCCACAGATTTAGGCAAATGAGGGTAGATACCCCTACAGAAGCAATAAAAAATCGTTTTGGACCTAAAAACGAAACTTTCTTTTCATGGGCGTTAATTGTATTTTCTTTCTTGAATGCCGGCGTTTGGCTAAATGCACTGGGAGTCTTTACAAGTGCTGTTTTTGATGCGGATATTTCATTGACTATTGTAGCAATTGGGCTCACCGTACTTTTTGTATCCGTACTATCTGGAGCTTGGGGAGTTGTAGCTTCCGACTTTGTGCAAACCTTGGTGGTTGCCGTGGTGTCTATTGCATGTGCAGTTGTTGCATTAGTAAAAATAGGCGGTCCTACGGAATTGGTAAATAATTTTCCTGGCGGCTTCTTTATAGGTCCAAATATGAACTATCCGTTAATTTTAATCGGAACCTTTATCTTTTTTTTACCAAAACAAATTATAACGATGATGAATCTTCATGATTCATTTCGGTTTTTAAATGCAAAAGATTCTTTTAACGCACGTAAGGCTTCTTTGCTAGCAATGACGCTAATGGGAGTTGGAACTATCATTTGGTTTATTCCGCCTTGGGCTGCAGCTACACTTTATCCTGATGCAGCTAGCAATTATTCGCAACTAGGGAACAAAGCAGCAGATGCCGTTTATTTGGTATTTGCTAGAAATGCAATGCCCATTGGTACGGTAGGCTTATTAATGGCCGCCCTATTTGCAGCTTCCATGTCTTCAATGGACTCTGCGTTGAACAAAAATGCGGGTATCTTTATTAGAAGTATCTACCAACCGTTTTTGGCGAAGAGAAACAAGCAGACCGAAGACAAAAAGCTATTACGTATCAGCCAAATTGTAAGTTTCATTAGTGGTATAGGTGTTATTTTAGCTGCACTTTATTTTGCCTCTCTAAAAGAACTTAGCTTATTTGAGCTTATGATGTCAGTATCAACAATGATACAGATGCCAATGATGATACCGTTACTTTTAGCAATCGTTATAAAAAGAACGCCACAATGGGCACCATGGGCCACAATCGTGGTAGGATTATTTGTGTCTTACTTCATTGCCAATATATTTACTGCAGAAGATTTTGTATCCATATTCGGCATAGAATCCCTTACCAGGCGAGAAATTATTGACATGAACATAATTTTGACCATTGCCGGTCATGTTTTTATTACCGCAGGATTTTTCTGGGCAACCACCTTATTTTACAAAGAGGAAAATGACAAAAATAAAGTTGCCACAGACAGTTTTTTCAAAGATTTAGAAACTCCTGTAATTGCAGATGACCTACAAGATGAGGTAGACCGTCAACAAAGAATAAAACTAGGCAATATGGTTATGGTCATGAGTTTAGGTATTTTACTTATGTCTTTGATACCAAATCCATTTTGGGGGCGAATTATGTTTGCCACTTGCGCATTGATTATAGCTTGTCTAGGCTTTTTATTAAAACGCAGCGCAGTTTCAAAAAACATGTAATACTTCATAAAAAACTTAATGACCATACAACGCAAACAGTTATCGCTTCTATTTTTGCTTTTACTAGCATTAAACAGTTGTACGGAAAAAAAACTTCAACTATCTCATGGCATCGATGAATCTGCAGGTGGCGGTCCTTCTTATATTATTTCTACACCACTGGCAACATATTATCTAGAGAAGGAAGGCGGTGGTCTATCAAGCATGATCGACAACAACGGTGTTGACTGGATTGGTTTTCACAACAAAGAAGGCTCTCGCCATAAAGGGGAATACAGAGGCTTTCCTAATGCAATTCATAAGCAAGACGGAAGCTACTTTCATGCCATGAACGCAGGTACGGATAATTCTAATTCTGTTGTGAACCTTCAAACAGATGATCACATTCGTATTACATTTACTTCAGATAATAAGCAATGGGAAGGGCAATGGGATTTTTATTTAGATAGGTGTGATTTCACCATGACCAAAATTAGTCCAGGCTACAACTATTGGATTCAATATGAAGGGGTACCTGGCGGACAAATGAATGATTCGGATTTTTGGTATGCTTCCATAGACAATAAAAAACACGCTATTACAGAATCATTTAACGGTGATTTACCTTCACCTGAATGGATGGCATTTGGTGATGAAAATTCACCGCTCATGCTCTATATGCTGCATCATGAAGATGACGAACATCCAGATAATTATGTACAAAGACCAGATATGACCGTACTAGGCTTTGGAAGGCAAAATGGAAAATCCACAACTAAACACCTAAACAGCCCGCAAACTTTTTCTATTGGCTTTCTTCCTTCTAAAAAGTATACGTCCGTTGAGAGTTCCATACGGAAAATACTAGATTAATAGATGAATTTATATCATACGCCTCATTACTAAACACCTAAAAATGAAGGGGTATGTATTTCATAATGGTTATATAAATTGACCCTGTATATCAATATTTAGCCGTTCAACACTTTTTATGGAATCACTAATTATGTACTTATTTAATTAATGATTAGCGAAAAAAAGCCGCCTTATTATGTTAAATATTTGCCAGTCTTACAAATATCCTTATTTTTGGTCAACCAATTTGGTTAACCAATTTTGACTTATGAGACGATACCACCTTCTATTCTTATCTGTTTTTATATGCCTAGCATATTCATTCACCAAACCGCAGCAAACCCATATTGTAAAAAATGTAGCAGAGTTTACAGAAGTGCTTCAGAAAGTGCAGCCTGGTGACAGCATCGTTCTTGCCAATGGTGTTTGGATGGATTCTGAACTTCTGTTTGAAGCGAATGGTACGGCAGAAAAACCTATCACACTAATAGCAGAAGAAAAGGGAAAAGTGATTTTATCCGGAGCTTCTAATCTTAGAATTGCAGGTGATCACTTAATTGTCAAAGGTCTTGTTTTTAAAAATGGGTACACTCCTACCAACGCTGTTATTTCTTTTAGAAAAAGCAGGGAACAAATGGCTAATAATTCTCGCCTTACCGAATGTGTAATCGATAACTTCAATAATCCTGAACGCCAAGTACAAGATTATTGGATAACCATTTACGGAAAAAACAACCGAATTGATCATAACCATATTGCAGGTAAAAAGAATTTAGGAGTTACCATGATCGTTGGTTTGGATACCGAAGATAGTAGAGCCAACAACCACCAAATAGACCATAACTATTTTGGACCAAGACCTACATACGGAAACAATGGTGGAGAAACTTTAAGAATTGGCACTAGTCATCACGCATTAGAAAAATCGAACACCTTAGTGGAATCCAACTACTTTGACAGAACCAATGGTGAACACGAAATCATCTCAAACAAGTCTTGTAACAACACTTTTAAATACAATACATTTTTTGAATGTACAGGTACATTGACCATGCGCCATGGTAACGAAACATTGGTTGACGGCAATGTATTCATTGGTAATAACAAACCAAGTACTGGCGGTATTCGTGTCATAAATGAAACACAAACGGTAATTAACAACTACCATGTTGGCTTAACGGGATATCGTTTTAGAGGTGCCTTTGTAATGATGAACGGTGTACCTAATTCACCACCAAATAGGTATGTACCGGTTATAGATTCTAAAGTGAATAGCAACACTTTTGTAAACTGCGATAATATTCTTTTTGGTGCAGGTAGTGATGCAGAAAGAAGTCAGGCACCAAGAACTTCAGAATTTTCAGA
>ENA-ORXC01001538-ORXC01001538.1-marine-metagenome-genome-assembly--contig:-NODE-1538-length-13462-cov-8.267239_pt1 | contig 13462 bp, 8 predicted proteins | sample MGYA00237865_ERZ511478 | MGnify/ENA metagenome assembly ERZ511478 | reverse complement strand
CGCTCTTCCGATCTGTCCCCGCCGCCCACCGGCGGCGCCTCCTCGGCGCCGTCGCGCGCTTCTCCACCGAGCCCGCCCCCTCTGCCGCCGCCGCCGCCGCCGCGCACATGCGGCGGGCCGACGCGTTTGACCACGATTTCGTCTTTCACGCGCCCGCGGCGCGGGCCGGCTTTCGCAACGACGAGCTGCACGTCACGTCGTGGGGGGCGGCGCCCGAGTTGCTCGCCCTCTCCTACGGCCTCGCCCAGTCGGTCAAGCTGCACGTGTACGAGGGCACCATTGACGGCCTCGTGGAGGCGACGCGGGGCCTCCCCGTGGAGCTCGCGCGCCACGGCGCGATTAGCCTCCCCGCCGCGGCGGTGCGGCGGCTCATTGGGCGCCTCCTCGCCGCGCGCTACAGCGTGTCCCTCGTGTCTGACATCCTCGACTCGCCCGAGTTTTTTTGGTCCCACCCGGAACTCGAGCGCCTCCACACCGAGGCGGTCGCCGCCGTGGAGCTCCGCCACCGCGCGCGCATCCTCGACGCGCGCGTGCAGGTGATCCGCGACGCGCTCGAGGTGCTCAACTCTGAGTTGGCGCAGAGCAGCAGCAACCGGGTGGAGCGGGCGATCCTGTTTTTGATTTTTGTCGAGGTGCTCTTTGAGGTGTACAACCAGGCGACGCGCCATTGGGGGGGGGGGGGGGGGGGGGCGTCGGTGTGGCCGCCGCCGCCGCCGCCGCCGCCGCCGCCGCCGGCAACGGCAGAGGGGGCCGTCGTCAGGAGTAGCGGTGGCGGCGACGCGTAGGGGCGGCGCCGCCGTGGCGGTTGGTGGATGGCGGGAGACGCATTGCTTTTGTCATTGGAGCGACGGGCGCCGCCAGCTCCTCCGCAACGGTGACCAGCGTCTTTCCCGCGCCAACGGTGCTGTCCCACACGTGGGGCCCCACCGTGGACGGTGGTGCGGGCTGGACGCGACGGGGCCGCCGGCCGCCACCGCGTCGGCCGAGGGCGGGCACGTCGCGCGCCGCGGCCGGCTGCTGCTCCCGCCACGCGCGTGATTGGCTTGCATCTGGTTGTTGACTGTCCGCTGGACGCCATCACATCTGCCAGACGCGTTCCCATTGGTCTTTCCCGTAAGGAACGCCTGACGTGCTGCAAAACGGATTCGGGTGGAGCGAGTGGCTGACCAGCGGGTCCCTCCCACAGCGCCGCCTGGCCGGGTGAGTGCCCCTTGCTGTACGTACCCGCACGGTGGACGCTGGTGGTTATCGCGTGACAACCGGGCCCCTTGAAAGCGTTCGCATGAGGTATTCGATCGATTGGGTGAAATATACTGAAGTTTAAACAACTAAACGAATATTTATTGAAATAAATCCAGTTTCTAACCGACCAGCTTGGAAAAATTACCAAAAGTCGATATGGATACAGATATTCGCTGCAGGTCCAGCGTGGCAGTCTCGATTGAGCTGATGTACAGTACTCGAGGGACGTGGCGGTCACTACACAGAGGCTTGGTAAGACCTAGATAGAAGGGGGGGCGGGAATGGGGCACGAAAAAGTAGAGAGGAAAGAAGCCAGGAAGCGCATGATGGTCGAGTACGCCCGACATAAGCCTGGGGCATAGGGCAACGGAGCCAAAATTCACTACGTTCCAATCATGCAAAGAGCGATGATCGGTAATATATTGAACTAAAATATGTCTATGGCGTGAACTTAATTGACGGTATGTCAGTATCCTCAATGACGGTATGTCAGTAGCCTCAATCGCGCGGCAACCACCTCCACCTCCCCACCACGGGCGCGTTCCAAACGGGTGCGCACGGCCCGCCCACGCCAGTTGCGTAGCAGTCCCACCGAGCCGCTTGTCCTTGTGGCCAACGTGGGGTTGTGCACCGCGCGCCTTCCGCTCCTTGCCCAGGACGTATACACGGCCGAGTCGTTTGGGTCCGCGGCGGTGCCCACACCCATCATCCTCCACCCCACACACCACCCGCCGCGAGGCGCCGATGTTCTCGCACTAGAGCGGCGTCGACACTCTCTGACGCGTGCGGTGCGTCGCCGACCGGACCGGACCGCCCGTCACGCCGCCCCAACGCCGCGTGAGGCAACGCCCCGCCTCTTTTCCCCTTTGGGCCACGCGTTGCTACCGTCTGTGCTGCCCGTGGTCGGCTGCCTGGGCACTCGTTTGCATTTGCCACCGTGCACTACGTGGCTCACCACGCGCCTCGTCCCTGCGCCTGCGACGTGCGGCCGCCGCCGACCGCCACGGGGTCCGACTTTGGTCGTCGCCCCCATCCCCCTCCCGCTTGCGTTATTCTCTTTTTGCCATACACCTGCACCCTTCCCCGCCTCTTCCTTCCTCCTTGCGTCCCCTCCTCCGCCTCCCCCACGGCCGCCATGGTGCTCCACGCGCTCAAGAAGTCCATTGGCAGCAAGCGCCGCTCCCGCGCTGGCCGCGCCGCCGACCCCGAGCTGACGACCCGCGTCGCGTCGTTTGAAATCCTCGAACGCCAAATGCCGACGGTGCTCGCCGCCGCCGCCGCCAACCAAATGCACTGGGCGGCCGTTGGAGAGACAGGCACGGCGTTTGTGTCGGCCTTCCGCACCATCTACGCCGGCTGGGGCGGGGAGGCGGTGGAGGCGGTGCACTTTGGGGGCACCAGCAGCGACGATGCACGCCGGGGGGTGGCGGGCTCCGCGGCGAGCGGCGGCAATGGGGAGCGGCGGGGCAGCGACGACAGCGTCGGCTCGCCGTCTGCCAGTGGAGGTGTCCCGGGCGGCGGCGGGCCGTTGGTGTCCAACAACCATGCCGCGCGGGTGTTGCTGCCACAGATGGAAGCCGCCGCTTCGTCGCTGGCGGCGACAGGCTCGGGCTCCTCCTCCGCGGCGGGCCTGGCCGGCACGGCGGCCAAACTCACCGACACGTACATGGCCGAAGTCGCGCGCACGCGGGGCCTCCTCACGTCCCTCAACAAGGCGCGGGAGGAGGAAGATTACTACGCGGTCAAGGTGGCAGAGTTGAACAACACCCCCCCGCCGCCCGGTGGCTCCGCGTCGGCTATGAAAAAGGCGGAGAAGCGGTCCGAGACGCTCTCGCGCAACGAGAAGAAGCGGGCGGAACACATGTGGGCGGGCGCGCGGTTGCGGGACCAGGCGGTTCTTGCGATCGAGCGGCTGCTCGCCGCGCGGGATCCGCTCATGGACCGCCTCATGGCGTCGTTTGTCGCGGCGCAAGCGTCGCGCCTCCACGACACGTCGTACCAGCGGATGGCCGAGTCGCTGCGAGGGCGGTGGCCCCACCTGGTCGCCGTGGCGCCGGCAGACGGGTCGTTGGCGGCGCTGCGGGAGCAGCACCTCGCCGTGCACGGAATGGCTGAGGGCAGCGCGGGGGTGGGGGGGACCACCCCCTCGGGCGCCGGGAGGGGTGGCGGCGCAGCGCCGCCGCCGCCGGCGCCTGCCATTGAGCCACCGCCAGTGGCCGCACCGCTGTCGCCGCCGTCGCCACTGCCGCTGACGTCACGGCCGCTGCCACCGCTGCCGCCTCGGCCGGCCCCTGCGCCGACGGCGGCACCCGCATCCGCGGCGGCACGCGCGCCTGCGCCCAGCCGCGGGCCGGCGCCCCGCTCCCCCTCCCCCACCGCCGTCGACCGCTCGGCGGCGCCACTCGCCCCCATCCGCTCGACGGTCGTGGGGCCGCCGCCGTCGTCGGCGCCGCCGCCGCGGTCGGCCACACCCCCACCTCCGGCGCCCCGGTCGATGGCCCCGACGCCTCGGTCCACGTCGGCCGCCCCCGCCGTGTCGTCGGCCGCCGGCCAACCGGCGGCGGCCGCCGGGTCGACTGGAGCCAAGGCGGGCGGCGGGCGGCGCTTTCCGCCGGCCGGCGACGCGATACCGCCGCTGCGGCCGCCGCCACCGCCGTCGCGGGAGCCGCCCGCGCGGGATCCGCCGGCGCGGGCGTCGCCCTTTCGGGAGGCTCCTGTCCGAGAGGCGGACGCCCAGGAGGCTCGGCCCGCCCGGGAAGCGCCGGCCCGTGGGGCGCGCCCCGCCCCGCACCCGGCCTTCTACACGTACGCGTCGGCGGGGGCCGATGCGGAGCTCTACCCCGCCCCCGACCCGTACTACGCGGGCGTCGACGGCGGCTGGGGGGCGGGCGACACGTCCGGCGGCGGCGCCGAGATTGGGTATGGCAGCGGCGTCAGCGACGTGGGCGAAGACCGCTACGCAAGTGGTAGTGGCAGCAGCATTAGCGGCGGCGGCAGCGGCGGCAACAGCAACCGCTGGAGCGAGCGGTCAGGCGGGGCGGCCATGACCGCGCTCGACCGGCGGTACCGGGAGATGCTTGGCCAGCGGGGGCTGGACGCGTCCGTGGAGGGGGACGAAGTGTGGCTGCAGTCGACGCCGCCGGGGGTGGTGTTTGAGAGCCCGGTCGCGCCGTCGGCGCCCCCCCCAGGGTGAGGTTGCTCGGGTGTGGCGTGTTAGGAGTGGCTGCGAGGGTGGAGGGGGTGTTGTACGCCCCGTCACCCTGTGGGTGACCACGCAACGGGGATGTAGACTGTGGACTGCTATTTCGTTCAGGCATGCTTGCATCTGCCATCATCTCCACTGTGCCGCACGACATGTCTTTAGGCATGGGGAGAGCCTTTACAACGTCGCATCCGAACAGTTCACACGCCCTAGCTTGTCTGGCGTGCAACAAGGTGTGCTAACCAGGTTCATGTACCACCAACGCTTTCACACAACGAGCGTGCGCTGCGCATAGACAATCACGTAACAAAATGGGGTGTATGAGAAGTTCAGCCTGTGATCGATCAGTGCAAGAAGAATCGCATCAGGCACGGGCACGGCAACCAAGAGGCTTGAAATGTCAGTCGCTTGCTCCCACGACTGCATCTGCAAGTGCGGTGTCCGCACGGCGGCGGTCCTGTGAGCCTCAGAGGTACAAATTAATCAGCGGTGTATGTGTTTCTTCACCGTTGGGCACTGTTGTGAACACTCCGTTGAAAGAAAATACAATCATCACTGGTCGCAGGAGGAAGAGCAAGAATACTAACAGGAACACAAAAGAAGAGCACCAGACGTACCTTGGACCGAGCAACCGGAGGCAGCGAATCCAGCCCCCAGGAGCACGCTTCACTCGTCAACACCCGCCAAAGAAACAACCGGAAGGCAACCACCGCCAAGTCGACCGCTGGTGCTGGATGTCACCTTCCCCATCAGCCTCTACACTCCTGGTGAGGCCGACGCACTCGTTCGTTCATGAAGGAGGCGGCCCGACTCGACGCCGCGCGACGCAAGCGATGATCACGAGTAACAGAGTACGAGAGTACGCAGTCTCTTGTATTTACTTGATCCCCAGGCACCTTTGATTTGGTCAGTTCCACTGTCAGACTCACAGGAAATCAATGTGGGCAGGAAGACGATGGAGGGGGGCCCCATTCCAGACGGGTTGCCCGCCTGCTGTCGGACTACAAGACCCCGCCGACTCGCCCCGGGGACGATGGGGCCTTCCTGTTTCCGCAACCTCGAAGCGGGCGGTCAGGTCATGGCGAACCCGCTTTCCGCTTTTTACTGAAGGTGGCCGGACTTGACCGCCACTATCGCTTCACTTGACCCACTTTTTTCTACGCTCTTCAGGAGCGAGTCCCCCCCCCCTTTCGTGCCCGCTATCCTTTTGCGTTCCGGTCGTTGTTCGTCGTTGAGGTTCCAGTAGCCGTTGAAGTTGTTTTCGCGGCGTGTTGTTGACTGGGTGGGTAATGTGTTTTGGAGGTCGTCCGGCGCATGATGTCTTCGTCCTGTTGTTCAAGTGTGGAAACGTGTGTTCCTGTTCGAGGGGCTCTCTTTGCAATGAATTAAAGCGATCTGTGTTTTGCTACCGTCCTCTTGTTGCCGCGGGGCATCTTGTGACAGCCCTTCACGAACGACCGGAACGACCGGAATTGCGGCTGACGGAGGTCATCCGCAGAGCGTCTCCCGTTAAGACCAGTTCCTTCCACGTCATCGAAACCGACCCCGGGACCATAGCATGTATTACTTCATGTAGCGACCGTCACTCTTGCACTCGCCAGCTCTAGACTGAGGTTACATCTACTACTCGGTACGAGAAGAGCCCATGACTGCACTGAAGGATGTGGACCCAGCAGCCGATGAGAGTTATCCGCCAGGCGCCATGGCCGGCCTTGGCGCCGGCCCAGCCTAAGCTGATCGTCCGCCGCGTACCTGCCTTGTGTCTTCCGTCGGCCTCCCCTCCCTCCCCGTCCTTCTCACAAGGCCCCATTTTCGCCATTCACGCACGATTGGGGTGCCATGTTGGTACTCAACGGGTACTTGTACCGCATGCTCGGCACCCGCTGCTGCCTGTCGTTGCGCAGCTTCGCAGTCGTCTCGGCTTCGAGCGCGTGGAACAACTCGACGATCCGTCGGTGGTTGCTCCGAAACGCCTCCACCCACCCATTGTACGACAGCCGCTGGCGCCACGTGAGACGCGCAGCGATCCACGCGTTGAGCAGCCGCTTGTCGTTCATCCAGCTGAGGAGGAAGACGACCGACTCACCCGACTTATTGTGGGCGCGCGCGAGGGCAAGCATCTTGGTCTCGAGAACCGCCTTGTCCTTAGGCTCGTGCGTCCGCAGCAGCAGCGGCGGCAGGTGCCGTTCCTGCACCGTACAATACTCGAGGTACCGCGGGGATAGCTCCTGGAAGCACTTGAAGAGGAGGCGCAGCACTACCGCCAAGGGGAAGGAGGTAAGGCCATCCAAGTACGCGCTAACCTCCTCCTGCTTCATGAGCAGCCAGTCACGGGTGGTCGACAGGAAGCGAAAGGCGCGCTTTGCGTCGTGGTCTCGCATGCCAACCGCTGACCGCACTGCCGGCAGGAGCACCTTGGCGTCGAGCTCAAAGAAGAGATGGGAGAAGCGAAAAAAGCCCGTCAACCATACTTGCAGCTCCTTCAAGTGGAGGATCGTCAAGCTGGAGGCAATGACCCGGATGGCGTCCGTGCACTGGACGAGGTCAAACAGCTCCCGCCGCATCGCATTGTTCTTGAGCACAAATGGATCCGACGCCCACGACCAGCGGCGGCCATAGTCGGAGCTGCATAGCATCGGCGAGTGAAATCCCGTCTGCGCCAACTCCCGAAAGAAGAGGGCGACGCCGCGGTCAGCCATGAGGCTCGGCACCGCCATCTCCGCCGCCTCCGCAACGCTGCTCGCCATGGGCGCGAGCCCGTAACTGCCCTCGCTCTCCGAGTAGGAACCGGTCCGTGGGAGCATCCCCGCAATTAAACCCGATGAGCGCGCCGAGGAGGTGTCTCTCACCTCGCCCGACGGCAGGCGCTCCACCGTCAAGGGTGTCAGCCGCAGGTTGGTCACGTCGTCTGCAAACAGGCCGTCATCGTCGTCGAGACTGATCCCCCGCTGCATAACGCCACAGACAACGACGGTTGTGGCACCCTTGCCAGCCGCAGCAACCAGCGCCCCGCGGCGTCGGCCGCGGCCGACATAGTCCAACGCGGACGACGGGTCCAATTCGGGCGTCGCCGCCGCGCCGGGTGGGGAGCAGACGCGCTCGAAGTCTCGCGCAACGACCGCCTCGCCGTCATCGGATGATTCGGCCGAGACGGGCGACAGAAAAAGATGGGGGGTGTTCAACCGGATGGGGGTGGCGTCGGGTGGAGACGTGGACGACTGCAAATCGTGTATCCTCCCACCCCGCGCGCGGTCACCAAGGAGCAGGTCCGCACCGCGGCTAGGAGCGCTGGCAGCACCTCCACAGCCGCCAATGCTGCCACCCAGACCACCACGCTGACCACCGGCCAACCCCTCCCCGTCCTCTGTGTCCTCCCCGTCGTCGGCGGCGGTGCCGGCCCCGTCGCCAGCGGGGGAAGAAAGCAACTTGGACGCGATAGCCACGTCGACGACAGACCACAAGGCCTGGTCCTCTGTCGCCGCCCCGTAATCTGACGATGAGTCCGAGCCGCTGCTGTTGTTGATGTTGCCATCGTCCACGCCGCCGCCGCCGCCGTCGCCGCAGTCGGGGCCAAAGTCGACGACACTGCCGAAGGTGGAGTCCACCGACGCGCGGCGAGGCATTTGCGATGACTGTTCCAGCGAGTCGCTGTCGCCGTCACTCTCGCCGCCGCCGCCGCCAGTACGGTTGCAGCTGCCGACACCGCCACCGCTGCCGCTTGCCCGCGCCACCAAAGCACCAGTCGTCAGTGGGGTGAGCGCGGCCGCCGAAAAGGGCGGCGCCCCCTCTGGTGGCTCCATGCTAAAATCACACGAAGGGCGCGGCGGGGTGTGCGGTGGGAGACGAGGACGATGAGGGGCACGGCCGGAAGCAGTGGGGCAACCACCACCACCCACGAAATGCACGCCACTGGGGTGCCCCGGACGGCACGGTGCTCTCGGGGGAGAGGCGCGCCGCCTGCTGCGGCCGCGGCGGGTGAGACAGTGTGGCGCGCGGATAACCCGTGCGGCGGGTGGCGTCCAGCGTCCGGGTGCGCTTCCAAGCCCCCTCCCACAGTGCCAGCCGCGAGCCGCCTTTGCCCTCCCCTGCCACTGTCACCCATGCTGCGTGGCGGCAACCTTGCTGATGGTCGACCGTCGTTGTGCAACTCCCGCTGCGCCTGGGGCTGCACCCGTCACCCCATTGCCGCCAGTTCCGGCCCGAGATCAAGACAACAAGCAAGAAGCAAAAAAAAACTGCAGGCGCAAACGCCCTCAGTTCGGCACAACATGGACAACTCCGCTTGCGACAACGACGGGGCCGCATCTGGCAGGGAGGCTTACCACCCGGCGGGAGAATGGGGAAGGTGAGCAAGATGTTTCGGCAGGTTGCCGTCATGGCAAGGACACGAGGGGAAGAATGCAGCTTCATGATCGCCCAAGCACGGTGACCGTGCGAGGTGGAACTTGTTCATTGTAATTATAGTACACCTGCACCTCCAGAAGGCCAGAAGAGAAAGCCCCCCCCAGATCGCTCATTGGCGTACAAATGATAGCCGCCTTCGCCCTGGTACCGACACTCTGTGCGACACAATTGTTTTTTGGGTCTGTTTCGAAGCCATATCCATTGTCCAAACCCGCTTCACGGAGTGACGATGGTAGACTTTCGCAACAATGTTCAGTGGGTCAGAGTTTAGGGCCGTTTTGAGATGCAGTCTTACGGCTCTGGAAGCGCTGCGATGCGACGCAATATGGCGCTTCCCCAAAAAATGGGCACACCGCTGATCAGGAAGCATCGTGCACACATCGTGCTGTAAGGGCGAGACATCGATGCACGGCCAATGGTTGAGCGTCGTTCGTGCCCCGGTAAAATCGGACGCACGCTCAGGACTGACGGTCGAGACTCCCGTTTTTCTCCGCATTTCACCGCCGTTAGGCCCCTCATGCAAGGAAGCAGCCCTCTAGCCCTGCATCTGGGGGGATTTTTTTGCACCTTCGCTGGCGCGAACTGAAATCAGCTCGGATTTGGTCTGTCCTTGCTTCCGCCACCCGTCATTCGTGGTGGCGAGATGCAGTGAGATTGCCCCGTCTTCGACGCCCGCCGTCGCCTGCTGCCCCTGTCGCCGGGTGCCGCCGGCTGTGCCGCAGCGACCGGCCGTGCCGTCGCTGCCTGTGGCCGACGCACCGTCGCGCGCCGCCACCGCCGGCGCTGTGGCTCCCCGCCTCCGTCGCCGATCGCCACTGTGGCACACCGTGCCCGGCTGGGCATCCGCCGCCGCCACCGGCTGTGCCGCTGCCACCGCGACCAGCCGCCGTCGGCCGTGTCGTCGCTGCCAGTAGGCTCGGCCGGTAGGTTCCGCCATCGCCTGCTGTCGCCCCGACGCCCGCTGTCGCTGCCGGCTGTGACGCGGCCGTCGGCCGTCGCCAAAGGCTGTGCCGCCGCCGCTGGCCACGCCGTTGTCGCCGTCGGCCGCGCCCTCGCTGCCGATTCCCACCGCCACCGTGTGTCAGTCGTGACGTCGCCGCCGTGACGTCGCCGCCGTCGGCCTGCTGCCGGTGCCCGCCGGCACCGTCGCGAGCTGCCGTCCGCCGTGCTGTCGCTTGCCGTCGCTTGCCGCCGTGACGTCGCCGCCGTCGGCCTGCTGCCGTTGCCCGCCGGCACCGTCGCGAGCTGCCGTCCGCCGTGCTGTCGCTTGCCGTCGCTTGCCGTCGCTCGCCGTCGCTCGGCGCCGCCGTCACCCGTCGCCGCCACCTGCTTTGCCGCCTCCTTTGCCACCTCCCCCGTTTCCCGCTGCCGCAGTCCCCAGCCGCTCTCCGCCGCGGCGCTGCCCGCCGTCCCCTGTCGTCCCCGTCGCCCGTCGCTGACGTGTGCCGCCGCCGTCGGCCGCGCCGCCGCCGCCGTCCCCCCCCGCCTCTGTCACTGGGCGCCACCCCCCGTGACGTCGCAGCCAGCAGCCTCCGCTACCGGCACCTGCCGCCGACGTTGCCCGTCGCCGCCGGCTGTGCCGCCGTCGCCGGCCGCGCCGTTGCGGCCGTCGGACACGACATCGCTGCCCTTGCCCTCCACAGCCTCCGGCCGTCGCCGCTGGCTGTGCCGCCGCCGGCTGTGCTGCCGCCGCTAGCCGCGACTCTGCCGCCGTCGGTCAAGCCCGTCCCGCCGCTGCTGGCCGCGCGGTTGCGGCCGTTGGCCACGCCCTCGCTGCCGTTCCCTGCCACACCCTTTGGCCATCGCCGCCTGCTCTGCCGCCGCCGGTTGTGCCGCCGCCGCTGGCCGCGCTGTTGCCGCCGTCGGTCAAGCACTGCTGCCGTTGACCGCCGTCGGCCGGCGCCGCTGGCTGTGCGACATCGGGCTGTGCCGCCGCCGGTCGTGCTGCCGCTGGCTGTGCCGCCGCCGGCTGTGCCGCCGCTGCTGGCCGAGCCGTTGCGGCCGTCGGCCACGCCCTCGCTGTCGTTGTCCGACGCCCTTGTCGCGCGCCGCCGTCGTCAAGGTCGTCGCCGGCGTTAGCCGCAGGCGCCACCGGGCGCCGCCACTGTCGTTGCCGGCCGGCGCCACTGGCCGCACCGCCGCCGCGGCAGGCCCGCGCCATTTCCAGTGGCCGCCGCCGGGTGCACAGGGTCCGTGCCGCGCCCGTGTGGCTGCCACCCGCCGTGACGCCGCTGCCGGCAGGTGAACGGGGCTCCGCTGCCGACGTCTGCTGGCACCGACCACGAGGCTCTCCCCCCCGTCGTAGTGTTGGAGTGGACGCGCTGGGGACAGCCGCCGTCCTTCTCGTTCTGCACGTCAAAAAAATGTATTCCGAGCACCTCCGCGCTTCCGCGCTGTCCATGCTGTCCAACGGCGTCGAGCGCAGCAAGGTGCACAGCAGCATTGGCGTCAAGCGGACGCAGCTCAAGCGATGGGAGCAGTACTATGCGGACAGTGGGTCGGTCTGGCGTAATGTGGACCGCCACAACAAGCACCACGACGCCTGCCGGTACGACCGGCAGCTGATGGACGGGCTCATCTACCTCGTGCGCACTCATCCCCAGGCGTTACTTCGGGAGCACTCCCAGATGCTGAAGGTTATGAGTGAGGACCCGGAAGGGGACATGACGCGGCTCCGATACTCTAAGAGTACGGTTGACCGCCACCTTCACCGCCTCGGCTTCACTCGCAAAAAGATTTTGCGGCTGTTCCGTGAGTCGTCGGAGGAGCGCCGCCGTCAACACGCCGTTGTTCGGCAGCGCATCCCTCGTCGTTGTATCGTCTCCGTCGACGAAACACACACGGACGGGTCGGACGTGTTTCGGCTGTACGGTCGCTCCCTGACGCACGAGCGTTCCCGCCTCCTGGATCGTGACCCGAGGTCCGTCCCCCGCACCAGCACTACGATGGCGGTCTCCAGCGACGGCCGCATCCTCGGCTTTATGTCTGTGGTTGTGCGGGAGAGGGCGTTGACGGGGGCGGATTGGCGATTGTTTCTCCAACACCTCTTCCCCAAGCTCGGCGTGTACACTCCGGGGGCGCCCTGGCATCTGCAGCCCGACAACTGCGTTGTCATGTTCGATAACGCCCCCATCCATGACGCCGACGGGGACGCTTTTATGACGGCCAACGGTGTCTCATTCCTCCGCCTTCCCCCGTACAGCCCGGACATGCAGCCGATTGAAGGCGTTTTCAACGACCTGAAGGTCATCATCCGAAACTTGGTCTACCAAAATCCGGCACTGGTGGATGAACCGCACCTGCTGCAGGCCCTGGCCGCCAGTTTTTTGAGTCAGCGCCACATTGTCGGTCAGTTTGATCGCGTTGATCGCGTTTTGGCTGCAGTCCGGGCCCAGTAAAACACATGCCTTCTCTCTTCACCCTCACATTCTCTGTCCCTCACACCCAACAAGGTGTCCGTTGTGACAAACAAAAGAAATGGACGTCACATAGAAGCATCTCCTCGGCATTGCCGCCGCGCGTGCCGCCGACGCCGGGTGCGGCGCGGCGGCGGCGGCGGCAGCGACGAAGTCGGTGTACGGCGTCGGCGGCTCGGCCTGTGCGCTGAGGCGGGTCGGGCGTCGGTGCTGCCGCCGCTGCCGCCGTATAATGTGCACGTGACTCTCGTGCTTCCTTGGGGGAGGGTTGGCTCCCTGCCGACCGCTTGGCCGTGGAGCTGTATTGGTTACTGCTGCCGCCGCCACCGCCACGGCCGCCGCCACAGCCGCCGCTGCCGCCGCCACCTCCGCCGGCGCCGCCGCCGCCGACGCCACCACCACCGCCGCCGCCGCCGCCGCCGCTGCCGTCGCGGTCTGCCGCCGAAGCCGCCGCCACGACCAACGCGAGCGCCGAGCGGAGTGCCGTCAGCGTCCCCGGCGGCACGCCAGCGTCGCGGCCGCCGCCCGTCGCGTTGCCGCCGTCGGCGGGCGGCGCGTAGCCGGCGCCGTCGCCGGCGGCGAGGAGCCACGTGACCGCCGCGGCGGGGGTGGCCGGCGGGGAGGACGGCGCGGAGGGCGAGCCGCGCGAGCCGTGGGGGGAAGCCCATTGCGACGACCGCCGCCACGTCCGGATGGACGGCCGGCGTCGGTGTGGGGGGGGGGGATGGCCGCGCCGCGGGCGCTGCTGCGGCGGCGCCACGGGTTGGACTGCTCGCGACAGTGGCGGCGGCGGCAGTGGCGGGGGCCGGGACCGCCGTCGCGGCCGACTGTGTGACGGCGGCCGCCGGCGCGTGGGACGCCGAGGGCGCAGGAGCAGGCACCACTGCCGGCAGCGCGGCATCGTCGCGCGGCCCGCCCAGACGGGGCCCGCCCACATCCGTGGCGGCGGCGACGGCCATCGACGCGTCGACGTCCCCCGGCTGCGTCGCAGCCGCCCCCGCACTCTCAGACCGGGAAACGGGCAGGTCGGCTACTGCCGCCGTGGTTGCAGCCACCGCGACAGCGGCCGTTGGCGCCGCCCCCGCCGCTGCGCGGGCGGCCGCCGCTCCGCCTGCCCCCCCCCCCCCCCCCCCCCCCCCCCGCGCGGGGGCCCGCCCCCCCCCCCCCCCCGGGGGCCCCCCCCCCCCCCCCCCCGCCC
>ENA-ORXC01001537-ORXC01001537.1-marine-metagenome-genome-assembly--contig:-NODE-1537-length-13470-cov-3.587023_pt1 | contig 13470 bp, 8 predicted proteins | sample MGYA00237865_ERZ511478 | MGnify/ENA metagenome assembly ERZ511478 | reverse complement strand
CGCGCCGATCAAATTTTGTGCGGTGCAGCGTAGGGCGTCGGGAAGTCCCTACTCCTCGCGCATCACCGAAAACGCGATGAAACCCAGCCCCCGCAGCCACGTCTCCACCCGGTCGAGACTGGTCCATTCGCGCGGCAATCCCCGGGCGCTGGTGACGCGCCGCCACTGCCCGTCCACCATCGCCCAGACCCCCCAGGCATGGGGGTGCCCCTCCGGATCGCCGAAGCCGCCCCCCTTCGTCTCGCGCCGCACCCAGCGGACGAGCGGGTCACCCTGCAACCGGAACTGTGCGCGCAGGGCGGCGAGGTCCGGCTGCGTCAGGGGCGGCGCACCGGTATCGACGAACGGAGAAATCATGGGGCTTCCCTCTGGACAAGACACGCGACGCTTCCTACATCATGATTCATGATGTCGAGGAAACGGTTTCCTCGAAACGACGATATCGACGAGGATAGAGCATGGATGTCACATTTCGCAGCCTTTCGGAGAACGAACCCGGGTCCGCATGGAAAAAGGTGTTCGATACCGGTTGGCCGGGCTGGAAGGCATGGCTGCGCGCCCGCCGGATGCCCGATGCGCCGAGTCTGGCGGCATCCGAACGGGCCTTGCGTCGGCACATGCCCGAATTCGCGCCGGTGTGGGAGAACCTGGTCGAACGCGCCGGGGCGGACGAGGAAGCCGCGCGGTTCCTGACCTTCTGGTCCCCGCCGCGTTATCTGGGCCAATGCGCGCAGGCGGTATCCGGGGGCGATGCGCCGACGCTGGTGCGCAACTACGATCTCGACCCGCGCCTGAGCGAGGCGACGATGCTGCGCAGCGCATGGTCCGGGCGGCCCGTGATGGGCATGGTCGAGGGGTTGGCGGGTCTGGCCGATGGCATCAACGCCGACGGTCTGGCCGTATCGCTCGCCTATGGCGGGCGCAGCAAGGCGGTGGGCGCGGGGTTCGGGGTGCCGCTGACAATCCGCTATCTGCTGGAAACCTGCACGACGGTCGCCGAGGCGGAGGAAACCCTGCGCCGGTTGCCGCATCACATGAGCTACAACCTCACGCTGCTCGACCGGGCCGGGGCGCACCGGACGGCGATGATCGCGCCGGACCGCGCCGTGATCGTGTCGGATGCCCGCGTCGTCACGAATCATCAGGGTACGGTGGAGGACGAGCGCCACGCCGCCTTCTGCAACACCGTCGGGCGGCTGGACCACCTGCGCGCGGCGGAGGTCGGATCGCTGGACCGGGGCGAGGTGATCGACCTGTTCCAGAGCGCGCCGATGTACAATACCCAGTTCGAGGCCGGTTTCGGCACCGTCTACACCGCCGCCTACACCCCCGCGCGGGGCGAGGCGACGCTGATCTGGCCCGGGCAACCGGAATGGTCGCAGAGCTTCGACGATTTCCGCGAGGAGACGCGGAGGATGCATTACGGCACCGGTCTGGTGGCCCCGGGCGCAGAACCCGACTGGATGCGCTTCGTGCCGCCGGAAGCGCGGCGGTATCTCATGCTGGGGGTCGAGAACGCGGCCTGATCTTTCCGCATGGACCACTCCGCCCCGGGCAACGACCCGGGGCCTCGCCGATCAGTGCACACTCGTCGAGGCCCCGGGTCGTTGCCCGGGGCGGAGCACTTGTCCTTGGACTTCCCGAAAATTACGCCACCAGCGGCACACTCACCCGCCATGCCGCATCCGCGAACCCGTTCACGCTCAGCGGCCACGATCCCACGGGCCAGCGCAACTCCATCTCTCCCAGCCGGGGGCGGTAGAGGGCGGTGTAGAGGGTGCCGAAACCCTGGTCGAAGGCGGTGGAATAGAGGGGCGGTTTCAGGAACGCGCCGATGAACTTCTCCTGCGTGTCCACATGCAGGGTCAGGCGATGCAGCAGGAACCGCTCGCGCTCGACCGTGGCGGTAAAGCGCGCATGGCTGGCCCATTCCACCTTTTCCTGATGATTAGTCGCGACCGCCGCGTGGGTGATGGTCGTGCCGCGATCGGGCGACATGTAGGCGGTGGCGTAGCGGCGCTTCGCGTCCAGCACGGTGACGTTGTAGCTCATGTGGCACGGGATGCGCGCCAGCGCCGCCGTTGCCTGCTCGGTCGTTTCGCAGGTCTGGAGCACGTAGCGCAGGATCAGCGGCACGCCGAACCCGTCGCCCACCACCTGCCGCCCGCCGAAGGTCAGCGAGACGGCCAGCCCCGCATCGTTCATCCCGTCGACCAGCCCGAACAACCCGTCCGACGTGCCGACCACCTGCCGCCCGCCCCAGGCCGTATGCAGCGCGACCCCGTCGAAGGCATTGGCGCTGTAGTCGTAGTTGCGGACCAGCAACGGCTCCCTGCCGGGCCAGATCGCCTGGGAACACGCGGTCATGTAGGCGGGCGGGCAGTAGAAAGACAGGAATCGCGCCTCCCGATCCCCGCCCCCCGCGAGTTCGCAGAGGCGGTGATAGAGCGGCACGATCTCCGGCATATGCGTCTTCATCGCCGCGAGGCAGGCGGCATAGGTCGGGCGCGCCCGCTCGCCCTGGCTGGCCCACCACAGGCGGTAGGACGGCCAGTATTCGGCGAACAGGGCCGCCCATTTCGGCCCTGCTTCCGGCTCCGATACCGCGCGAAAGGTTATCTGCATTACAGGATCTTGAATGCCCCTTCGGTGGTCGCCAGCGAGGGCAGGGGTTTGGCGGCATACAGCGCCTTGATCCCGTCGATCCATTTCTTCGACCGGGAAGTCAGTTGGAAGCTGTCCGTCATCGACCTCCCGCGCGTGACGAGAATGCCCAAGTCAGCGCCCTCGTATCGGTAATCGCCCTGTTTCGAGATACGCAGGAAGAACGCCTCGTTCTCGTCCTCGACCGCCCGGCGGTGATAGTCGAACCGCTCGTATTCCACCGTGCCGTTCGAGTTCATGCGGTAGATGCCCGTTTCGGGCGCCTGCGTGATCATGTCGACGCTGTCCTCGGTATGCTTGATCACCATCTGCGACCAGCTGTCGATCATGTCGGGGTTGGCCCAGCGGGAGTTCATCTCGCTGACATCCAGCTTGAACGGCTGGCCGGAGAATTCCAGCAGGTGGAACAGGAACAACGGCGCATCCGCATGGGCGAAGGCGGCGTGGTTGGTCATCGACGACGCGCCGGTGATGCGGGGGTTCAGTTCCCCGAGATAGATTTCGCCGGTCTTCTTCTCGATCAGGAAGTCGAGTTCGAAATACCCGCGATAACCCTCTTTCCGAAGCTGCTCGCCGAATTTAAAGGTCAGCTCGCGCGCCCGCTGGCGGGTCTTGGGCGGGAAGGCGGTCGAGAAGATTTCGTTGCCGCACCAGCCGCCGCGATAGGGGGTCAGTTCCTTGAACCCGACCAGTTCGGTCATCAGCGGGCCGACGATCGTGCCTTCCTTCGTCGCGCAGGCCTCGATCGCGGAACCCCGGCAATCGATCCGCTTCATGATCTTGATCTCACCCTCGCCGACGATCTCGTGCTCGTGCTTGCGAAAATCGGCTTCGGATTTGATGAAGAACGTCGTGTGCCCGCTGTCGCCGAAGGCCGATTGCAGCACCAGATCATGCCCGATGTCCGCCTTCTCGCAGGTCTTCTTCAGGTCTTCATAGCTTTTGACCTCGGCCAGCGTGTTCGGCACCGACGGCACGCCCGCCTTGTTGCCGATGCGGACCGTCTCGATCTTGTTGTCGCATTTCGTGCGCAACTTGGCCTTCGGGAACCACACCTCGGCCCCCATCTCCTTCGCCAGCCGCTCCGTATTCTCGTCGAACATCAGGAAGACGAATTTCGGTTTTGCCCCGCGCGAGCCGACGTAATCGGTCACTTCCTTGTGCTGGAGGAGGTAGTTGTTGATATCCTCGATCGACGTGAATTCGGCATGCGGGGCCTCGGCGGGAACCATCACGTTAGGGTGGCGACCGTCGTAGCAGTCGAGATAATTGATGTACTTGAAGTTCTTCACCCACTCGTCGATGCCCAGCAGATTGAAGTTGGTCGCCGATATGAAGTAGATCGGGCTTTCGTTGCGGTGAAAGTAGCGGCGGATTTCGGAAATGTTGTTGAGTGTCTTCTTGGCCATTCTGCTCTTCCCTGAAATTTATTCTGCTGCTTGAGGCAGTGCGTTGCCCCGATGCCTGGCCAATGCTTCGTCGGTGAAGACGCGCAGGCCCAGATCGGGCCGGTAGCCGTGGATTTCGTTGACGTCGAGCGCCCGCATGAAGGACAGGATGCCCTCGCTGATCACCTGCCCCGGCACGAGGATCGGGAAGCCGGGCGGATAGGGGATGATGAAGGAGGTCGAGACGACCTCGCGCCCGCTGGCCATCGCCTGTCTGATCGACCCGTCCAGCGCGAGATAGTCGCAATTGTCCTCGTCATAGGCGAGGAAGAACGCCTCGCGGATCGCGCCCTCCGGCGTGTCGGTGCCGTCATTGGCGCGAAAGGCGTCGTGGAAGCGGCTGAAGTCGGGCAGCGGCGGCACATCCTCCACCAGGCTCTTGACCCGGTGCTGAAATGCGCGTTTCTCCATTTTCGACGCATCGTCGAGCAGGTCGTCGAGGTCGTTGGCGATCTCCACCAGCACCTCGATCAGGTACGCGACGGAACTGCGCGTCGTGCCGATATTGGTCATGAAGAGGACGGAATTGCGCGATGTCTTGTTGATCTGGATCCCGAACTTGTCCATCAGGATCTTGGTCTTGAAGGTATCGCCGTCCCACCCCGTTCCGCCGACCGCCAGCGTCACGCGGGTCGGGTCGAGCACGAATTCGTCCTTCTCCCAGCTTTCCCACGTATCGCTCCAGCCTTTTTCGGCATCGTAATACGCGGTTACGCCGGTTTCGCGATGCTCCGCCGGGATCATGTCGGCGGTGGTCAGGATGCGGAAGTATTTCTGCAGCAGGGGATGCGTCTGGATCGCCCGGCGCATCGACATCGCCGCCTCGATCTGCCGCTGCACGAACTCGAACCCTTCCAGTTCCACCTGCCGCCGCCCGACATCGAGCGAGGCGATGATCTGGTAGTTCGGCGAGGTGGACGTGTGCGTCATGTAGGCTTCATGGAAGCTCTGCTCCACCTCGCCCTTGAAATCCTGGTCGTGGACATGGATCATCGACCCCTGCCGCAGCGAGGTCAGCGTCTTGTGCGTCGACTGGCACGCATAGACGCGCACGCGGGCGGTGGGCGGCGGGATGAGACGGGTATCGAGCAGCTTCTCGTCATCCGCATTTTCCAGTTTAGCGTGCTGTTTCTCGTAGGCTTTCCTGTGATCCGGCGAGCGCAGCCGTTCGCGCAGCACGCTGGCAGTGTGCATCGCCGTGCGGCCCCGGTAGGAGGGGGTGAACCGCGCGAAGGCGAACCACGCTTCGTCCCACAGGAAGACGAGGTCGGGCTTGATGGCGAGGCATTCCTCCATCACCCGTTCGACATTGTAGACTACGCCGTCGAAGGTGCAGTTCGTCAGCAGCAGCATCCGCACCCGGTCCAGCTTTCCGGCGGCCTTCAGCTTGAGGAGCGCGTGCTTGATCTCGCGGATCGGGACAGCACCGTACATCGAGTATTCGTGGAGCGGATAGCTGTCGAGATAGACCACCTCGGCCCCCGCCAGCACCATGCCGTAATGGTGCGACTTGTGGCAGTCGCGGTCGACCAGCACGATATCGCCGGGGCGCACCACCGCCTGCACCACGATCTTGTTGCAGGTCGAGGTGCCGTTGGTCGAGAAGAACGTCTGCTTCGCGCCGAAGGCCCGCGCGGCCATGTCCTGCGCTTCCTTGATGGTGCCGTGCGGCTCCAGCAGGCTGTCCAGACCGCCCGAGGTGGCCGACGTCTCGGCGAGGAAGATATTGGGGCCGTAGAAGGCGCCCATGTCCTTGATCCAGTTCGAGCGGCTGATGGACTTCCCGCGCGAGATGGGCATGGCGTGAAAGACGCCGGTGGGCTGCTTGGAATATTCCTTCAGCGCCGAGAAGAACGGCGTCTTGAACCGCGCGTTCACGCCGCGCAGGATATTGAGATGCAGTTCCAGAAAGTCTTCCTGATTGTAGAAGACGCGGCGGCACCCGCCCAGATCGCGGCCCGCGATCTCTTCGACCGACCGGTCGGTGATCAGATAGCTGTCGAGTTCGGGGCGCATCTTGGCGATCAGGCGGCACAGTTCCGGCCCGTATTCGTCATGGGACAGCGCATCCACATCCTCGTCGCCGCTGGCCTGTCCGATATAGCGCTTCAGGATCGGCAGCACGATCTCGGATTTCAGGATCAGGCCAGGGCGCACCACGACGGCCTGGATATTGTAATTGAAGAGAATCGCGATCAGCGCATCCTCAAGGCTGGGGACGACGACGGATTCGTAGGTGAACGCATCCTCGGGCCGGCGCATTCGCGCCAGGCTGTCGCGCAGCCAGCGCTGGTGCTGCTCGTTCAGGTCGTCGACGATCAGCACTTCGAAATAGGGGCGCGTCAGGGCGCGGGAATCGAGGGGGGTGGAGGAATCGTCCACATCGTCGTTATCGGTATCGTCGGTGGAGAGCGAGATGGTGCGGCGGCGATAGGCCCCGGAACTCAGCGCGCGGCAGATGCGGCGAACCGAGTGCAGCAGGTCGTCATAGGCATGCAGTTCGAACTGGCGACGCAACGAGTCGAAGACCGAGATGCCGGGAAAGGCCCAGTATCGTTCGACGGGGCGCAGCGCCTCGAAGATCACTTGCGCGGCCTTGATATCGCGGGCGGCGCTGCGCCCCTCACCCCGCGATTCCGCCAGTTTCTGGACCAGTTCGCGCAGGGCGCTCCACCGGTCTAGCCGTAACTCGACGGCACTGAAATAGTCGCTGATCGACGGGGTGGACATCTATCGTGTCTCCAGTGCCTTGGGAAAGGGGGGCGGAAGGGTGCAGGAGGTGGAACGCGACCGGGCAGATCGCGTTCCGTCGCGGGTGTCGATGGCGGGGGCGGTCAGGCCGGAACGGTCGTGCTTGTTTCTGCGCCGCTGTTCGGCGTCTCCCCGGGTATCCGCCGCCGCTGAAGCCAGACGACCAGCCACAGCAGCAGCAGCGCGGGGATGAACATCCAGTACTTGGACGGCTGGTTGTTCGGTTGCAGGACGCGCAGCACTTCCTGATCCCAGTCCAGGCCCGCAGTCTGGGCGGCGGAATCGTAGGCGACATCCTCGATGACCATCCTGCCGTCGTTTTCGGTAAAGCTCAGACCCACGGATTCCAGCTTTTCCTCGCCCGTGCCGCCCTCGGTGATCGGCAGCAGGGCGACGAACTCGATCGGATCGCCGATATCGTTCATGCCGGAGACGCGGATGCGCAGATCCTCGCCGACCGGGGTATTGGCGGCGGCCTGCACGATCTCGGTCGGGGCGACCTCCTGATAGGGGGGCGAGACCATATCCATCCAGAAGCCGGGGCGAAACAGGCTGAAGGCCACCAGCAGCAGGATCGCGCTTTCCCAGATGCGGCTTCTGGTGAGGAACCACCCCTGCGTCGCCGCCGCGAACAGCAGCATGGCCGTCGTCGCGACAATGAAGACGAGGATACCCTGCGCCCAGTTCACATCGATCAGCAGCAGTTCTGTGTTGAAGATGAACAGGAAGGGCAGGGCGGCGGTGCGCAGGGAGTAGAAGAACGCGACCACCCCCGTCTTGATCGGATCACCGCCCGATACGGCAGCGGCGGCGAAACTCGCCAGTCCCACGGGGGGCGTCACGTCGGCCATGATGCCGAAGTAGAACACGAAGAGATGCACGGCGATCAGCGGCACGATCAGACCGTTCTGCTGGCCCAGCGTCACGATGACCGGGGTGAGCAGGGCCGAGACGACGATGTAATTCGCCGTCGTCGGCAGGCCCATCCCGAGAATGAGGGACAGGATCGCCGTCAGGAACAGGATCGCGAGGATATTGCCGCCCGAGAGTACCTCGACCACATCGGCCAGCGCGGAACCCACGCCGGTCTGGCTGACGGCCCCGACGATGATGCCCGCCGTGGCGGTCGCGATGCCGATGCCGATCATATTGCGCGCGCCCGCGACCAGCCCTTCGAGCAGGTCCACGAAGCCGAGCCTGAAGGCACCGCCGAACCCCTTGCCGCCCCGGAGCAGGGCCATCAGCGGGCGCTGGGTGATCAGGATGAAGATCATGTAGGCCGCCGCCCAGAAGGCCGAAAGGCCGGGGGACAGCCGGTCGACCATCAGCGCCCAGACCAGCACGACCACCGGCAGGATGAAGTGCAGGCCGGATCGCACGGTCGGCCCGGGGGGCGGCAGTTCGGTCACTTCCGCGTCGGGATCGGTGTTCTCCAGCGGCTCCTCGCGCGAGCCGACGATAAGCAGGGCGACGTAGATGGCGGTCAGGAATCCGAAGATGACATACCCGGCGGTATCCGGGAAGGCGGGCCGGATCCAGCCCATCAGGTAGTAGACCGCGAAGCTGAGCGCGCAGATCGCCGCGATGGTGAAGGCGAGGCTCATGAGCCAGGCGACCCAGGCTTTCGGCACGTAGCTGTGGTGCCGGGGCAGCCCCTCGAACCCGGCCTTCGAGGCTTCGAGATGCACGATATAGACGAGGGCGATATACGAGATGATGGCGGGGACGAAGGCGTGCTTCACCACGTCGAAATACGGGATGCCGACATACTCGACCATCAGGAACGCGGCGGCCCCCATGACGGGGGGCATGATCTGGCCATTGACGGAGGACGCCACCTCGACGGCCCCGGCCTTTTCGGAGGAGAACCCGACCTTCTTCATCAGCGGAATCGTGAAGGTGCCGGTCGTCACCACGTTGGCGATGGAGGAACCCGAGATCAGACCCGTCATGGCGGAGGACACGACAGCGGCCTTGGCCGGGCCGCCCCGCATGTGGCCCATCAGCGAGAATGCGACCTGAATGAAGTAGTTGCCCGCGCCCGCCCGGTCCAGCAGCGAGCCGAACAGCACGAACAGGAACACGAACGAGGTCGAGACGCCCAGCGCGATGCCGAAGACGCCTTCGGTCGTGATCCACTGGTGGTTGACGACTTCGGACAGCGAATTGCCCTTGTGCGCGATGATCGACGGCATCATCGGGCCGAGGAAGGTATAGGCGAGGAAGATCGACGCCACGATCATCAGCGCCGGGCCGAGCGAGCGCCTCGTCGCCTCCAGCAGCAGCAGCATGCCGTTGACGGCGACCACGAAATCCGGGGTGATCGGCGCGCCGACCCGGTCGGCGATGCCTGCGTAGAAAATGTAGAGATACAGCGCCGTAAAGGCCCCGACGATGGCCATCGCCCATTCCCAGGATGGAATATGGCTCTTGGGCGAGCCGAGCAGGATCGCGCCCACCACCGCCGCGCCGCAGATCGGAATCCACCAGACGGCCACGCCGTCCTTGGCCCCGATCATGAACAGGATCGTCAGCAGGATCGGCACGCCCAGGGCCAGCACCATCTGCACCGGCGTGCGCGCGGCGGGATAGGCGGCGAAGGCGAGGAAGATCGCGAAGGCGAGGTGGATCGAGCGCGCCTCGGTATCGTTGAAGACGCCGAAACCGACCATGAAGGGAATGGGCGACGCGATCCACAACTGGAACAGCGACCACGCCAGCGCGGTCAGGATCAGGAACGTCCCCACCGGCCCCGCCGGATTGCGCGCCCCGGTATCGGAGGAGGCGACGAGTTCGTCCAGTTCGCTCTGGCTCAGTCCCCCCTTGCCCGCCGCGTCCATCTCGACCCGCGCGGCCTGGAACTGGTTCGGATCGTTCTCTGAATTGCTCATCGCATCACCGCATATCGGCGCTGGAGCAGACGGTGCGGTCGATCCCGGTCAGGTGGAAAGGGCCGGTATCGGGCGCTTTCGTGATCGACTGTCTCGCGCATCACTCCGGGCAACCGTGCGTCCCCTGATAAATCGGATTTTGTTTTTTATTTTAGTCCCCTACGGGGGGCGGCATCGATATTGCCGCCCCCCGTATCGTCGAATCGCGTGGCGGGCCGGATTATTTCAGCCAGCCCTTTTCCTTGTAGTACTTCGCCGCGCCGTCATGCAGCGGTGCGGACAGGCCGCCCGAGATCATGTCTTCCTCGTTCAGGTCGGCGAAGGCGGGGTGCAGTTTCTTGAAGCGGCCAAAATTCTCGAACACCGCGCTGACGACCTCGTAGATCACGTCCTCGGGCACATCGGTCGAGCTGACGAAGGTGGCCTTCACGCCGAAGGTCGTCGTGTCGTCGTCGGACCCCTTGTACATGCCGCCGGGGATGGTGGCCTTGGCGTAGAACGGGTTGTCCGCGATCAGCTTGTCCACCACGTCGCCCGTCACGTTCACGAGGTTGGCGTCGACGGTCGTGGTCGCCTCCTTGATCGAGCCGTTCGGGTGGCCGACGGTGAAGACGATGGCATCGACCTTGTTATCGCCCAGCGCCGCAGCCTGCTCGGCGGATTTCAGCTCGGAGGCGAGCGAGAAATCGTCGAAGGACATCCCCTTTTCCTCCAGCAGCACTTCCATCGTGCCGCGCTGGCCGGAGCCGGGATTGCCGACATTGACGCGCTTGCCCTTCAGGTCGTCGAATTCCTCGATCCCGGCATCCTCGCGCGCGATGACCGTGAACGGCTCCGAATGGACCGAGAAGACGGCGCGCAGCTTGTCGAACTTGCCGCTTTCCTCGAATTTCGAGGTGCCGTTATAGGCGTGGTACTGCCAGTCGGACTGGGCCACGCCCATGTCCTGATCGCCCGCCTTGATGGCGTTGATATTGGCGATGGAGCCGCCCGTGGAGGGCGCGGTGCATTTCAGGCCGTGATCCTTCTGGCCGCGATTGACCAGCTTGCAGATCGACTGACCGACGACGAAGTACACGCCGGTCTGACCGCCCGTGCCGATGGTGATGAAGCGTTCCTCGGCGGCGAAGGCCGATCCCGATACGCCCAGTGCGGTCAGGGCGGCGATGGACAATGTCTTCCAGTTTCTCATTCTATAGTCTCCCGGTTTTTGTTCTTGTTGATCGGTCGGTTCATGCGGTGAGGAAAGGCGCGTCCCGCTTTTCGCTCCCGCGTTGAGTATTAATGAACCGTTAACCCAACGATACAGATGATCCGGCCGAACCCTGGGTCCAGCAATTTCGTGTGTCGATCCCCCCGGAATCGCGTCGTATGAACGGAACATCCGCGATATTCGCTGGCTCTCCGGCAACAGCCTATGCAGGGGTCGGCCCCAAGATCAACCTGATTCGTCGCATGCGGGGAACCTGATGGGCGTGAATCTCAAGCAACTGGAAGCCTTCGTCTCGGTCGCCGATCTGGGCAGCTTCAGCAAGGCGGCGGTGCGGCTGAACACAACCCAGCCGAACATCTCGCTGCGCATCACGGCGCTGGAGCGGGCGCTGGACACCGCGTTGATGGACCGCGACCCCGGGTCCGTCAGGCTGACGGCGAAGGGGCGCGACTTGCTGGCCTATGCCCGCCGCGTGCTGCAGGCGACCGACGATCTGAAGATCGCGTCCGGGAACGCCGCCATCTTCGACGGGGTGCTGCGCCTCGGCGTGACGGAAATGGTGGTGCATACGTGGCTGGCGGATTTTCTGGCGCGGCTGGCGGAAGCCTTCCCCGGCCTCGCCGTCGAGTTAACGGTGGACCTGTCGGTCACGCTCGACCGCGACCTCGCCGCCCGCACCCTCGATCTGGCGTTCCAGAGCGGGCCTTTCGAGCATCGGGCCAGCGGCAGCGAGGAGCTGGGCACGTGGCCCCTGGCCTGGGTCGCCGCGCCCTCGGTCGCGCGGGCGCTGGGGGCGGGGATTTCGCTGGAGGCGCTGCTCGCCTATCCGATCCTGACCCATGCGCGCAACACCCGCCCCTATGCCGATGTCGAGCGGCACGTGCGGCAGGCGGGGCGGACCCTGCCGCGCCTCATCCCCTCGAACAACCTCGCCGCGTGCATGCGGATGACCGCGCAGGGGATGGGGGTCGCGACCCTGCTGGAGGCGATGGTGATGGCGGAACTGGAGGCGGGGACGCTGGTGCGGCTGGATTATGGCTGGGTGCCCGAACCGCTGGCCTTCCACGCCCGCTACGACGCCGGGCGCGCCCCCCGCTACGTCGCCATCGCCGCCGATCTGGCGCGGCAGGCGGCGACGGGGTTCGTGCGGGCGCGATGATAGGAATATCTCATGATCGGCATGAGATAAAATGATTTGAAATTATCGCCCCCGGCATCGACGCTGATCCCACGACAATCGCGCACAGCACGGGGACGGGGCATATGGACGGAACAGCGGTTCGCTTGGGGGTCGATATCGGCGGCACCTTTACCGATGTGGTGCTGGAGACGGGGGGCGCGCAATTCTCGACCAAGGTGCTGACCACCTACAGCGCCCCTGAGGACGCGATCATCGACGGGATGCACCGGGTCTGCGCCAAGGCCGGGGTCGCGCCCGGGGCGGTCGGCCAGATCATCCACGGCACCACGCTGGCCACCAATGCCCTGATCGAGCGGCGGGGCGCGAAGACGGTGCTGGTCACGACGGAGGGTTTCCGCGACGTGATCGAGATGCGCACCGAAAGCCGGTTCGAGCAATACGACCTGAACCTCAAGCTGCCCGACCCGCTGCTGCCCCGGCAGAGCCGTCTGACGGTGCGCGAGCGGATGAATGCGGCGGGCGAGGTGCTGGTGCCGCTGGACCGCGCCGAGGTGGAGGCGGTCGCGGCGCGCATCGCGAAGGCGGGCTACGAGAGTGTGGCCGTCGGCCTGCTGCACAGCTACGCCAACCCCGCCCACGAGCGGATGGTGCGCGATGTGCTGGCCGACAAACTGCCCGGGGTGATGGTGTCGCTGTCCTGCGAAGTCTCGCCCCAGATGCGCGAATACGAGCGGTTCAACACCGTCGTCGCCAATGCCTATATCAAGCCGCTCATGAAGTCGTATCTGGGCAGATTATCCGGGCGGCTGAAGGGGGAGGGGGTCGAGTGCCCGATCTTCCTGATGCATTCGGGGGGCGGCATCATCTCGATCGACAGCGCGGCGGAATTTCCCGTGCGATTGGTCGAGAGCGGCCCGGCGGGGGGCGCGGTCTTCGCGGCGAACATCGCGGCGCGCTACGGCCTCGACAAGGTGCTGTCCTTCGACATGGGCGGCACGACGGCGAAGATCTGCCTCATCAGGAACCGGACGCCCAAGACCAGCCGCGTTTTCGAGGTCGCGCGCACCTATCGCTTCAAGAAGGGGTCCGGCATGCCCATCTCGATCCCCGTGATCGACATGGTCGAGATCGGGGCGGGGGGCGGCTCGCTCGCGCATGTGGATGCGATGCGCCAGATTCGCGTCGGCCCCGAATCGGCGGGGTCCGAGCCAGGACCGGCCTGCTATGGCAGGGGCGGCGAACGCCCGGCGGTGACCGATGCCGACCTCGTGCTGGGGCGGCTGGATGCCGACGGTTTCGCGGGCGGGACGATGACGCTCGATACCGGTGCGTCGGTCGCGGCGCTTGAGACGGCGCTGGGCG
>ENA-ORXC01001536-ORXC01001536.1-marine-metagenome-genome-assembly--contig:-NODE-1536-length-13474-cov-4.837128_pt1 | contig 13474 bp, 10 predicted proteins | sample MGYA00237865_ERZ511478 | MGnify/ENA metagenome assembly ERZ511478 | reverse complement strand
GGGGGGGGGGGGGGGGGGGGGGGGGGGCGTCCGTGGCGCCCTCATCGGCGGCAGCGTCGGCGGCGGCGGGGGTGGTAGACGCCACCCATTGCCGCACTGGCCGGTGGCGGACGGTCCGCGACGGGCGGGTGCCGACGGCGGCGGCGGGGCGGCGGGCGCCGAGGGCGGCGGGGCCAGGCGGAAGGAAGGCCATGGCGGCCCCGGCGGCGGCCGCAGAAACGCCAAACAGCAACGCGAGTGACCAGATGGTAGGGGGAATCAGGGGTAGAGAATAGCTGTGCAATGTAGAGGGGGGGGGAAGGTGCTCTGGGCTCGGGGGGAGCACGGAGCACAGCGGAGCAGTGACCGCGCCGTGCAGCGGGCGATGCGCCCGAGCCGCGCTGGCCACAGACGTCCAGCAGCGCGTGATCCCAACAGGGCGGTGAGAGCTTGACATCATTGGTAGCCCCCACCCCCTCCAGTACCACTGAATGGGGGGGGTGTCCCCGGCCCGTGGCTTGCACACCAGACTGGCGGCGCTCAAACACGCCCAGCTGAGGGTTGTGCCTCGTGGTCGACGCAGCGTACGACGGGCTCTGTCCTGGGCGGGCAACAGGCTATCCCTGCGTCTCGCTCCTCACTATGCACCCGCATGCAGAGGGTAGTGATACGTACGAAAGCACTCGCGAGCCATGACCAAGAGTGCGGCCATCCACAACGCTGCCTGCAGCATGGAGTAACTGACCCCGCCCACTCGACAATCTTCAAGTGCTTCAGCGTCCAATGGGAGGGCGCGGAGGCGGAACGAGGACAGCGCCTTCTCAGCTGAATTGAATGTGCAAATTAGGACAGGCTGTGCGCCTCGTCAGCTGAAACAATCGCAATCGACGGCACGGCCGGTCGATCATTGGGGGTGGGCGCGCACCACAAACCGCCACCAGATCCTCCTGCTGCGAGAAAGAAGCGCTCGTACTCAACGTCACGGGGCTCCTGTGCCGCTCTTATTTCCGGCTTGTCCTGGATAGTACCTGAGTATGATGCGAAACGTGCACCAATGGGGGCCCTGTTTCTTCCCAGGATTCGGGGTGCTGAGAGACTGTTTGAGAACGACCCGGCCTGGCGGCCAGCCGATATGCCGGTCTGATGGTCCACCTGTCTGCTGCCGTGGCGCCCGATTTCGCCCCGCGGTGGCGGTCGTCGCGCCCGCCGCCGCCGCCGCCGCCGCCGCCACCGCCACCGCCCGCCGCCCCGCGGCGGCGGCGGCAGCCGCCGCCTCCCGGCTGCGGGGCTTCCGCCCTCGTCCTCCCCCTCGCTGCCACCGCTGTGGTCTGCGTCGTGCGTTTCTTTTCTGGACACGGCTGCTGCCGCGGCAGCGGCCACGGCCCCGCCCCCGCCCCCGCCCCGCCGCCGCCGCCGCCCCTGCCCCCGTCCCCGCTCCCGCCGCCGCCGCCCGCCGCTCCGCGGCGGCGGCGGCGTCGTGGCCCCCGGGCTGCGGGGCTCCCGCCCCTCTATCTCCCCTTTTCTGCCACCGATGTGGTCGGCGTCGCGCGTTTTTCTGCCGCCCGCGGCCGCTGCCGCGGTGGGCCCCGGCCCCCGCGGCCGCCGCTGTCGCCCCGGCCACCGCCACCGCCCCCGCGCCTTCCCTACCCCCGCGTGCTTTCCATGCCCGCTCCGCACCGCTGCGCGCTGTTGCGAGCGGGCTGCTGGCGGCCGAGTATGGCTGATCTTGGCGGGGGGTGCGTGGCGTTCTTCAGGTCGCGCCGCGGCTGGCCGGTCGCTGGACGCCCTGGATGGCTTCTTCTCTGGGGGCTGCGTGGTGTTTCGGGCAATGGGCCCGTCGGCTGGCGTTACATCGTCGTTGGGTGGCTGCTGCGGGGGGGGGGCGAGGGTGCGTTTTGAACGCCGCGACTTTGTCGACGTGCCCGTCTGCACTTGCTATGTATTCTGGGGTGCGGTATCCTTTTGTACACGCTGTTTGCGCCAGCCGCACGTTAGATACGGAAACGAGCAACTTGGGTTTGCACTGCGACCTATCCGCAGTCCCCTCAGCGATTGCGCTCCATGACTTGGCTAAATGTGTGGGATCCGACGCTCATGGATGAAGTCACTCAACCCGCACATGTAGATGCAGAGAGTCCTTTTTGTGACGAAGGCAAAGAGGTCTGGAAGACACTTTTACAAAAAGGAGAGCAGAAACATGTCGAGCAGAAGAATACAACACCCTTCCTTAAGCATCGTCGCTATCCGAGACGTCATCGGAGACGACCGAAAGCGAAGAGAGCTCGGCAGAAGAGGAGTCGTCAACGACCACCCCCACAGGGAGATCAACAACATCCTCGCCATCGCCACCATCACCATCACCCTGAGACCCACCTTCACCCTCATCGACCTCGCCGCCTCCCCCATCCCCTTCGCCCTCGCCACCTCCCTCATCACCATCGCCCTCGCCGCCTCCTTCACGTCCATAATCCACCTTGACCTCAACGTCAGGTTCAGGCTTGACCACAATCCCAGCAGCAAGAAGCGCACCGCGCAGCGCCGCCCGAACGGCAGCTTGTCCAATTGCTGGCCTCCCGTCCTCCTCACCCTCACCACCATCGACGGCAAAAGCGGCGGCCGGCGGCTGCAGACCAGCAGCACGAACAGCAGCCACCCCTGCGGCATGACCAGCGGCCGAGCCTGCTGCAAGGCCGGCAACGATTGACGGCGCGGCAATGCTTGCGCGAGTAGCGTCTTGGACCGCCACTTGCACAGCGGCACCGACGGTGCCCGACAAGGCGGTTTGTACGGGTGAGAGGGCCGCCGCGTACCCCGCCGCGTCGCCCGCTGCGCGGCCAACAGCGGCACAACTTAGACGGGAGCCGGCACCGGCGGCAGACTCATAGGCTGCACGAACTGCGGCCTGGCCGCCGGACGCACCAATAAGGGTACTAACCGCAGCCGCGGCACGGGAGGCAGTGTCCTCGACGGCGCTGGCAGCCGCGGCAGAAATAGCTGGAGAAACGGCTGCGACGGCAGCACCCTTGACGGTGCGGTACAGCTGCAACGCCGCTTCGACAACGACGTGCATGGCCTCGGCGACAGGGGCGGAAACTGCGGAACCCAGGGCGACCGGCGCGGCGTTTGCGGGAGCCAAGGCGGCGGGCGGGATGCTGGCCGCAACGGCGGCAGCCGGACGCGTGTTGGCCGCACCAGCGGCGGCAGGAGCGGCGTTGGCCGCACCCGCCGCGACCGCCCCGTTGTTGGCCGCACCCACGGCGACGGGGGCGGGAGCGCCATTGTCATCGGCGATGAGCTCATCGGTAGCGGCCGCATCAACGGCGGCGGCGTTGGCGGCGGCGGCGGCCGCGGCGGCTGCGGCAGCTTGTGCTGCTTGTCGACGCCCGTGGTCGCACGTACAGCTCCTCCTGTCGCAGTACGTTTGCACGTTGCGGTGGAAGAAGGCACTGACGGGCCGATGGTTGGTCTCCCGACAGAGCTCGTGCCTCATCTTGACGCGCAGGTTCACAGGGCACCCAGCAGCCGCATTTGCACCATGAAGTGATCTTGGCGCAGGTGGAAGAGGTGCGCCTTGAGCGCCTTGTTGATGGAATGGTGCGTCTAAGCGCAAGCCGTGCGATGACGCTCGGAACGCGACGGGTAGGCATCAGCGTCATACACCGGAGAGCATCCGTGTTGGTTCTTGATGCGGTGCGCGCGTTCAATGCTTGCCGCCATCGACGATCGGTTGACCAGCCACGGGAGCCGGAGAGACGCGTTCCGCGCCATCTGACAAGCCGTGTCAAAATACACGACCAAAGGCAGCAGCGTGAACCGCTGCACGATGGAGGCGAGCACGTGCGCCGGGCTCTCCACGCGGTCGAGGAAGTCAAAGCCGATCAGGAGCCCGCACGGGCACAAAAAGTTCTCCACCCCGGGCATGAACGTCTGCGACAGGAGGAAGGCGTGCCGGCAGTCATCCGCACCCAGCTCCTTGTTCATCATATCCACGAGCGCGTCCTGCCCAGCCTTGACCCGCTCGGCGCGCGACGCGTTGACCGCCTCCGCCTTGCTGTCGGTGATGAAGGGGCGGACTGGGTCCAGGTCCGGCCAAACTTGGCCGCTCAACACCTCCCGCAGCTGCGCCATGCCGCGCACCTTTGAGAAATCACTGCACAGGAGGGGGGAGGACGCGGGGAGGGGCGCCTCGCGGGTAGCCGCCCACTCGGAATACTTTTCCGGTGACGTGCGAAGCCACTGCTCCTGGAAGGCCGCCGCTCCCGGTACAGCCTGCACTTGCGTGCGCCACAGCGTCTCCCAGTGGGCGTCCACGTCGCAGGTGAAGAGGAGCACCTCCCCGATGGCACGTGTCATCAGCGGATCGACACCGTCCGACATGCCTATCAACCGTAGGAAGGGCCACACAATTCCAACCGACTCCACCGCAGTGGCGTACGGCTTCCAGCCGTCGACGGGGACGCCTAGGGCCAGCTTCTTGGTCAAAAGTTTGATGCGCTTCCGTGGAAAGCCGAAAAAAGCCCCGATGACAGGGTGCCCGAGGAAGGTCAGCAAAAATCGGCGCACAACGCGCCACCGCTCGCGCGTTTCCGTCACGCTCAGGCCCTCGCCGACCGCCCCATCGACCTGTCTGCTGACGCAAAACAAGGCCCCCAGTTGCCCTGCGGCGGGAGCGGCAGCGCCGCCGCCACCTCCAGGGATGGGTGGGGCGTCGTCGCCGGCGGCGGCTCCTTGCTCAACTGCGGGAGCGCTACCGTCGTGATTGTCGAGGTCGGGGGCGTCGAGCTCCTCGGCGGTCTCGTCGGCGGCGGCGGGGTTGACGTCGGTGACCTCGTTAGTGTAGAACGAAAAGAAAAGGAAGGCTGCCGCCCAGGACAGGTTGTTGGGGTTGGAGGCGATTGCACCGACCGTGTGCGGCTCCGGCTCGACCGCCAACTCCTCCGACAGGCGCTCAAGCGTCGCCTTCTCGTCCTTGGTGATCCGCACGACAGCCTGCTTCTCGGCCGTCATACGCTTGCGTATGGCCGAGCGCATTGGCGCCGACGCCAGGCACGCCCCGTGGCCGGCGTCCAAGGCCACGCCGACCAGGTCCTGCGTCAAGCGGACGAGCGGCTGGGACTGGTTCCGCAGGATCGACAGCACCTGGCCGTCGGCGATGATGGCCAGGTACGGCCGCTCCCCACGCTTCCTGCATTTCTTGCAGCGGAAGAGCGAGGCGGGCACAATCAGCGTGCGAGAGTACCGGTGCACGGAAGTGATCAACGTCTGCCGCGCCAGGCTGGAGGAGGAGCCCGAGAACGACTTCGTCGACTCCAGCAAGAAGCACATAACCGACGCGGCGGACGACAAGGTCCCGTGACCCGTGAAGACCATCTGGGTCATGACGTCGAGAAAGACACGCGTGAAAACCGTCTCCTTGCTCGACGCGAAGAGGCCGTCGTGCGCCCCGTCGTAGGGCACCATCTCCCCGCAGCCGCACGTCCACCGCCGCAGCGTCACGGCCACGCGCCCACGTAGCGTGTGGATGATGGCTCCGGTGTTCTTGATCCCCATGTTGTTGTACGCCGCGCCGCAGGAAAAGCAGACCGCCTCGCACAGCACGTGCGGCAACACGGACGGCGCCTCACCCTCGCGTCCCGCGTCAGCGAGCTGGTCGAACAGCAGGCAGTCGGACACCTCCCCCGCGCACGGAAGCAAGTTCCGCGAGCACCGCCCGCGACTCTCGTCTGCGAAGGCCGCCCACTCCGCCGCCTGCGCGGCAGCCGAGCGCCCCGGTTGGGACACGGGCGGCGCCGTCGGCAGCAGGACGTTCTTCAAGGGGTCGTCAAAGCCGCCGGCGGCCGCCGCCAACCGCATGTCCGCGCACCACACGGCGGTCGCGGCGGCGTGCGGACAGGTCCAGTGGTCCTTCTGGCAGCTCAACAGCGTGCAGGCCGGGCGCCGCTGCACCCGCTTCCGGCTGCGCGTCTTGTTGAGCTTGTTGCGGATGACGACGGCCGCCCACGTCGACTCAAACAGGACGGCAAAGACGCCCTTCCTCTTGGCCGTTTTCGTGGCATAAAAGACTTGGCACTCTGCGGCGGGCGGCGAGGACGCATTGTCCAACTTGGGGTAGTGCTGCAGCAGGGCCACATCACTCGGCAACCCGCCAGAAGCAGCCAGCTCCTCGAAGGACGCCTTGAGCCCGCGGGCGTGGCAGCAGGACGAGGACGAGCCCAGCCAGGCCCGCAGCTGCACCGCCTCGGCGCCGCCCTTGCCGCCGCACGTGCAGAGGTAGGAGACCGCGTCGTTCTCGAGCCACGCCCACGAGACGTATGCCCTCTCCCCCTCCGAGAGCAGAACTGCCGCCCCGTCAGCGACGGAGACGACGCGGAACAGCGTGCCCGCGCTGTCGTCCGACGGAACGGCGTCGTCGATAGCCGACACCAGCACGCGCACGATCCGCTTCTTGTAGTACTCTATTAGCTGCATCGCCCGCGGCCCCTCGTCCAGCTGCTCCGCGCCCGAGTCCGTGGAGCCGTCGGTGTCCGCGGCGAAGATGTCCTCGAGGATGGCGGGGGGCAGGGATGAGTCCGAGGAGCCCTCCGGGGCGTCGCGTACGCCGGGGACGCGGCGCCGCTTCGCCCGCCGGCCGCCGCCGCCGCCCGCGCGTGCGGCCTCTGCGGCCGTGGACGGCGCGCGGGCGCGCGTCCGCCGTCGTCTGTTGCTAGTCGAGGTCACCGGGGGGTCGACAACGCCTGAGAGGGAGGCAAGAGCGGCACTCAGCTCCGACGGCACGACAACGGGCGCCGGTATCCGGCACTCATACAGGCGGAGGTGGCGCAGGCGCCGTTCAAGGGGGGAGTCGGGCATCACGGAGCCGTCGTCGTCGCCGTCCTCCGAGGCCATCGCGTGTCCCGCCAAAACATAGGCAGGGGGGCACGGAAAAGAGGGAGGAGGCGGGGGGGGGGGGGGTGGAGCAGACGGAAAGATGCGCTGGGAGCCCCCGACCGGGCGCCCCGGCAAAACAGCAACGCGACACGAGTGAAAAGGACACCGCGGCCGCGGAAAAGGGAGAAAAGGCGGCGCGGGGGTGGAGCAGCGAGGCGCCAAGAGGGGGGAGCAACGGCGCGTGACCGGGGAGGCCAAGCGCGTGGAGGTCACGGCGTTGGTTGGCGCGACAGTGGCGGTCGGAAGGGGGTGCCGGACGACGATGAGGCAGGCGGAGATCGACTGCGCTAAGCCACACAAACCGCCACCATCAGATGGAATGCCGGTGATATCTCGACTGTAACTCCGACTTGAGGCGAGACAGCATTCTGCTTTAGGGTGCAACTACGCTGGTGTGATGCCTCCAAATACCGCTTGACGCAAGCTTGGCGCAGATTGGGATTGCAGTTTGTGATACAGCGAACCCTAACGAGGAAACAGTGACCCTGACCACAACCCTTTCTGCGGAAGGGAAGGGGCAGCGCACGCCCCGCTCCACAACCGCGTTGGCGCATGCCATGCGGAGCAGGCCTCATGCTCCCTGATGTTGACCGAAAGTTTCTCTGCATGAGAGCAAGGCGGTTGATGCGTCCGGAGAAAGGTGCGAGAGACAGTATCAATGCGGCTGGGCATCGCGCTATTTTCGAACAGTCGGTGTGCGTGCAATGGGGTACCGTGCGCGTTTCTCTGATGCACACACCTCCATCAGGAAGTAGGGCGTCCAGAGACAACGACAGATATACACGTGGCTGCACGCGCGCGTGGAGATTCACCCGTCTATGTGCATGCGGACAACTGCGGGCGTGTCGTCGTTCGCGAGAAACGCAATCATGCAGCTGTCGGGTCTCAGTCCTGAGGTAGCGTTGCGGATCAACATACAAGCACAAAGACAGGATCCATAACTAGTGCCAGTATGCGCAACCCTGTCTCCCCACACCGCGGACAGAATGAACAGTGACGTGGAAGGCGCCGTGAAAGTACAATTTCTCTGTCCACTCGACCTGGTCTGATGAGAATCTCCCCAGCCCAGCGTCAGTATCTCTTTGCGCGTGTTACTCAATTGACAGCGTAGTGTGTGTGCGTACGCGCTGATAGATCCGGATCCATGTACTAGAGACAATCGCGCAGCGGTCAGTGGGTAGGTTGGTAAGAAGCTCGCAATGGGCGTACATGCGTAGTGAGATGGCACTCAGCGGACACGGAGTGCGCCGCTTTTTGCGGATGATAGCATCAGATTGCCATGACAGCCGACATTGCAACGGCCTGGAGGTGGGGACTCCTGAACCACTGACACTGGTTCCGGTTTCCATAGCCACTTCAGTGTGGTGAGGCGCCCCCAGACCCGCCGCCCCGGTCGCCCACATCGCGACTGCGGGACAGGCCCCACCACGAAGGGAGGCAGCTGCCGGTGCCACGCTGGATTCATTGCCGGCGCTGGCAGTGGCCGCGAGAGGGAGCGGCAGTGGCCCCTTGGGGGGCGCCAGGAGGCTACGCCTCGACCTGGGCGCGTCCGCGTTGGCCACGACACCGTCCGGCAGCGGCGGCCTTTTGGGGGCGCCGGCAGAGGGCGTCGCCACGTCCGCGGCGGCGCTGGCGGTCGGCAGCAGTGAGGGGCTGTTTGGGGCCCCAGTCAGGAACTCCAGACGGATGCCATTTGCAGGCTGCTCGTGGGGGGAGATGGCCTACCTGGGCTCCCATGGCGCGCCAGGTTGGGTGTGCACGGAAAACAGAGAAGGCGAGATGAGAAGCTTCAGGTGACGGGCGGAAGAGTTGCGCGGGGGGTGGGGCCTCTGCCGCCATAGACGTGACAGTCAGAAGAGGCGCTACGGCACTTGCTGCGAGCACCTCAGCATGGCGGGTGCCCTTTCTCCCCCCTCTTTCCCGCACCCCCGGCCTTTCCCACGTCACTATCCTGGCGCGATTCACCAAGTGTCAGCGGCGGGCAGTCGCCGTGCGTCGCGGGCGGGGTTTATCTCCACCTGTCGGGCGCGGCGCTCGCTGGCGGTCCCACATGCGGTTGGAGCGCTGGCGGCCATGGGGGGGCTGGCGCCGCTTTCCATAGCGAGACTGGCGTCGGTGGGCTTCACGCCCGCAGGAATAGACAGTAGCAAGGGAGGCCTAGCTGGCTTCTGTGGGAGGCGCCGTGTGCACTGCTGAGGGCGATGGCCAAATCGAGGGATGACAATGCACGCGGAAGTCAACGGACGAAGCGTCGCAACGGTTGATGCGATAGTCCAATCAGGTGCCTGTGATCCTTCCAACCGCCTCAAGCGACATGAAAATCTGCCACACTCCACGCGACGATTGACCCAGGGGGAGGCCCCTTCGCAGATCCCTCTGCTTCTGCGCACAAACGGCCATTGCTGTCAACCGGCCGCGTGGCACCTGGTCGAGCCCGCGCGCGGGTATTCTCGTGCAAGGAATCCCCGCCCTACCAGTCGCGTCAGTTACAAAGAACGCTGGACACACACAGCTAGCCAACGGCACATGCCGAATAGCACCCGAATGAAGCCTTCTCACGTGTGGCTCCGGCGGTCACCCACTTTCCGAGGCGTCCGTTCCAGCTGTGGGCGGTATGGGAGACTGCCGCCGCCTCCCCCATGCTGTGCTGCGTCGGCAGGCCGGTGTGCGCCACGCAGAACACGCTGCTGGCAAGTGCCTCAGTGACAGTCGATAAGTCAGCGTCCCCCCCCCTCGCAGCTGGTGGCTCGTACTCAGACGGCTCAGACGCCACTCTGACCGTCAATCGTGCAAGAGAGGGGCGCTCCGAGCTAGAGATATGCCTCGGAAGGGGCTGCTCTTTTCAGGCGGGCTGAGGGGGTGGTTCGAACGTGTAGCCGCACCACGCCCGGCCAGCCATAGCTGCGATCCCCGACCTATCAATAACATCTCGACAGTCGCACAAACAGTACAGTTTGACGTGACGGCCCCCGTTTATTTCCACGGGCGCAGCCCACCCGGCCCGCGCCCCTCCCACTGTCCTTCTTTCGAGCCACCCATTCCATGGTAAAGCGGTCCAACGACCCCTTGACGCCACCTCTCTGTCAAAGGACCCATTTGGGCCGTCGGCCATCCTACTGATACGGCATGGCCGTCAGCGGTGGGGCGTTTGTTCTCCCATCAGCATGGTGCTTCTTAGTAAAATCGAACCAAAACCGATTGTTCGTCGTCAAAGAAATCCCCTCAAGTGTCGTATACGATCTAAGCGACATATTAAGTACAACTATTGAAGAGCACGGGATATCGGCAAAGCAGAAAGAAAAGTGCAACGGGTAAGAAGCAAGGAGGCTTCCTATGACACCTTTGCACCGCGACTCACGCAGAAAAACACAAGCACAGTGAAGAGAGAATGCACTACACAGAAATAACAGAGGCACGGTTCCAAACAATGAAGGTTCCCACCGTGTCACGCATCAACCGCAGGGGCACGGAGGGCGGCTCGACAGGGAACTGCTGCTCGTAGGGGTAGGTGCTGGACGCGCACGATGGCGCCACCTCCTTCACCTCGATGACGACAAACTCGGAGGGCACCGCGCGCGTGTGCAGCACCCGGCGGCCAACGTCGGCCACGCCGGTGGCGACCGTGATGCCTCGCTCATCCAACAGGTCGCACGGCCCGTCGATGACGGCCGGCAGGCCTGCTCCAGCGCCATTGACGCCACCACCAGAGAGGCGAGTACGCTTGGCGGGGCACCCCGCGGCAGGCGACTCGAGCGCGCGCTTGTCAGTGGCCGCGATGCCAGATGCGGCTCGGCGAGCATTCGCCCGCGCAGCGGCGGCAGATCCAAGTCCGGGTGGCGCTGCACCGGCGGCGGCATTTGCACGTCCAGCGCCGCCACCGCCGTCGCCGCCCCCTGTGCGGGGCGCCAGAGCGACCGCCCCACGTGCCGAGGCACCGGTGCTCGTGGCCGCTGACTTGCGCCGCCCCTGCTGCTGCTTGCGCTTGCCCGTCTGCTGGTCCACTCGGAACACCTCCGACATCATGCAAGAACGCGACCGCGGCTCCTTGTCCCACAGCAGCAGGATCGCCGCCACTGCTTCCTCCTGCTTGCAGTGGGTTTCGTTGGTGGGGATTGCACGCAACTCAACGAGGACGGCGGGATCGACGGCCTTCTTGGGAATGGGCGTGATTTCCGCGTCGTCCTCGGCGTGGTCGTCGGCCGGCTCCTCCTCGCGGCCGTCCTGCAGCGTCTTTGTCAGCATGGTGGCGGCGGGTAGCTTCTTGGCGGTCTTGGGCGTCAGGAAGCGGGTGGGCACCACGACGCTCAGCGGCCACTGGCACCTCTTGGGCAGCTCCCCCGACGCCTCCTGGGCGATGATCAGCTGGTACGCCCACCAGCGGGAGAAGCCCTCCTGGATTCCCCGCTGGTTGAAGGTCATGGAAAAAAACAGAACGGCCGCCCTGAGGACGTTGCGCAGCAGCAAGATGGGGCCGCGGCGCTTGCGGTCGAGTACGTTCTCCATAAAGTAGAGAGATGGCGTGCTCGGAACGTGCCTGGCGGGTGGCCTGACCGACTCAAACACAAAGGGCAAGACGCCAGGGGTGTTGAAGCCCGCCAGTAGACGGGGCACCGGCGAACCGCTCGCGCTGCTACCGTTGGTCGAGCCACCGCTACCGTCACCGTCGCCGCCGCCAACCGCATCCCCGCTCCCAGCAGCACCAGCACCATCGCTGTCGCGTCCAGCGTTCACACGCGGTGGGATGCCGTCTGACGGCGGGCTCGGCGAGCGTGACGCCGCCTCCGCACGAGCGGCCATGCGGGCAAGGCGCTGGAGCTCAATCGGCGACGGGGAGTGGTTGTCGAGCTGCGGCGCGACCATCGCGTCGAGGAAGGCAAGGTCGTCGCTGGAAGGCGACGGAGGGGGGTCTGCAGCTGCCATAGGCTGCACGCCGCCGCGGTGATGGGTGCCCACGAGTCGCGCCGGCAGGCACGACGAAGCATTTCCAGCGCTTGTCAGCAGGTCGCGGCCCCTACAAAACTGGTGCGCTTGGCCAAACACACGCAGCACGTCCGGGTCCACGTAACAGCCATCACCAAACAGGCTTGCCCAGCTGAGCTCTCCTCCAGCCGACACGCCCGAAAGATGGATGAGCACCCGCAGCCCCGGATGAGCGTCCTGCACCCGGCCGGAGAAAACCATCAGCGACGCCAGGTCCGACACGGTCTTGTCCGCTACCTTTCCGCCGTTCACCGCCACCGCGTATCGACGCAACCTCTGCAGTGGTAGCGACTGGGCGACGTTGGCCGCGCGAGCACGCGCTTGTGTTGCCGCCACGGAGGCAGAAGCGACAAAGGCGGCGGCCGTCGGTGCCACTGTGCCTGACTGAGGCGACACCGCCGGGGTGGCCGCCGCGTTGGTGGCGGCGACGTCGGCCGCCGTGACCGTCGGCACAGCCGCAGAGGCGCCCGCCATCGTCGCCGCCGGCGTCACCACCACCGCCGCCGTCGAGGGGGGCACCGCCGGGGTGGCCGCCGCGTTGGTGGCGGCGACGCCGGCCGCCGTGACCGTCGGGGAGTCCACCAGCGTCGCCACCGACTGAAAGGTTGTAGTGGCAGCCGAGCTGCCCGTCCTCAAAGTTGGAACGCCAGCCGTCTGGTCCGCCACCACAGCAAAGGAGCCCGCACAGGAGTCGTCGACGGTGCCCGCCACCGTGGAAGCGTGTACCACATTCACCGACGAAGCCATCGCGAGGGCGAGGCGCACAGCAACCGGAAGGGGCGTCGAAAGGAGGGGGTAGAGTCGTGGAGAGCGCCGGTGGAGGAGGTAATGGAGCAGTACGGGGGAGAATGCCACGAAAGAGAGGGATGGGTTGCCGGTCCGAGGATGCGACGATGGTGGCCGCGCATGCCACCTATAAAGGGCGTCGGACGCACGCGGACTGGCGCAGCCGGCATCAGGGAATCGAGCTCCATGTCAGCGACAACCGGCGGTGTGCCGGGACTGCAGCCAAGCGATAGCCGTGCCCCAGCGCACGCCGGACGAGGTGGGGGTGTTCACCTCCGCCGCGCCAAAAAAAGAGGAGCTCCCCAACGACCCTGGTGGCGCCACGCAGCGACCCCGCCAAAAGCAAGACCGGCCACCCCGCAGGGCGCCGGCTCACCAGCGCTGCGGCCGGAAGAAGCGCCGAAAAAAAGGGCGCGGAAGCCCCCCCCACCCCTCCAGAGCCGTTGGCGCCCGTGAAGCGCCCAGTGGTGGCCCAGCGCGCGCGCGAACAAGAAACAAAAGCAAACGCCACAAACATAGACCCAGGGCCCACAGTGACCAGCGGTGGCGGCGCACCGCAAGATGGCACCGGACGTCCGCGGCGCCCCACACGCCAAAAACGCACCCACCCAGAACGGCCTGGAATCAACTGGTGGCGGATCTCCGGTGGGGCGACAGCCAAACCTGCGCCGCGCATCGTAACCCAGAAGGCACGCAGGGCCCCCCAAGAGCCCCCAGCAAAGGAGCCACCGCGGACGCCGCGAGCACGGCACGCAGAAACCCGCGCCCACACCCCCGCAGAAGCGTCACCCAGAGCCCCCCC
>ENA-ORXC01001535-ORXC01001535.1-marine-metagenome-genome-assembly--contig:-NODE-1535-length-13475-cov-5.301314_pt1 | contig 13475 bp, 9 predicted proteins | sample MGYA00237865_ERZ511478 | MGnify/ENA metagenome assembly ERZ511478 | reverse complement strand
CCCCCCGCCACACGCCGCCCACCCCCGCCTCACCGCCACCCCCATGCGGCTGCCGCGCACGTGCGTCTGGCCGCCGCCACGGCAGCGGCGGCACGTCCGCGGCGCGGCTGCCGGTCGGGCGGCCGGCGGGATTGCCGGTCTGGATGGCGCCCTTCCCGCCCCCCTTGCCGCACGCCACCCACCATCACCGGAGCGCCACTCCTGTGCCACCGCCACCGCCTTGCCGGTCGATTGTTGCCGCGGGGGCAGCGACGCGGCCGTGGCTCGGCCGCCCGTCGTGAGAACAGTGCAGCCGCCGGTCATAGCCGAGGCGCCGGCGGTAGTGTCTGTTGCTGCCACTGTGTCTCGCGGCAGCCACCTGGCTCGCGCCCGGCGTCCGGGTACCCGCCGACCTGCCCGCCATTTTGTCCCGAGCCCTTCGACCGCCCGCCTTTTTTTTCCCTTTTTTCGGGATTGACTTCACGGGGAGAACTGCACACTCACCGTGCTCGTCGACCCCCCCTGGTGCTGGAATAAAAGTGTGGTGAACAAGCTCGAGAAAACATGCTTGTACACGCCATGGCATCAGTCGTTGGGGCCAGGGACAGAGCTGCTATCGCAACGCCAGGCTATTCTTTTTACTTCGCTCCCTCCCCCACCGTGCCATCGAGGATCCGCAACACACTCAAGCAGTATCACCATCCACCACTGGGGCCCGTGCTTCCCCACCTTCAGCAGCCATCGACTCATCAACCGCCATGCCCGAGTCCTCCTCTCCAACACCCATCGACTCGTCCAACATCATTCCCAGGTCCTCCTCCCCTCCAACACCTAACGACTCATCCAACGACATGCCCAGGTCCTTCACCCGTCCAACACCCATCGACTCATCCATTCCCAAGTCCTCCTCCCCTGCAGTACTCGGCGGCGACTCGCTCTCCGCCTCGCTCTCGCCGTCATCTTGACTCGATGCCGCCGCCGGGTCATCGTCCACCACACGCTTGTTGGTCGGCAGCGCCCAACGCGTTGTGCCCGGAGGGCACGCACACCCCGGGCGCACGCACTTGGTCTCGCTGCAGCCGAAGTAAAAGTCGTTCAGCCGCACTCCCTCGTTCTCGCACTTGGCGCCGGGCTGCAGCTTGAAGGCTGCCGTCAAGTTCATCAAAGACAGCTGCACGATGCGGTGAGCCATAAACGAGGCGGCAGTCATGTAGGCAAGATGCCCGCGAAACTTTACCGAGATGGAATGTTGCACCTCGGCCGCCTGCGTCGTGACGCCGTTGGTGACCGAGAGCGACTCGTCGGGGAAGTACACACAAGAGAAAGTGTGCCCCTTGGCATGCGCCCGATCCAAACAAAAGCGCACCTTGTGCTTGGAGAGGATGGAGCGCACACGCTGCATGCCGTTGCGGTCCATTTTGCAAGCAACGTCGTAGAACACGACCTTAGGGAGCGCCGGGAAGCGCTCGAGGATGAGCGAGAGAGCGTCCGCAACGCTCTCCGCTCCAAACATCACGCGGAAGCCCATCGTCAGGACGTGCGGGCACACAACGTTGAATACGCCGGCCGTCAGCTGCGAGTGCTTGGGAAACGACTTGCTGCACCTGTCCGTAGCATCCTCTAACGCAGCTTGGGCGCCTTTGGCAGGCCGCCCCGCCCGCGGCTGCCGCTCGGCCCCCTTCTTGGCCTTGGCCCGCGGCGTAAAGATGGCCGGGCGCACCCGCTTCAAAAAGCCGAAGTACTCAAACGACGTGTACGGGGAGTCGATGTCCTTGTCCTTCCAGTCAGGGTGCTCGGCCGCAAACGTGTCGTACTCGGCGGCGGTCGTGACGCCGAGCCAGCGCCTGCAAAACTCCTCCGTCTCGTGTTGTCCCCCCTCGGCCGCGCGGCGCGCAGCTGCCTTGAAGTCGCGGTCGACGACGGCGTCGACCTCGGCGGAAAACTTCAGCAGGGCGCCGACCGACTGACGCAGCACGTGCACTGACTCCATGACCCGGCGCAAGCGAGCGAAAAAGTTGGCTACGAAGCCCGCCGCGTTGGCGGCCATCGACAGCTTAACCCACTCACCGCCGCTGTCCTTTTGCATCTCCTTGGCGAGCTTGACGACCGACCCCGTCGAGTGCCCCTGGAAAAGGTTGACCACGGGGTCACCGAGCATCGCCAACAGGAAGGGCCGCACGACTGCCCACTGCGTGCTCGACGCGTCAGACTTGTAGAGGTTGGGCCGGAAGTTGCCCTTGCGCGAGTGCCACGGGAGCGTCGAGGGGGCAGCCGCCACGATGCCACCCTGCCCGTCCAGTGGCGCTCCACCGCTTGCACGACTCGCCGCGCCGGACCGACCACGCGCTGCCCCGTTGTTGGCAGATGTCGGGGTGGCAGAGACAGCACCTTGGCGTGATGCCGGGCCGACAGTTGGTGGCACGGTCGGCTCCCACACGAAAAAGTGGAAGAGGAGCTGGGCGGCGTGACGCTTGAGGCGCCAGTTGAGGACCGTCGATGCAGATCGGGCACGCGGGAAGACCGATCCGATGGTTTCGTGCAGCCCGGTGAGGGCGGTCACGTCCTGCTTGTTGAGCGGGTCGCCCGTTCGTATTAGCTTTCGTACAGCCGCTCGAACGCTCGGCTCCTCCAGCACAGCATATTTGTTGACGTTCAGGTTCATACTGGGCAGGTGGAGGGCGGGCCTCGCGACCTTAATGCCCTCCTTCATGCGAAAGCCCAGCGCTTGGCCGTCTATCACAATGTAGTCGGGGTTGACCCCGCACTTGGGACACGAAAACAGCTCGGGCGTCGGCTGCAGGCACGCCACGAAGCAGCGGCCGACGGACACGACAACCTGCCTCCGCAGCCCGTACGCGGACCGCAACGAGGCCAAAAAGCACGCTGCCGCCGCGTATGATGAGCGCGAGTTGTAGATAAATGAAACGAGGCCGTCGCAAAATGAGCGAGTAAACACAAGCACGGAGCCCGAGTCATCCGCCTTGCGGGTGGAGAAGAGGCCGTCGCTTCCGCCGTCGTACTTGACGACATGCGCGTTGGGGCAGGTCCAGTGCCCCAACGTCACCTGCCAAATGAGGCCAACCACACCAAATGCACGAGACACCATGGAGAGCAAGATGCATTGAAGAAAGGGCACAATCAACAGCTCGGTCAGCAACCTGCATCCCGAGGCAGCGTCAAGCACATCTAAAAGGGAACAGAGCAGGGACGGGAGCGATGAAAGCTTCACGCATCACCGCATCAACAGAAGACATCAACATACCTGCAGCGGCGTCGTGGCGTGTCCGTCCGTGTACAGCAGCGCAGGACACGTCTCCAACTGTTGGCCATCTGTCTTGACCGCCCCACAAACCCCACACGACTTCTCGTGTAGCACATTGGCGGGGTCATAGGTCAAGCCCAGCTTGGCCATCCGCTGCACGGTGCTCAGCTGGGGCACCGACTGGTCCGCGTTGCCATCCCCCGAGTCGACGACAAAGGCCGTTGGCGCGACGCTTTCGTTCGCCCACTCGGCCGTGCGGCACCACAGCAGCCCTTGCTTGTCCTCCTCCCGGCAGCTGATGAGGTTGCGCTTCTGGCGCTCCTTGGAGATAGCCACCAACTCGTCATCGTCATCGGTCTCGTCGTCGCTCTCCGCCTCGTGCTCGGGGAGCTCCCCGTCGTCGTCGGTGGACGTGTCCGATTCACCGTCGTCACCGTTGCGCCCGGAAACAAGACGCGGCAGCTTGCGCACGAGCGCCGCGTGCTGGCATCGCCGCAGGTTGGAGCGACAGCCGACAGAAACGCATTTGATATCGCGCCGCCGCGTCGCCACCACCGGGGAGTAGATGTCGCCGTCGAAGGCCGCCGCCGTTGTGCCGCAGGGCATGGCAATGTCAATGGCGTACGGGGTGGCGCCCTCTGCCACCTGCAGCGCGTTGACGATGGCGGCCTTGTGCTCCAACAACGTGCCGAGCGCCGACCGGAACGCATCTGCATGCCAGCACGTGCTCGACTCGCCCGCCATTGACAGCAGCGCGACGTTCTCTGTGTGGCCCCAGCAAGAGCACATCAGAGCCCCATCGGGCGAAAACCACTGGGCGGCCAAGTCGATAGCATGCGTCCCGACGACGCAGAAAAGAAACCGCGCAGCAGAGGTCGAGGACCCGACGACCTTGGCCGCCATACCGTCGTTGACGGCCGCCCGCGCAGCCGTGCGCATGCCCAGCATGCGTCGCAGGGCCGCCGAGATCACGCCGACGAGCGCGCGCTCGTGCTCCGCCTGCGACCCCGTGCGAGCCCGACCAGCACGTCGAGGACGCTGAGCGGCACGATGACGGGCGACCGCGGCGCTTGGAGGCGGTGGAACTTCACCGCCACTCTCATCCCACGATGCGCCGGATTCGTCAGATGGTAAGTCGGGGGGGGGCGAAGGGGGGGATGGGAGTGGCGATGGAGGACAGCAGAGCTCCGTCCGGCGTCCAAGCACCGGTGGCACTCGTCGTGAGGCGAGCGGGGCGGGAGCAGAGGAAGAAGAGAGGACCAGGTTGATGACACCCAGGGTGCCCATCTGCGTCCGACGGGACCGAAGTGACGAGTGGACCTCATTGCAATCGGCCTCCATGACGGCCGTGGGGCCCCCGACGGGGTCGCGACAGGACCGCGGACCACACCAGCGGAGAGTGTGGGCGGGCCCGGGATCACGAGAGTGCGCCCAAGCAGGACGCGCAAGGCGCCACAGCGCTGACGACGGTGACGCAATCAACAGTCTAATTCCTCATGGAAAGTCCTAAAAACGTTTTTAAACCGAATTGTCAGCAAGGATGTCCACAGGACCAATCACCGCCCTCCATCACTGTCAGAGCGGCCCGTTGACAGGCGTGGCAGCGGCAGCGGGCCAAGACGTATGAATCGATCCGAGCACGGTCAGGACGTCATCTATCTGGGGCATGACGAGGCAGAGCCTCGCTCGAGGAGTGCCATTTCTGGGCTCCTATGGGATGGTTCGTCGAAGGAGGTGTCAACCCTGTCTCTCTGTCCTCCACGTTGCTATGCGAGGGAGGCTCCGCGTTGAGCACCAGAGAGGCGGTTCAGGCCTACTGGGCCAATAAACGTGTACTTGGAAGCACTCGACAGTCAAATAGTCATTTCCAGGAATTTGTGCGGGGGATTTTCCCGACCTCTCAGGTGCTTGCGTGGTTCTGTTGCCAGCTTCCCGCCCGCTGGAGCCGGCTCGTCTGGATTAGACAGCGCCTTGTCGTCGTCGGTCCGCGCCCCACCCCCACGACCATCGAGTTGTTGCCTGCTTCCGTCACACAGGTGAACGTTGCCGCACCTGCGTGCGTCCCCCCCTCCGCCAAGCATGCCTCAGGACTGCTCTGACTCGGAATCCGTGCCCTGCCGCTACCCCCCCCCCACGGCCGGTGACAGCAGCTATTTCCGCTCCGCCTCACCTACCTTCCGTCTCCCGGACCGCGCTGTCCCTGAATTTCTCACGGTGCCCCCCGAGCGTGTTGAGGCCTTGTATGGGCCGTTCGCGCGCCCGGCGTGGCTCCTTCCCGTGCTGCGTATGCGCGTCTCCATTTCGCTCGCTGTCCCCAAAACTAAGGACGGCAGGTGCGCATGCCTGTGCTGCTCTGCGCCGGACCGACTGCTTTCTCCACCTGCAGCGGACGACGATGCGGGCGGACGCCCGACGCCGCCCGTTTGGACCGCCAAGGCCGCGGTGGCGGCGGCGGGGAGCGGCAACAAAGGCCGCAAGGGGGTGGTGTCGGGCAGTACGGTGGCAGCGGGGGCGTTGCCGCCGCCCCCTGGCCCGCCAGAGTGGTGATGTGGGGCAACGGGGAGGACGAGGCGGGCGGCAACTCGGCGCCGCCCGTCTGAACCGCCAATGCCGCCATGGAGTCGGCGGCGAGCGGCAAGACGGACGGAGAGGGGGTGGCGGGGGGCGGCATGGGGGAGGTGGTGGCGTTTCCGCCTTCGCCCGGCCCTCCGGGCGGTGCTGCAGGATGGTAGGGAGGACGAGTCGGACGGCAACTCGGCGCCGCCCTTCTGAACCGCCAAGGTCGCCGTGGCGGTGGCGTGAAGCAGCCATACGGGAGGGGAGGAGGTTGTGTTGGGCGGCATGGGGGTGGCAGGGGCGTCGCCGGCTGTCCTCGGCTCGCCGGGGTGGTGATGACGGACGGCAAGATGTCTAGGCGACCATACTTTTGAGTGCTATGAACGTGTGCTGGTTGGGCTGGTAACCGTTTTCTTGCTGTTGGCTCAGGCCTGCGTGCGAAGAGAGTTCTCTCTGATAGTCAGTTCTTCGGTACCTTGGGGCAGACGCCGGTAGGCCTCCGCGGGAAACGAGCCAGCCTGAGGAGGTGGCGTGATGGAATGAACGTGGGCTCGAAGGCTTCCGCCCGGATTATGTCGTGGGAGGGGGCACAAGGCTGTCACATAGGAGGCCGAACAGTATGGGGGTGCCAAACTGCGGGTGCGGACGTGGAGGTATCGGGGAGAAGAGACAGGTCTACGGTACATGACCCCCCCCCAACTGAGTTTCTGCCCAGTGAAATCAGCAGCTGACACTGGGCATTCCAGTGGAATACAGGCCTGCGCTTCCTGGTACTTGAGTTCCTCACGGCAGCTGTCCCCTTCGTCCTTTTCAAGAAAACGCAACACAGTGTGTCTCCAAACATGCACTGCATCCATTGCGTGCCGTTTTTCTGACAGCTTGCGCGGGATGGTGACCGGCCTGTGACCAGCCACGACGCCAATGCAGTCTTGACCTACATGGGGGGCGAGAGGGCACAACAGAACCAAACTCGACCAACACACGATCCTGACCAAACACATGCTATCGATGCTCCAAAGGGTGCTGAGAGTGGTCCTAGTGTTGGTTTTGCACGCATGTCACTCCTTCAGTGCTTTTTCGGCCCGACCACGTCCAACCTGTCGGTCGGCGACTTGACACTCCTGACCGCGTGGTGCTTTTGCAGTCGAAGTTTTTGCTCCAGGAACCCTCTGCGGACCTATGCCGAGCGTGTGCGCATGAAAACCCCCGTGAAATCCAGGCCCAGCGAGCATCAGGAAGCTCCTCCACTTTCGCCGCCCAACAGTGTGTTTTTGTTTGCGCCATTGGCCTGTAGTCGCGTGGCACATCACTCTGGCTGCCCAAAGCCTCGGCTGTATCCGTCCGCAGCCATGCGCAGTGATTTGGCGCCTCCTGGGTGCCGCTGACAAGCGTGCGCTCCATCGTAAGTTCCGACACATGTCTGCCGATGCAGGGGCATGGTGCAGCAGTCCCTCCTCGGAGGATCGCCAAACCACCTGAAACTCATCCCCAACCACCCCCCTAGGGACTGCATCCACATATGCTTCCCTATCAGGACCATGGCGTGCACCTGTGGCTTGCATTGCAATACGGCCCGTAGCGACCATTGGAGCCTGAAGCAACACGTTCATAGTGACAGTAGGCCTTCCAAACGTGTTCTGGGGCACTACCAAGGACCCGCAAGGGGAGGCTGCGAGAAACAGAATGCAAAACAGGCGGGGGGAGGCCAGAGGGATGCCGTTTTTGGCTGCTTACGCTCCATTGACAGGCCCTGGGAGATGTGCGAGTGGATGCTACCTAGGACGCTGTTTACGGAGCCGTAAGAATGATCATACAGTCGCACAGAAGCGTGAGCGGTGGACAAACAAGCGCCACTTGGCTGGTCTGACTGGGGAGACTCTCGCTACCGAGTCTCTGGGCGTCAGAGGGCGTTCTGTTTTGGCCGAGGGACGGAACGTATGGGGGCGGGAGGGATAACAGTGAGCTGGTATACATCTACAGGGAGCCTGTTGCTCGAGTTTCAGACTCTTGCGGCCTGCAGCAGCAGCAGATATCACTGAGGCTACGGTTTGTACGAGATAGGGTCTGGGGCGCGGACACTGCATGGATGCATGGATGGATTGCATAAAATGTATACATTTTGACATCTCAAGAAGCCTGTGATAAAATGTACGATTAATCATTCCTCCATCGGATACATTTAATCGACTTTTCATTTGATATCAGGAGATGACTGTTGCTGCCGTGACCAGGTTTCTGGGGCCACGGCCTCGACCGGCAACGGCGACACGGGCGCCGACTCGAAGGGCGGCTGACTTGCCAGTTAATAAAATGATTGATTAATCGAAAAGTGAGAACTTTAATTTGTCAATCCATAGAAGTTTCGATCCGCTGGGCGCTCTTCTTTCTTTACTTTTTCTATCCATGCACGGATGAGCGCATCAGCGGGTGCCAGATGGGTGCCGATCTGCCTTAGATCCGCCGCCTGAGGAAATGGATGTCCGTGGTCCACGGGGGAGGTTTCCCGTGTATTTATGTTTTACACTCGTTGTCAACATGTAGAGTTATGGAGTGATGCTCTGCGGTGCGTCCAATCGACCGTGGCGATGGCAGTGCCGCAGCTGCTGGCACGCGGGCTTTGGGCACCTGGCGGCACAACCTTTTGGGGTGCAGAGGACCCCTCTCTCACTGCCTTTCTTCTCATGGACAACCAAGCCCCCCATCTTTGAGCGTCTGGGAGCGGTTTCGGTCGTTCGGAAATCTGCCCGCCTTTTTTTCTGGGCGAGCGCCCCCCCCCCTCGGTTGATGATGTGGATGGCTGCCTCCCATCGACGTCAGTCCATGGGCACCGGAGACCCCCCCCTCTGGTGATCAGGCGCCGTGCTTAGGGGCTCGTGTTCTATGCGTGCACTCTCTTTGCTGCGCCCGCTACCACGCTCCTCTTTCCCTCAATCCACCATCGTTGATTACCCCCGGCGCTCGTGGCGCCTTCACCTCTGCCGGGGTACAGCAAGCGGTGGCGTGCGCTACGTGCGGCAATGGCGTCCCGCGTGACCATTGAGCGTGTGCCGGCGGAGGAGGCTCGGCCGATGCGGTTCATCGCGTTTCGGTCGAGCACGACCCGCTTTATCGTGCGCTGCGACAGCGGGATTGAGATGGCTCGCCTGCTCACGGCGTGGAGCGAGCTGGGGACGGATGCCGCTGCGCTCTGCTCTTTCGAGGCCCACAAAAAGGCCGTTGCGTGGCTGTGGCAGTTGTCGGTGCGAATGCCCGCCTGGGTGGAGCGCACGTGTGTTGAGGACCGCGACTGTGGGGTCATCTGCGTGGAAGCCGACGTCGAGGAGTTCGCGCCTGTGTTTGCGCTGCTGTGTGCCGCCGGCGGCCAAATGGTGCCCAAGGCCTCCACCGCCGACATGCCCAAGCTCGTCAACACCCTCAAGGCGCTGAACGGCAAGGTGGCCATCGCACGTATGCTGCCGACCGTCGACGAGGCGGAGACGTGGCTGGCTGCGGCACGTGTGCCGCTCTGGGTGTTAAAGGCGGCAGCGGCCCGGGAGGACAAGACCACCGAGCTGGACCGGGCGGGCACTGCGACGGACGACTCCAACGATGACGTCATCATCGTGTCGGACCACGAAACGGACGACGATACGTTGGATGGGAAGGCGTTCATGGCGGTGGCGCGAACGCTCCCTCCACCCCCCACCCCGAAGCGCACGATTTTGTCCATGGACAGCATCAACGATAGCATGCTTCTCCCCGTGCGCTTCCGTCGCCACCCTGGGACGGGAGTGATTGCGGCTCGTGGCAGCGGCGGGTCGTCGTCGACGGCGCCCTTTTCCGGGCCGCCGTCTGCGGCGCCCACTTCTGGGCCATCGTCTACAACTCGCTCTTCCCGGCCGTCGTCTACGGCGCTTGCTGTCGTGGCAGCCCCTGCTGCGCCTACCCTCGCCGTGCGTCGCCATCAGATAAGGCCCTCCATGTCGGCCGACAGCCGGGTCTCCCACCGTCTCCCTGGGGTGGCCCACGAAGTGGGCTCCCCCATTAGCGGCCCCTCACCGGACAAGGTGCGACGCTGCTTCTCGGCTAGCGCTCCGCAGGCGTCCTCTTTTCCGTCGTCGTCATCGTCGGGCCCGCCGCCTGGTGGACCCGCCAAGAAGCGGCGCGTCGACCCGGTCGTCCCGGCTGTGCCGTACGACATGAAGCGGCTGGCTCAGAGAATCGTGCGCCGCGGGCGGTCTCTCTTTGTGACGGGTGGGGGTGGGGTGGGCAAGTCGCATTTATTGCGGCAGTGTGCCGACAGCTTCACCGAGGACAACGGCGGCGAGCGGAAGGGCCTTCACGTCGTGGCACCCACTGGCGTTGCGGCGGTCGTGGCCGGGGGGGTCACGCTTCACGCCTACTTGCGCCAGAGGGCGGGCTGCTTCGACGAGTCTTTGTCGGAGGAGCAGGACGCTGCGCGCTTGTTCGGCGAGATGGAGATGCCAACCAAGAAGCGGCTGGCCTTCACGTCGCTGGTGCTCGTCGACGAGATATCCATGGTGTCGAGCCGCATGTTCACCCTTCTCTGTTACTCTCTCCAGAAGGCGCACGAGATTCTCAACGAGGACGGTACGCCGTGGCGGGTCGTGGCGTTTGGGGATTTCTACCAGCTGCCGCCCGTCAGCCGCGGCGACGAGGACGTGTACGACCTCCGTGGGCTGTGCGCCTTCAAGTCAAGCTTGTGGGTGAAGCAGTTTGGCAACCAGCAGCTGGAGCTGAAGTATGTGTGGCGCCAGGAGGACCAGAAATTCATCAGCATGCTGTCGCAGCTGCGCGTGGGCGACGTCTCGGACGAGTTGTCGGCCTTCTTGGAGCAGCGCTACCAGGTGTACAACGACCGCGTGGCAACCGGCGGCTTGACGGACCTGGACATCACGCACATCTTCCCCCACCGCAAGCGCGTCGGGACCCATAACCAGCAGTGCCTCTCCATGATGGAGATGGTGTCCGGCTCGACGCGGCGGGTCTACACGGCGTACGACTACCCCATCGGGGTCACCATGACCAAGACAGCGGTTACTAAGCAGCTGGACCAGGCGCTCATGTCGCCTGCGGTGTTGGAGTTGTGCATCGGCGCGCGGGTGGCGTCTTGCGCGAACCTGGCGGACGGGGACAAGGCTGTGCCCAATGGCACCATCGGCTCAGTCGTGCGGTTTGACTCGATCGGTGCGGGTGGCCACCTGACGCTGGCGCCCGTCGTGTTCTTTGACACCGTCAACGGCCCGGTGACAGTGTGCGTCCAGGCCTGCGACATGAAGCTGCAAGCCGTTGCCCGCGACGGGCCTTATGCGAGTCGATTTCAAGTCCCACTCGTGTTGGCATGGGCTGTGACGGTGCATCGCTGCCAAGGGCTCACCATGGACGCAGCCGTGATGGACTTGGCCCCTTGTTTTGTTGCTGGTATGGTTTACGTTGCGTTGTCTCGAGTGAGGGCGATGAGTGGCGTGTTTGTGCTTTCGTTTGATCGCGACCGAGTCCGTGCCGACGCTCGTGTCACATCGTTTTATGCCGACCAGAGTGACCTGCATGGCATGTTTATTGAGTGTGCTGTGGCCGACCCCCGTGCGGGTGCCCGTTTGTGAGGCGTGTGCGCCGGCGCGCCCATTGTCGTTCTTCCCTTTTCGCGTTAGGTTCCGTTTGCGCACTTTTGCCATTCAACATCGCATAGAACCTTTTGCTCCTGGTGCACACACACGCTGCTATCATAACGAACATACTACGCATGATGCCAAAGACAGAGCACCATGTTGGCGCCAGAAGAAAGCACAAAAAACAAGCCCCTACGAAGCACAAGAAAAACGGAGAAGCCCAGACAAAGCACGTACTTAGCTCCCTCCCCGAGACATCCCGCGGAAGCACTCACGCCGTCTGCCGGCCGATCACCCCTTGGTCAACTCGTTCCCTTCAATGGACCATCAGCGCTCACCATGGCACCATCGTCCCCCCCGAAAGCGACACCGTCCGCTGATGCTCCGTCACTTGTGGGTGCTTTCGCTGCCCCCCCGACCAGCGGGCGCTCCCCACATGGCGTCCCTGGTAGATTCTGCGACGGTGCACCATTCCCCGAGGGACCCAGACTTGAAACTGACAGCCGAGTCAACGGCGACGGCGGGCAGCCAGCGCGGGCGTTGCCACTCGACGAGCCCGTCCTGGCGACGGCGGCGCCCGTGCCGACGGCAGGGCCGTCGGTGGCGACGACGTTCATCTTGCGCTTGTTCGCCGGGCGCTTCTTTCCGGCGGTCGCTCCGTCCTCGCCAGCATTCGCGGCGGAGCCCTTGGCGGCGGTGCGTACCTTTTTGCGCTTCTTTGTCGGGCGTTTCTTGCCGGTGCTGGCCCCGTCCTTGTCATTGTCCTCGCTGTCCGAGGGGAGTCCTTGTCTCGGGCGGGGGGGGCAGGCGGAGGCGCGGCGCACGGCCATGCGGGCGGCGCGGTTGCCGGCAGCTTGCATCATTGTCCAGTAGTACGTGGCGTCGCGAGCAACATTTGCGCCTTCCAGAATGCCGTCACCGTCGGCAGGCGTTCCGCCACCTCTGGCGCCGCTGCGCCCAGCACCGACACCAAGGGCCCTAACATCTCCTCCACCAAGTGGAAGGCCACTACCGCCAGCCTCCATTACTGCGGAGCCGCCAGCATTGAACTGCGCGGCGCCACCCATGCCCGACTGAGTGTCGGCGTCCAGCGTCCCGCCGTCTGGGTGCTGGCGCTGGTCGCCACCGTTGCCCTCAGCCGTGCGCACACCGTCCACTCCGCCAGCACCGCCGGTTCCACCTGCACCATTCGCCGCTGCGGCGCCGTCAGCCGCCCCAGCGGCTGGTCTTCCATCGACGCCGTCACCCCCATCCCCGCCAACCCGCCTCTCCAGCTCCAGGACAGACAGCAGCAAAGCCGGGTGTCGGCTGGGCCTCGCCGAGTAGCTCGCAGCCACCACCTCCTTCATGATGTGGATCGCGTGCGGCTCTTGCGAGCACAACAGCAACAGCACCCCAAGCACGTACGAGACCGTCTTGCGGGATTTGATATCGGTCATGTCCACGACAAGCACGGCATCATCGTCCAGCTTGATACGGGACGAGGGCACGTCAAAGAAAACTTTAACCGCCTCCAAGCTCACGCGGTGGCCCCACATCGAGCGGTAGTGCAGTGCGGTGTGGGAGCCGGTAGGGTTAGCCCTAGTCCCAATCGGTGGCACCCCCTTGCCGCCGCGCTCCGGCTTCCACGTCGGCCACGACGTTGAGCGCAGGTACGTCATCAAGTACCGCAGTCCCCGCCCATCCGCGCCCTTGGATACATCGACCGAACCTGTGCGGTGTTCGCTGCCCGTCGCCGCCGCCGGCGCCTCGTCCGTCGCCGCCGCCCCCCCGTTGCCGCTAGCCATGGCAGTGCCCCCGCCGTTGGCGGGCGCCGCCGCCGGCGTCTCCACCGTCGCCGCCCCCCCCGCGTCGCCGTCAGCCATGGCAGTGCCACCGCCGTCGGGGGGCGCCGCCGCCGGCGTCTTGTCCGTCGCCGCCCCCCCCGCGTCGCCGTGAGCAAGGGCAGTGCCGCCGCCGTTGGCGGGCGCCGCCGCCGGCGTTTCCGTCGCCGCCCCCCCCGCGTCGCCGTCCGCCCTGGCGGCGCCCCCGCCGTCGGGGGGCGCCGTCGCCGGCGTCTTGTCCGTCGC
>ENA-ORXC01001532-ORXC01001532.1-marine-metagenome-genome-assembly--contig:-NODE-1532-length-13492-cov-3.278271_pt1 | contig 13492 bp, 13 predicted proteins | sample MGYA00237865_ERZ511478 | MGnify/ENA metagenome assembly ERZ511478 | reverse complement strand
AAGATAAGCGTCCAAAGACATTTCTGAACGCCAGTTGGATGGAAATTCAGCATTTTCCTTCACGACGAGACCCTGGACAGCAGGGTTGATTGATTCAAAATCATCCCGATTGATTCCATAATTACCGATTAGCGGGTATGTCAGTGTCACAATTTGTCCGCAGTATGATGGATCGGACAGGATTTCCTGATAGCCGGTCATACCTGTATTGAAAACAACCTCACCTGTAGTTGCTGCCTCACTTCCAAATCCATCACCCACGAAAATAGTTCCATCCTCTAAAATCAGCTGTTTTTTCATGCGGTCACAACTCCCTTTTCCCAGACTATTTTTCCTTCAGCAATCGTCAGTACTGGCCATCCCTTGCACTTCCAGCCTGCGAATGGTGTATTCTTGCCTTTTGATAAAAATTCTTCTGGATTGATTTGTTTTTCCAGGTCCAGATCTATTAAAACGATATCAGCTGGTGCACCGGCTTTTAGTTCTCCATAAGACAATCCGAATGTTTTTGCGGGTTTGACCGTTAAAAAGTCCACCAGCTGCTTTAAGGTCATGACGTCTTTTTTAACGAGGTGTGTGTACAAAAGCGGGAAAGCTGTCTCAAGGCCGACAATCCCAAATGGCGCCAGCTGGATTCCCTCTGCTTTTTCCTCACTTGTATGCGGTGCATGGTCAGTGGCGATAAAATCGATCGTCCCATCCAGCAGTCCTGCGATCAATGCCTCGTGGTCCGCCTTGCTTCTTAGCGGTGGATTCATTTTATAGTTGGCATCATTTCCGGTTATATCATCTTCATTCAAAAGCAAATGGTGCGGCGTTACCTCTGCTGTGACCTTTATGCCATATCGCTTCGCGTCCCGGACTGCTCTGACTGATTCTTTCGTGCTGATGTGGCAAACATGGTAATGGCATCCTGCCTCTTCCGCGAGCAGAATGTCTCTTGCTATATGTACAGATTCACATACTGACGGGATTCCGTTGATTCCCAGTTCAGCGGCTTTCCAGCCCTCATGGAGAGAACCTTTATTGATCAAAGTATTATCTTCGCAATGTGCGACTATTGCCATATCAAATTTTGCAGCTCTTTTCATTGCTTCAAGCATCATTCCTGCTGACTGGACACCAACGCCATCATCCGTTAATGCGAATGCACCTGCTTCTTTTAAACCCTCGAAATCGGTCAGTTCCTGGCCAAGCTCGCGCACAGTAATGGACGCATATGGCAAGACTCTTACGGAAGCTGTTTCCTGGATTCTCTTCTGAAGCCACTCCATCTGCTCTTTTGAATCGGGCACCGGCCTAGTGTTCGGCATTGCAGCAACAGTGGTAAATCCACCTTTTGCTGCAGCCAGTGTACCCGAGGCAATCGTTTCTTTTTTCTCCCCTCCCGGTTCGCGCAGATGCACATGCAGGTCTACAAATCCTGGTGCAACCAGCTTTCCTTTAGCATCAATAATTTGCTCAGCATCCGTAGAGATTTCAGATCCGATTGCAGCAATTTTTCCGTCCTCTATCAAAATATCTGTTATTTCAAATCCTGTTTCAGTAAGCAATCTGCCATTTTTGATTAACATTGTCATTTTTCATTCCCCCATTCCTATTTTCAAGTGCTCTCTTTAACACTGCCATTCTGATGTACGCGCCATTTTCCATTTGCTTAAATATCCGTGACTTTGGACTTTCAACCAATTCATCTGCGATTTCGACGCCGCGATTGACCGGTGCAGGATGGAGGATGATGCTCCCTTTTTTCATAAGCCTTTCTCTTTCAATCGTTAAACCATAGTTTCGGTGGTACTCATTCTTATCAAATAGAAGTTTGCCATCATGCCGTTCATGCTGGACACGAAGGAGCATCACCACATCTGCCAACTTAATGGCCTCGTCTACTGGCATATAGCAGCAGCCTTCAGGAAGGTTGTTTTGATCCACCCAATCTTCAGGACCCGTAAAAATCACTTTTGCTCCAAGTCTGACCAGTGCGTCTGCATTTGACCTCGCTACACGGCTATGGAGGATATCACCGATGATTGTAACTGTAAGCCCTGTAAAACTGCCGAACTCTTGCTGGATTGTCATCAGGTCAAGCAGTGATTGTGTTGGGTGGTGCCCTTTTCCATCGCCGGCATTGATAATCGGAATCCTAATGCCTTTTTCAAGTTCTGAAAAATAATTATCTGCACTATGCCTGATTACGAGTGCGTCGGTGCCAATCGCTTCAAGTGTTTTAACGGTGTCATACAAAGTTTCGCCTTTCAGTACACTGGATGTCTGGACTTCAAACGGAATCACCTCGAGTCCGAGCTTTCGTTCAGCCATTTCAAAGCTGGACTTTGTCCTTGTGCTTGGCTCGTAGAATAAATTGCTGATGAACAGTTTTTCTTTTGGCTGCCATGTCTTCCCGCTCGCAAATTCACCCGCAGACAGAATGATTTCCTGTATTTCTTGTTCACTAAGCTGTGATGTTGTCAGTAAATCCCATTTCACGGCTGATCCCCCCTTCTATTTTGCAAGAAAAAAAGCACCCTGTTTTCTGTTCAACAGGGTGCTTGACTATGAGCTTGCCGGCATAAACCCCGAATTTCCGGGTTTGCGTGCATCATGAATAAGCCGGTTCGCTCATAACACCCTTCTAAGCCTCTCTGGACTTCTTTAAAAGGTGGTACTATGCTACATCGTTCTTTTTCTCAGTTTTTTTTTCAGTTTCCATTTCAAACATATCTTCTTCGATTTCCGGACGTCCAGGCAGGACAAGGTTAAGGATGACACCAATCAAGGCCGCTAAAGCCATGCCATGAATTTCGAAGTTTTCATTCAGCTTAATGAATGCTCCGCCAATCCCGATCACCAGGATGACTGATGAGACGACCAGATTGCGTGTATTGCCAAAGTCGATTTTGCTGTCCACAAGCATTCTCAAACCTGATGAAGCGATGATCCCGAACAGGAGGATTGAGACGCCGCCCATAACTGGTGTTGGGATTGAGCTGATCAATGCCGTAATTTTGCCGATGAATCCGAATACTGTCGCGATGATGGCTGCGCCAAGCAGGACATACACGCTGTAGACTCTAGTAATCGCAAGGACACCGATGTTTTCGCCGTAAGTTGTCTTTGGCGGTCCGCCGATCAAACCGGAAATCATTGTCGCCATACCATCACCCATGATGGAGCGGTGAAGACCCGGTTCTTTAATATAGTCTCTGCCAACAACCTTGCTTAGTACAAGCTGGTGGCCGATATGCTCAGACAATGTAACGATTGCTACTGGAACCATCAGCATGACCAGCTTCCAGCTGACGCTCACATCGTAATGGACAAACGGGAAGATGAAATCTGGCATTTCAAAAATATCCGCTTTTCTGATTCCTGTGAAGTCTACGATGCCTATTGCCATTGAGTAAAGATAACCGACAATGATACCAGCAAGGATAGGGATCATGCTGAACATTCCTTTACCATAAATCGAGAAGACGATTGTAGCAGCAAGCGTTACTAAAGCCGCAGAGAAGTGAATCAAGCTGTACTCTTTAGTTCCAGGGATATTCATTGCCATGCTGACCGCTGTTCCTGCCAGTGAGAGTCCGATGACAATGATGACTGGGCCGACTACAACTGGCGGCAGCAGGCGCATGATCCAGCGGTAGCCTGCCTTCTTGATGATCAGGGCTACAACTCCATAAACGAGTCCGGCAAGGAAGGTACCAATCATTGCGGCACCAGGTCCTCCGCCTGCTTTTGCTGCGATGACAGGAGCGATGAAAGCGAAAGATGACCCTAGGTAAGCCGGAACCTGGAATTTAGTGATAATCAGGAAAGCGATCGTCCCAAGGCCGCTTGAAATCAAGGCGATGGCCGGGCTTAAGCCGACCAGGTAAGGTACAAGGATTGTCGCGCCAAACATGGCGAATAAGTGCTGAAGGCTAAGTGTGAACCATTGGAATGGTGATGGTACATCTTTTATATCCAGGATTGGTTTGTTCATTATTATTTCTCCTCTCTATTGTACAAAAAAACCCTCTTTGCCAGTAGATACAAAGAGGGTATGGGTCTAAAAAAACCCGCACAAAGCCATCAGCCATGCGTTCCCCCTTTTCAGCCTCTCTGGACTGCATTTAAAAGGGCATTATTTATTTTTCAAAAATGCTTACGCGTTCTTCTTCATCTACTTCCTGAAGCTCAACGACGATTCTTTCGGAGCTTGATGTCGGTATGTTCTTCCCCACAAAGTCCGCCCTGATCGGCAGCTCCCTGTGACCTCTGTCGACCAGCACTGCAAGCTGGATTGTCGCCGGGCGTCCGATATCGATCAAAGCATCCATGCCAGCACGGACTGTTCGGCCTGTATAAAGGACATCATCCACCAGGATAACCTTTTTATTCGAGATGTCGACCGGAATATCCGAGCCTTTTACCTCAGGCTCCTGATCATCCGTCTTCTTCGTCAAGTCATCGCGATACAGTGTGATATCCAGCTCACCTACCGGGATTTCCGCTCCTTCAATCTCGCGGATCCTTTCAGCCAGCCTTTTGGCGATATAGATCCCTCTGGTACGGATTCCCACTAGCACGCTGTCTTCGATTCCCTTGTTTCTTTCGATGATTTCATGGGCAATCCTCGTCAGTGCCCTGCGGATTCCCTGGTTGTCGAGCACAACCGCTTTTTCAGCCATTGTTTTCACTCCTTCTCTGTCTATGGAAAACGGAAAGTAAAAAACCCTCTCGCCTGATTTCGGCAAGAGGGTAAACGTGTGGTGTCATTATGCAGCCGAGCATACACTAATGCCAGTTGCAAATCCGTTTCCTTCTCAGCCTCACGGGACTGTCTTTAAAGGACTTATTAAACTATAGTCATCTTAAAATAGATGTTGAACTTTGTCAACGATTTTCTCTTAATTCATTTAAGAGCTTTACGAAATACTCAGGCAGCGGAGCTTCAAACTCCAGATACTCACTTGTCCTCGGGTGGTCAAATCCAAGCAGGCCAGCATGCAATGCCTGTCCGCCAAGATCAAGCGTCTTTTTCGGTCCGTATTTAGGGTCTCCGGCCAGCGGATAACCGATGTATTTCATATGCACCCGGATTTGGTGCGTCCTGCCTGTTTCAAGCTGGCATTCAACAAAAGTAAAGTCCTGGAAGCGTGCGAGAACATTAAAATGTGTGACAGCATTTTTGCCATTATCGACTACTGTCATGCTCTGGCGGTCCCTTTGGTCGCGACCAAGCGGAGCGTCAATTGTTCCATGATCATGCTGGATATTACCATGTACGAGCGCCTTGTATTTGCGAGTAACAGATTTGGCCACCAGCTGGTTCACCAGGCTTTCATGTGCCATATCATTTTTAGCCACCATCAAAAGTCCGGAGGTATCCTTATCAATCCGGTGGACGATTCCCGGGCGGAGCACACCATTGATACCAGATAAATCATTACAGTGCGCCATGAGCCCATTTACAAGCGTTCCAGTCATATGTCCAGGTGCTGGATGGACGACCATTCCTTTGGGCTTGTTCACAACAAGGACATCTGCATCCTCATAATAAATCTCAAGGTCCATTTCCTCTGCGATAACATCCAACGCTTCAGGCTCAGTGATGTTGATTTCCAGCTGATCATTCAAGCTGCATTTATAATTTGTTTTGATTTGAGCTCCATTGACAAGAACGTTCCCGTCCTTAATCCATTGCTGCACCTGGCTCCTCGACCATTCTGGGTCAAGTGTAGATACTACTTTATCTATTCTGTCACCAGCCTGTTCCTCACTGATGATGTGTTCCATTTTCTCCATAAGCTTTTCTTTTCGCCTCTCTCTCTTCCCTGATCATGTCAATCATCAATAATCCTACACCGATTACCAGCGCAGAATCCGCGATATTGAAGATAGGGAAATCGTATCCAAAAATATAGGTGTTGATGAAATCAACAACTTCCTTTCGGTATACCCTGTCGATAAAGTTCCCAATCGCCCCGCCCAGCATAAAACCAAGCGAAACACCAAGCAGAAGCTTGCCTTTAGCTGCTTTTTGAATATAGACGACAAGGCCAATCACCACAATGATGGTAATGACATAAAAGAACCACATTTGTCCCTGCAGGATTCCCCATGCAGCACCACGGTTTCGGTGTGAAGTGATGTACAAGAAATTCTCTATGACCTTTATGCTCTCCCCAAGCTCCATGTTTTTAACAATGAACCATTTAGTAACCTGGTCAAGCAAGATAACAAACAGTGCAATTATGTAATAAAACACAAAGGTAACCTCCACATCCACAACATTTATTACCTTTTGAATTTTAGCACATAAAAGATTAAAACGACAGATATTATAAGATTTTGTAATTTTACTGTCCTTTAAAAAGTGGCAAAACAGCTACTAACAGAGGAATCCCCTTAAAAATGAGCAGTAGGGCATAATTTTAACAGAAAATGTTTGATCTATAATTTTTATTGGCAAAAAAATATTTATATTGGCGATTTTCATTTTATTGGCGATAATAAGCTGGTTATTGGAGAAAATCCATTTTTATTGGCGATTCGGAAATCATCAATGATTTTTTCCAGTAAACATTGAGTGGATCATCCAACCCTCAGCTTCCATGCCGTTTTTTTTTGATAACCAATAAATCTCACGAATAGATGGGCTTACGGTAGTATTGTTCGATTTGGTCTAACTCCACAGCTGATTTAGCTGTTGGGATGGTCTGCAAAACTTCGTATGGCAGGTATTCTCCAGATACTTCACATTTTCCATACTCGCCATTTTCCATTTTTTCCAGCGCTGCTTCGATATCGTGAAGTTCATCATTTATATAATGCAAAATCCTTTCGTCTTTCTGGCCGTCATTCAGGTACGCTAACAATTCTGTTCTCGTTTCGCGGAGCTCTTTGTAAATGTAATCGAGATTACTTTCCATATATCTGCCCCCGTTCCTGTTTAAAGCTATTATTTCCCGTAACAATTTGCTGACTCAGTTAAAGTTTTTACATGTACTGCAGGATTTCCCAAGCAGGATGATAATTGGCAAAAAAAAGAACTCCGGATAAAATTCCGGAGTTCTAAAGATTGTTTAGTAATTTTCTTTTACAACCGTTGCACATCGTTCACATAGTGTTGGATGCTCTTCGACTTTGCCGACATCTGGTGTGACAACCCAGCATCTTTCGCAAGTTTCACCCTCAGCCTTTGTAACCACAATCGCTGCATTCTCAAGCTTGATCGCATTGTCAGGCGCCTGATCGTAGCTTCCAGCCACCTCGAAGCCTGAAACAATGAACAGCTGGCTTAAGTTTTCAGAGATTGAATCCAGAAGCTCTCTTGTGCTGTCGTTTACGTATAAAGAAACCTTTGCTGTCAGCGATTTGCCGATCACTTTTGAGTTCCTTGCTTCTTCAAGTGCCTTCAGGACATCGTCACGAAGCTTCATGAATGCATTCCACTTGTTTTCAAGTGCTTCTGAATTTGCGATTTCCTTCGCTTCAGGCATATCTGTCAGCTGGACGCTGTCTTCCTTAGCTGAAGGAATGAATGCCCAAACTTCATCCGCTGTGTGAGAAAGAATCGGTGCAGTCAGCTTAACCAATGCAATCAGACTCTCGTGCAATACTGTCTGGATTGCGCGGCGCTCAGCGTTGCCTGAAGCTTCGATGTAAAGAACATCCTTTGCAAAATCAAGGTAGAATGCACTCAAATCAAGCGTACAGAAGTTGTTGACCGCATGGTAGACGCCTGCAAATTCATAATTGTCATATGCGTTGCGCACATACTTGATCAATTTGTTCAACTTCACGAGCATGAACTGGTCAACCTCGCGCAGCTGCTCGAATGGTACAGCATCTGTTTCAGGGTTGAAATCAGAAAGGTTGCCCAGCAAGAATCTGAATGTATTACGGATTTTACGGTAAACTTCAGCAACCTGCTTCAGAATTGCGTCAGAAACACGGACGTCGGATTGATAATCGACAGAAGCTACCCAGAGACGCAGGATATCGGCACCCAGCTGGTTCATGACCTTCGCAGGAACGACTACGTTACCAATAGATTTACTCATCTTGCGGCCTTCTCCATCAAGTGCGAAACCGTGGCTCAGGACTCCTTTGTAAGGAGCTTTGCCTGTTACGGCAACTGCTGTTGATAATGATGAGTTGAACCAGCCGCGGTATTGGTCAGATCCTTCCAAATAAAGATCCGCCGGGCGTTGGAGATCATCACGCTCTACAAGCACTGCCTGATGGGATGAACCTGAATCGAACCAAACATCCATGATGTCTGTTTCTTTTGTAAATTGGCCATTAGGGCTGCCAGGATGGCTGAAGCCCTCAGGGAGCAATTCCTTCGCTTCTTTTTCAAACCAGATATTAGAACCTTGCTCACGGAACAGGTTTGAAACATGTTCGATCGTTTCATCCGTGATGATTTCCTGGCCGTTTTCTGCATAGAATACCGGAATTGGCACGCCCCATGCACGCTGACGCGAAATACACCAGTCACCGCGGTCACGGACCATATTGAATAATCTTGTTTCGCCCCATGCCGGAACCCATTTTGTTTCTTCTACAGCTTTTAGCAATTCACCGCGGAAGTCCTTGATCGATGCAAACCACTGTGCCGTAGCACGGAAGATAACAGGTTTTTTCGTTCTCCAGTCATGCGGGTATGAGTGTGTGATAAAGCTTAGCTTCAGCAAAGCACCAGCTTCTTCAAGCTTTTCTGTGATTGGCTTGTTTGCCTGATCATAGAATAGACCTTCAAAGCCTTCTGCTTCAGCTGTCATAACACCCTTATCATCAACAGGGCATAATACTTCAAGACCGTACTTCTGGCCAACATGGAAGTCATCCTCCCCGTGTCCAGGTGCAGTGTGGACGCATCCCGTACCAGCATCGGTTGTAACGTGCTCGCCTAGCATGACAAGTGAATCCCGTCCGTATAATGGATGCTTTGCCAGAACGCCTTCAAGCTCTTTTCCAGCAACTTTCTTAACTGTTGCAGCACTTTTCCAACCAATTTCATTCGTTACTGCCTCAAGAAGATCTTCAGCTACAAGGAATTTCCTGCCGTCAGCTTCAACCACAACATAAGTCAAATCAGGGTGTACGGAAATTCCAAGGTTAGCAGGGATCGTCCATGGAGTTGTTGTCCAGATGATGATTTCGACATCCTGGTCTAGTACGCCCTTACCGTCCTTTACAGGGAAGCCAACATAGATGGATGCAGAACGCTTATCCTGGTATTCAATCTCGGCTTCTGCAAGTGCAGATTCACTTGACGGTGACCAGTAAACAGGCTTTTTGCCTTTGTAGATGTACCCTTTTTTAGCCATTTCGCCGAATACTTTGATTTGCTGTGCTTCATATTCTGGCTTCAATGTGATATAAGGGTTTTCCCAGTCGCCTCTCACTCCCAGACGCTTGAACTGCTCACGCTGATTGTCAACTTGCTGGTAAGCATACTCTTCACACAGCTTCCTGAACTCGGCAACAGTCATTTCCTTGCGTTTTACGCCCTTGTTAGTAAGTGCCTGCTCGATTGGCAAGCCGTGAGTATCCCAGCCTGGTACATAAGGAGAGCAGAAACCGCTCATGGATTTATAGCGGACGATAAAATCCTTGAGGATCTTATTAAGTGCGTGCCCCATATGGATATCTCCATTGGCATATGGAGGTCCATCATGCAGGATGAAAAGCGGACGCCCTTCGGTGTGTTTTTGAACCTTTTCATAGATATTCATTTCTTCCCATTTTGCCTGGATTTCGGGTTCCCTGTTCGGAAGGTTTCCGCGCATTGGAAACTCGGTCTTCGGCATGAGCAAAGTATCTTTGTACTCCATTGATTGATCCTCCTATTTTTTACCGTTGCAATCATTTAAGAAGATGATTTTGGGAAAATAAAAAAACCTCCTCATCCCTGAAAAGGGACGAGAAGGTTTATTTCCCGCGGTACCACCCTAAATAGACAAGTATTCCTCATACTGTCCTCTTAGCATTCTTAACGCGAATGTCACGCCTGTGCTTACTGGTCCTAAAAGGATGTTCAGCTCGGAACTATCGGGTGATTTTCTGGCTATCCGCTTGCAATGGGCTTCCACCTTCCCCATTTCGCTGAAAAGCAAGCAACTGGAACGCCATACTGTCCCTGTCATCGTTTCTGTCATGTATTGCACTTTGTTATGAAATTATATGCGATTTAACGCCCCCGCGTCAAGCTAGTGAATCTTCTTCTTCTCGCGCAGTTGCCTTTAATTCTGTTGAATCCAGTTCATATTCGAGCAGGTGATCCCAGTCATCTGTGTTCAGCATATCAAGCTGCGCTTCGATCAGCATCTTGAATCTTGTCCTGAACACTTTAGACTGCTTCTTTAACTCTTCGATTTCCAAAGCGATTTTACGTGCCTTGGATAAGGATTCGTTAATGATTCTGTCCGCGTTCTTTTCCGCTTCCTTAATGATCAGCTTCGCTTCTTTTTGTGCGTTGCGGCGAACTTCTTCTCCTGCTTCCTGGGCGATCACGATTGATTTATTCAATGTTTCTTCGATGTTGGTAAAGTGTCCAAGCCTTGAATTCATTTCATTCAGTTTTTCTTCCATCTCTTTTTTCTCTCGGATTATTAGTTCGTAGTCCTTGATAACTTGATCAAGGAACTCATTCACTTCATCTTCATCATACCCGCGAAATCCCTTATTGAATTCTTTGTTGTGTATATCTAACGGCGTTAAAGGCATTACGCCACCTCCCATTAAGTTATAATCCTTTATGTACTTAAAGCAATGATTCGACAAAAACACTAAAAATCCTTCTTCTATAACTATATAATTATTTTTTTCTTCCGGCAATAACTCGATATTTATCTTTTTTTGTTTTTCCTTCAATTGTGATGATTTTCGCACGCCCGTATCCTCGAGCGGAAATGACATCCCCTTCACCGCATTCAAAGGCTGTATTTTCAATACCTGTCCAATTAACCTTTACGTGGCCGTGCTGGATAAGAAGCTGGGATTTTTGCCTTGAGAGGTTGAAGAGAGCCGACATGACGGTGTCAAGACGCAATGATGAAACGGTCGTGCTCATTTCATTCCATTCCTCGGCAATAGCCGCAGCCTTTTCAAGCGGAAGCTCTGACAAGCCGATCGATGCCCTGCCAATCGATTCTAATTGCAGCCGGATATAATCGGCAATTTCCTCAGCTGCAAAAAACTGCACGTCATCTCCATCAATCAGGATATCTCCAAATTTCCCACGCTTCAAGCCGAGGGACATCAGGCTGCCCAAAACTTGCCGGTGTTCGATATTCACAAACTTTTTTGCATAATCAATTCGGAACAGCTTCACCTGGAAATCTTCTTTTTTAGCTTCCAAATACTCGGGAAATAGGAATGCCCTTTTCCTCTCTGTACCTGGAGCTCCGCCAAAAAGCTCCCATTTTACATCAGGATGCTTGCCTATGACCGTGGCAAGTATCTGCTGCTCTCTTGGATCCAAAAAATCAGTCAATTTCGGTGCATAATTTTGCTCAACATATTCTTTCCAGTTAATGACCTGATCGATAAATTCCCTTTCCTCAGGACGAAAATGCTGGTAAATAGACATTTATGTACTCCTTTTAATACCTTGATAGAAAATAAGCAGGGCCTGATTCAGACCCTGCAAGAAAGAACTTTTTATTAAAACCATGCAGCCAGCTGGTACAAGCCGCTGACAGCAAAACGCAATACAAGGAAAGCGACGATTGGCGAAATATCAATCATGCCAATTGAAGGAACAATCCGGCGGAAAGGCTCCAGGAATGGTTCGCAAATACGCGCCAAAAATTGTCCGATTGCAGTTTCTCTCGCGTTAGGGAACCATGACATGAAAATATAAATAATCAGGGCCCACTGATAAAGACTAACTAACTGAGCTATAATGCCTATTACTATATCCATTTAATCTACCACCTCGACTCTTGGTAATCCCGCTCCTGCATCAGCTCAGAAATATTTCCTGTGACTTCCACATTATCCGGGGTACATAAGAATATATTCATGCCGATCCGCTGAATATCACCGCTGATTGCATAAACTGTTCCGCTAAGGAAATCCACAATGCGCCTTGCCTGATCCTGTTCGATACGCTGCAAGTTAACAACGACTGCCCGGCGATTTTTTAAATGATCAGCGATTTCCTGGGCTTCAGCGTACATCCTCGGCTCCATGAGGATAACTTTGGAGGATTTCTGCACACTTTGCAGGCTTACCACATTCTGCTTTTGCTGGACAGGCTGTTTATTGGGCTTGAAAGGCTCTGCTTCTTCCTCGAGCATTTCCTCATCATTATAGTCATATTCATCTTCCAGGAAAAAAAATGTCTTAATTTTTGATTTTAAGCTCATATTATTGCACCTCCGATTCGTTCCCTACCAATGCAGTGCCAATACGCACCATTGTGGATCCTTCTTCAACAGCTATTTTAAAATCATTTGACATTCCCATTGACAATTCATCACATGGTGCATTTTCCAATTGAAGCGACTTTATTTCAGCCTGGAGACTCTTCAGTGTCCTGAAACATTCCCTGATTACTTGCTGGTCTTCAGTTAAGGGAGCCATCGTCATCAATCCGCTGATCTGGATATTATCAAACTGCTTCAGGTCTTGTACAAAACCAATTACTTCCTCCGGTCTCAACCCGTGCTTGCTCTCTTCACCGGATGCGTTGACCTGAATCAGACAACTCACTTTTGAATCTGACCGCTTGTTTATTTCCTTCGCAAGCGAAAGCCTGTCCAATGAATGAATATATGTAACATGTTCAATTATGTTTTTTACTTTTCTCGTTTGCAGTGTCCCGATAAAATGCCATACAGGCTTGTCCTCTAAGTGGTCAATTTTGTGAAGCAATCCTTCATCCCGGTTCTCACCAAGATGGGTGACACCTGCATCAATTGCTTCCTGGGCCCGTTCTGGTGAAACATACTTAGTAACCGCAATAATCTTGACCTCTTCAGGATTGCGCCCGGCTTTTTTACAGGCATCTGCTATTTGACTCTGGATAACCTCCAGATTTTCTCTGACATTCATTATGGATGGCTATCCTCCTTCCAGCCGATATAAGCCATCATTCGCCCAGCATTCCCGTTATCCCGTCTATGCGAATAGAAATGCTCACTGTGGCAGCTTGTGCAATAATCGGTAACCTGTATATTCCCGTCTTCCATGCCTGCTTTTAACAGAATCTGACGGTTCACTTCCTTTAAATCGAGAGAATATTGGCCTTCACTAACTTGATTATATGGTAATATATCGACACCATCTAGTATATTTTTCACTAAATTGACGACTCTCTCATCAACAATATAACATTTTTTGCATATTGATGGGCCAATAATGGCAGAAATTTTTTCCGTTTTTGCGCCATTTTGCTGAAATTTGCTGATCATCTCGGCTGCAATGCCATGAACAGTTCCTTTCCAGCCAGCATGAGCGACTCCGATCAGCCTTGTCTCTGGTTCTATAA
>ENA-ORXC01001531-ORXC01001531.1-marine-metagenome-genome-assembly--contig:-NODE-1531-length-13493-cov-3.260733_pt1 | contig 13493 bp, 13 predicted proteins | sample MGYA00237865_ERZ511478 | MGnify/ENA metagenome assembly ERZ511478 | reverse complement strand
CCGGAAGGCTATTCCCTCTGGGATACTCCTAATTTCCTCTTTCCCTTAAGCGGCTCAAATTAACCACTTTTCTCTTGTAATACCATTCTATGATAAACCATCAAAGAATGGAAATAAAAAATCGTTTGATTTTTTCACTCATATTACACCATATACACGATATATTTATTTATGTGTATAGCTTGCCCAAAAGTGCTCCTGTCATGAGATTAAAAAATTCGCTACTCGGGAGTGGATTCCTTGTTTAACTTAGAAACCATTACTCAGGTTTTCTTCATTATCGGAATTGATATCGTACTTGGTGGAGATAACGCAGTTGTCATTGCTCTCGCCTGTCGTAATCTCCCTCCCTCTCATCGAAGTAAGGCCATTATGATGGGTACAGCGATTGCTGTTGGACTTAGAATAGCACTAACAATAGTGGCTGTCTATTTATTAATGCTCCCTTTCTTATTAATTGTCGGTAGCCTCTTTCTTCTCTACATTTCCTTTAAACTTGTGATTGATAGTGAGGGCAGTGAAAACATTCATTCAACTTTCTCTTTCTGGGGAGCGATCCGAACAATTGTCGTGGCTGATTTAATCATGGGCCTCGATAATGTGCTTGCAATAGCAGGTGCTTCTGAAGGAAAATTACCGCTTGTGGTTTTCGGATTAGTGATCTCTATCCCTATTATCGTATGGGGGAGTCGCATGATCATGCATGCCCTTGATCATTTTCCGATTTTAATTTATATCGGTGCTGGAATTTTAGCTTTTACATCGGCCAAAATGTTAACAAGCGCAGCTGAATTAAAAACGTTTTTCTATACTTACCCTTCCTTAGAAATTGCGACTCAAGTTGCCTTCCTTCTTATTGTCATTGTTGGAGGCTGGTTCGTAAAGAAACTAAAAGGGAATATTGTTTACATCCAATAAATAATTTTTCTAACAAAAAAAACTTCTACAGGCAATGCTGTAGAAGTTTTTTATTAATTAACGAGACGCTGTGCCTCTTGAAGTTGAAACGTACGAACTTTTCTAGGTAGGAAACGACGAATTTCATCTTCGTTATATCCAACCTGAAGTCGTTTTTCGTCCAAAATAATTGGACGGCGAAGCAATCCGGGATGCTCGCTAATCAGTTCAAACAATTCCTGTAATGAAACCGTATCAAGATTTAAGTTCAATTCCTGGAATGTTTTAGAGCGAGTTGATATAATTTCATCTGTTCCGTCTTCCGTCATCCGTAGAATTTCTTTCACTTCTTCGATTGTTAGAGGCTCGGAAAAAATATTTCGTTCTGTAAACGGAATATCATGCTCTTGCAACCACGCTTTTGCTTTTCGGCAAGATGTGCAGCTTGGAGATGTATAGAGTGTTACCATAAGGAATTGCTCCTTTCTATAAGTAAACGTCAAATCCACATTAGAAAAATTATCTTTTCACAATTTGTATTATACTACAATTCTTATCAAATAAATAGGGGATGACAAAAATTACATAAAAGCTATACAATAGCTATACAATTGTTTAATGTTAAGTCTAACTCCTATATTCCCCATCGCCAACTATCCAAACCTGTTTTGTTATAAAAATGTTTGAATTTCAGATAAAAAAAGTTTGCTTCACATGATACGATTCGTAAGAGATACACTAATTCTGAGGTGAATAATATGAAAAAGGCTGTTTTCCTTGCTAGTATGCTTGTCTTTGCAAGCGCTTGTACAACGGAAGAGATTACAAATCAAGAAACTGCAAATGAACCAATACCGGTAGAAGTAGCATCGGTTGATCAAAAAGACATTTCAAATGATCTTGAATTATCCGGTCAAGCAACCCCCGGAGTAACCATCCCTCTTGCTGCACCTTCTCCACTTAAAGTGACGGAGATAAACGTGACGGTTGGAAGCACAGTTGAAAAGGGAGATTTAATTGCTGCTCTAGATGATTCTACTGCAAGAGAAAATGTCACTCAACTTACTAATGCAGTGAACGAACTCGAGAAGGCTGCTAATCAAGCCAAGGAGCTTTCTGGACAAGCTGAGAAAAGTGCTCAGGAACTGAAAGATCTTCAATCAGAATTAAATCATTCTCTCGAGCGCTCTAAAGAGCTTCTAAGTGAGTTGGATTCTGAAGAAGTAACAGCTGCAGATGTTTTAAAAGAAAGTCTTGAAGTGACAATCAAGCAAGCACAGCTATCACAAGCAGCTGCACAGGTACCTTCAATGTCTGCGGGTAATGTCACACAATTAGAAACACAGCTATCCGAAACAAAAGCAAGTTTGAATCAAGCACAGGATGTCTTAAATGCGACAACCATAGAATCACCTATTAATGGCATTGTTTCTCAGATTAATGCCGAAGAAAATGCAGCGGCCGTTCCGAGTACGCCTCTTGCAGTCGTCGTTAATTTAAATCCAATCAAAGCAACATTTCAGGTGAATAGCTTTCAAATATCGCAATTAAAAAAGGATCAAGATGTAGCGATTACATTCGATGGAGTTGACGGCACATTTGATGGGAAATTAAATGCAATCCCTCCAACCGCTAATGAACAAACGGGCTCGTTTCTAATCGAAATTCCTCTTGAGAATAAAGATCTAAAAATCAAAGGCGGAATGAAAGCTACTGCTACCATTCAGACTGACCTCATTGAGAATGCTATCGTTGTGCCAAAAGAATCGATCATCTATGGTGAAGAAGAAACGTTTGTGTACATGCCTCAAGGTGAGAAAGTAAAACAAGTCAATGTTGAGCTTGGGGCAGAAACTGATAAAACCATCCAGATTACAAGCGGCCTTTCAAAAGGTGACCAAGTGATTACAGAAGGAAAAGACCGCTTAAATGAGGCATCCGAAATCCAGGTACAGAAGTGAGTTGAGTCCATATGAATATTGCTAAGCTTTCCGTGTTTCGCCCCATTGCCATGGGGATGGTCATTATTTTCATTCTCATCATCGGAACCGTTTCACTTCGAAACATGCCGGTCGACCTTTTTCCAGATTTAACGTTTCCTGTTGCTGCGGTAACCGTTACTTATGAAGGCGCTGGACCTGAAGAGGTTGAGAATCTACTCGCCTCCCCTCTTGAAAATGTCATGGGGACTCTTCCAAATGTCGAAAGCATTTCTTCCGTCTCACAAAATGGCGGAGCGTTAATCCTCGTTTCTTTTGAGTGGGGTACCGACATGGATTTTGCGACACTTAACATGCGGGAACAAATTGATGCCGTGAGAGATTCTCTTCCATCTGAAGTTCCAATCCCAAAAGTATTGCGATTTAATCCAAGTGATATCCCCATTATGCAGCTTGGTGTTGCCGGCTCAGAAGAAGACCTAACCGCTGTTAAAAAAGTGATTGAAGATCAAATTAAGCCATCACTTGACTCTGTCCCTGGAGTTGCTGCCGTTACCATTGAAGGACAGCTTGAAAAAGAAATACGACTAACAGCTGATCCCGATAAACTTAGTCAATATGGGGTTACACTAACAAATTTACAGCAGCTCATTGGCTCAGAAAATCTTAACCTACCGAGCGGGTCCATCGAAACCGAAAATAAGAATTTACCGCTTCGTGTGACTGGTGAGTTTAAATCTGTAGATGACTTAAAGAATCTATCCGTTCCAACAGAAAACGGTACGGTAAAGCTCAATCAGCTCGTTGAAATTGAAGAGATGATGAAGCCTGCTGTTCAAGAAAGTTTCCTAAACGGTGAACCAGCGATTGGCTTTTCAATTCAAAAGCAATCAGGTGCAAATACGGTTCAAGTCGTAAAACAAGTTAATGAAAAGCTTGAAGAAATCCAGCCTTCTCTTCCAGAAAATATGGAAATTAAAACGGTGTTTGATCAAGCTAAATTTATTAATCAATCCATTCGTGCAGTTGTATGGAACATTATCATAGGAAGCCTCTTAGCAGCTGCAGTGCTTTATCTGTTTTTACGAAACATTCGCAGCACGCTGATTATTGGTCTCTCTATTCCAATCTCGATTGTAGGGGCATTTATTTTAATGTACTTTTCCGGCCAAACCATTAACCTTCTTACATTGGGAGGACTGGCGCTCGGCGTTGGAATGATGGTCGATAACTCGATCGTTATTCTCGAGAATATTTATCGATTAAGACAAGAAGGAAAATCACTGAAAGAAGCAGCTGTAGAAGGAACAAAAGAAGTAGGTAGCGCCATTATTGCGTCTACACTCACAACCGTCGTTGTGTTCTTGCCAATCGTGTTTGTTACTGGTCTTGCCGCTCAGCTCTTTAAACCACTGGCGCTTGCTGTAACATTTTCTTTATTGGCATCGTTGTTTACAGCTCTTATTATTGTACCTTTGCTTTCTTCACTATTAATGAATCGAAATGAATCAAAATCCATTTTCCAACTAAAATTCGATCGTGTGAACAATTGGTATAGACGGGTGTTAGATAAAACCTTATCTCATCCTAAAAAGACGGTCGGTTTTACCGTCTTGCTATTAGCCATATCTGCAGCAGGAACCCCTTTTATTGGCACGGAGTTTCTGCCGGCGCAGGACCAAAGCTTCGTAAACATATCAGCTAATTTGCCTGCAGGAAGTTCTTTAGATGCAACCGAGAACGTTACTGAGGAAATTGATAACGTGTTAAATTCCATTCCTGAAGTTGACCTTTCTTATTTAACGGCAGGTGGTTCTGACAACTTTAGCATTGGTGCAGGGAGCCAGACGAATCGAGCTACTTATAGCGTACTGCTCGTGCCTATTGATGAGCGTGAGCAGTCTGATTTAGAAGTAGCAGAGGATATACGAAAGAAACTGAAAGATATTCCAAATGCTGAAATATCTGTTTCTGCAAGTGACTCTGGATTTAGTGCTGATCCGATTTCGATTAATATTATTGGATCAGACCTTGATGTTCTTAAAGAGCTATCAGATGATGTGATGGAAAGCATTTCAGAGGTTGATGGCGTAAGAGAACCAACTTCTAGTATTGAATCCAACAATCCTGAAGTTCAAATCCTAATTGATCGCGAGAAAGCAGCTAGTTATGGAATCGGAAGTTCTCAAATTTCTACCGCTATTTCAAATGCAACGAAGGGACTTGTTGCGAGTAATCTTGCTCGAGACGGAAACCAACTGGACATTCGCCTTGCAGTCGAAGATAAATATACAGATTCATTAGAATCACTCTCGAGTCTGCTTATCGAAACACAAACCGGTGAAAAAGTTCCTCTTTCCGCTGTAGCTGAAATTGAGCGAGGATTAGGTCCTTCGGAGATTACACGTACTGATCGACTAAGACAAGTTGAAATTACAGCCAGTTTGTTAGGTAGAGACCTTGGAACAGTAACCGACGAAATTCGCGAGAAGCTTGTTAAAGACGTTCCGCTACCAGGTAATTCTTATAAAATCACGTTTGGTGGTCAAGATGAACAAATGAATGATGCTTTCTTTAAATTATCTGGAGCACTTGCGCTTGCTATTGTTCTAGTGTATATGGTGATGGCTGGACAATTTGAATCCTTTCTCTATCCCTTTATCATCATGTTCTCTGTCCCATTAACCGCCATCGGTATTATTTTTGGGCTGCTCATCTCCTTCCAACCTCTCGGCGTAGGTTCGCTCGTCGGAATGCTTATCTTAACTGGGATCGTTGTAAATAACGCGATTGTCCTTGTTGATTATATTAATAAGCTACGTGAGACAGGAATGAACACGCGAGAAGCGATTTTAGAAGCTGGACCTATTCGTTTAAGACCAATCCTCATGACGGCCTTAACAACAATCCTTGGTCTTGTACCACTATCGCTTGGATTTGGAGAAGGAACTGAAATTCAACAGCCTATGGCGATTGTCATTGTATTTGGGCTAAGCGTTGCCACTTTTATTACGCTAGTATTTATTCCAGTAGTGTATTACCTAATTGACCTTCGTCGCCAAAAACGACTAGAGAAGAAAATGGAAATGAATCGATAAAAAAAACCGAAAGCCGTCATTAATATGTACCCTATAGAGTAGACACTTAAAAAAAGTCTGCCCTATAGGGTACTTTTATGTATAATGAGGACAAATTCTACGAGGGGAAATGATTATTAATGAGTAAGAAAGTATTCTCAGAGGAAGAGGTCAAAACACTTGCCTCTAATAAATTTGTGAAATCAGTTAGTGAAAAAGGAATCACATACAGTGATGAATTTAAGCGAATATTCATTACGGAGTATGAAAAAGGAAAACTACCGAGTCAGATTTTTAAAGAGAATGGATTTGATGTCGATACTCTCGGACACGAAAGAGTACATTCTGCCGCGAGAAGGTGGAGACAGGGTTATAAAAACAAAGGGATTAATGGACTTACTGACACTCGTAAAGAAAGCTCCGGAAGATCCAAAGATAAGGAACTGTCATTAGAGGAGAAATACAAACGTTTGGAAGCTCAAAACAACCTATTAAAAGCAGAGAATGAACTCCTAAAAAAGCTCGAAATGATGGAAAAGGGGATGGGGAAAAAGAGATAAAATTAGCTGCTTCTCTCAAGTTTGAATTAATCCGCCATATCATCCATGAGTATCAACTTAAAAATATGGTCTGATACTTATGTTCCGTAGTGGGTGTCTCACGATCTGGTTATTATCGTTATTTCACTCAAGGTGCTCGAAAGCGTAGAACAGAAAATGAGGAGCGAGACCAGGTTCTAAAAGACTGGATACTAAAAGCCTATGCTTTTAAAAAGCGAAAAAAAGGGGCACGTCAAATCAAGATGACGCTAGCTAACCAGTATCAAATAACCTATAACTTAAAACGCATACGCAGAATCATGAAAAAATACGGAATCGTATGTCCGATCAGAAGAGCGAATCCCTATCGTCGTATGGCGAAAGCAACGAAAGAGCACAGCGTTTGTACCAAACAAGCTTGAGCGAAACTTCAAACAAGGCATCCCAGGTAAAGTGCTTCTAACTGACATCACCTATTTGTTTTATGGAAATAAGAAGAAAGCCTATCTCTCTACCATCAAAGACGGCTCTACGAATGAGATTCTAGCTTATCATGTGTCTGACCAAATCACGCTAAATCTAGCCACAGACACACTAGTGAAACTTAAAAACAATCGTAAAGCAAAATTAGATGCGAAAGCCTTCATTCATTCTGATCAAGGCTTTCATTATACTCACCCTACTTATCAAAAGCAGCTGAAGAAATATGGTTTAGACCAGTCTATGTCTAGAAGAGGAAACTGTTGGGATAATGCGCCCCAGGAATCATTCTTTGGTCACTTTAAAGACGAAGTCTCCATAAAACCTTGTCAGACACTAAATGAAGTCAAACGTGAAGTTAAGCGATATATGACGTATTACAACCTTTATAGATGTCAGTGGAACTTAAAAAAGATGACCCCTGTTCAATACAGGAATCATCTTCTTAATGTTGCCTAGTCTTTTTTAAACTGTCCTTTACACAGGGTACATATTACATTGGCTTTCGGTTTTTTTTATCGCTAGCATTAAGCAGATGTTCTCGTATTTGAGGCGGGCTCTTTCGAAGACTGCGGTTTCCAGGTTTTCCAGCGTCTTTTCAATAAATCCTTCAACCATTCGCGCTTCTTTTGCTTTTTCTTCTCACGATTCTTCATAAGAAGTTTCCCTCCTGATCGAAAACAGTACTCTTATTCTTCGATAAGTTCCTTCTCTTCTTTAAGGCTCAACACTTCTTCTACCGGCTGATACGATTCACCATAAAGCTGTTTATCCTTATAGGTGTGAATCTCTTGATACGTGTGTTTCATTGCTTCGTATACTTCTTTCTCACCAGCTTCACTCGGTGACCAGTATAAGATCTCCATTTCATTAATCTCGTTCGTAGCAAGAGATCTTCTACGATAACCAATTGACTTCGCATGTTTAAAACCTTCTCGAAGATAAAAGCGCTGTCTTTTTTCCGTATCGGTTTCTTCGTAATCAACCGGCTCTACTTCAAGGATAATTGGTTTTTGCTTTTCTTTCAATTGTTCAATTAATTTCTTTCCTAGCCCCTGACCTCTGGCATCCCTGGAAACGAAAATATAGTCCACGAATATGAAATCAGGAAGATCGGCATACATTAGAACATGGTGTGGTCCCTCGTCCTTATTGTAAATGTCACCCTTTTCTTCCAATAGCAAGTCCATATGCTCTTTTGATTTCATCTCTTCAATGGGGAAATATTGCTTCAGCTTCTCATACCAGTTCATTGATCTACTCCCTTATAATTAATTCTTCACTATTAGTATAACACATTTATCCAGTAAAATAGTGCTAGACAAGCTATTCGTTATTTTCCCCTCTTCTTAAATAAGTAAACATTTAGTACACTCATACTATAATAAGATATGAGGAGGAAGGACATGAATTTTTTTAGTGAATTTCTTTTATTAGCTGCGCTACTTATTGCTTTTACAGCTTTTATTGCGGTATTTTTAAATGCTTCAGGTCGTCTCCTTTTCCAAAAGAAAAAGAATATTTTTCAGAAACCACTTCATAGTAGTCAAAAAAACTGGAAAAAATTATCGAATGATCCTAACTAATTAGAAAAGACCGCCATCATTGGCGGTCTTTACTTGAAATCATGGTGTATAATCGACGTTTTTTGTATAACTATTACTCGCATCCCATAGTAGGAATTCATTAATGCCGTTGTCCTTTAAAGCTTTGATTTGCGCTTCAACTTCCGCTTTACCATAGTTTAAATAATTTCCGCTACCAAGATAGCTTGCAGTGAAATCCTGAATCCAAGGACGACTGGTAGGTGCTTCTTCAAGCTTACCTAACACTTCGTTCTCTACCTTCGCATATTCGTTCACTAAGTTGTATGGCTCAAGATCCGGCTTAGCGATACCAAAGTAAGATCCCCAATGACTTGGGTAGATCATGGACGAAATCACATCAACATTACTTGAAATTTTAGAGAAGTTTTGTCCAATTCCCGGTGCTTCAGGAATCGTTGCTGAGTAGCCAAAAATATCAACCGATACATCGACATCATATTGTTCAAGCTTAGCATTAGCATACTCCACAAAATCAGTGACAGCTTGAACTCGCTTTTGGACATTGTCTATATCCATATCGGCATACTTGCCCATCGAATACTCTAATGTATCTTCGCGTGTTTCAAATCCTTCTGGGAAACGAACGTAGTCAAATTGGATTTCTTTGAAGCCCATTTTAGCTGCTTCAATTGCAATTTCCACGTTATAATCCCACACTTCTTCTTTAAATGGGTTAACAAACGCTTCTCCGCGTCCATTTTTCCAAACAGAACCGCCCTCTTTATAGGAAAGTTCTGGTCTCGCTTCCGCAAGAACAGTATCCTTAAAAACAACTACTCTCGCAATTGGATAAATATCGTTTTTCTCCATTTCTTCTAATACGCTGCGAGGATCTTTCATATAAGGTTTCCCAATCTCGTACTCTGCCAATGGCGAGTCCTTCTTTGGTTCATATGTAAGGTTTCCAAAATCATCTTTAATATCGATGACCATTGCATTTAGATCTGTTGAATTCACGAACTCCGTGAGTTTACTAAAACGACTTCCCCCAGCTGAATTTCCCGTTACATAAATACCTCGTACTGCATCTGGATACTTAAAATCCAATCCAGAATCATATACAAATCTTGGAAGACGATCTGGAAGTGTTAATTCTTTGTTTTCTAATTCAAAACCTTTAAGATTTGTCGCGGATCGTGCATCTTCTGCAAATACAGGTTGTCCGAACACAGAAAATAGCAAAAATGACGCGAGCAGGCTTTTCAACCCAAGTTTAAAAATACGCACAGCTTCTCTCCCCTTTATTAGTTTGCCTCCTCTATTATAAGACGAATAACCGGGCTTTGAAAGAACTTCCAGTAAAATTTCTCATGTCTTTTTCGTGAACGCTTATGATTGATTTATTTTTTTCTAAATGGTATGATGTTTAGAAAAATAAATTCAAGAAAGTTAGGAGGCCATTAACATGAGAAACGTAACCTTATCAGATATTTTCCAACTTCCATTTGCACGAAAATACCTAAAGCGCGCTGGACTGGCTCATGCAATTACCGTGGCCAAACACGCTTATCATTTTGCAAGTAAGTATGAGGTTAATCCTGATCTTGCTACAAAAGCAGCTTTACTTCACGATATTGGTCACTATACATGGTACCGCAATGGGCAGTGGGACTATAATTTATATAAACAAAATGACATTCATGCGATTAAGGGAGCTGAGCGAGCACACAAAATGCTTATTCGCCTCGGTGAAAATCCTGTATCAGCTAAAGAAATTGCCGTCGCCATTCTTTTTCATACAGATTCGTACTTTATGGGTACCGTTAACCGCAATGCTTTGCAAGAAGTCGTCGCTATGGCTGATGAAGCTGACGAAGAGCCCGGTGGCAAACACCACTACAAAGTGATGTCTGAAAAGGAAGCAAGAGTTGAGCTTAATGCACTGGATGACTTGGTTGAAAGTAGTTTAAACAATCAAAATGAGTGGCAACAAAGTGTATAGACTTACTCCTATTCGCATAGGAAAGGGATTTCAATGAGCATCCCCCTTTCATCCCTTTCCACCACCATCCCTCCCCATTTTTTAAGAAACTTCTCTCCCATTTCATTAGCCGGCGTTTTCATTCTAATTGCTTTTTTTCTCTGTTTTTCAGCTAACTTAACCACAAAATCATAAAGACCCCATCTTTTTTCTTCTGAACCTTTATAAAAAAACTCCAATAACTCAATATACTCTGATAAACTTTCTATCCACACGTAACCAACTGTTTGATCTTTTGATTCAAAAAGGTATATTGTAGAATTAGGGGAAGGTGCATTTCCGACTCTTATGACGTTTTCAGACCTGATTGATTCGAGTGTTTCGTTATCAAAGTCAGGGTTGAATGCGTAAAAAATCATACAATACCTCCTCTTTAAACGACCTATTTTGTATTTAACGCTAGCTTAATTTAAAACTTCACCATCCAAAAGGAGCTCTTATGTCTAAATTGAAACTTAGTTTACTCATTTCCACTTTTATTCTATGTGGCCTTATTTTAGTAGACTATTCGGTGTACACTGACTTATCCCTTTATATTAAAGGATTTCTGATCGTACCACTCATCACGTACATCGCTTATCTTGTAACAAAATTTAAAAACAAAAAAGCATAATAGAAAAGGACCGCATTTCAGTTGAAATGCGGTCCTTGACGGTTTTAAACCGTAACCTGATACTTTTGGTACTCTTCTTCTGTACAAGCAATCCAGTGGCCTTCCACTACTTCACGAAGGACACGCTCTTCCCCATCTTTAGGAAGGTGTTTTTCAGGATCATAGATTTTACGCTTTCTTGAACGCTCATATTCTGGATCCGGTAGTGGAATCGCAGAAAGTAGCGACTGTGTATAAGGATGCAGCGGGTTACGGTAAAGCTCTTCACTTTCAGCAAGCTCTACAATTTGACCACGATACATGACACCAATACGGTCACTGATGTATTTCACCATCGAAAGGTCATGCGCAATAAACAAATACGTTAAGCCTTTTTCACGCTGTAGCTTCTTCATCAAGTTAACGACCTGTGCTTGAATCGAAACATCTAGTGCAGAAATTGGCTCATCCGCAATGATAAACTCCGGATCTACAGCAAGGGCGCGAGCGATTCCGATACGCTGTCTTTGTCCACCACTAAATTCGTGGGGGTAGCGGTTCGCATGCTCTTTGTTCAACCCTACTGTTTCAAGAAGCTCAACCACTTTGTCCATACGAGCTTTCTTAGACGTTGCAAGACCGTGGATATCAATGCCTTCAGCAATAATATCAGAAACGGTCATTCTCGGATTTAATGAAGCATAAGGATCTTGGAAAATCATCTGCATTTTTTGATTAAATTTCTTAAGCTCTTTCGCAGACTTCTTTCCATGAACATCTTCACCATTAAAACGAACTTCACCATCTGTTGCATCGTAAAGGCGAATAATCGTACGTCCAGTTGTCGATTTCCCACAACCAGACTCACCTACAAGACCGAACGTCTCACCTTTATAAATATCAAATGTTAAACCATCAACAGCTTTTACAGTGCTTTTACCTACTTTAAAATGCTGCTTCAAGTTTTTGATTTCTAATAGTTTCTCTTGACTAGACATTCTTCCCACCATCTTTCGCGCCAATGATCGGCTCGCTTGGAGCCATTCCCTGCATCCGCTTTTTAATAGCTGCAGGCGGTTCTACTTTAGGTGCCTTTTCGTGCAATAGCCATGTAGCGGCATAGTGCGTATCTGAAATCTTGAATAAAGGTGGTTCCATCTCCGTGTCAATCTTCATCGCATAAGGGTTACGTGGTGCAAAAGCGTCACCTTTAGGCGGATCAAGAAGATCTGGAGGTGAACCTGGAATGGCAATTAGCTCTTCATCGGTTGAATCAAGACTTGGCATCGAACCAAGAAGTCCCCAAGTGTAAGGATGCTGAGGGTTGTAGAAGATTTCATCAACAGTTCCTGTTTCAACGATTTTACCTGCATACATAACAGCTACACGATCTGCAATATTTGCTACAACCCCAAGGTCGTGCGTAATAAAGATAATCGACGTACCCATTTTTTCTTGAAGGTCATTTAATAGTTCAAGAATTTGCGCCTGAATCGTTACATCAAGTGCTGTTGTTGGCTCATCCGCAATAAGAACACGTGGATTACACGCAAGGGCAATCGCGATAACAACACGCTGTCTCATACCACCAGAGAATTGGTGAGGAAATTCATTCACTCTTCCCTCTGCATTTGGAATACCAACAAGTTTCAAAAGCTCGATCGCACGTTCTTTCGCTTCAGACTTACTCATGTTTTGATGCTTTACTAACCCTTCCATGATTTGTTTTCCAATTGTCATGGTTGGGTTCAATGATGTCATTGGATCCTGGAAAATCATTGAGATTTCAGATCCGCGAAGTTTTTGCATTTCCTTTTCGGACAGCTGAGCAAGATCACGATCACCGAACTTGATCTCACCTTCTTTAATACGTCCAGGAGGGTTTGGAATCAAGCGCATAACTGCTTTTGATGTAACGGATTTACCTGACCCTGACTCTCCTACAATTGCTAATGTTTCACCTTTATTTAAATGGAAGTTTACTCCACGAACTGCCTGTACCTCTCCAGCAAACGTATCAAAGGAGACGTGCAAATTGTTCACTTCTAGAATCTTTTCCATTCTAATTCCCCCCTATTTACGTAGCTTTGGATCAAATGCATCTCTAAGGCCGTCACCAAGAAGGTTAAAGGCAATCATAATCAATGAAATGATAATAGATGGCCATAGCACAAGATGCGGATAAATTTGTAGACTCTTAAATCCGTTGTTGATAATGGATCCTAGTGAAGCCTCTGGTGGGCGTAGTCCAAGACCGATAAAGCTTAGGAACGCCTCGAAGAATATTGCACTCGGAATGGTAAACATCGTTGTAATAATAATTTGTCCTAACACGTTTGGAATTAAGTGCTTCCCAATTACTCGTCCGCTTGTAGCTCCT
>ENA-ORXC01001529-ORXC01001529.1-marine-metagenome-genome-assembly--contig:-NODE-1529-length-13500-cov-51.277434_pt1 | contig 13500 bp, 10 predicted proteins | sample MGYA00237865_ERZ511478 | MGnify/ENA metagenome assembly ERZ511478 | reverse complement strand
GTAAAGTAGGGAAGAGAAATGGCAAGTATGAAAAAACGCATGCTAGGCGGGGCAAAATGGACAAGCTTGTCCGCATTGATCATTACCATCATCCAAATTGCACAGTTCGCCTTTTTAGGAAACGTAATGTCACTGAAAGAATTTGGACTCGTTGGCATGATCACAACGGTCACAATATTTACACAGATTTTACTTGATCTAGGTATCGGTGCTGCGATCATTCAAAAGGAACAAACGACGGAACGTCAATTATCTACATTATATTGGATCAACTTGCTGACGGGAATTCTCTTGTTTTGTGTATTGATCCTCGCAAGTCCCTTGATTGCCGCCTTTTATGCCAGACCTGAGCTGGAAGGCTTGCTCAAGTTATTATCGATCATGTTTCTTATTGCACCAATTGGTCAGCAATACCAATATATGATGCAGAAAGATTTAGCCTTTAAAACCTTAAGTACGATTGAGACGATAGCGACGATCATTTCGCTGATTGTTCTACTGATTCTAGCCTTTTTTATTAATCCAATTGTGGCCTATGTGATCTCTCAAGTACTGCTTCAATCAGGAAAAGGACTCATGTATGCAGCGGCTTATTGGAAGAAGTGGCGCCCAGCACCCGTTTTCGCATTAGGGGAAGTGAAAGAGTTTTTCTCCTTCGGGGCTTTCCAGCTTGCGTCAAGACTCGTCAATCGGGCAGGCTCAAACATCGACATGATTTTAATAGGACGGTTTCTTGGAGCAGAAGCTTTAGGGATTTACAGCCTGGCTTATCAAATCGTCACAATCCCGGTGCTGAAAATTAACCCGATTGTGACGAGAGTGGCTTTCCCAGTTTTCGCAAAAAGTCAGCGTGATCATTCTAGGCTGCGTGAGGGCTTCCTCAGTATGACGAATATGCTCGCACTCATTAGTTTTCCACTCCTCATCGGTCTTGCTGCCGTATCAGATAGCTTTATAGAAGTGGTGTTTGGAGAGAAATGGCTAGTGGCGGTCCCGGTTTTGAATATTTTGTGCATTGTTGGTCTACTCCGTGTGCTGATGAATCCAAATGGTTCCATCCTTCTTGCAAAAGGTAGAGCTGACTTAGCTTTTTATTGGGATACAGGCATGCTCATCGTATATGGATGCGCCTTATATGCAGGAGTCCATACCGGCAGTCTATTGACTGTAGCTTGGGTCTACTCAGGGGTCAGCCTGCTGAACTTCATTGTCGGCAGGTGGCTGATGGCTTATGTCATTCAGCTAGATATGAAGGTGTATGTAAAATCACTCGTAAAGCCTGCTGTCATGACGTTGTTAATGGCCGGCTGCGCAGTGGCTGTTCATCAAGGGATGAAGCTGATATCAGCGGATATACTGCTTCAATTACTACTGACGATTGGTTTAAGTGCGGTTTTATATAGCTTGCTGCTTGTCAAAATGTATCCGCAGATGGCAGGGAAATTATGGAGAAGAGGTCGTTCGTCATGAAGGTGCTATGGCTGACAAGTGTATATCCTAGTGAAAAACATCCAAGTGAAGGCGTCTTCCATGAAACGCAAGTGCAGGAGCTGGTCAAACAGGGCGTAGAAGTGAGTGTGATTTGTCCTACTCCTGTCAATCCGCCCATCTTACGGATGCTTAAAGCTTCCTATCGTCAGAGAAAAGATCTTCCCGAGCAGGAAGTGAGGTGCGGCGTGCCGGTTTACAGACCGCCCTATACAGCGCTGCCTGGACAGCTAAAATGGGCTCAGCCGAGTAAACGAATCGCAGCTTCTGTCCTGCGCACAATGGAGCGTTATGAACTGTCACCGGATTTCATCCATGCGCACTTTGCCATGCCGTCTGGCGGCGCAGCAGCTGTGATCAAAAAGGAAGCAAACATCCCTTATCTTCTGACCTTACACGGCAGTGATGTGAACGTCTATCCAACCTATAGCCAAGGGGCGCTTGCAGCCTTTAAAGCAGCAGTAAAACAGGCGTCTGCTGTTCTCACAGTGAGTGAAGAGCTGGCAAAAAAAACACATGACATGACAGAGGTGGATGCACAATGTCTTCCGCTGGGAATTCCGCTCAAGTCATTTTCTAGAACACCAGGGGATCAAACAGCCATCAGAAAGCAGGTAGGTTTACCGCTTCACGACAAGCTCGTCGTTTTTGTCGGCCGTTTAGTCAAAGAGAAAGGTTTGCTTGAATTAGCGGAAGCTGTCAGCGGGATGGAGGGTGTAAAAGCCGTCTTTGTCGGAAAAGGCCCCCTCGCAAAGGAGCTAGCCGAACGGGCGGGAGAATCCATTATACTCCCGGGGCAGGTGCCGAATGAACAAGTCAAACATTACTTAATGGCAGCTGACCTGTTTGCCCTTCCATCCTACAGTGAAGGAATGCCGACTGTCGTCCTTGAGGCGCTCGCTTTAAAACTGCCTGTCATCGCAACACGGGTTGGTGGTCTCCCATCACTATTTTCTATCTATCAACATCTGCTCATTGAACCGCGTTCAACGAGTCAGCTAAAAGAAGCGATTCACGCTTATCTTTATGAAAACAGATGGAACGAGCAAGTGAAGAACGATCTTCACCACATCGTCCATACAGATTATTCATCATCACATAATGCTACGCTCCTGATTCAGCAATATGAAAAGGTGCTGAATCAATCAACATCCACCGTTTAAACAGGATGAAATGTGCAAAGACTGATAGATAAACAGTTTGGAACGACCAATATGCTTTTACTGAGAGGATGAAACATGTTGAAGAAAATTGCTGTGATTGGAACAGGATATGTCGGGTTAGTATCGGGTACTTGTTTTGCTGATATCGGAAATCGCGTCATTTGTTGTGACATCGACGAATCAAAAATCAACAGCTTAAAAAGCGGTCTCGTTCCAATTTATGAACCGGGCTTAAAGGAATTGATTGAGAAGAATACAGAAGAGGGAAGATTGTGTTTTACAACCAATATTCCCGCTGCAATTCGAGAATCAGAGATTATTTATATTGCGGTAGGAACACCAATGACACCTCAGGGGGAAGCGGATTTAACATTCGTGAAAGCTGTGGCTCAAACGGTTGGGGAACACCTGAATGGCTACAAAATCATCGTGAATAAGAGCACAGTGCCAGTTGGAACAGGACGTCTTGTTCAAGCCATTGTTCAAAAGGCTTCACGCAGTAAATATCCATTTGACGTCGTCTCCAATCCAGAGTTTCTGCGGGAAGGTTCAGCTATTCAAGATACAATGAATATGGAGAGAGCGGTCATTGGCTCTACAAGTGCACATGCATCCACGATCATTAAAAAATTGCATGATCCGTTTCAAACAGAAGTGGTTGAGACCAATCTAGAAAGTGCAGAAATGATTAAGTATGCGGCAAATGCCATGCTCGCCACAAAAATCTCATTCATCAATGACATTGCGAACATTTGCGAGAGAGTTGGTGCTGATGTGGAAAAAGTCAGCGAAGGCGTTGGGTTAGACAGCCGGATCGGGCATAAATTTTTAAAAGCAGGCATTGGATTTGGTGGTTCTTGTTTCCCAAAAGATACGATGGCTCTTCTCAAAATTGCCGAAACAGCTGGCTACCGGTTCAAGCTGATCGAATCTGTCATTGAAACAAACAACCACCAAAGAGCCCATCTTGTCAGCAAACTGATGAGTGTGTTCGGTGATATTAAAGGAAAAACGATTTCCGTTTTAGGGCTCGCATTTAAACCAAATACAAACGATATGCGTTCAGCGCCAGCACTAGATATTATTCCAATGCTGAGAGAGCTCGGAGCTTTTGTCAAAGCCTATGATCCAATTGCTTATGTAGAAGCAGAAAGAGAGCTTGGCCCGCAGGCGGTCTTCAGCAATGATCTCTATGAAACAGTGAAAGATACAGATGCTTGTCTCATCTTAACGGAATGGGATGACGTACAGAAGATGGATAAAGATCAGATCAAGCAGCTGCTTCGTTCTCCCATTTTAATTGATGGAAGGAATTTGTTTGATCCAGCAGAAATGAAAGAGAGAGGATTTATTTACCAGTCCATCGGCCGCCCAGGCGTATGGGAAACAGAATTGGTATCGAAGGCACAATAATAGGGGGAACTTGGATGAAGAAAGTATTGGTCACTGGGGGAAGTGGATTTATAGGATCTCATACGGTAGAGGCTTTATTAGAAAAAGGATATGAGCCTATCGTTCTTGATAACTTTTCAACTGGATCGAAGGAAAATATCGCTCATCTATCCGTACAATGCATTGAAGCAGATGTCACAAAATCAGAAACGGTCGATTTGATCAAACACATTGCACCAGATTATATCATTCATCTTGCAGCGCAAGTGAGTGTAGCCGTTTCGGTTCAACATTTCGTCTACGACGAAGAGGTCAATATTAAAGGCTCGCTGCATGTGATCAAAGCAGCGGCTGAAGCCGGGGTAGAGAAAGTGGTGTTTGCTTCATCGGCAGCAGTTTATGGAGACCCAGTCTATCTGCCGGTCGACACAGCTCATCCACTGCAGCCTGGTTCACCTTATGGCTTGTCAAAACTGACAGTTGAACGATACTTACACATGGCAAAATCACTCTATGATGTGGACTATTGTATTATGCGGTACAGCAATGTATATGGTCCGCGCCAAGACGCACTTGGTGAAGGCGGTGTTGTCTCAATTTTTTCTGATAAGTTTGCAAAACATGAGGCACCTTTCATCTTCGGAAACGGGGAACAAACAAGAGATTTTATCTATGTAGGCGATCTAGCCGCAGCGAATGTTGCAGCTTTAACAGCTCAATCAAACGTTTGTTTAAATATCTCATGTGGTCATTCCATTACGGTGAATGAGCTGTTTCAAACGATGAAGCGAGTCACGAGATCAGATCTTGAACCGATTTATAAGCCGCAGCGTGCAGGAGATATTGTGCATAGTACATTGGCAAATGAGGAAACGAAACAAGTCTTAGCATGGGAGCCTGTTGTGACTTTACAAGAAGGTTTGGCTCGTACCATTTCCTACTATGAACAGGAAGTAAAGGCTTAATCCCTCAAATCGGATGGGTTGCTTAGGAGGAAAATAGGTATGAGTGTGAAACAAACAGCATGGCAAATCATGATCGGATGTATGTTATTAGCAGCGGGTATAGGGCTTGTACAAATGGCATCCGCACAGCCTATCGGGTTAAAGAAGATGGTGGTCATTCCGGTTTTACTTGTGGTGCTCATGGCGGCTGTTATATGTATGAAGCTCTACATGAATGGTGAACACATATTCATGTCAGCCATTTACCTTTTAATTGCATTAACATTTCTCAATAATGCTTTTTTCTCTATTAGTGTTGGGTTCTTTAGTCTCTTTCTCTACCGCATCATGCTCTTGGCTGTCTTTGCTTTATTCATATGGCGGATGAGAGACAAAGGAACGTACATATCCCAGTGGCAGCAAATTCGTGTTAAAGGCATTCTTGGTTTTTTCGCTGCATGGTTTTTTTACGGGCTCATCTCACTGCTTTGGGCTCATTCGGTCACAGACGGCCTGAAATATATGTCTCTTCTTGCGATGGGAATGGGTTTTGTCTTTCTTGTGGTCATGTACATTCAGCGAATGGATCAAATTGTGACTTTTTATAGTATTTGGCTAGTCATGACTGTATTTGTGATGGGAATCGGGTTCTATAATCACTTGACCTTGAATCATTTACCGAATACCTCATTGTATCTTGGACCAGCGTACAAACAGCACTATCCTACGGCTGTCTTCTTTAACCAAAATGACTTTGCGACGTTTTTATCTATTAGCTTTTTCTTATATGTGGCGTGCATGCGCCAAATGAAAAATGGTTATATCAAAGCGTTCGGATTACTAGGAGCCATCTTAGCGCTGTATCTCATTTTGTTAACAGAATCGCGCGCCAGCTTGCTTGGCATATTAGCCGGAGCGGCAATCTATGTATGGCTGCTGATGCCTCGCTTTTTAAAAAAGTGGTCCATCATGGCAGCAGGCGGGCTTGTTATCATCTGTATCGCCATTTTTTCAGCCAAAATCTATTCTGTCTTTTATGACTTGTTTCTCGCTTCTCAGGTCGCTCATTCTTTTAGCGAACCACTTCCGTCCAACATTGCCCGGGCGAATTTAATCAAAAACGCCTGGCATTTCTTTACGAATTCATACGGTTTCGGAGTCGGAGCGGGCAATGTGTCTTATTACTTAGCTCACTTTTCTATCTTTGATACAGATCAGGTCGTTGAAGTTCACAATTGGCTGCTAGAGGTAATGACGAATTTTGGGTTTGCCGTCATGCTAGGTTATATCTCAGTGTATGCCTATCTCATGTTCTCACTGTACAAACAATACCAATTGGCTGACACGAGATCAGCCAAGATGATCATTGAAGGTCTATTTGCTGCCATGCTGAGCTTTCTCGTCTCAAGTATCAGTCCTAGTTCCGTCTCGAATTTATATTTCCACTGGGTGTTTCTAGGGCTGGTGATCGCAGCGGTCAATATCATGAAAAATAAACAGCGCTTCAAGCCGTGGGCAAACGTGTGATGCTGAGTTTGTATGGCTACACTAGTGAAAAAGCAAATACGTCAATGTTGGGAGAATGAGCATGTCTGGTTTTATGTTAAGAATAGGGAAGCGAATGAAAAAATATATCGTCTGGCTTGTGCTGCTGCCTGTCGCATTAGCTGCTTTTGGTTTCTTTTTTGCCAAAGGGACAGTAGAACAGTCTAGTTACACAGCTGCTGTGACCTTGACGCTTGGGAAATATGACGACGGTGTGTATAACAATCTGTCAGAAGTGACATCTCTATTAAAAAGCGATGCATTTCTGAATCAAGCACTCCGTGATGTAAAGGAAGAAGAAAGGCAGGATGTGAAAAATCGTTTGATTCTCACTAACCAGTCCGATACACAATTGCAGTTGTCGTTTACAGATGCTGATCAAGCTCGAGCTTTGGCGGTAGTGAAACAAGTGTCAGATACATTTTTAAAGCAGGACAAAGCCTTATTTACGAAAAGACAGCAAGTCATTGAAAGAAGACTATCCGCTCTTGAAGATGAATCTGTCAGCAATGACTCCAAGGTCGATAAAGAACGATTTTTATATGAATTGGAATCGACAAAGCTCGGGATGAAGCAGGCAAAGATTGTCGATCCTGCCCAAGTGCTCGATGAAGCAGGCAAAGGCATGTCAGCGAAAAAACGAGCACTGCTTGGACTTGTCATTGGCCTTAGCATCTCGCTTATGTTTGTGGTGTTACCTGAAGTGTTCAAAGAATCTTAATGATGAACTGGAGATGAGTCTTAGGTGAACAATCAACCGTTAGTATCAATTATTACACCGGCGTATAATGCGGAACGTTATTTAACGGATACAGTTCATTCCGTCCTTGCCCAAACCTATTCCAACTGGGAGCTGATCATTGCAGATGATTGCTCAACAGATGGCACAAGGAAGTTGTTAGGGGAATTAAGTCAGACGGACGACAGAATCAACGTCATTTATTTAGAGGAAAACGGGGGAGCCGCTATTGCTAGAAACACCGCCATCAAACAGGCGAAAGGCCGCTTTATCGCTTTTTTAGATAGCGATGATATGTGGAAACAGACAAAGCTCGAAAAGCAGGTCAAGTTTATGTTAGATAATGATCATGCCTTTACTTTCACGGCATATGACATCATTTCAGAAAATGGAGAGCCGTTACAAAAAACCGTCACAGCGCCGGCTCAGTTGAACTACAATGAAGCTTTAAAAAATACGATTATCGGCTGTTTGACGGTGATGCTCGATCTTCAACAAGTAGGACACGTGGAAATGCCAAACATTCGAACAAGGCAGGACTTAGCCACATGGCTCTCTATTTTAAAAAAAGGCTTTACTGCCTATGGAATGAGTGAGCCGCTCAGTGAATATCGCATCGTGGGAAACTCGATTTCTAGTAACAAGTGGAAAGCAGCGAAAAAAACATGGTTTGTCTACAGAGAAATTGAGCAGCTTCATTTTGTGAAAGCATCTTGGTGTTTTATGCACTATGCCACAAATGCTGTCAAAAAGCGCTTATAAACAGAAGGGAAAAAAGGTGATAAAGGTGAAAGCAGAGTCGATCATACATGTGATTGTCGCAACGGGAGAATGGGGACACGATGGCCTAAGGTACAGACGGCATCGACTGGCGGAATTTCTTGCATCTGATCCAGAAACGAAAGAGGTCATCTGGGTATGCCCATCTGCCACTCGTCATTCAGCTCCCTTTCAGCCTATAACGGATCGAATGAAGCAAATGACCATTCCTGATGTGCTCAAGAGCAAGTTTTTTCGCTTTGGCCGTTATCAAGATATGTTTTATTTTCATAAATTATCTCCTCTTCTTGAGCATTTGCGTCAAGAAGAAAAGCAGGGCATAGCCGTCTGTTTATGGTATACGTTTCCGGGATTTCCGCTCTTATCTTCTTTATTTGAATGGAAACATATTGTGTATGATTGCAGTGACCTGTGGGGAGAGCCCATCAGCGGAAAAAACAACATTCTCTCTTATATGAGACAGCGAGTCATTGTAAAAGCAGAAAACCGCATTATTAAATATGCGCACAGCATTACATGCTCTTCACAATACTTACATGATCAAATCAAAAAAAGGCTCATGGGTGAACCGAAAGATGTCTTTACAGTGGAAAATGGCGTCGAGTATGATGTGTTTGCAAAAAGTAACCTCCCTAGCAGGGAAGACGTGCTAGAGGGAAGAGAGGGAACGGTTCTTGGCTTTATAGGTGGGATCAAGCCGAAGCTCGATTTTGACATGATCGCTCAAGCTGCTCGCATGCAGCCAGATTGGACATTTTTATTTGTCGGTCCGGATGGAACGAATGGAGATCCATCTTTTCAGCATGCACTCAAACTGTCCAATGTCCTATGGACAGGAGCAGTCGCACCAGAAGAAGTACCTGCTTATATGAAATTAATTGATGTAGGGATGATGCCATACAAACAGTCTCCTTACAATCAAGCGGTTTTTCCGCTCAAGCTGTATGAATTTTTAGCTGCCGGAATCCCTGTTGTTGGTTTAAATCTTCCATCAACGGAAAGGCTAAAAGAGAATGATGTGTATGAATATGTAGAGGGCGAAGATCCAGCTCTCTTCGTAGAAGCCTGCCAGAAAGTGATCAGTAAAAAAGATGACATGAAATGCAGACATCTAAGACAAAGCCGGGCAAAGAAAAAAGATTGGCACGCACTGTTCACAAACATGGTGGAATTAACGAATATTAAAGAAAACGCATAATTCATTCAGGATTGTGCGTTTTTATTTGTTTCTTCTTCTTAGGGGGAGCTTGTGATCATCCTATATTCAATTGTATAATGGAAAGAGCGGCCAATATACAAAATACAGATTTCAATTTAGAAGGAGACTGACCTATGGATTACGAACGCGCCTTATTAGCGTTTTTTGTCTCTCTGGCTACAGTTTTAATTGTGACACCAATCGTCAAAAAGTTTGCAATTAAGATTGGTGCAGTGGACCAGCCGAATAAACGAAAAGTTCATGATAGAGTAATGCCTCGAATGGGCGGTTTGGCGATTTTTATTGGGGTAGCGGCTGGAGCACTAGCAGGCGGGCTGTTTCTACATAATAAAATTACAGCTATATCAGTTGGCGCTGTACTCATCGTCATTTTAGGTATATTTGATGATAAATATAATTTAAGTGCAAAATTTAAATTTCTTGTACAAGTTCTCGTTGCTTGCTTAATCGTGAGCACGGGCTTAAAAATGGACTTTTTCTCTGTTCCTTTCTTAACAGATCGACTGGAGTTAGGATGGATGGCGTATCCCCTGACTGTACTATGGATTGTTGGGATTACAAATGCGATCAATTTAATTGATGGATTAGATGGACTGGCTGCCGGAATTTCGGTTATCGGTTTAACCACGATTGCCGTCATGGCATTTTCTGCGGACAAGATCCTGATTCTTTCGTTATCTCTTGTCGTCATTGGCAGTACCATCGGTTTTCTTTTTTATAACTTCCATCCAGCAAAAATATTTATGGGTGATACAGGTTCGTTATTTTTAGGCTATATGATCTCGGTCCTGTCACTTTTAGGATTGTACAAAAGTGTTACTTTGTTTAGTGTTGTTGTCCCTGTGATTATTTTAGGTGTGCCTATTTTTGATACGACCTTTGCGATCATAAGACGAATATTGAATAAACAGCCTATCTCATCACCTGACAAATCACACATCCATCATCGACTGATGGCCTTTGGCTTATCACATCGAATGGCAGTGATTGTGATTTACATGATTGGCTTAGTCTTCAGCTTAAGCGCGATTTTGCTGACAAGTGCCACCATTTGGCTGTCATTGATCATCATCTTTTTACTGGTCATGTTTATGCAAGTTATCGCTGAAGTCACTGGTTTGGTGAACGAAGAGTTTAAACCATTTACGAAATTCTACAAACGTATGGTCAAAAGACAATAAAAAACAGCCCGCTTCCAAGGAACGGGCTGTTTTCCTATTATTGTCCTGATGTGCTGGTCGAAGGGGCCTGTGTATCGGCTGACCCTGTTGTACCAGAAGATGAATCGGTTTGTGTATTTGTTTCAGTTGAGGACGATGACTCAGCAGGAAGCTTTAAATGTGTCCTTAACTCATTTTGCACCTCAGCCAAGTTGGTTTGATCTGGCTCAAAGAAGTATGTTCGATTTGGTCCTAAATAAAGGTCTGATCCTTTAATAGATAGTGTTTCAGTATCGTCTCCTTTAAAGCCACTGTAAATTTGCTGTAGAGCAAGTCCTTCTGTGATGCGGAAGTTGGTTGTTATATGATCACTTACTTCTTTTGCGATATTATCCACGTTTGCAATATTATGAGGTTTCGCCATTTGATCAATCATGGCACGTAAGATTTGTTTCTGACGATCGTTACGCCCGAAATCACCACGTGGATCTTGTTTTCTCATTCGCGCGTAAGCAAGTGCCTCTTCCCCGTTTAAATGCATATTCCCTTTTTTAAAGTAAATCTTTTTCGATTTTTTGACGTCACTTTTTTCATTGAAGTCAAATGGGACGTCTATATCGATTCCCCCAACTTCATCAATGACATCCTTAAAACCGTCAAAGTCTACTGTTGCATATTTGTCAATTGGGATATGCAAGAATTGTTCGACAGTTTCAATCGTTTCGTCTTTACCGCCTTTAGCAAATGCCGCATTGATTTTTACTTTATTTCCCGTTGTGTCACTAGCAAGCTGTACTCGTGTGTCACGGGGGATACTGACCATTTTCATCGTTTTATCCTGAGGATTAATCGTTGCGACGATGAGTGAATCTGAACGGCCGTGATCACCATTTGTGGCGTAATCCTCTATACCAACAAATAGGACAGAGAAAGGTTTTTTCTTTATATCAATGACAGCATCACGGAGTTTCGATTTCTCCCCGCGCTCTAATTCATCATAAGTTTTGTCAGCAGCCTGGAGTGTATTCACAATCTTATAAACTGCAAATCCGCCCATGCAGATGAAGAGAAGCAAAAATAAGACCAGAATCCGTTTGAAAATCTTTTTCTTCTTACTCTTTTTCTTTCGTACACGCACTTTTACTCGTTGTGCCATTCATCTGTCTCCTTTATCGGACCAATGTCCTTTTCTAAATAAATCAGTTCGCCTTCTTTTGTAACACTCTTTCCATTTGTCAGCTCAGTCATCCATTCAATGAACTGCTCTGTTTGTGTTTCTTCTACATACGTCTCAAAAATAACATCTTCTGCATAATGAATTTCTTTTAGCTGAAAAGATGAGGCTCTAAGCTCATTCTCTACCTTTCCAAGCCATGTATAATCTATTGTTGTGTGCATCGTACGCATTAAACAGCGTTCTACCATACCAACATGATTAATAGCTTCAGACACAGATTTTCCGTACGCACGAATTAATCCACCGGCACCTAGCTTAATACCGCCGAAATAACGAGTGACGACAACAACTGTATCTTTCAGCTTGCGTTTTTTTAGCACTTCAAGCATTGGTACACCTGCCGTACCGCTTGGTTCACCATCATCATTTGCTTTTTGAATCAGATCATGTTCACCGATCAAATAGGCGGAACAATTATGAGTGGCGTTCCAATGTTGTTTTTTTATGGATTGTATAAAGGCTTGTGCTTCTTCTTCTGAGACAGCACGTTGTATATGACAAATAAAACGTGATTTTTCAATGACGATCTCATGCTCGCCACGGCTTTTTACTGTGAGATAGCGGTTCAGCAAAAGACATACCCTCCTGACAAGCAAATTGTAAGGCTAGAGAAAATTTGCATTGGTTTTAGAATTTTACAGCGTATTTTGTTATGATGATAGGAGCGGAAAAAGGGTCGTCATAAAAATTTCATGATTTATACGCATTCTTTCATTATAATTCGACATAAAATGCAGATCAATGACATTTATAATAAAAAAAGATGACATCACTGTTACGGGAGGGAAAAGCCATGACAACACCTAAAATGGATCCGAAGTTATTGGATTCAATCATCATGAAAATGCTAAGTACAGTTGATGGCAGTAAGGACGAAGTATTTAGAATCGGCGAACAGTCCCGTCAACAATATGAAAGCCTAGTAGAAGAGCTCAAGCAAATTAAACAGCAAGTCAACGAAGTAATTGATTTTGGGGATAAACTAGAAGTACATACGAGACATGCTAGAAATCGATTATCTGAGGTCAGCAGAAACTTCAACAAATTCAGCGAAGAAGAAATACGAGAAGCCTATGAAAAAGCACATAACCTGCAAGTAGAATTGACCATGATCCAGCAGCGCGAAAAACAGCTGAGGGAAAGAAGAGATGATCTCGAAAGACGATTGTTAAGCTTACAAGATGTCATTGAACGTTCAGAAACGCTTGTGAGCCAGATCACGGTCGTTCTCAACTACTTGAACCAAGATTTACGTCAAGTCGGTGTTTTACTTGAAGATGCTCAGGCAAAACAAGATTTTGGACTAAGAATTATTGAAGCCCAGGAAGAAGAGCGCAAAAGGGTATCACGAGAAATCCATGATGGACCTGCTCAGATGCTGGCAAACGTGATGATGCGTTCAGAACTAATTGAACGAATTTTTAGAGACCGTGGAACAGAAGAAGGCTTTAAAGAAATTAGAAGTCTAAGACAGAATGTGCGAAATGCACTGTACGAAGTGAGAAGAATCATTTATGATTTAAGACCGATGGCTTTAGATGATTTGGGTCTCATTCCGACACTGCGAAAATACTTAAACACAATTGAAGAATATGATGGAAAAACCAAAATTACGTTCCAATGCCTAGGGGATACAGAAAATGAAAGAATTGCTTCTCAGTTCGAAGTGGCACTGTTTAGACTAGCCCAAGAAGCTGTCACAAATTCATTGAAGCATTCCGAAGCTGAAGAAATCTCTGTAAAAGTAGAAGTGACAAAAGACTTTGTCACGTTAATTATCAAAGACGATGGAAAAGGCTTTGATATGAAAGATGTGAAAACAAACAAAAACAA
>ENA-ORXC01001527-ORXC01001527.1-marine-metagenome-genome-assembly--contig:-NODE-1527-length-13517-cov-57.323214_pt1 | contig 13517 bp, 16 predicted proteins | sample MGYA00237865_ERZ511478 | MGnify/ENA metagenome assembly ERZ511478 | reverse complement strand
AGCTATAATGTAGGTCAAGATGTAAAAGTAAGCATTAACCTTAGAGGAAGAGAATGGACAAATCCTCAAGGTCAGGTCAAGTACTTTAATTCTATTCAAGGATGGCGTATAGAAGGTTCACCTCAAGCAGGAGCAGCCGGTATGCCGCCAGTTGCACCAATGGAAGCTTTTGAGCCTGCAGATAATTTAAATGAAGAGGATCATGATGATCTTCCTTTCTAAAAAATTGTAAGAAATTATAAAAGACGTTATTTCTTTGTAAAAGTAAACTTGTTTAGCTTTAAAAAGTTAAACAAGTTTTTTTGTTTTAAGACCTTTACTTATTTTATGAATCAACTTAATAGTTACGGCTAGTCATGTATTTTTTGACAGATGAACTTATTTTTCCACCGGTAGATAGTGCCAATATAGAAGGTCTATTGGCAGTAGGCGGTGATCTTTCTCCAGAACGGTTGCTATTGGCATACCAAAGCGGCATATTCCCGTGGTTCGATAATGATTCTATTATTTTATGGTGGAGTCCCGATCCCAGAATGATCCTTTATCCTGATCAGATAAAAATCTCTAAAAGTATGCGCAAGGTTATTCGAAATCAACAGTTTCGATTAACAAAAAATACGTGCTTTAGAGAAGTGTTAGAGTATTGTTCGTCTGTACCACGTGAAGGTCAAGATGGTACCTGGATTACAGATGATATGAAAAATGCATATATAGCATTACATGAAAAAGGTATTGCAAAATCATACGAGGTTTGGGAAAACGATTCTTTGGTCGGTGGTTTGTATGGGGTTGATTTAGGTGATGTATTCTGTGGTGAAAGTATGTTCAGCTTAACTTCTAATGCATCAAAATTTGCATTCATCAAACTAGCCGAAGAATTACAGGCTAAAGATTATAAGCTTATTGATTGCCAATTGCATACAGATCATTTAGAAAGCATGGGCGCACAAGAAATACCAAGAAAAGAGTTTATGAAGTTTTTAAATTGAGATGACCAGACTATTTAGAAAAAGGAAAACATGTGCAGTACTTTCTGTATAATTTTCCATTCTAAATTGAACCCCAAACTGTGCTTTTAGTTTTTGTGAAATAGACCAACCTACTTGTGATGTCAGTCGTTGGTCGTACATGGGGCTTAAACCTTTGCCTATACTCAACAAAGATTCTGTAGTAGCGACTAAATAAGGTTCGCCAATATCCATCTTTAAACCTTTTAGAGGTATGTCTATGGCGAAGCGATATCTAAAACGATGAACGAGCTTAGTGGGTTGAATACGTTGCTCTATTCTAAATCTATTACCAAAACGAACACTGTTCGTTTTTTTAGTGATATTGAATTGTTGGGTAAGCCTAAGTTCATTTTCCTTGTCACTTTCAAACGCTTCTCTAAATCGATATTGAGCACCTAGACCTATGCTTTTATCGGGGTCTATTGTTAAAGATGAAAAATGTGCGATTTCTATTTGTCTTATGGTTAGTTGGGTTTGGTTGTCTTGATATGTATAATTTCTATTGGATAAAGAAATGTTCTGTTTAAGTAATGGGGTGACCTTGTAGTTAAATGCAACTTCAGGTTCCCAATATGCAGTTGTGGTATTTTGTGATTGTACAAGGTAAGTACCTAAAAATAAAAATAGGACTATGCCGTACCCAACTCTAGTATAGTACATGATCATAATTAGGAGGAAGCGAGGTTCTCGTGTTTTTAAAATTACCATCGGCATCAAACAGAATTTCATAGTCTAAATACCCTTTGTCTTTTTTGCCTACCACAACTAGTTCATAGTTATTAGAAGGTAGCATAAGGTTTTGAAATGCGTTTTTGAAAATATCTTCTACCATTTCATTATTTGAAGGATATTGTTGTTGAAGCCTCTTTATTTTATATTTGGTGAAAGTATTGTTCAAATAATCTAAAATTTTGGCATAGGTGTCATTTGGGATATCAGTAGGTTTAATGAGTATTTCTATATCTTCTAAAGTGCCTTCTTCATTAAATTCTATACTGTACCAAAGCTTGTCTTTTTTAAGTTTAGCTTCATAACTTATTTTGGTGCTATCGGTTTCTTTGTAGTATTTAATACGTTTAAAATCTGTAACATTTTCCGTTATGTTCGCAATGGCCAAAGCGGGAAATTGAGATTTAAGAATACGATGTTCTCTTTCATATTTATATTGAGAGTGCCCTAGTTGAAAACATAATAATATACTGGCGATAGTTAATTTTAAAAGAAAATTTTTCATGTTACACGTAATTGATTTACCTATACTTGATTGTATCTAAAGCAATCTACTTGATGGTCGTTTACCATACCGGTTGCCTGCATAAAAGCATAAATGATGGTGCTGCCTACAAATTTAAAACCTCTTTTTTTAAGGTCTTTGCTTATGGCATCTGAAATTGGTGTATTTGCAGGGGCATCTTTATAGTTTATGACTTCATTTTTAATGGGTGTGTTATTTACAAATGCCCAAATGTATGCAGTAAAAGAACCAAACTCTTGTTGAATCTTTATATAAGCTTGTGCATTGGTGACTGTGGCGCGAACTTTTAATTTATTTCTAATAATACCCTCATCTTGTAATAAGGATAAGATTTTTGTTTCAGTGTATGTTGCTATTTTTTTATAATCAAAATGATCAAAAGCTACCCTAAAGTTCTTTCTCCTTTTCAAAATGGTGATCCAGCTTAAACCTGCCTGAAAGGTTTCCAATACTAAGAACTCGAACAATAAAGCATCATCTTTAACAGGTACGCCCCATTCTTGATCATGATAAGCTTCGTAAAGTGTATCGCCCTTACACCAGCCACACTTGTTTTTCTCCATAAAATAAAAGTACTATTAATTGAGTTCTGGTCAAACTAAAACCAAGTAACAAAACATAAATACAAGGGCATACCCAAAGTAATGTTGAACGGAAATGTAATTGCCAAGGCCATAGGTAAATATAAGCTAGGGTTTGCTTTAGGTGCTGCTAACCGCATAGCTGCAGGCACGGCTATATAAGAAGCACTTGCCGCTAAGATGGCAAATAAGAATCTATTTCCTACACTTTCGGTAAAAATGGCGCTGACCATAGCGACGATACTACCGTTTATAAGAGGTATTACTATAGCGAATATAAAAGCAAACCATCCTTTTTTAATAAAATCAGCCAGTTTTTTACCGCTGGTAATACCCATATCTAAAAGGAAAACTGCTAAAAAGCCTTTGAAAATATCTGTAGTAAACGGTTCTATGCCTCTGGCATGTTGATCACTGGCCAAAAAACCGATAATTAAACTACCGATTATTAAAAGTACACTACCGTTTGTTAAAGAATGCCTTATTACGTTTGGTAGACAAATTTTGTTTTCTTTGTTTTTTTGAAAATAAGACATCAACAGTACTCCGATAATAATAGAAGGTGCTTCCATAAGTGCCATTACCGCGACCATATGACCGCCAAAATCTATCTGTTCCATTTCTAAAAATGATACAGCGGTGACAAAAGTTACAGCACTTACCGAACCATATGATGCGGCTATAGCACCAGAGTTTGCAACACTGAATTTTCTTCTTAAAATAAAATAAGTGTAGAATGGTACGAACAAAGCCAAGAAAACACCGAATAACAATGACCATAGAATTTCTATGTCGAGATTGCTATGCGAAAGTTCTAGACCACCTTTAAACCCAATAGAAAACATTAAATAAAGGGAAATGAACTTTGATGAATTCGGCGGAATTTCTAAATCACTTTTTAATTGAACGGCAATTACCCCTAAGAAGAAAAAGAGCAGGGCCGGGTTGGTCAGATTATCTAACAGTAAATGTAAATCCATAAAAGTTTATTTGTAAAAAGGTTAAAGGGAGTTACTTAATCTAAATGTCATAACATAACTCCCTTTTATAAAAGAAAGATTGTATATTATTACAGGGCGTTCAGTTTTCGTTCACCCTGGTCTTAATGAATAATATTAAAGTGATTATACTACAAGAAACTAAGATTTGGGTTAAAAACAACCCATTGTTTTTGTAAGAAAGTAGGATAAGGGTTCCCATAAATAGAATGGTGGCTAACAAGGGTAGACTTACTTTTTTAAACATAATGTTTTTTTTTAAGAAAGAAATTAAGACTATTCGTTTATGGTTATTTCTAGTACACCGTTAATTGTAACCGTTACGTTTTTACCAAATTGATCTCTAAAAAACTCATTTGAGATTTTCTTGTCATTTTGAAGTTGACCTATTCTACTGTCAGGAAATTCTGTGTTTGATTTAGAAAAACCTTCGCAAAGAGATAGGCGTTGTAATTTGTGAAAGTTTATTTTTTCATTGATGAGGTTCTTTACGATATCATTAGCCTCAGAAACTGTAAACTCACCATCTACGAGTTGAATGTTCTGTTTTTTGATAGTTTTTTTGACTTCGTCTTTAACTTCTGCGTTCATAATATTTAGTTTATAGAATTTGATTCGGGTGCAAATCTTATATTTTTTATTCATTTAATTTTATTTATATTTATTATGTCATACATAAAAATATTTTATGAATTATACATTGCATCAGTTAAAGATATTCTTGCAAATAGCTGAAAGTAAAAGCATTACAAAGGCTTCTGAAGAGTTGTATCTAACACAGCCAGCAGTGTCTATTCAGTTAAAAAATTTTCAAGATCAGTTTTCTATTCCTTTAACAGAAGTTGTGGGGCGAAAGCTTTATGTAACTGATTTTGGTAAAGAAATAGCAGTGGCCGCCAAAAGAATACTCCAAGAAGTAGATGCTATTAATTATAAGATTCTATCCTATAAAGGAGAGTTGGTAGGTAAATTAAAATTTTCTGTTGTTTCTACCGGTAAGTATGTAATGCCGTATATGATTTCAAATTTTTCACACCAGAACAAGGGTGTTGATTTAGTAATCGATGTTACCAATAAATCTCAAGTAATAGAAAGTTTAGAATTGAATACGGTAGATTTCGCCATGGTGTCCGTTTTACCTAAAAAACTGAAGGTGGAACGTGTAGAGCTTATGCAAAATAAATTATATCTAATTGCCGGAAAAAATGGATTGGGGAGCAAAACCCTTTCTAGAAAGAAAATATTTGAGCAATCACCATTAATTTATAGAGAGGCTGGCTCTGCAACAAGGGCCGCAATGGAAAATTTTATAACTAAGAACAAATTCGAGGTTCGTAAAAAAATTGAACTTACCTCTAATGAGGCCGTAAAGCAGGCGGTAATTGCAGGCTTGGGTTTTTCGATTATGCCTATAATTGGGTTAAAGAATGAACTCAAAAATAAAGACGTGCAAATTATACCGATAAAGGGTCTGCCTATAGAAACCAAATGGAATTTAATTTGGCTTAAATCAAAAAAGTTATCACCTACCGCTTTGGCATTTTTAGAATATTTGGAGGAAGAAAAAAATCAAGTAATTGAAGATAATTTTAGTTGGATAGATGCTTACTGAGTTTTTTTAAATTTTTGCTGTTTGATCTCGTAGTAATTGAATTTGTTCATCATCCATGTAAATAATTGGAACGGCATAGATCAATGGCATGTTTTCAGGGTATTTTTGCCTTAATACCTTGTTGATTGTAGTAAATAATAACGCTTTTGTTTTTCCTTCTATAATTGTTTTCTTCTCATAAGTGATCTCTCCGTTCTCTTCATTTTTATTGAAAGCTTTATTGCTTATGATGTTGGCGCTATATATTAACTTTTGAGTTAAAAGTAGTCTCGCAATTTCTTCTGCCTGTTTTTTTGTCTTGACAATTATACGTGCTAAAATCATATGTATAAATTTTATTGATTTCGATTATTTAAAATAAAACCCAATTTTTTTTCATGTTGCAACGTGAATAGTACGAGGATAATCAGATTTTTTAGTCCGGAAAATACGAATGTAAGGGCTATTAAAAAGGTGTTACTATTATAAATTAATGTTAAACTATTAGAATATGATAGTATTACTATTATATTTGCAATCGACTTAATTTAAATATTATGGATAGGCTCTTACAAGGGGTACAAATAAGAATCAATGAGAAACTTTTTCTAAAAGATCCAGAGTCTTCTAGTCTGGGTAAAAGAATAATCGAGTTTAGTATTCAATTGATAGATGAAATAGGCTTTGAAAGTTTTACTTTTAAAAAACTAGGAAAGGAAATTGGTTCTAACGAAAGTAGTATATACCGTTATTTTGAAAATAAGCACAAACTTTTGCTGTATTTGACCTCATGGTATTGGGGTTGGATGGAGTATCAACTTGTTTTTGCTACCAACAGTATTAGAAACCCGCAAGAAAAACTAATGAAGGCGATCTTTATTATGACCAAGACAATAAAAGAAGATTCTGCTTTTTCGCATATCAATGAGGTTCTGTTGAATAATATTGTAATCAATGAATATTCTAAGTCTTATTTGACAAAAGAAGTGGATGTTGAGAACAAAGAGGGCTATTATATTATATACAAAAGACTCGTAAGTAGACTTGGGGAAATGATTTCAGAAGTGGATCCCAACTATAAATATCCAACAAGTTTAGCAAGTACTATTCTTGAAAACGGTTTGCATCAGCATTTCTTAAAAGAACATTTTCCTTCACTAACAGATTGTAATAGTAAGGTTACACCAACTCAGTATTTAACACACTTAGTGTTTAATACCTTAAATAATACTATCGATGAATAAAAACATATTAACCGCCTGGCAACGTTTCTTAGGTCTTTTAAGATTAGATAAGAAAGACGTTTTTCAGATATTTTATTATGCCATTTTTGCCGGTGTGGTCAACCTTTCATTGCCTTTGGGTATACAGGCGATCATAAACTTAATGCAAGGTGCACAGATCAGTACATCATGGATCGTGTTGGTTATTGGGGTAACCATAGGTGTAGCGTTTGTAGGTATTTTACAATTAATGCAGATAAGGATTATAGAAAACGTTCAACAAAAGATTTTTACGCGGGCATCTTTCGAATTCGCCTATAGATTTCCTAAGATTAAAATGAGCGAGCTTCATAATTATTATCCGCCAGAATTGGCGAATCGGTTTTTTGATACCTTGACCATTCAAAAATCACTATCAAAAGTATTGATAGACTTTCCTGCAGCATTGTTACAGATTGTTTTTGGTTTGATATTACTTTCTTTTTATCATCCGTTTTTTATAGTCTACGGCCTACTACTGCTGTTATTGATTTATGTAGTTTTTAAGTTTACCGCACAGCGTGGTTTAGATACTAGTTTAGACGAATCTAAGAGTAAATATAAGGTGGCGCACTGGTTACAAGAGATAGCGCGGTCTATAGTTAGTTTTAAGTTATCGGGTAAAACTTCTCACGCTTTAGATAAGAACGACACTTTGGTGGTAGAATATTTGAATGCTAGAGAAAGTCATTTTAGGGTTCTTGTGTTACAATTTATCCAAATGATAGGTTTTAAGGTGTTGGTAACGGCCGGTCTTCTTCTAATAGGTGGTTTATTGGTATTGAACCAAGAAATGAATATTGGTCAATTTGTGGCTGCTGAAATTATTATTCTTTTGGTCATAAGTTCCGTAGAAAAACTAATATTGGGTCTTGAGACTTTTTACGATCTATTGACTTCTCTAGAGAAAATGGGTCAGGTAGTAGATAAAGAACTGGAAATACAAGAAGGCGAAAAGCCATTTATGGAAAACCAAGCTTTTACTGTTGAATTAAATGATATTTCTTATCGTGTACCGCAACAAAAAAGACAGGTAATTTCAGATTTGAGCTTGACCATAACTCCGAATTGTACTATTCTTTTAAGGGGTAATAGCGGGTCTGGTAAAAATACATTATTACGTATTATCGCAGGTATTATTGAGCCAGACAGTGGTGGGGTGTATATCAACGGAGTCTCTTTAAGGGGTATGAACCTAAACTATTACCGTTCTCATCTAGGTCAGTCATTGCCAGAAGAATCTCCTTTTGAAGGCACTATACTGCACAACATTACTTTTGGAGATAAGGAAACTACAAATGAGCAAGTTTATTGGGCATTGGATAAAGTAGGACTTACGGAATTTGTAAAGAAACAGCCAGAAGGGTTAAATACCGTTCTATATCCCGAAGGAAAACAAATTCCATATACCATATCAAAAAAGATCGTACTGGCAAGAAGTATTGTTCGTAAACCAAAGTTATTGATATTAAAAGATCCTTTAGATCAGTTCAATAGTGAAGAGGCTGATAGAATTTTAAGCTTTTTAAGTGATTCATCTAATGGGTGGGCACTACTTGTGGTGAGTGAAAATGATAAATGGATCAAAAAATGTTCTCGTATTATCACTATGGACCAAGGTCAGATTATTAACGAAATCTCAGGAAAAGATGCTTAATATTTCTCATAAAAAATTAAACGGAAATGTATCTATAGCCCGTTTTAAATCCGTTAAAAAGGTTAGTCATAAAAGGCACTATAAACACTTTAATCGCTTTTTGTTGGCTTTCGCGATAGTTGGCGTTATCGTATTGTTTTTGCCTTGGACCCAGACAATTAATGCAAGAGGGTATTTAACAACACTAACACCAGGTCAAAGGCCACAAACCATTCAATCTCAAATACCGGGTAGAATTGAAGAGTGGTACGTACAAGAAGGTGATTATGTAAAAAAGGGAGATACAATACTCTTTATATCTGAAGTAAAGTCTGAGTATTTTGATCCAGATTTAGTAGAAAGAACTGGGCAGCAATTAAAATCAAAATCATCCTCTGTTACGTCTTATGAGGATAAGGTGAAATCTTTAGATAATCAGGTAGCGGCGTTGTTCAATGAAAGAAGATTAAAGTTAGAGCAGGCCAAGAATAAATTGATGCAAGCGAAATTAAAGGCACAAAGTGATAGTATAGATTTTGAAGCGGCAAAGACGAACATACAAATTGCAGAACGCCAATATGAACGTACGGCTCAGTTACAAAGCGAAGGTTTAAAGGCGGTAACAGATGTTGAAGAAAAGCGCTTGAAATTACAAGAAACACAGGCAAAATTAATTTCACAAGAGAACAAGTTATTGGCTGCCAAGAACGAGATTATCAATGCAGAAGTTGAAATCAATAGGGTGCAGGCTTCTTATACAGATAAGATTTCAAAAGCGCAGAGCGATAAGTTTACGGCGATGTCTAATCAATTCGATTCTGAGGCTCAGGTGAGTAAATTAGAGAATGATTATACCAATTATCAAATGCGAAACCAATTACGTTACGTAAGGGCACCGCAAAATGGTTATATCAATAAAGTGCTTACGGCAGGTATTGGTGAAACTTTTAAAGAAGGTACACCCTTGGTAGGCATTATGCCCGCTGACTATGATATGGCGGTAGAAACGTTCATAAATCCTATAGACTTGCCTCTGGTTCATTTGGGTGAAACGGTCAGAATTCAATTTGATGGTTGGCCGGCAATCGTTTTCAGTGGTTGGCCAAATGCATCTTACGGTACATATGGCGGTAAGGTAGTGGCTATAGAAACTTTTATAAACCCTAATGGTAAATATAGAATACTTTTGTCGCCAGACAAAGAAGATCAACCATGGCCAGACGCTTTACGTGTAGGTACTGGAGCAAATACCATAGCCTTGTTAGAAGATGTACCGATCTGGTACGAACTTTGGCGTCAGCTAAACGGTTTCCCGCCTAATTATTATCAGCCGGAAGGCGCTCAAGATAAACCTGTAAAAAAATAAGAATGAACAGAATTATTATCTTTTTCTATCTGTCATTTGGGCTGTTTGCGAACGCTCAGACCGTAGATTCTGTGCAGCTTAATTTTAGGGAGTATTTAGGGTATGTAAAAAAATACCACCCTGTGGCCAAACAAGCAGAAATGGTAATGAGTGTTGGTCAGGCAAATTTAATGAAGGCGCGTGGTGGTTTTGACCCAAAGATAGCTGTAGATTATTCTACGAAAGAATTTAAAGGTTCTGAGTATTATGATTTATTGAACTCTACCTTTAAAATACCAACTTGGTACGGTATTGAATTAAAGGGTGAATTTGAGCAGTATACCGGTGAATATGTAAATGCCGAAAGAAATGTGCCCGATGATGGCTTGTATAGTGCCGGAGTTGCACTTTCATTAGGTCGCGGTTCTTGGATAAACGAACGTATGGCTACCGTAAAGAAAGCCAAATTTTTTAGGGAGCAATCTAAGGCAGATAGAGATTTATTGGTGAATCAGATTTTGTTCGATGCTTCATTGGCATATTTCAATTGGTTACAAGCATACAGAAATAGTCTGTTGTTCAACGATTTTTTGTTGAATGCCAAAGTAAGGCTTAAAGGTGTTAACCGTAGCGCACAAGCAGGTGAAATTGCAGCCATAGATACGGTAGAAGCAAAGATTGCAGTACAGAATAGGGCGTTGGAAAAAGAACAGGCCAATGTGGTTTTGCGTAATGCCAGATTAGAATTATCTAATTACCTGTGGATGGGCGAAAACATACCAATGGAGTTGCAGGACGGTGTGGTTCCAGATACCTCATTAGATACCGAAATTGATCAGGCTTTAGAGATTCTAGGAAAACCGCTCGATAGTTTTGTGCTAGAGAACCATCCAAAATTAAAATCATTGAACTACAAAATCGATGGGCTAATAGTGGATAAACGCTTAAAGACAAATAAGCTGTTGCCAAGAATAGATGTGGAGTATAAGTTCATTACTGATGAACCGGAGTATTTGAATTCATTTGAAAGACAAAATTTTAAAGCAGGTTTAAATTTCGAACTTCCTTTGTTTCTTAGAAAAGAACGAGGAGATTTAAAATTGGCAAAATTGAAATTAAAAGACGCCGAGTTTGAGAGAGATAATGCAGAAGTACAGATTCAAAATAAGATAATTGCCATTTACAATGAGCTCGATTCTTTTCAAAATCAAAATGTACTTATAAATGATATCGTTACTAGTTATGAAGCGCTACTATCTGCCGAAGAACGAAAATTCAGTTTCGGGGAAAGCTCCCTTTTCTTGATTAATTCTAGGGAAAGTAAATTGATTGATGCAGTGTTAAAGCAAAATAAGGTCGAGAATAAATATTTTACCGCCAAAGCCAAGTTGTTCAACAGTTTAGCGGTAAATCCAGAGAATTTGTAAGCATTGAACTTTTAATACTACTAAAGGGTTCCATTACAAAAAATAAAATAGCAAACGCATGGAATTACTCATAGAAGATTTGATAAAAAAGGGAATGGAAACCGGTTTTAGCTATGCAGAATACCGAGCTCTGGTAGCAGATTTAGCTGAAAAAGGCATATCTACCGGACCAGAACAGTCAGAAGCATTAACGCAATACACGCAATTGAACAATAGCCGTATGCGTAGATGGGACAAAACCTTAAAATTTAGTGACGAGGCTGTGGCTAGAATTAAATCTGTAGACAAGAAAATTTCATGGTTGGTATTATCTGAAAGTTGGTGTGGCGATGCTTCACCTGCATTACCGGTAATGAATAAGATTACGGAAATCAATCCGAATATATCCTTATCTATTATCCTACGTGATGAGAATTTAGAGATCATGGATCAGTTTTTAACCAACGGTGGAAGATCTATACCTAAATTAATAGCTGTTGAAGATGGTAATGGTGCTGTAGTTGCAACTTGGGGACCACGATCGGCAAAAGCTACAAAGATGGTAGTTGATTATAAAACAGAACGTGGTAAGTTAACTCCAGAGTTTAAACAAGAGCTACAAATGTTTTATAATAAGGATAAGGGTCAAAGTATTTTAGAAGATGTGCTAAAGTTACTTCCCTTGAAATAGGTAAGTAATAGTTCCCTTCTGAGCGTCTTTTGTAGAAGAATTAAATCTTGCTTTTAAAGCGTATTTGATGGCGTTATCAACAAGGCATCCGTTAGAAGTACCTGAGCTTTTAGCATTATAATCGGCTTCGGTAACATAGCCTAAAGCATTTACCTCAATATTGATGACCACTTTACCGCCTTCTATACAAGTGTATATTGGTGGTGGTAATTTATAATTGTTTCTGTCTACTAAAGAATAAGAAACAGATGTTCTTCTTGCGGCCAGGTTGTTTGTAAATTCTTTCTTTTGAGCTTCCTTTTCTCCTAGAAGTTGTTTTTTTTCTTCTCGTTTTTTCGCCAGGGCTTTTACTCGTGCAGAATAACCGTCGTCAGAAATCATATTTTCTGTTGGGTCGCCATCACTCATTTCATCACGCTCTGCCATTAACTCTTCTAAAGTCTGCAGTGGTTCTGGATTTCCGTAACTAGGTTTAGCGGTTTCGTTAAAGGCTAAGTGACTTTTAATAGGGTCTATTTCTTCTTGTTCTTCTAATGGTTCTTCCTCTTTTAGAATTTCTTCTAGAACCTCAGGGTCCATAACCATTTCAACAACATAATCTTCTTTAGATTCTTCTTGCCCCCCAAACTGAATATTATACAATACCAACACTACAATAGACATGCTAAAGACAGTGGCAAGTAATGATAATTGTTTTCTGTTCAGATTCATGGGTATATAACCTTAATAATACCAAAATATTTTAGAAGATCGACAAATGGTAATCAATTGTTTGTTACCTGTTTTCTTCTGTACCTAACAAGATATCGGCATAAACCAAAGGGTCTTGAGCATTATCTACGTTAAAATCACCTATTTTGGTTCTTCTCAATGCTGTTAAATGCGCTCCAGAATTCAATGCTTTTCCAAAATCATGAGCCATAGACCTTATGTAAGTTCCTTTGCTACATGCAATTCTAAAGTGAACATTTAATCCATCGATATCGGTAATTTCAAAAGCGCTTACGTTTACTTTACGCTTTGGTATATCTACTGTTTTTCCTTCTCTTGCCAATTCATATAAGCGCTTGCCATCTTTTTTAAGTGCTGAAAATACAGGTGGCGCTTGTTCTATATCACCAATAAATTCATTGGTAGTTGCTTTTATGAGCTCTGGCGTAATATGTTCAGTACTAAAAGTCTCGTTTATTTCGGTTTCAAGGTCATACGAAGAAGTGGTTGCACCTAAAGTGAAAACACCTGTATATTCTTTTTCCTGACCTTGATATTCAGTAATTTTTTTAGTGAATTTACCGGTACAGATAATTAGAAGTCCTGTTGCTAACGGATCTAAAGTACCGGCGTGCCCTATTTTAAACTTCTTTAAGCTGAATTTTTTTCTGATAGCCCATTTCAATTTATTGACCGCTTGAAAAGAGGACCATTCTAGTGGTTTATCGATCAATAATACCTGACCGTTCAAATAATCTTCTTTGGTCAAATCTTCCATGAATTTGGGTGTTTATTTTGTATTACGGATTAGTAAAACCGTAAATAACGGCAATTAATCCTACCACAAGGCAGTAAATGGCAAAGTAAGATAGCTTGCTTTTGCGAACCAATTTAATCATCCAAGTACAAGCGGCAAGACCGGCAATAAAGGCGGCAATAAAACCAGCTCCCATGGCTACATTATTTTCTCCGTCAAAAGTTAAATCTCCGCTCATAAGGTCTTTGGCAATTTTACCAAAGATCAATGGTAC
>ENA-ORXC01001526-ORXC01001526.1-marine-metagenome-genome-assembly--contig:-NODE-1526-length-13519-cov-8.387368_pt1 | contig 13519 bp, 15 predicted proteins | sample MGYA00237865_ERZ511478 | MGnify/ENA metagenome assembly ERZ511478 | reverse complement strand
TCTTGGCGCTGCTCCGCGGTACGGAGGGCCATTTCGGCGGTGTGCAGGGCGTCCTCGGGCGCATAGCGAGTCAACAGATAGTTGATCGTGTGCGGGAAGCTGGTACCGACGGCGCTGCCGTGTGGTCCATTTTTTTCTTGGACGAAGTCGTCCTTGGCCTCACCGCCAATGCGGTAAGCTAGCAGGTACAAGGACTCGCCCAGGGTGACATCCATTTCGTCCGCAGCACTGCGGAAGCAAGTGAGGAGAGCCAGGACTGCCAACGGGTCCGAGCCATCGAAGAGCGAGACTCCGTGGAACGGAACGTCCAGCAGGCGATGGTGCCTACGGAGCTGGATTGCTTTCTACCGGCCGTACGTCGGATCCGCATTGCGGACGAGGTAGCGGCGATCGTCGAGTAGTGACGAGAATGGGCCATGCTCGGACGCCAAGGGGAGCGGCCAGGGGATGCCCTCCATTGGCGTCAGTGCTGTCGGAGCGGTACCCCGCGAGCGGGCGCGACGGCGCGCGTGGGAGCGGCTGCGCGGGGGTCAGGTGCTGTAGCTGCTGCTGCTGCTGCTGCTGGGGTCCCTGGGAGGCTCGTCGTCATTGGCGGACCGCGAGGAGCGGGCGTCGGGATCCGAACGCGCCCCCGCACTCCGAGACGCCAACGGCGACGTTGAGGCGGCGGACCTGCGTGACCGGTGCCGGTCACGCGAGGCCGGGGTGTTTGCCGGTGTTGGGTCAGTGGGCCGGGGCCCACTGGCAGTCGACATCGAAATTGCCCCAGTTGGGTCGTGCAACGTTGTCACGTCGGCGCGTAGCTCTCGGATGGACGCATCCAACGTACGCGCAAGCGTCGTGAGCTCGGCGACAGCAGATTGCTCCGCGCGACGAATAGCATTTCTGTGTGAAGCGCCTAAATCGCCCGTGGCAGTAGCCGCTGCAGCGGGATCGGGAAAGTTCGAAGCAGCGTGGGGAGGAGGGGGAGTCGTATCAGCCGGGACTGACCCGTCGGCAGTACGCCGAGCGTCAGTGCCCGTATCATGACGAGGGGCAGAGCGCGGGGGATCGGCACCCCCGCTCGCCATCGGAGATGGGTTGGCTTCTTGTCTCGAGATAGCAAGAAACCGGACACGACGGCACCACGGCCCGTCGGGCACCGTCGAGCGACTCCCCGGCCTGCAACAACAGCCGCCGGGTGACCGGGACCACAGAGTAGTCACGTCACGTGCACCGTCAGTGGCGTCCGCACCGTTGTCGCCGAGGCCCGCGAGAGGAGAGGCGCCCCTCAACAGGGACGACGCCCTCTCTCCTGCTGCTCCACCAAGTGTGGCAGCAAAGAAGGCGCGAGCAGATACTCTGTAGCAGCACTGACAATACAAAAGAGAAGGACCCAAAGGGTCAACCTACCGAGAAAACCTAGACGGCGCAAAAACGCCCAAAGGCTCGGACTCGAGCGGGACGCCAAAATTTGGATGGCGAGCAAGACGGGGCGGCGCGGGCCGTGCCCGGCGCCGTAATAGCAAGACGAAAACATACGAAAAAGAGAGACGAAAGAGTAACCCCGGGTTCGAATAGGGGGGGCTACTCGGGGAGGGACAGCCGTCCCATAGCCCGCAATCCGAAGTACGGAGAGACGGGCGCAAGTCCCGGCAGGGGAGCATAAGTACCGGACTTAGCCCCAGCCAATTGCAACATTCACGTTCGCCAACCGATGATGTTAATTAGGTTGCGTCGTTGATGGGGGAGTGTTGGTCTAGTGCTCAGATATTTGGGGACGCCGCGACAGCCGCACGACAGATGGCGGTGCAGGAGTGGTTGTCAGTGGAGGATGATGAGGGTGCGCTGGCTGCAACGGCCAACGACAATTGGTTTCATAAGGCTGCGGCGGACTCCGACGAGCGCGGTGCTCACGGATTGAGGGCCTGCTGAGCAGCGGGCCGGACCCCGAGGGGACGGCGCAGCGGAGGGATGAGCTGTCGGATGGCGGGGACTCTGACCACGACGGGAGTGAGGACTTGCCGCAAGGCGGGGCCTCTGAGAGTGATGGGAGTGAGTGTGACATGGACAAAGAAGAAGCTTGAGTTTTTCCTTGCATCGGAAAAGATGTCGTCCGTCGCAAGTACGCAACAGTTTCATCGCGATATGCCTTCGTCACGCAAGCACATCCCACAGTCGACCATCCGAAAAACATTAACGTATTTTTGCCGCTCAGGCCGTGGTATCTGCATGAGAAGCGGGGTACAAGCAGAAACGGCAGTGCAAGATCCCGCTTGCAACGACACGACGTTGGTCGTACGACTTACCCACCCGACCGTCGCCATGGTGTTCATTGAAAGAAACCGGCTCACCCTGTGGCGCTCTCTTAGACGTGCTTTTGGCAATGTGTTTCTCGCTGGGCACGTGACGTGTTTTTCTCTGTGCGATTTGTCAATTGTCGTGCGGCGGTATCTCCGCGCACAGCTTGAAGTAGCTCTCTCTTTGGAGCGCCGGCAGCCCATTGAAGCCACAACATGAAACTTGAATGCATTTTCATCCCAGCAATCGCTGTCGCTGTTCCGCTTCCAGCCTGCACACGTGGGCAAGCTTGCCTCCTTTCTTGACATTGACGTGCCGTTTCCTCGTAATCGACTTCGTGTCGATGCTTTCGAGTGCTATTGCATTGTGTTGCGGCTTTTGGCATCGCCATTCCGGTGGATGGACTCGGAGGAGCTTTTTGGTCGCAGCGGGTCGGCCCTCTGTAAGATCTTCCACGCCACCGTACATGTGGTGATGGCCATGTGCGGATCTCTTCTCTCCGAGTGGTGGGTTGACTCTTGGAGAGAGCGAGCGGTGATGTACGCGCAACAGGAACTGCAATCGGGTGCGTACCTAGATCGATTCGTAGGCTTCATCCATGGTACTATCATTTCGTAGCTCATCCTGGAGGGGGGTATCAACGCGCGTGCTACAGCGGGCACAAGAGAAAGCATTCCAATAAGTTCCAGAGTGTCCTCAATCCCGATGGTTTCTTGTTCAACTTTTTTGGTGCATCGTCGGCAGTTCTGCCCCCCCGCATAGTTGGTTACTCCTTGGCGACTTCTTTGCGACACCGGCACGCCTTGTGTCGCCAAAAAGTCGCCAACGGGGGCTACTGGGAAGATCAGACGAACGCGCCAAAGAAGCACCTGGCCATACAAATACGCAGCCACGTTGGGCATTTGTTTGCTCGCCATCATCGTCTCGATTACGTACCACACTACTGGGGTGCGCAAAAGGTGTACTGGGGCGTACTGCGGCCTAGAATTTGTACCCAGAAAGTGAAATCAATGCTGAGGTGGTGCGGGCTCCACTGGCCTCTCACCAGCCCGTGGAAACGCAGGCTACAAGTGGCGCCCTCAGTCCTGGTGTTGTCCCCGCCGACGGCGGTGGGATTCGGCGGGATTCCCCGTCATGTAGCCTCGCCGGATCGTTAATGTAGCCTCACCGGGTCGAGAGGGAATTTTCGTGCGTGAGACGATTCAATGCCTCGATGCAAGGCCTGGACGAGACTGGTAACGGATCAACTCCGGCGGTTCATCGCTGGATTTCTGGAACGCTGCGCTGCGCTCTACGTGGCCCTCACTGAACCCCCTGTGATACCCCAGGTCAGATCTCATCGTAACGACTGCATCTGCTTACAAGGCTGCGGCCACGCCAACGCCTCCGCTTCGTCGATGCCAACGTCGACGGACTCTCCATCGATGCCTGATACGCACCCCCCCCCCACACCCGCCGCAGTTGCTCACGGGCGCCCATGCCCCAACTCCGTCAATGCCCTACACACACCCACCGCCAGCAATCATTCGGCCGGTCACATCTCGTAGTGACTGACGTCACCGGCTTGCAGACTGCGCCCACGGCCACCCATCCAAATAGTTGACAGTAAAGTAGCCCTCTCAAAAACGCCCCTAAATCGGGTGTAGAAGTTACTTGTCAGCCGAGGCGTCATACTTCAGTGTGCTGTTCTGTCAACCATCCGCCATGTGGAGAGCTGCAAGCCTTGTGTGTGGACCCAGCACTTCTCACCCTCAGTTGTGTGGAGGGCGGCACGCCTTATGCGGGGATCTCGACCCTCATTTGTTGACACTGTGAGTCTTACTGGGCGGTCAATGGTCATCTGTTCTCACAGACATAGGCTGTGATCGGATCCTCAGTGGCCGCGTTCTGACTACCCGTTGCTTCGGGCGATCATCGATTGGTGCAGCGTATGTCGCTCTTGGGAGGGTCAGCCGACGTGGAATCTCCCCGGGGAACGGCGTCCAGTGGGCCATTGGCCCTCAATGGTACCACCTGGCCGTGCCCCCCACTCCGGCAGCCCTCGCGAACCCCCGCCCCCCCGCACCCCCTGCGCCTTAAAGGCGTTCGGCCGCGGTACAGCTACCGCTGACGGCTACCGCCGTCGTCGCGCATGAAGGAGGGGCCGGGAGTCACGCCGGCGTCACGGCTTCCTCTACCGCGTACGGATCCCATCACGCCCGAGCTGCGCGTCGTTGACAGCCCCCTCGCCCGTCTTGTATTTTTAGTTCTCAAGTACGTTACGTGTCGTGAGGACTAGTAGGACAAGGAGAGTGGTATGATGTGTGCACTGCGTATCGTTTGGTCCGCCGTTCTCCCTCCGTAAATGTGCACATGTCCAGTGATGTGCTTCTTCTCTCTCTGCCCATGTGGCCTTTGCAGCCACCTTTTCGCCTACTGCCGCTCTTCTCCTACTGCCTGTTTCCTGCCTACTGCTCTTTTCCCTCCGCTGCCTCCTTTCGCAATACTTCCCCTTTTAGCCATACTGCCCATTGTTCTCCTACTGTACCATGTATTTCTACAGTCTCATTTGCTCCTACGGCCCCTGCTACCCCTATAGTCGTTGCGGACGGCGCGGATGGGGACGGCGAGGGGGTGGGGCACTGCATGTGCTCATCTCCCTGTCGTTGCTTCGTTCTGGCTTTTTGGGTGCGGTTCGGGTCGGGTGGCGAGGGGCGGGGGAAGAGCGCGAGGAGGTAGGAAGAGGGTGTACTACCCCCAGCCAGAGGGCGCTACAGAACCATAAAAGATGCTTCTGTTTCCTGCAACGTATTCAGCTGGTGCGGCCCTGTACGACAGCTCTCCAGCTGGCATCACGTATCAGACCGCTGATTGAATACGAATCCAGCCCAGGCACGCTCGCAATCGTGGCACCAAGGGGGGCCACGTGACTTGTCTCACCAGGTGCGGTGATGCCCCCAATTGGAGCTGTGAGGGGGGGGGGGGCGGCTCCCGGACATGTCGTTGAACAGTGTCAGAACCGTGCTGGCCGCGTACTGTTGCTCTAAAATGCGAATATGCCATCTATACTGATAGTGTAGACACTGAGGAAAAGCGGGGTCGAATATGGCCCAGTACAGCTATTTCAGACGTACTGGCACCAATCTGAAAACCGCCGGGGTAAGTCCCCAAGTAGCGTGGTACGGAATCGCGACGATGCGCGTGCAGAAGCGCAGGCCACTTCTTATCCCTTCTCATTCAGGCCGCCGTCGACTCGGAAATTGGGGCCAACGAGGCAGCGCGACGGTCTTCTTCCACAACTGCGAGCTCGGCATCCGTGTTGAATACGCGGCGTGCCCTGTGCCGGCCTGACAACCCCGCCTGTCTCCCCTGTTGTGCGCGCTGCCCGCTGTCTCCCCGTGTGTGCGCTGCCCGCTGTCTCCCCTTGTGCGCGCTGCCCGCTGTCTCTTCAACCTGTCACAGACCTCCCGCTGCGGTTAGTCGCTGCACTCTGCTGTATATTGGATATTTGTCGTCGTTTGCGCGTGTCGTCTCGCTCGCACGCTGCGCTGACCTCCGGGGTTTCTTGATGGCGGCCCCGCCTCACTCCCGGCCCGCCCGCTCAGGGAGCGGCTGTGACGCCATGGCGTTCGCGGCCAGCCTGCCGCTTGGCGCCACCCTCAACGCCCTCCGGTCGGCCTGGACGTCTGGGTCCGCGCCGCCGCGGGGCGTCCCGTCCCCTCGGCCGGCGCGGCCGCCTCGGTGGACCGCCGTCGCCTCCCAGCGGCCGCCTAGCGGCTCTGACTCCACCGCGTCGGCGGGCTCCGACGCAGTCAGGAGGTCAGCCGCTGGCGGTGTCGGCGCCGACGGCGGCGGCAATGGCAATGTTGTTTCGCCCGCCGCTGATAGCGGCCTCGCATCGCTGGCGCTCAGTCGCGGCGCGAGTGTCCCCCCGAAGTTCCCGGGGCTGGCCGATGAGGCTTTGGGCGCGAGCCTCGCGTTTGGCAGCCATCGCATGCGGGTCTTCTCGGGAACGAGCAACCCCGAGTTGGCCAATGCGGTTGCCCGCTACCTAGGGAAACCGTCCGTCAATCCTATCTTGCACAAGAAATTCGCTGACGGCGAGACGTACGTGCGCATCGAGGAGTCGGTGCGTGGGAGCAACGTCTTCCTCATCCAGTCCACCTCCAATCCTGCCAACGGTACGTAGCTTGCAGGGTGATTGTGCGCTTTCCACACTTCTGTGCGCGTGTGTGTGTCTCGGGCGGGTACACGCTCGGAGCCAGCCGCGCCTGCAGTGCACTGCAGGAGCACCTTCTCCGTTGATGCCGGTTGCTAAGACTACCATTGTTTCGCTTTTGCTCTCCATGCTTTGTCTTGTCGTCGCTCCTTTCCTCCGCTCCGTTGAATGCAGACCACTACTTCGAGCTTCTGCTTATGATTGACGCGTGCCGCCGCGCGCACGCCGCTCAAGTCACCTGCGTGTTGCCCTACTACGGCTACAGCCGCGCCGACCGCCTCATCGACCCTGACAAGCGCCGCCGAGAGGCGCTGACCTCCAAGCTCGTGTCGAACATGCTGACCGCCGCTGGCGCGGACCGCATCATTCTCCTGGACATCCACTCGCCCCAGTCCTGTGGCTTCTTTGACATTCCCGTCGACCACATTTACGGCTCCGCCGTGCTCGTCGACTACCTGCGCGACAAGAAGCTCGATGACTTGGTTGTCGTCGCTCCGGACGTGGGTGGCGTCGCTCGCGCGCGCGCCTTTGCCAAAGAGCTAGACGACGCGCCGCTGGCAATTATTGACAAGCGTCGGGAGGCGCACAACGTGTCCAAGGTCTTGAACTTGGTCGGCGACGTGAAGGGCAAGACGGCTGTGATTGTCGACGACATGATCGATACGGGGGGGACCATCCACGAGGGTGCCAAGATGCTTGCCCAAAAGGGCGCGCGCCAAGTGTTCGCTGTCTGCACGCACGCCATCTTCTCAGGGCCGGCAGTGGAGCGGCTGTCGAGCGGTGCCTTTCAGGAGGTCATCGTTACCGACTCAATCCACTTGCCTCCGGAGAAGCGCTTTGAGCAGCTCCGGATCCTGTCGGTGGCGCCGGTCATTGGGGAGACCATCTGGCGTGTGAATGACCAGTCGTCGCGCTAGGGGATGGTGGTGGCATATGGGGGGTCTGGGGGTAGACTCACTGTCAACCTCGTGGTCTTTACCTGTTCTAGACGACGTCCGTATTTGTCTTGGAGACCAGTCGTGGCGGTAAACCAGCTCATGGGACGAATCTTCATGCGCACATCTAACCAGAGGCAGGGCACCATCACTGTGGCTCGATAAGTCTCGGTCAAGGAAGCACTCAGACACGCGTCTTTGGTCCTTCGAGGCCTTGAGGTGTCCCAAGAACTGAGTCCCGCCTCGTAGGTTGCTCGCATGACAATGCAGCGAGACCACTGAGTACAACGATTGAACTGACGAGCAGACTTGTTCGCGCACTGACAAGCAACTCAATAGTGCTATCCCAGTCGCGATGCGGTCACACATGAGCAATGACAACTCTCCACACCAAAAGGAAAAAAGAACCGGCTGACTCCCTCACTCTCCCCGCTCACAAGGCACCAAACTGAAAACGCTGCTTACTGCTGCATGCTCCCCCCGCCGGAGGCGGGACCCCCAAAGTTGAACGGTGCCCCGCCAGCAGGGGCGCCGCCGGTTCCTCCAAATGACGCAGAGGCAGGAGCACCCCCAAAGTTGAACCCCCCGGCCGGTGGGGCAGCGGTGGCGTCCCCCCCTGGCACCCCAAAAGCAAACTGCCCGTTTTGGGTGGTCGCCGGCTGGAGCCCCGCCACCTCCGTCTCCTCGTCGGCGGCAAAGTACGCCTCCAGCAGCCGCACGGACTTCTCGTACACATCAGCGTTGGCATGCTGCTGCAGCGCCTCAATCTTGTCCAGGCCGCCGGCCGCTTCGACGGCCTCGGCATACTCGTTGACACTGCTGTCGTCGGTTGACACCCGCAGCCGCTCGCCGACCTTAAGGATGTTGTCGAGGCCCTCCAGGGCCACCGAGATGATCCGTGCGTCCTGCGCGTCAAGCAGGTTGCACAACGGTTCAATGGCGCCCGCCCCGACCAGCGCCGCAATCTGTTCGGGGCTGCCACCCGAGGTGGCGTTGCTAATTGCCCACGCCGCCTCCTTCTTGATGTCAAACTCAGCGGTCAACAGCAGTTCTACCAGAGGCGGCAGAAGACCAGAATCAATCACGGCCCCAATCTGTTCCGTGTTACCAGCCGTGATGTTGGATACGGTCCAGCACGCCTCCTTGCGGATGCTCTTCTTAGGCGAGTTGAGCAGCGCCAGCAGCGACGGCAACGCCGACGAGTTGATGACCACCTGCGTCTGCACGTCGTCGCCCGTGACAACGTTACCGACAGTCCGCAGGGCCGGCGTCTGCACCGCCACCGACGGGTGGAGGAGGAGCTCCACGAGACGCTTGACGACACCAGACTCGACCACCGCGCGGATCTTGACGTCGTTCCCATCGGAGAGGTAGCTCAGCGCCCAAGCGGCGTCCGTCAACACCTCATCGTCCTCAAAGTAGACCAGGTGGGCGAGCGTCGCGAGCGCCGGTCGGACCGCGTCAAAGTCCGGTTGCGGCTTGCCACGGCAAAGGTTGGAAAGCGTCCAAGTAGCGTTGCGGAGCATGGTAATCTTGCTGTTGCCCGTCAGCTGCGCAAGGAGCGGCGGCAGTGCGGCCGCCGCCAGCACCGCATCACGGCAGCGCGGCGAGTCGCCGGCCATGTTGCCAAGCGCCCACACCGCCTGCTCTCGCACATCGTCGTTGGGCGACGACAACAGTCGCACAAAGATGGGCACGGCGCCGGCATCCATCACAACCGCCGTGTGGACCGAAGTGCCGGACGCGATGTTGGTCAGGGCCCACGCCGCCTCGAACTGCAACTGCGGCAGCGCCTCGCATTGCAAGAACTCAACAAAGCGGGGCACCACTCCCTGCTGGATGACCTGATCGATAGGCGGATTGCGCTCTGTGGAAGGGAGGAGGTGGGTGTACGGCGGAGTCGTCACATCAACAGCGACGTCCAGCAAGATGGACAAGCAAGGGGACAAAAAGATACAGGACGGTCAGTAACAGCACAGAAGTCCCACACAAAGACCCCACTACAAGGCAACCGTACTAGAAAGAGTGGGCACACCCTCACGACTGCTCCAGGGCGTCGCAGAGCGCAGGACAACAGATCGGACAGCCTACCAACCACCACGCCAGTCACACGCATGCTCTACTGAGCGAGCAGCCTTCAACCTTCCACAATCCCCGTACACCCACGTACGACAGCCCGACAGAAAAAAGAAAGACAGACACCACGGAAACAGACTCCGACCCGCACGCACACGACTCCTCCGATACGTACCAATAGACAGCAGCTTGCGGAACTCAAGCGTATACTGCATCTGCTCCGCACCATTGGCGCTCATCACCCCCCGCACCATCTGCGGCAGGCGCTCCAATACCGCCGCATCTGTGCCCCGCACGTTCGAGTCAATGAGCGAGTCGACTGCCGCGACATCCCCGCCCACTCCCGGTGCGGCCGACGATGACCCCGTCGTCTCCCGCCGCTTCTTCAGCAGATTCTCTTCGCGCTTGGCCTTGCGGATCTCCACCTGGTGGTCCTCCCGTTTCCGCCGCGCCTCATCACCGTCAATGGCCTTCTTGAAGCCGGCGCGCCGCGCCTCCTGCTTGTTCAAGCGGGACGACATGGTGGCGGTAGCAATATCGGACAGGAGATTTGAGAAAGGAGGGGAGGGAGGACGAGGGGCACGAGTGTCGAAAAAGAGCAGAAGAACAGCAACCGGAGAGCGGGGGTAGGAATAGACGCTAGCGTCCACCAGACCGCAGTAACCCGTTGACACAAGCACTAGATGTACACGCCTGGTTGCAGGCAGAGCAGCCGACAAGCGCGGCTAACCGACACGTCAGAGCCCCCGACGCGGCCGGCAACACGTGCGGGGCCGAGCGCCGGAGCGGCTGGACGCCGGCCACGAGGCAGCCTCCAGCGCGGTACGGCAGGGGCTTGGCGCGGGCGCGCCAGCGACGGCGGCGGCGGCTGCAGAGCGCTGCCTGCTGGCCCGACAGCCGCGCACACCCCCTGCCAGCGGACGCACACAAAACGTCCTGCGAGCCGGGCCACAGCACTGCGGCGTCCGTGGGCGGTGCGAGCGACGCGGATTGGTCGACTGGCTGTGAGGGGGGTGGGTGGGACGTGGGAGTCGCCGTCGCCCTCGCTGTCAACAACCTTTTTTTTGACCGAGCAATGCTCTCGAGAGCGACAGTAACCGCCCAGGACGGTGGTAAGAAAGAGATGAGGGTACAAGAAAAAGCAGCATCGCAGAGGAGAGAACAAGGCGTGTGTTTCGTACACGTCAGGCAGATCAGTTCCACGAACGTGTTTATTTGTTTATTGGAAGTTGAGTTTTATTTCCTGGCTGTATCCTTCCCTCGACCAATCAGACCGTGGCCTGTCGAGTAGCAGCTGTACTACTTTTTATAATACAGTGTTCACGATAGAGTGTCCCACGTCCCGATAACTGAATTGTTAGAAGGCATTCGTTCACTCCACACAAGTTGAGCCACATCTTCACTTGTCTCACTCGTGACGCGTGCTCCCAACGCTGTTGGGCCAACAGCATTTGCCAGCTCAAGCAGAATTCTCAAGGTTGCATGGGAGCCACAGATGCCTTGACTGCTTGCGCAACGGCTTCCGCGCGGTGCCAGGCGGTATCGACTGTCAGATCCAAACCCTCCCATGGAGCATCCCCCACAACCACCACCAAGTGAGGGGCAGACGTGGTGGCGTAGCCGCCACCGCCCACATCCAGGACTTGGAGATGGCGTTCGACCACATGGCCGAGCAGGCGTACCAGCCCGGGTGGGGACAGGTCTGGGTCGGGCCCCGCGTCAACCCACCTCCCATGCGCTGCGACGGCAGAGAGAACAAAAACAGCGGCGGCCGCAGTGCACCCAGTCGTGGCGATCACCCATAGCGGCACGACCACTGGGGACCTATACACCGTGATCACTGCCGGCAATCGTGTGTAGGCGAGCGCCATCGCCAGCACCGGCAAGGAAAACCGCGCACCAGAGTCCAGCTCCCACACCTCGGGAGCGCGGTAGGTGAGGCAGGCGCGCGCCACTACCAGCGGGACCGGTAGCTCCTTGGGACGGTCAAAGTGGTAGACGCACGTCGACTCCTCGGCGGGTAGGAAGATTGTCCGCGAGATCCCGCGGCTGGGTCGCACGTGCGGCGCCGTCAGCCGCACCATGGTCAAAATGATTAGGGATTTGTTGCGATGCAGCCAACCGACAGCCCCATCGCCGCGGAGGGCGGCAACCCCATCGGAGCGCGGTACTGTTCCCCAACCACTGCTGCCCGAGCCGTTGACGAAGTCTTCCCCACCCTTAGCATCAAAGGGTGGGAGAACCAGCTCCGCAAAGACGTCACCTGATGGGACCTCGTCAATGCGCACTCGCGTGGGGGCGGTTGCAGTACACAATGCCGACCGGAGGATGACCCTGGGGACGCCCGCCGCGCATGCGTCATGGCTCTGACGCACACCCACGGCCGCAACCAGGCAGACGTCACCGTACGTGGCACCCAGGGCGGCGCCAGCCAGTACCTCATCGACAGCTGTCGCCACAAAGCTCGCAGGTTGCGACACGACAGTACCGCTCAAAAATGCCGCCGCATCCGTGGTCACAGTCGTCGTGGCGGTGGCCTGAATGGCATCGCCGCTTGTCAAGGTAGTCAACGCTATCGGTGGGGCGGTCATAGCAGCTGCCAACACTGCAAGTACCACCGCCGCCCGCCACAAGCGCGATCGAAAGGAACTCCCGGCAACAGCATCGTCGGTGCGGGTCATAACAACACGGACAAGCGTCGCTGTCGCGGACCGAAGGCCGACGTCTCTGACCGCCAGACCCAGCGGCAGGCGTCCAGTACGATACAAACGGCCTTGGTTGGCAGCGCGCGTGGCAGCGGCAACCGCCTCAATGGCTAGCGCGGACACGGCCGCGATGACAACTTCGGCAGCGGCGTTGACCAGTCCGCTCGGCGCGTACACGTTGACCATTGTCGCGGAGGTTGAGTGCGTTGCTGCGTCGCTTTCCGCGATAGGTGGGGGAGACTCCGATGATTGACGCCCGGGGGCTTACCCAAGCTGAAGATGGCCACCTGTGTTGAACAGGAGTGCCCATAAACGTACCCCCACAGCGGGGCGGCAGTCAAGCTGATGTCCTGAGGATGAGTGGGCCATTTTTTATCACAGAGAGGCCCTATGAGCCCTTTTGCTGTCCCCTTGCCACAGCGGCAGCGCACAGCATGTGCGATGATGGTGAGGCGGGCTTCTGCTCTGACTGACGACAAAAGTGTACAGTATCGCATAGTGCATCGGACGACCCCTTGGGCTCTGTCTTGTGCGAGCACCAGGCACTCGATCCTGCAGCGGAATCGACGTACTGCCTGGCGAGCTCCGTCACCTGACGGGGACCGGTGGCAGTTTGCAACAATGCGCAGACAGTAGGGATATGGAAGGCGCCGGGTCTCGTTTCCCCCTGACCCAGGAGACTCTGCAGCATGCTTTGCAGGGGAAAGACGCGCGGCACTACTTTGCAGATCGTCGCGCCGGCCGCGAACTACGCAGGCGGGTACGAGCAATGCACCCGGCATGGCCCTGCCACGCTCGCCTTTGTCCGACCCATACAAGCTCTGCTCTGGTCCCGCACACATCCTGGCCCGACCAGACTGGTCGGAACGAGCCCTGGCCGACGCGTTGACCAGCCCCGCCGGCACAGGAGGCAGCAGCTCCCGTGGTCCATCAGTTGAGTAGCCGACCAGAACAACTCGCCGACCGCTTTTCATCTCTGCTGCCGCCGCCGCACAACCTTTGCAGCAGCGCCGCCGCTCGGCCACCTCACCCACACTCATCTCCCTGTGCCGCCCCCCAACCAAACCTCCACCCCGCCTAGTCCCCTCCTCCTGCTCCCCCAGCCCCCAAGTGTGCACCCGACGCGCGCAAGCTCCGCTTTCGCGCGTTCCCCGCGTAGAGCTCCACCCACGACGCCGGCAAGGCCATCTCCTCCACTTCCGGTTCCGGGGGGATGGCCGTCCACGGGGGGGCGGCGGCGGGCCCGCCCGAGCCCTGCCGCCACGAGTCTGGGTGCACGGGGAGCCCGCAGAGGGACGGCGGCAGGGGCGGCGCGGCGCCGGGCG